>Ga0182030_10000376_pt1 | contig 80358 bp, 59 predicted proteins | sample 812S3MmetaG_FD_121299 | JGI IMG/M metagenome (GOLD analysis project Ga0182030, IMG submission 121299) | Permafrost microbial communities from Stordalen Mire, Sweden - 812S3M metaG (Illumina Assembly) | ecosystem: Environmental > Terrestrial > Soil > Wetlands > Permafrost | place: Sweden... | reverse complement strand
GAGATCCAAACGGCGCGCGTCATGGTGGCGAGCACGGCCAAGGGCAGAACCAGCCACAGCAACCAGACGACGGCTTTGCGCTTTTGCGGGAGCGCGACGGCAAGAATCCCAAGGATGTTCAACGAAACGCCGTTGGCCACCGCCTGGAGAAATGGGCCGCGAGCGCGGTCGGGATGAAAACCAAGGCTTTCGTCGAGGATGAAACGCGGAAAGATGAGTGAGCGGGCGTCCGCGAGGAAGGCGACGGCAATGAACACGAGATAGGCGAGCGCAAGGATGACGAAAATTTCAAGGTGTTTTTGCTGCGATGCGCCTCGGAAGACGAGCACAGCGACGTGAAATAGCGCAAAAGGAACGATGTACTTGCTGGCGACAATGCTCCAGGTTTGCGGGTCGAACGGCTCCCGAAGCGCGCGGAACACGGCGAGCGCCGTCAGACTGAGCATGGGCAAACTGAGTCCGGCAAAGAACGGGATCTTATCGCGGAGCGCCATGGTGCGCAGAGCGACGAAGAAGATCAGGATGCCGAACGCGATACGATCGGCGTAGAAAGAAAAAAGATCTGGTGGCCGAAACAGGAAAACGGTCATCGCGGCTACGTAAACGATGGAGGGAAAAGCCAATCCTAAGTGAAGCGGGCGAAGCAGCAGACCGGCAACTCCCCAAAGCGGGTTGTCGTCTCTATCCCAAGTTAGGGCGCGGCTGCTCATGGCGAGAGTCAAGCTCCTTCCGGCGCGAACAGCACGCGAACTGTGCCGGCGAGAATGCGCAGGTCCAGGCGCAGACTCCAGTTCTCGATGTAGGTGAGATCAAGGTGCATGTTGAGTTCGAACGATGGACAGCCGCGCGCCGTAATCTGCCAAAGGCCGGTGATGCCCGGTTTCACGTCCAGGCGCCGGAACTGGTGAAGTTCGTAGTGGTTGACTTCGTCGATCGGATGAGGCCGTGGTCCAACCAGGCTCATCTCCCCGCGCAACACGTTCCAAAGCTGAGGCAGTTCGTCGAGGCTGTAACGGCGGAGGATATGGCCGATGCGTGTGATCCTGGGGTCTTCGTCGATCTTGAAGATGGGGCCTTGTCTCTGGTTGCGGGCACGCAGGTCTTCCTTGAGGTGGGCAGCGTTGGTCACCATGGAGCGGAACTTGTAGCAGCGAAAGCGGCGGCCTTTGGCGCCCGTGCGTTCCGCGGCGTAGAAGGCGGGACCGGGCGAGTCAAGCCGGATGAGCAGGGCCACGATCGCCATAAGAGGACTGACGAGGACAAGACCGAACGCCGCGCCGGTGATATCCAGCAAACGCTTCAAAAATAATGCGGCGCTGGGCGAAGGCTCGCGATGCAGGGTGACGACTGGGACTTCCCCGATGTGATCGATGCCGGAATCGAGCCACGGACCGGGAGGCAGATCGGGTACGGCACGAATGTCCAAGTGGTTACGGAACGCTGCCTCCGCGGCTTTTCGCGTCTCGACGGGCTGGCCGGGGAGAGCGAGGATGACCTCATCGATAAATTCGGCGCGAGCGAGCCAGTCCAAATCCTCGATTCGACCCAATACTGCCGGGGAAAGAGGCTGGTCGTCATCGACAAAGCCGCAGACGGTGGCACGCTGGATCGGATCATTACGCAGCGCCCGGGCGACGGAGCGAGCGACCGGACCTCCGCCAATGATGAGAATCTTGCGCGATTCTGTTTCCCGTCGTCGCTGCTTCCACACAAATTGTCTGAACCGCCGCAATAGGGCGAGGCCGGCCAGACTGGTGGCGAATACTCTGGCGGCGGCAAGAGGGTGCATTCCATCCCACGCAGCGATGAAGACCAGTGCAATCGCGAGCAGGGTCGACCTGGCAAGTGCGGGGACGATTCCGGCGGGAGACGGATCTCCGGCGTGCTTGTAGATGCCCTCACAGAAGCCGATGAGCGTTACCAGAACCGCAAAAATCGGGAGATAAGCCCACGGCAGTCCCCAGGCGGGAGAGAACAGCGATAACGCGCTACACACGATCACGAGAACGATCAAGTCGGCGGCCACCAACTCGCAGAGCGTGAATCGATCGATGGCAGTTTGGGTTGGGAGGTGTTGCGATGGCGTTCGCGCCTGGGTGTGTCTTGATGTGATTTCTTCGATTGCGTTGGCTGGACGTTTGGGGGTGGCGTCGCGGGCGGGCGCGAACCTGGGAGGCGGTATTACAGACGTCCCAAGAATCATGCGGGCATACTGCGACGGGCGGTCTTTGGGCCCAATGTCCCATAGTCGGTTTGTAGCTAATTCGCTCATAGGATTCACAAACTCCGGTACAGGCCTTGCGGCACAGGAAAACGACGTTCCGCGAGGACGGTTCCGAGCAGAGGAACTTGCGCCTTGCTCAATTGATCCTTGATTTGAGCGGCGACGAGGCGTCTTGTTTTGTTGGCGGTCAGCACCAGCACGAGACCGTCGCAGGCTTGGCCAATGCTCGCCGTAAGCCAGGAGACCGGAGAACATGACAGGATGGAAAAGTCGAACTCCGTCGTAAGTTCGCGGAGCCGCGATAAGTTTTGGTCGGTGATCCGTTGCCCGCAGCTGTCCGGCAACCAGCTCTGGCGAGGGACCAGCCAGAGACGCGGTCCGATCGGACAGTTGCTTTCCGCACGGTTGGGGGACGGAATCCGCAACCGAGTTTGCAGCGGGACCGAGTCGGGGTGGGCGTCGATCAGCCCGACGTCGTACCTGTCTTCTTCAGCCAGAGCTTGGGCGACTTCGAGGCATAGCGTCTCAGTCGTGGTGGATGGGTCGATCGGGGCAAATCCGACGTGACGCACTGGCTTCGAGTCATGCCGGAAGAAAAGTTGCTGGACCAATGCGTGGATCTGATCGTCGTGAACCGAAGCCGTCGGCGAAACCGCCGTGTGCTGGACATGCTCGCGGATCGGAGTCACGCGCGGCTGCTCAGGGGTTTGTGTTTCGGCAAGAAGCTCAAGGAAGGTGCTCACTGGACCACCACCTTGTGCCGGCCGCCCCCGGAAATAGAAGAACGGAGAAGCGCAGGCTCAGGCGCGGGCAACCAAGCCAGCACCGGCACTTCCAGCAGGCCGGAGGCTTCGTCGGGAGTGCGAATCGTTGAGTCAAAGTACTCCGCGGTAAAGGCGATGCCGACGCTGAACGCCATGGCGAATCCAAAAGAGGCCAACAGATAAAGGAGTACGGACTGGGTGGGCAGGGCCGCGGCTACGGGTGGTTCCACAATGGCCACGTTAAGGATACGGCGCTGGTCGAGCGCGTCGCCTATGCGCGCTTCCTCGCGCTTGCGAAGGTAGAGCAGATAGTTGTCTTCCTCAGCCTTGGCCGTGCGCATCAGATCCTGTTGATCGACCGAGTCGGATTGCATCTGCTGGGCAAATGTGCGCAGGGATGCGACCTGGGAGGAAGCGTCGGATTGCCGAGCTCGCAGGCCGTCCCACTGCACCTGTGCCTTTTCCATTTCCATGCGGGCCCATTCGTAGTTGGGATCCTTGTCGCTGGTTTCGTCGCGCACAGGGGTGAGCGCTTCGGCGGCAATCGCCGCGCGCGTTTCCGCGATTTCCTGTTCCACTTCCTGCACCGGCCGGTAGGAGGGTTCGAAGCGGCTGAGAAGATCCGTCCGCTTGAGCAGGAGTTCCAGCAGGTGCGTTTTCATTTTTTCGAGAACTTCCGGATTGTCGGCCCAGCGCTTGAGGGTGACCGACCGCAAGGGAAACGACTTGAGTTGTTCGCGCAGCGCGGAAATCCGGCGCTCGGTCTCGACACGATCCTGGTCGATCTGGCGGTACCCCGCGTCCGCTTCGCCTAACTTCTGCAGGGCGATATCGCGTTCCAGCGCCGCTGAAGCCACGCCCCGAGCGCGAGTAAAGCGCACCAGTTCAGCTTCGGACTGATGCAGTCTCTTTTCGTATTCGGCGGTTTGATGGTCGAAAAACTGGATCTCCCCCGGAGGGCGCTGAAGATCCGTGTGCCTTTGCACGTAGAGCGTGGAAAGCGCTGAGAGAATGCGAGCAGCTCGTTCCGGATTAGTGTCTTTGTAGCGGACCTGGATGAGGTTCGACTTCTTCAGGGCTTCGACATCCAAACGGTGCGCCAGCTTGCGAACGGCACGTTCGATCCCGGCTGGGCGATCGAAATCCGGGGTATCCGCGCGAACCAGTCCCGCAGTTTTCACCACTTGCTTCAGAAGATCTTCGTCGCGCAGAAGTTCGACTTCGGAATTGAGTTCTTCTTCGGTAATGTCGGGACGGGTGAAATCCATGGCGCTGGCGGGCTGCGGAGAGACGACGGGGTCAAAGCGACCCCGGCGCAGTAAGACCTTGAAGTGCGATTCATATCGCGCCGAGAAGACGACGAAGAGGATCGTCGCCAGCAACACAAACCCAAAGGAGGCGCCGACCAGCCGCGGGCGCCGGAACAGCGTGGCCGCCAGCTCGCGTGGCGTTGGGGAAAGCGGGGTCTGCGAGTTTTGGTTCCATTCCGCGGACATGGATCGTACAGCAAGGCCGATCACACCCGGCGGGCTTTATGGAAACTCGCCAGATTTTGAAGACGCAATCAGTGAATGCTGCTGCTCCTTTCTGCTAGAACTGCAACGGGTTCATGTACCAGCTCATGGAGCTGGCCGGAACGAACTTGCGAATCTTTGAGACCCGGCTTTGCGGCACAAAGATAAAGTCGCCGGGCTGAAGGTGAAGATCTTCGCGAAGATCGCGAGAATCCAGCATCTTCTTCAAATCAATCACATGGGATTCGGCGATATGCGCGGAAATCCGGCGAAACAAAACGACCTGCGAATGACGGGCCTGCTGGGTGAAGCCGCCGGCAATCGCCACGGCTTCATTTACGGTCAGATCCCCGCGCAGTTCATATTTTCCTGGGCGTGCCACCTCTCCTGAAGCGAGGAAGTAGGGCTTGTCAAAATCTTTCAAGGTCACGGTGACCTCGGGCTCGTGCATAAAACCGCGGTAGGCGTAGGCAACCGCCTGCTGCATTTCCGGGATCGTGAGTCCTTCCGCGAGCAGCGTGCCCGCGCTTTTCAGCGCCACGAAGCCGTCGGGCTGCACGGTCAAGGTCTGATTAAAGTCGGGCGAAAACGTGAAGCTCACGTCCACGGTGTCCGATTTCGAAAGCCGATAAAGCGGATGGCGTTGCCCTCCGAATGCAGGATCTCCCAAGCCACCCGCTTTCCCGGGCTGTGTGATCGTTCCGCGAGCGGAACCATCCGTGCCGGCCCGGCCCTGGCTCTGCGAGCTCTCCACCGCCGCAAGCTTGCCGGTTGGCGGAGCAGAGGACACAAGCGCCGAAGCAGACGACGGAACAGTTTCCTGCGCGGAGACGGCCACGGCTAGCTGCAGGATGAGCATACCCGCAGCTCCCAAAACGACTTGTTTCGCAAATACATTCATCTCCGGACTCTCGTCGTTGCTCTGAACGGCGAACCAATAGCAGCTCGGGCGTTTGAGCTGTTGCATACAAATTAACGTCGCCTAGCGAACACAACAAGACTTGGAAAGTACTGTCCACCGACGTACAGGGCGCGTTCCGGCGGCCGAAAAAGTGGTGAAGCGAGCAACTGGGCCATCAGGGCTGAGTTCCCGGCTTCGGGCGCACGGCCGTGTGGAAGAGTGCCGCTACGGAGGTTGTGCACAAGAGTAGCCCCGCAAAAGTAGGTATTGGGGGTGCGGATTCATCACCAACAAGGTGTGATGGGGCCTACATACGGTCCGTGCGCTCTTGGGCATAATGATGGCGTGAAAACCATGCACGCCACAAAACAGGCCACGGGAAGCCGTCCGGTCGCGACCGAAGTAGTACAAGTCCTGGTCGCCGATTCCGGGCCCATTCAGTCTCAACTCTTGACGCGCGCCTTGAAAAGCCGGCGGGACTTTCAAGTTTCCGCAGTCGCGCTGGAAACGGATGCTCTCCACGACTTCATGGAATCGAATCGCGCCGACGTGGTTTTGATTGCGGGCAACCACCTGCCGGATTTGAGCCTGCTGCGCTGGTTGCGCGTTTCGTATCCGAAGATCGCTCCCGTGCTGCTGGCCGAGACGGATGACCGCGAACTGGTAGTCAATGCTTTTCGCGCTGGCGCGAGGGGCATTTTTCTATTTGCCCACACGCCGTTTTCGATGCTCTGCAAGTGTATCCACTGCGTTTTTCAGGGAGAGGTTTGGCTGAACAGCCGGCAGATGACTTACGTGCTGGATGCTTTATCGGAGGTGCCCACGCTGCGTGTGGTCAACTCCACAGGGAGGTTTTTGTTGACACCTCGCGAAGAGCAGGTGGTGGCGCTCGTAGCCGACGGCATGACCAACCGCGGAGTCGCCGTGGAGTTGGGGCTCAGCGAGCACACGATCAAGAAATATCTGCTCCGCATCTTCGACAAGGTGGGGATTTCGAGCCGGGTGGAATTGGTTCTCTACGCCATGTCGCACGGCGAGCATCGTCCGGCGGAATGGATGCCGAGTAACGACGCCTGAGCGCAGAAGGGAAGGCCGACGTACAATAACAAAATGCGAAAAGACGAGGAGATCGCTCGGTGACGAGTTCGGGTTCCGGGTCCCCGTCCAAGTCCAAAGTCGCGCGCCGATGGACGGTGATCGCTTCCGGCCTGCTTCTTCTGGCGCTGGCGCTGGTCGTGATCTATACCGGGCCCAATGCTTTTCTCAGTCCCGTCGCTTTGGTTGTGGTGGCCGCGATCGGGCTGGCAGCGCTGCTGCTCCAGGTTTGGTTTCACCGGGATCTTCCGAATATTCATTCTCCCCTTTGGCTTAACGTCTTAGGCATTCTCTGCGCCATGGTGTCGCTGTTCGCGGATTACCTTCGGATGACCCGCCGAATGCTGGATCTGGTCGCGTTTGCCGCCGTGGTCTGCTTCGGCATCAGCGGATCGCTCATCCTGCACGCCCTGCGCCGGAGCTTGCGAACATCGCACTCAACTGAGGTCGAGTAGAGACGAGCAGAGCGCGGCATTGAAGATAGCGACGGTTATGTTTCATCTCGATCCGATACGTAGTTCGGTATTTGACGCGGAAGTCAAGGGCCTTCACCACGGGGGACACAGAGGATCACGGGGGAAGTCAGCGAATCATAAGGGTCGATCTGTTTGACGCACTACACCAGACGAGTCCGGGGGCTTTCAGTCCTGTCGCGCGCACCTTCTATTAGAATGCCCCTATGCGCGTTACCCTATTCGGAGCTTCGGGTCTGCTGGGCCACGATCTGGTTCCAGCGCTGAGCGGCGATCAACTGACCGCGTTTTCTGTCGAAGACGCCGACCTGCGCGATCATGCGCGCATTCGCGGCTTAGTCCGCGATTCGCGTCCCGAGTGCATCCTCCTGTTGGCTGCCTACACTGACGTGGATGGCTGCGAGTCGAACCGCGACCTGGCCTTCGCGGTAAATTGCGAAGGGGCCGTCAACGTGGCCGAGGCTGCCCGCGAAGCCGGATCGCGATTGCTGTTCGTGAGCACGGACTATGTTTTTGACGGCACCAAAGGATCGCCTTACGAAACCGGCGATCCGAGAAATCCGAACAGTGTTTATGGCGAGACTAAGGCCCTGGCTGAGGAACGGCTCATCGAAATCCTGCCCGACGTCTGCATCGTGCGGACGGCGTGGTTGTTCGGCCACGGAGGTAAGTGTTTTCCGGCGACGATTCTGAAGCTGGCAGCAACCCGTCCTGAAATTTCGGTGGTGAACGATCAGCGTGGCAGCCCGACCTACACGTGCGATCTCGCGTCCGCTCTGGTGAAACTCTGTCGCGCGTCCGCGCGCGGAATCGTCCACGTCACCAATTCCGGCAACTGCACCTGGTACGACTTCGCCAGTGAAATCGTGCGCGCGTCCGGATTGCCGGCGAAAGTCAAGCCCGTGACCACAGCCGAATTTCCGCGCCCCGCGCGGCGGCCAGCTTACTCCGTTATGTCGCCTGACAGCTTGCACGCCTACGGCATTCACATGCCGGATTGGCGGGACGGGTTGCGGCGGTATTTGGGGAGCGCGCCGGATACTCCCTTTCCCCCTGTCCGATAGAACCGAATCTTGCATCGAGGCGCGGGCCGGGTGAGTTCCGGGGTGCCGACAATCCACCCGGAATTGGCCTGTTGATATCCAGAACCGTTTTTTTTACTCGGTGTATAGAGTGTTTCAGGCTGAGGACAGCAAGGGCGCTAGAATACAAACGATGTTGAGGGCATTCAAATCATGGGTCGCTTAATCCTTATTCTCGTTCTATGTTTTTCTGCTTTCACCGTTGTAGGCCGTGGCGCTGTAATCCCATTAAGCAACTCGTTCACTCTGCCTGGCAGAGGTCAAGAGGAGCCGAAGGCTCCGCCGGCCAAAGCAGAGGTACACCAAGAGGTGGCAGACAAGAATCCGGTTGCCGCAAAGGCCGACTATTCAAAGGAACCCTTTGTAATCGAACAGGTGCGAGTGCGAATCCGGTTCGAAGCCGATGGTACTGGACGCAGGGAGCAGGTTGTCCGGGTTCGGGTGCAGAGCGAGGCAGGCTTGCGGCAGTGGGGTCAGTTACGGTTGGGTTATAACTCGGCCGGCGAGCAGCTCGAAATCCCATATGTTCGCGTCATCAAGCCGGACGGGAGCGTTGTTACAGCTGGGGCTGACGCGGTGCAAGAGCTGAGCGAACCCATCCAGCGAATTGCGCCAATTTACACCGATTACCGTGAGAAACATGTGACCGTGCCCGGGTTGCGCCCCGGCGATACGCTCGAGTACGAAACGGTTGTTGTGATTCACACGGCCCTGGCTCCGGGCCAGTTTTGGACGCAGTACGAGTTCCAGAAAAGCGCGATTGTCCTGGACGAGCAACTTGAGATCGACGTCCCCGCGGCGCGCGCCGTGAAGTTGAAAACCAAGCCCGGTACGGACGCAAAAGTCACGGAAGAAGGCGGGCGGCGAATTTATCGCTGGTCGAGTTCGCATCTGGTACGCGAGGATGACGACAAGGCGAAGGACGAAGACCCGTTGAAAAAGAAGAAGAAAAAGAAGCCGGAAGATGAAATCCCGGCGGTGCAACTCACGTCGTTTGCGAGTTGGGAAGAGGTGGGGCGCTGGTATGCGGGTCTGGAGAAAGACCGACGTGTGCCCTCGGCTGCGGTTCGTGCCCAGGCCGAAGAGCTGACCAAGGGTCTGCCGACGGACATCGCCAAGATTGAAGCATTGTACGATTACACGGCCAAGAATTTTCGCTACGTAAGTTTGTCGCTCGGCATGGGAAGATATCAGCCGCACGCTGCCGAGGAAGTGCTCCACAATCAATACGGCGACTGCAAGGATAAAAACACGCTGCTGGTGTCGCTGCTGGAGGCTGAAGGCATCCATGCCTCATCGGTGATGATCAATTCCGCGCGCAAACTTGATCCCGATGTGCCCTCGCCATCCCAGTTCAATCACCTCATCACGATGGTACCGTCAGGGAAGGAAGAGATCTGGATGGACACGACCACGGAAGTGGCGCCGTTCCGGTTGCTGACGTATTCGTTGCGCAAGAAGCAGGCGCTGGTGATTCCGGAGAATGGCGGGACCCCGCACCTTGAGGAGACGCCGGCGGATTCTCCGATGCCAGACAGGGAAAAAGTTCAAATTGATGGCAAAGTCGACGAATCCGGGAAACTCGATGCCAAGATCGCTTATGAAATACGGGGCGATTCAGAAGTCGTACTACGCCAAGCTTTTCGAACCGTTGCGAGCGCCCAGTGGCAGCAGGTAGTCGAAATCATGAGTTCGAAGGAAGGGTTAGGGAAAGACGTTAGCGAAGTCAAGATTTCGGACCCGGCGGCTACTCGCGAGCCTTTCACATTCTCGTACCGCGTCACCAAGACGAATTATCTCGACCCATCGAAGAAGAAACTGGATTTGAAACTGCCGCTCCCGATTATTGGTCTGGTGACGGCCGATCCAGACGACGCGGACGATCCCGACCCCATCAAACTAGGCCCAGCAACGACTCGCGACTATCAAATGCGGCTCGAACTACCATCCAACTACGTTGCGCGTGTCCCCCTGCCTCTTTCGCAGAAGCGAGATTATGGCAACTACGAGGCCGTCTACAAACTGGAAGGAAACGTGATTACGGCCGAGCGCAGGCTGGCGGTGAGCGCTAGCGAACTACCGTCATCCCGAGTGCAGGACTATCTGGCATTTCGGCGCGTGGTAGTCACAGATTTGGCGCAGCAAATCTCGTTAGAGACCGCGGTTCCGGAAAAGACGGGCTCCGCTTCGGACATTAAGGCCGACGATCTCGTCAAGCGTGGAAACGAGGAGAGAAAGAACGGGAACTATGGTTTGGCCATCGGCCTTTTGAATCGTGCAGTGGAGGCGGACCCCAAGAGCAAGCTTGGCTGGAATGAACTGGGGCTGGCATATCTGGACTCGATGCTAGATGGGTTGGCGATCAATGCCTTCCAGAAGCAGATCGAGGTTAATCCATACCATGACCGCGCCTATAACAATTTGGGACAAGTCTACCTGCGAGAGCGTAAGTACGAAGAGGCGATCAAGTCTTTCCGCCAGCAGATCGAGATCGATCCCTTACACAAGTACGCACACGCCAACCTGGGCATCGCGTACCTGGAACAACACAAATACGCGGAGGCCCTCCCAGAACTTGAGCAAGCTGCGTCTCTGACGCCGGATAACGCCGAGGCCCAGGTGAGACTCGGCGAAGCCTACTTGAACCTTGCTCAGGATGAAAAGGCCATGGCTGCGTTCGATAAGGCGTTGAAGATTTCCGCCCGGCCGGTCATCTGGAACAACATCGCCTATCAGCTGACTCTGAAGAAGGCGCACCTTGATGTCGCCCGGCGTTACGCGGAGTCCGCCGTCAGCTCTACCGCAACAACCCTACGAAACTTCTCACTCGATCAACTCGACACGCGGAATCTTGGAACAACAACCTTACTTGCGAATTCGTGGGACACGCTGGGCTGGGTCGAGTTTGCCGATGGCAACCTAGACAAGGCTCAAAAGTATGTTTTGGCAGCGTGGCAATTGAGCCAAGGCTCGGATGCAGCCGATCATTTGGGACAGATCTATGAGAAACGTGGAGAGAAGGAACAAGCCATCCATTTCTACGCGCTCGCGATGAACGCGCGCCGACCGGAACCGGAAACTCGCAACCGCATGGCTGCGCTCACTGGGGGGAGTGAGAAGGTAGACGCGGTCATTGAGAAGCATCGCGATGAGCTGAGCGCGCAACGAACTGTCACATTGAGTAAGTCTTCCAAGCAAGACGGGAAAGCCGAGGTCTTTCTTTTGTTATCAAGCGGTCCAAACTTGGAGATGTCTGTGGATGACGTGAAGTTCGTGAACGGCGACGAAAAACTCAAAGTCCTTACCGATGCCTTGCGTAGCGTGCGGTGCGGTCAAACAGTTCCTGACGGCATTGCGCTTAAGGTTCTGCGCCGCGGAACGCTTTCTTGTTCTGCAACCATAACCAATTGCACTCTCGTACTCGCGCTGCCGAGCGACGTGCATTCAGTCGACTGAAGCCGAGACAAGGTCTGGCCAGCGGACTTGTCGCATCAATGGGTTTGCCTAGCCGTAGGTCCGCTCCTAATCGGTGTCAGCTTTTGCCTTATGGGCGGATCACGGGACCTCAACAACTGACCCACCACTCCATCGCGACTGCCCTGTCCAATCCCCGCCGCCGTGATTTATCCTTGCTCTTCTTCGAGGACCAACTGTGAACAAGCATCTCTTCTGGATTCTGCTCTCCGTGCTCGGCGTCTTACTTTCTCCTTTCGTGCTTTCGGCCCAACAGTATGACCCGGCGATGTACCAGGAACTACGCTGGCGCATGATTGGGCCGTTTCGCGGGGGACGCACGGTGGCGATCTCTGGCGTTCCCGGCCAGCCGAATGTCTTCTACATGGCGCCCAACAACGGCGGAGTTTGGAAGACGACCGACTTCGGACGCACCTGGAATCCGATCTTTGATGCTCAACCTAATAACGACCAACCCAATAATGACCAGCCTAATGACGACCACCGCTCCGGTTCGATTGGAGCGCTGGCCGTCGCGCCCTCGAGTCCGAACACGATCTATGTCGGCAGCGGAGAAGGCTTGCGCCGTCCCGACCTTTCCGTCGGCAACGGCATCTACAAGTCGACCGACGCGGGCCGCACCTGGCAGCATCTGGGGCAGCGTGATGGCGCTCTGCGCGATGCCGAGCAGATCGGATCGATCCTCGTCGATCCCAAGGATGCTAACCGCGTTTTCGTCGCCGCCCTGGGGCATCCTTATGGCCCGAATTCCGAGCGCGGCGTTTACCGTTCGCTGGATGGCGGTGCTACGTGGCAAAAGGTTCTCTATAAAGACGACAACACCGGCGCGATTGACCTGGCGTTCGATCCGCGAAACTCGCAGGTGATCTTTGCCAGCATGTGGGCCTCGCGGCGTCCGCCGTGGACGACCGGTGGCAGCTACGACGGGCCGGGGAGCGGTCTGTACAAGTCGAGCGACGGCGGCGACCACTGGCGGCAAATCACCAAAGGATTGCCGACCGAGGCCGATAAGCTCGGCCGCATCGGTTTCGCCGTTTCGCTAAGCGATCCCGATCGCATGTACGCGCTGGTGGACGCGCGGGGCGACGCCCAGAAGCACGGTGGCGTCTATCGCTCCGACGATGCGGGCGAAAGCTGGCAGCTTGTGAACACTGAAGACCGCGTCTGGGGACGCGGCGACGACTTCGCTTGCGTGCGCGTCGATCCGCGAAATAAGGACGTGATCTTTGTGGCCAACACTACGACCTACAGGTCTGATGACGCTGGCAAGAACTTCACCGCCATCAAAGGCGCTCCCGGAGGCGACGACTACCACACCATCTGGATTAATCCCGAAAACCCCGACATCATCGCGCTCGGAGTGGATCAGGGCGCGACCATCAGCGTGAATGGCGGACAGACTTGGAGCTCCTGGTACAACCAGCCCACGGCGCAGTTCTATCACGTCATCACCGACAACGAGTTTCCTTATTGGGTGTATGGCGGACAGCAGGAGAGCGGTTCGGTTGGCACCGCAAGCCGCAGCGACTTTGGCGAAATCACGTTTCGCGATTGGACCACGGTTGGCGTGGAAGAATATGGCTACGTCGCGCCTGATCCGCTGCATCCCAATCTGATCTATGGCGGCAAGGTGACCGTGTTCGACCGCAATACCCGCCAGACGCGCGACGTTTCGCCAGTGGTGCTGCGCACCGGGCAGTATCGCTTCAATCGGACCGCGCCGCTGATCTTTTCGGCGGCCGATCCGCACGTGCTGTATCTGGGATCGAACGTGCTGTTTGCCACCCGCGATGGCGGCAACAGTTGGCAGATCGTCAGTCCAGATCTCACGCGCGAGGATCCCGGCGTTCCCGCGACGCTTGGGCCATTTATCGAGGCTGATGCGGCGAAGGGCAAGCATCGTGGCGTGATCTATTCGGTTGCTCCGTCGCCGATTGACGCGAACCTGATCTGGGCAGGCACCGACGATGGCCTGATTCATGTGACGCGCGACGGCGGCAAGAACTGGCAGAACGTGACGCCTCCCGAACTAACTCCGTGGAGCAAGCTGGCGCAGATGGACGCTTCACATTTCGATACCCCAACTGCCTATGCCGCGGTGAATCGGTTCCGGCTCGACGACTTGCATCCTTATATCTACCGCACGCACGACGGCGGAAAGTCGTGGCAGAAGATCGTCAGCGGCTTGCCCGAGACCGAGCCCGTCAACACGGTGCGGGAAGACCCGGAGCGTAAGGGACTGCTTTTCGCCGGCACGGAGCGCAGCGTTTATGTGTCCTGGGACGACGGCGACCATTGGCAGTCGTTGCAGATGAATCTGCCGCCGACTTCGATCCGCGATCTGGTCGTTCATCGCGACGATGTGGTCGTTGGAACGCACGGGCGGTCGTTTTGGATCTTGGATAACATCACGCCGCTGCGGCAGCTCAGCCCTGAAGTCGCGGCCGCTCCGGCGCATCTTTTCGCGTCGCAGCTCACGTATCGAGTGCGCCGCAACAACAACACCGACACGCCGCTGCCACCGGAAGAACCTGCCGGACAGAATCCTCCGGATGGCGCGATGATCGACTACTGGTTGAAAGACGCCTCATCCACTCCGGTCGTCATCGAAATTAGAGATGAAAGCGGAAAGATAATCCGTAGTTTTTCGAGCGCCGACGAGCCCAAACCGGTAAATCCCAAGGATCTCAACGTCCCCATGTACTGGGTGCGTCCGCCGGGAACGCTGTCCGCCGCGAAAGGAATGCACCGCTTTGATTGGGACCTGACCTACCCCGCGCCAGAGGTGCTTACCCGTGACTACCCGATTTCTGCGATCTATCACGAGACGCCGCTCTATCCACAGGGCGCAACCGTACTGCCCGGTAAATACACCGTGACGCTGGAAACTACATCGCGAGGGGGAGCGTCTGCGGTTGCGGGCATCTCCGCACAGCCGCTGGAAATCCGCATGGACCCGCGAGTAAAGACCTCGCCCGAGGATCTGCGCCGGCAATTCGAACTCGATCAGAAAATTGCCGACGCCCTTCACAAAGATTACGAAGCCCTGCAACAGGTGCGCAGCCTGCGAACGCAGCTGAAAGCGCTCGCCGGACACGGACCTGCTAAGAATGCAAAGCTCGCCGCGATCACCAGGACCGCGGCTGAACTGGAGGAGAAAGCCGCGGCCATTGAGGGCGAAGAAGGCGATTACGGCGCGCGCTACCTGAGCACTCCCGAAGGCCGCAGCCTGGCTCGGCTGAATGGCGGACTCAACGCGCTGGTCAGCGCTCTTGACAGCGCTGACGCCGCTCCGACGGCCCAGCAAGCCGCGATGTTCGGAGAACTGACGAAGGCGCTGGAGGAGCAGTTGTCGGGGTGGGCTCAACTCAAAGCTAAAGATATTCCGGAGCTGAACGAGAAGTTGAAAAAAGCTGGACTGCCCTTGATCGATTTACAGAAGTCGGTTGCGGGCTTGGCCGATGCGGCTCGGACTACCTCGCAGGACAAGGACGAGAAGTAGTTCGGAATGACGGCTGGTTGGATGAGATCCTTGCTCGACCTTACTTTGTTTTTCGCTTTGGCGTTTTAGCAGGCGGGGGCGCCCGCTCCACACAACCCTTCCTTGGGGTGGCCTTGGTGGGAGTCTGTGATGGCGCACACAGGCTGGATGGGATGAAAAAGATCAGGGGTTGGATTGCGGAAGTGGAGACGACGGCGGAATCCCACTCATCGCAAAGAACGCGATGAGTGGGGCACCGGCATGGTCTCCATCACCACAGGGGAGCCACTGGCTCTTCTTTGAATACCGGCGGAGGGCCACCCCGATTGGAGAGATGGATCGCAGCCAAGAAGGGCTTGGCCTGCGGATCGTAGGTCACGGTGATGCTTCCGCCCTTGCCCGGCGATCCATCCGAGCCGTTCCGTCCATCGGAACCGTTGCTCCCGCTGTTTCCGTTGGGTGTTCCCATACCTCCGGAGCCACCTCGGCCTCCTCGGCCACCCGTTCCGCCCGACCCTCCGGGACCTCCGTCGGCCTTCACCGTCAGCGAACCTCCCTGGGGATCCACCAGGTACAGTCTCTTGTGGCCTGCCGCGGATACACTCGCCTGGAGCAGGGGATGGCTCCCAGACTTGAGCGTCACACGGATTTGCACTGGCGGCGCGTCTCCCCCGGGTCCTCCATCACCACCATCTGAACCATTGCCCCCGTTGGAGCCGTCTCCGCCTGCGGAGGGATTGTCCGGATCGGTCGAGCCGGGGCTGCCGCTGGTGCCGTCCGAGCCATCGGTGCCGCTCATGCCGGTGGAGCCGGGACTGCCGGAGAAGTTCGAGACGAAGGCATAATCGTACCGCAGGGGAATATCGAGCTCGGCGCGCAGGTCCGGATGGCTCGGCACGGTGATGGTGACATGTGCCATCTTCCCCTCGCTGACCCTGGGATCATGGCGAAGAGACACAATGCCTTTCTGGCTGCCGCTCACGACACTTGCCGTGACCTGGAGGTCCTTCCATAGGACCTTTCCTTTGCCTTGCCCTTCCGTCTGCAGTACCTTGCCGTCGGGTTGGGTTACCACCACCACCAACGGCGACTTCTCTCCGGGTGCGATCCCCGGGCCTTTAGGCAGGCTGGCCTCGATGGAAGCGATCGGGATCTTCTCCAGATAAACCTTCATCCCAAGCCGAACCTTAATCGGTGTGCACCCGCTCAGGGCCAGCAGGCAGGCCAGCCCGAAGCAAGTCGCCCAGACTGGGCGCAATAAATGTGGAAGTTGAATTCTGGCGACCCTTATGTAAGTGTGTTGCACTGTGGCGACCACAGGATTGGCGGCGGCCATTCCCAAAACGCGTAAGAAAGCTAGTGACATGAAGCTGCGCATGATTGGACTCCGTTAAGCTCACTGCAATTTCGAGATACCGTCCTTTACTGGGCATGCCGCACGAACCGCTGGGGTCGACGCGCCCCGAACATTCTTATCAGGACCTTTCGTGCGAGATGCTCTAATCAGTCAAACACAAACTTAGCCAGCATGTTGTGAGCTAAGCTCCATTCGCAAGTAAAGTTTTGTGGAGATTGCACGGATATTGGTCGGACGGAGTTACGGGAACAGGTTGTGTGGCGCGCACACTCCCTGTCCGCGAAAGGTCTCTGGAGACGGGCACACTTCTACGTTGGCCAATCAGATCTTCATTTGTCGAGCATGGCGGGTTGGAGGTTGTGATGGCGCACACAGGCAGGATGTGATGAGAAAGATCAGGGGCTGGATTGCGGGAGGGAGACGACGGCGGAGTCCCACTCATCGCAGAGAACGCGATGAGTGGGGCAACCGGCTTTCACAGGAATGCATATGTCCTTCGCTTCGCTCAGGATGACACCGATAATGGGGGGAAGGTCGCATCCGCCTGCGAGAAGGTTTACCAACATTGAGGTTGTGGATGCACGATTTGGGGATCGATGGGCTTGCCGTCGGGGCCCAGCACGGTGATTTTGTGGGGGAAGAAACCGGGCTTTGCCATCTGGAGATTATCGGCGGAACAGTCGCTGCACTGTACCAGCAGCTCTTCATTGCTCCGCCACGTGATCACCGGAACACTGCAGTTCTAGGTCAGCAATGCTTCGTCGGGCTCAAGCGCGTACGTAGTTTCATTCCGGCAAGCGTAAGGCTTCCAAGGGAGCGGACGATCATTGGGAACAACCGTAAGTGTAACCAAGGGACCCGGGTAACACGTCCACGCCGCGCTTCCACCTTTGTCTGAGGGATCCTTCCTCTCGCGATACATCACGGGAACCGCGGCTCGATAACGACGATCGGGCGAGACCAACTCTTGTCCGCCTACGTACTCCCGCCTTACAGGATCGACATAAGCCTCCTGCTGGCGCTGCCAGCTATAGAACGAGTAAGCTCCGTGCGCGAAAATGAAGGCTACATAGAGCGCACAACACCACATTGCGGACAGCAAGGCCCACTGACGGTCGTAGGGAACTTCCCAGGAGCGTACGGAAGGAACACGCAATATGCCAGATCCCGAACTCGTTGCTCCCGCAGCCGAAGGTTCAGGCTGGTTGCGCCATTGGGGATGAGCGTTGAGGTAGGTGACCGCCTCCAGCGCAGCGTTCGACATTTCGCTCTCAAAAAGGCTCACGCGATTGAGAAAGTAGTTGCGGCACCACACTGCGGGAACGGCGACGAGCAGCCCCATGGCGGTCGTCGCGAGTGCGTCGGAAAGGCTCGACGCCACCATCCTCATATAGGTAGATTTCTCCATGGCGGTCCCTCCGAACGCGCCCAGGATGCCGAAGACCGTGCCAACCAGGCCGATGAAGGGCGCGGACGACGCTATGGTGGAGAGAGTGCCAAGCCCGTGTTTCAAGTCGGCGGCGAGCATTTTGCGACTACGCTGAAAGGCTCGTTCGGCGCTAACGATGGCCTCCGCGTCAGTGAACTCCGCCGGCGCTGAAGAGAAGGCGGCGAGACCGGCGGCGACCACAGCCGCCACATGGCTAAGGCTGTTTCGTTTGGCAATGGCTATTACTTCATCGAACCTGCCGTGGCGCAGTGCGTCGGCCGCATCACGAATGAAAGCGCGAGATTGCCTGCGGGCTGCGGCGTGGCGGAAGAACCGGTCGCCGACGATGACAACCGTATTCGCCAGCATGAGCGCAAGCAGGCTGACAGCGGCATGGCCGAACCAGTCCATCGAGCGCCATAGATACCAAAAGTTCCACGCACACCCAGCCGCTTCCCACGAGTTGAGACAGGTGTCGAGCATGGGGGCGAGGGCACTCCTCTGCCGCTTAGACCCTACAGGAGTAAGAGACACCGCGTCGAGCGCTTCGGTTCCCTTAGTGTTGTTATTGTGTGTTCGCCAGAGTAACTGCTGCAGAGATATAAGAAAGGCACACTACCCGACGGAGAGACGGGCACGACTCTGCACCCTAAACCGATGCGAAGGATCGCTTGCATAGCGAATTCAAATACATAGGTCCTTCCCCTTCGACTAGCTCAGGGTCAGGATGACAGGGCAGATTTATATTGCGAATTAGGGCAGGGTTATATTGCGAATTAATGGGACACGACACTAGGGTTTTGCCGCGCCGTTCTTCGGAACTTTTGGCGTCAGCTTCTTGACTACAAATTCCTGAAACAGATTGGCGACGGCGGTTCCGGCAATCCCTAGTGCTCCGTTTTCGAAGGTTAATCCGGCTCCATTGCGATCTTGCGGGGGATAGTAGAGATTCGAAATACCTCCAGCGGCCAGGCTGCCTAGGATATTCGAATAATTTGCCTGCCAGTGTTTGTTGTCGCCCTTGCAGATGACCGAATTGGCAATCGCATACAGAGCGCGCGATGCGTCGCTACCGGTTCCTTTGTAGAAATAACGCGGATCCTGTTTCAGAAGCGAGGGCAGCACGGCGCTTCCGATGAACGTGCCCGCAACCGTGTCGGCATAATTGGCGCCAAGGCGCTTGCCATAGCCTTGCGCGCCTTGTCCGTATTCGGCGAAATGATTTTGCGCCTGCTCGACTCCGGCAGCGCCTCCAACAAATACCAAGGTGAACGGATCGACTACCGTTCTTGCGGCTAGCTTGAACTTTTGCTTGGCGGTGAGAGGAGCTGCGTTGGGGATGTAGCTGACATAAAAATTTGGCAGGACGCCGAACACACGCTGCTTCTCTTCAATCTTGATCTCCTCTTCGGCCACTTCGGTCTGTGGGAGTCCGACTTCCACATCGGTGACGTTGGCAGCAACTCCCAACGCGTTCTGCGGGACGACGAAAATCTCCCCGGGATGCAGGGTTCCAGAAAAGGTTTGCGTGGCGAAGCCTGCCGACGTTATGGTGAGCTGGAAAGATCCGGGAGGGACGTTGGCAAAGGAGAATTGGCCATCGCCGCCGGACATCACCTCCTGATTCCGAGGATCTTTGTTCAGGGGATCTTCGCCTGCTCGGGTAAGCTTCACACGGGCTCCCGCGACGACTGCTCCGCTTTGGTCGACTACCGTTCCGCGGATGCTTCCGGGCAACGGCTGACCGGGCGACTGCTCGCCGGCTGAGGATACGCCTCCCTTTGCCTGACCTCCTTCCGGACTGGGAACGGTCGTTTGCTGAGGAGTCAGCGCTACGCAAAACGACGTCCAACACAGAGTGACAAGCGCAAGAACCATGAGGCCAGCCTTGAATTGGAGGGTCATGATTAGCTTGGCTTTATCCTCTCGTGTGCTTGGGCGTGCAGTTGGCTCTCCGAACTTTGATGCTTAATATGGGCAGCGCGCCTGTCCGAAGGAAAGGAATCTACACGGGAAACTCGCGGCGGACGTACTCTATCGCCGCATCGCGCGAGGTGAGTCGACCCTCTAACTGTGCGTCCTCGACCGCCGCTAGGACTTCTTTGAAGCGGGGGCCGGGCTCATAGCCCGCTTCAATCAGGTCGCGGCCGGTGATCAGCGGAGTCGGACGAATGGCTTCGGGCGGCATAGACTGCAACTGCTCGCGCGAGTAGTCATACGAGTCGAGCTGGCCATGGCTGGAAAGACAGTCCAGGCGATGCAGTTCCAGATGCTCGCCAAAAGCGGGCAGGCGCAGAAACTTTTTCAGCGTGGATTGCTTCATGCGGTGCACGTCGGCGAAGCGCATGTGATTGTCTACCAGCGCCAGAATTTGGTCGGTCTCGTGGTTGGAGAAACGCAGACGGCGGCAGATTTCGGCGGCCATCTTTACGCCGACGTCGACGTGGCCATCGAAGCGTATGCGGTCGGGCGCGATGCGGAAGGTGGGAGGCTTGCCGACATCGTGCAGGAGCGCTCCCCAGGCCAGCGTCTTCGAAATAGCGCCGGAACTGCCGGGGCGCAGTTTGTCGAGCAAGAGCAGCGTGTGCACGAAGACGTCGCCTTCGGGATGGTACTGTGGCGACTGCTCCACTCCTTTCATGGCGGCGATTTCGGGCAGGACTTCTGGCAAGAGGCCGGTCGCATCCAGTAGTTCGAACGCTCGACGGGCGTGGCCCTCGGTCAGCATCTTGGTCAGTTCTTCGCGCACGCGCTCGTTGGAAACCTGGTGAATTTGGGGCGCTAATTTTTGTATTGCCGCCATGGTTGCGGGATCGATCTGGTAATCGAAGCGCGCGGCAAAACGCACGGCGCGGAGCATGCGCAGTTTGTCTTCCGCAAAACGGCGCTCGGGGTCGCCGATGGCGCGCACGATTCCGGCTTGCAGATCGTCGCGGCCGCCGACGAAATCCAAGACCTTGTTTGTTTCTGGATCGAGCATCATGCCGTTGATGGTGAAGTCGCGGCGCTCGACATCTTCGCGCGGGTCTTTGCTGAAGCGTACCTCGTCGGGATGACGGCCATCGGAGTAGCCGACGTCCGAACGGAAGGTTGCCACCTCGACGGACTTCCGCAGAGATGGCGGCAAGAACAGGTAGCGCTGTTTCCCCGATCCGCCCATCGCGCCCGGTACGACTCGCCCCTCGAAGGAGTCTGTTCGCGCGGATTCGTCGGCTTCGTGTTCCTTCGTGTCCTTTGTGGTATCAGCGTTGAAGGGCACTAACACTACTCCGAACTGCTCGCCTACGGCGAAGGTCTGGGGGAAGATTTGCATGACCTGTTGCGGAGTCGCATCGGTCGACACGTCGTAGTCGGCGGGCTCGCGGCCGAGCAGCAAGTCGCGGACGCAGCCACCGGCGAAGTAGGCCTGGTGTCCGTGCTCGCGGAGGGTGCAAACGATTTCGGTGGCGTGTTGTTTGGCGGTCAGCATGCAGCACTTAGCATTTAGTATTTAGCATTTAGTCAATGCAACACCAAACGCTGGAGGTCCATTCAAATCGTCTAAACTGGAAAGCTAGAGCCAGAAGCTGATGGCCACGAGCTGCGAGCTTCGAGCTTGAACCTCATTATGCCTGACGCGGACATACTCGGTATCGAGAGCTCCTGCGATGAGACGGGGGCGGCGTTGGTGCGTTCGGGGCAGCGGATTCTGTCGAACGTGGTGGCCTCGCAGATTGCCACGCACCAGCCTTATGGCGGAGTGGTTCCGGAACTTGCTTCGCGCGAGCACTTGCGGGCGATTGTTCCCGTGGTGCGGCAAGCGCTGGCCGAGGCGGGACAGACTTATGCGTCGGTCGATGCTATTGCGGTCACGCAAGGGCCGGGACTGGCGGGCGCTTTGCTGGTGGGTATCAGCTTTGCCAAAGCGCTGGCCTTCGCGCTGGAGAAGCCGCTGATCGCGGTGAATCATCTGGAGGGACACATACACGCCGTATTGCTGGGTCAACGGCAAATGGGGCAGCGGCCGAGCGAAGATGCCGATCTTCAATTTCCTGTGCTGGCGTTGGTGGTCTCGGGCGGTCATACGCATCTTTATCTTGCCGAGTTGCAGGAAAATCTTTGGACCTACCGGAACATCGGCCATACGCGCGACGATGCTGCCGGAGAGGCGTTCGATAAGGCCGCGAAGCTTCTGGGACTGGGCTATCCCGGAGGGCCGATCATCGACGGGCTCGCGCCACACGGCGACCCGCACGCGGTCAAGTTTCAGATTTCGCAGATCAAGCATGCGGACCGGCGCGGGCACAAGCAGGGCGACCATACGCTAGGCGATCACGCGGAACTTTGTGCGAAAGAAGATCGGCCGAGCTTTGATTTTTCTTACAGCGGAATCAAGACGGCGGTTTTGCGATATGTCGAGACGCAGAACCTGAAACCTGCGATTGAGGCTCGGCGGCGGGCGCTCGCGGATATCGGCAGCCCGGCGCTCGAAGACCGTCTGCGGCTCTGCGACCGGCAAACGCTCAACCTGGTGGCTTCTTTCCAGCGGACGATGGTCAACGATCTAATCATGAAAACGCTGGCGGCGGCGCGCGAGTACGAGGTACGAACTCTTTTCGTGAGCGGCGGCGTGGCCGCGAATCAGGAATTGCGGGCGACGTTCGAGCGCGAGGCGGGGATGCAGGGACTCCCAGTTTTCTTTCCGTCGCGGGCGCTTTCCACCGACAATGCGGCCATGATCGCGGCGGCGGCTTTTCCGAAATTTCTGCGCGGGGATTTTGTGGGTATGAATTTTTCGGCTGAGGCGGGAATGGCGCTGCGATAGCGTACTGCGTTGAAGATAGCGAGATGGTTATGGTTCGTCTCGATCCGATACGGAGTTGGGTGTTTGACGAGGAAGTCAAAGGCTTTAACCACGGGGGGCACAGAGGACCACGGGGGAAGTCAGCGATCCGCATTGCCCCAAAGGATGCTGCACGAGTTCATCGCCTCGGCGTGGCCTGCGTCGAACCATTTCTGAAACGACAGTGGAACTGTCATGCCCAGCAGACTGACACTCATGCCCATGCTCCTGGTATTGAAATGAAACATTTCCCAGCTACAATGGTCGCGTGAAGCCGACGATCTATGTAGTCGAAGACGATCCGGATATTTCCCGGTTGGTCCGCCATCATCTGGAGGGGGCCAGCTTCAACGTACGACTCTACTCGACCGGCAACCTGGTGGTGGTCGATGCGGAACGGCAGCGGCCGGCGCTGTTTCTGCTGGACATTATGGTGCCGGGAAAAGACGGCCTGGAACTTTGCCGCCAGATACGGCAGTCGGTGACGCTGGCTTCGATTCCGGTGATTTTTTTGACCGCCAAGAGCGGCGAGGCGGACCGGGTGCTGGGGCTGGAGTTGGGCGCCGACGATTACATTCCCAAGCCTTTCAGCCCACGCGAACTGGTGGCTCGCGTCAAAGCGGTGCTGCGCCGTTTTGAGCGGCCGCTGCCGCCTTTGCCAACCAAGATTGACGAAATCCACATCGACCCGGGCGCGATGACGTTGACGGTTCGCGGGAAGCAGGTGCCGACGACGGCCACCGAATTCCGGCTGCTCGATTACTTCATGCGGCACGCCGGACGGGTTTTCACTCGCGACCAGTTGCTCGACTCGGTGTGGCGCGACACGGCGTACGTGACGCCGCGCTCGGTGGACGTTTATGTGCGACGCATCCGTGAAAAAATTGAGCCCGACCCGGAGAACCCACGTTACTTGAGAACGGTGCGGGGGGCCGGCTACCGCTTTGAGGTCGCGCGTTGAGAAGCCGCATCTTCGTTAAATTGATGTTCGTGTTTCTGCTGGTGATTGGCGCCACCGCGATCACGCTGCAGGTAACCGTGCACCGAGTCTGGGAACGCACCCTGCGCGAGCAGATCGAGCGCAATCTTCAGCAGAAAACCCTGATGTTCGCCCATCGGGTGGAGACGGATCGGCAGCATTCGCTGGCCGACATTACGTCTCAGGAGGGGCAGGCGGCGGGGGCGCGCGCCACCGTTATTGATCCCACCGGCAAGGTGCTGGCCGATTCGGAGGCCGATCCAAGCACGATGGAGAACCACGCGCAGCGTAAGGAGTTTGCCGCTGCCCTTGCCGGCCAAATCGGCATGGATGAACGCAACAGTCGAACCGTCAACGTTCCGTTTGTGTATGTGGCGACGCCGGTTTCTGGGGGAGCGGTGCGGCTGGCGTATCCGCTGCCGGAGATCGAAATCACGGATCGTCCGCTGGGCAAGGCCCTGTTCTGGGGATCGCTGAGCGCTTTTCTATTCGCGATGCTGGTGGCGGCGATTGCTTCCCAATATGTTGGGCGGCGACTGCAACGGATCGTGAATTTTGCGGAGCGGGTCGCGAGTGGGGATCTGACCGCGAGAATCGCGTCCACTTCGACCGACGAGATCGGGCAAGTGGCGGCAGCGCTCGATAAGACGACGCGCCGCGTGGAAGAAAGTTACGCTCGGGTTCAGACCAGCCAGCGCGAACTTGAAACTCTTCTCAACAGCATGCAGGATGCCGTGATTGCAGTCGATGACGGCGGGCGCGTGCAGTGGGCCAATCGTGGCATGAATCGACTGCTGTTTCATGCTCCGCGGCTGAATGCGCCGTTGATCGACAGCGTTCGCGACCCGGACTTTCTGGCCGCGATACAAGAAGCGGCGCGCGATCAGGTGGTCACCTCCGCGCGCTCGAACACGATTGCGTCCGGCCGAACGTTCGATGTCACCGCGGCGCCCATGCCTGGAGGCGGCGCGGTTGCCGTGCTCCGCGATCTCACCGAGACCGAGCGCATGGAAAAGAGCCGCCGCGATTTCATCGCCAACGTTTCCCACGAACTGCGCACGCCGCTGACGTCGATCCAGGGATATACGGAGACGCTGCTCGACAGTCCTATCGCTGACAATCACGTGCGCGAGTTCCTGGAAATCATCCGCAAGAACGCGGCCCGCATGTCCCGGCTTACGGAAGACCTGCTCACGCTGGCCCGCGTCGAATCGGGCGAGCAGAGGTTCGGCATCCAGCGGGTTGGCCCCGAAGAGCTGTTGCAGGACGCGCTGGAAAGCTTTCGCGAAGTGGCGCGGTCGTATGACGTTGAACTGGCGATTGAGAACTCGGTTGCCAGCGGCCAGGTGAATGCGGATCGCGAAGCTATCCATCAGATTTTTTCGAACCTGATCGAAAATGCGTTGAAGTACGCGGCGACCGGCAAGAAGGTGATTCTTGGAGCCCGCGCGGTGCCGAATGGCGTGGAGTTTTACGTCCGGGACTTCGGGCCGGGCATTTCTTCGGAACATCTTCCGCGTCTTTTCGAGCGTTTCTACCGGGTCGACAAAGCTCGGTCGCGGGAATCCGGCGGCACCGGACTGGGGCTGGCCATCGCAAAGCACATCGTTCTGGCACACGGGGGAACGATTCGCGCCGAGAGCGAACTTCACCACGGCTCGACGTTTTTGTTTACTCTGCCCGCTTCGGAGGGCGAGTCGGCTTAGGGAGGTTTGATCAGGTGTCAGCAGAAAGCATACACCACGGGGTACACGGGGGTGCACGGAGGACCCCGTGTGGTCAATGGGAGGTTGGGCTGCTTCGGGAGGTCGGCCCTTGGCGGCTAAACAGGCTGCTGAAAAACTACAGTCCCTGTGCTCAGCCCCTAAAGGGGCATCTGAATTCAAAGAGCCTACGGCATCGCTAAAGCGATGCCCTGATACGAAACTCGAGTTTTCAGCAATCTGTAAAGCCGGTACTTCTGTAAGCCGATACTGAAGATACGCCAGTTATTGCAGCGTTGGACCGCTGCGCCACTCAAAATCAAGTGCAACATCGACGGCGGCTTTGCAGACGATCTATTACTGCTACTAATAGGTACTGCAACACGTATTAATTGGACTGATGCGCTGACCGGATGATATTCTGCCCCGTTTTGTACGGCATCCGGCCGTAAGAGGTGATGTTTGGAATCTGGCCTCGAGCCTTCAGACCTTAGTTACACGCGCGGCGAATCACAACCACCCCTGTTGCATCTTTGCATCGGAAACATGCTCGATCGCACGGCCGCTGCCTTTCCGAACCGCCCCGCTCTGGTGGTTCGCCACACGCACGATCGGCTTACGTGGTCCGAACTTCATAGCCAAGTCGAGCGGCTTGCCCGGGCCCTGATGGCCATCGGAATTGAGAAGGGCGATCGCGTCGGAATTTGGGCCACGAATCGAACCGAATGGGTGCTCACTCAGTTTGCCACCGCGAAAATCGGCGCCATCCTCGTGAACCTCAACATTCGCTATCGCGCGCACGAACTGGAATACGCGTTGCGGCAGTCGGAATGCCAGACGCTGATTCTCATTCGTGGTTTCCACGAATGCGATTACGTCGAGAGCTTGTTCGGTATTGCACCGCAATTGGCGGCGGGACGGTCTGGCTCTTTTAGAGCCCGCCAATTGCCACATCTCTCGAATGTGATTTTCATTGGCGACGATCCTCCGCCCTCGATGCTGCCCTGGAAGGAGCTGTTGACGATGGCTGGGCAAGTCAGCCCGGAACGACTCCGGCAACGCGAGGCCACGCTTTCTTGTCACGACGGGATCAACATTCAATACACGTCCGGCACCACCGGCTTTCCCAAGGGCGCGACGCTCAGCCACTACAATGTCGTCAATAATGGCCTGCTCATCGGCGACACGATGAAGCTGACGGAGCGCGACAGCATCTGCATTCCGGTGCCTTTCTATCATTGCTTCGGCATGGTTCTGGCGAACATGAGTTGCCTGGCCAGCGGCGCTGCCATGGTCGTGCCCTCGGAAAGTTTCGATGCGCTCGAAACACTCCGGACGGTGCAGGAGGAACGTTGCACCGCGATCTACGGCGTGCCGACGATGTTTATCGCCGAATTCGATCATCCACAGTTCGGGGAGTTCGATCTTACATCGCTACGGACAGGGATTATGGCCGGGTCATCTTGCCCGATTGAATTGATGCGCCGCGTGGTCGAGGAAATGCATTGCCGCCAGTTGACTACGGTCTATGGCTTGACCGAGTCGTCGCCGGGCATGACGCAGACGAGAACGGGCGATTCCCTCAAGGTTCGAGTCACTACCGTGGGCCGGGCGCTTCCCCAGACCGAAATCAAAATCGTGAATGTGAATTCAAAAACCGGCGCGGCCGTCCCGCGTGGGACGGTTGGAGAGATTTGCACGCGCGGCTATCTGGTGATGAAGGGCTATTACAACGATCCCAAGAGCACCGCGGAAGCGATTGAACCCGACGGATGGCTGCACAGCGGCGATTTGGGCGTCATGGATGACGACGGATACATACGCATCACCGGGCGCATCAAGGAGATGATCATACGAGGGGGCGAGAACATTTATCCCCGCGAGATTGAGGAGTTCCTGCACACCTGCCCGGCCATCGCCGACGTGCAGGTAATCGGCATTCCCGATGCGAAGTACGGCGAAGAAGTCATGGCGTGGGTCAAGCTGAAGCGTGGGGCCGCGTTGGCGGAAGACGACGTGAAGAACTTCTGCAAAGGCCAGATCGCCAATTTCAAGATCCCGCGCTACGTGCGCTTTGTGGACTCGTTCCCCATGACCGGATCGGGCAAGGTGCAGAAGTTTCGCATGCGTGAAATTTCCATGGCCGAATTCTCTGTGAGGGAAAGCGCGGCGGCTCTGGTCTCTGCGTAGGAGGCTCTGATTAATGTGGGCAGAAGGCGTAAACCATCAGGGCACACAGGGGTGCACGGAGGCCCCCAGGGACTTAATCAGAACTCCCGTAGTATGTTGTGCCACAAGTTCGCGAGCTAACTTCTATCCTCTTACGGCGTGCCGTCGTTGCATTCCCCTCAGCGGCTGAAGCCGCATTCAAAACAATGCAGCTATCGCAGCGGTGAACCGCTGCGCCACCCAAAAACAGAAATTCACCGGGTTGTAACCTGCCTGGTTTCGCTGCGAATTATGCTTTATGTGGGATTGTGTGTCACACTCTGGGGTGATAGTGTTCGCGTCTAACAGAGCGGACGCGGCATCCTATGAAGCAGGGCGATCTTCCTAATGAGCAGCCTATGAGCACAGCCAGCGTGAAAACACCTTCGCCTGAGCCACACTCGGGCTTGATGCGGCGAACCGTGGAAGCGTGCGAACTTGCCCGCGAGGCTGCGGCCATTGCGGCCGAGGGGATTGCCACCGGATCCATGTCCCGCCTGAACGCGATTCGGCAGTGCGAAAAAGAACTGGATGCTATTGACCTGGAAGTAGACTCCGGCGTGACCGCGACTATCACGCGCGTTCCGGAGGCAGAAACCGGGCAACTGCTGGCGTGCATGAAAGTGATGATCGGATTGGAGCGCATCGGAGACCTGCTTTTGAGTTTTGCCACGAGCGCGCAAGCGGCGGCGGGCCGTATCGATGCGCAGGATGCTCGGGACTTGACGCAGATGGCGACGGTTCTGGAAAAAATGCTGTCGGACGTGGGCGTTTCCTTTTCGCAGCGCGACGTCAAGAAAGCCATCGACGTGTTGCGCGCCGATGCCGAGATGGACCGGCTGCGCAATATCATCTTCCTGCGGCACATCGAGAATCCGGAAAACGTGGCGCACCACTCCAGCCTGCAGATTATCTTCATGACGCAATCTCTGGAACGCGCCGGCGACCACGCCAAGAACCTGGCGGAGGAAGTTTGCCACTTTGTCAGTGGACGCAGCATCCGCCACCTGCTCATGGCCTACGACAAACCAAAAGAGCAGATGTTTATCGAATGGCTGCGGCACAAAGACGAAAAAGGGCAGTAACTATGGCAGTATTTTCTGCTCTTCTTGAAAATCCCTCCAATCGGGCTCCAGCAAATATCCGTTTAATCGGTTTACCTTAGCAGTCCTGAATCCTTTTCCCAAGAATGCCGCTCTTCCCTTATGTAGGGGGAATATGAGCTCCATCGTAACTGTCTCTCAACTGCGAAGTCAGACATCCACGGCGGCCCTGCTGGTGGACGTGCGTTCAGGTACCGAATTCGCTTCTGGGCACATCCCCGGTGCGGTCAACATCCCGATGGACCAGATCGAAGCCCGGCTTGAGGATCTCGGTTCTAATCTCGATCTTCCCCTCGTCCTCATCTGCCAGTCCGGCAGGCGCGCACGCATGACCGCCGATCTAATCGAGCCCTGCCAGCGTCAGATCGGGGTTCTCGAGGGCGGAACGAAAGCGTGGATCCAAGCCGGATTACCGGTCGTGGCAAGCGTGAAGACGCGCTGGTCGCTGGAGCGTCAAGTCCGTCTGGGCGCGGGACTGCTGGTGTTGACGGGCGCCCTCCTCGCACTGATTGTGAATCCGCTCTGGATTTTTCTCTGCGGATTCATCGGTTTGGGCCTAACCTTCGCTGGACTCACTGACGTGTGCGCGATGGGGATCATCCTGGAAAAAATGCCCTGGAACAGGCAGAGTCGTTGCCCGACCGATAGCGCTCATGCAGAACGATCGGAGATTCGTGCGTGACGGTATGTTGTGCGTTGGAGTCTCAGCAATGCCACAATGGGTCCGTGGACTTCGAAGCATTGGCCAAGCAGCACAAGGATGCGGTCTATCGGCAGATGATCCGTGTGTGCGGCAATCGCGAAGATGCCGAGGACGTATTGATCGAAGCCCTGCTCAAGGCGTACCACCATGTCGATCAATTGCGCGAATCGGCGGCCTTTCGGGCCTGGCTGGCGCAGATCGCGAAACGCGTCTGTTGGCAATTGAAAGAGCGAGAATCGTTGCTCCCGCTTTTGCAGCTTTCCATGTTAGAGGACGAAGGCCGCGAGGTGCCCGGGGTGGAACCTCTTCCGGACGTGCAACTGGCCCGGCAACAGATGAAGGGATTGCTGAACGAAGCCGTCGACGCGTTGCCCGTGCTGTACCGCCCGGTTTACGAGTTGTGCGATGTCGAAGATCTGCGGGGTGACGAGGTTGCGCAGAGACTGGGAATCTCGCGAGCCGCCATGAAATCGCGGCTGCACCGGGCGCGCGATCTGGTGCGGACTCACCTCGACGCGGCGCTCGCTCGCCAAGCTTTGAAGTAGGTGTTCGTCGCATGGTCTCAAAGGAACTGTCGATAGGCCTGGAGGCTCTTCATGGAAGTCACCGTGGAACATCTCGGAGCGTTACAGTTTGAAATCAAGGCGCGCCAGCACGCCATCGTGAGCGACCAGCCGCCCGAAAATGGAGGCCACGACGAAGGCATGACGCCCCCGGAACTCCTGCTTGCTTCGTTGGGTTCCTGTGCAGGCTTCTACGCGGCGCAATACCTGCGCAAGTTCAAGCTGGCATCCGAAGGCACCCGCGTGCGGATCACCGCCGAGAAACTGAAGGATCCCGCACGCGTTGATAACTTTCGCATCGAAATCGAGGTGCCCGTGGCGCTTAGCGAGAAGCATCGAGCTGGAGTCGAGAACTCGGTACATCATTGCCTGATTCACAACACACTCCTAAAGGCGCCGAGCATTGTGGTCGAAGTAGCGCATTCCATGCCTGTAGTGGATGCTGCCGAGGTTTCTCCGATCCCCGGCCCTTGACAGCCCGACTCTCCAAGGCGAGACTCGTTTCAAGTCCATTCGGCGTAGTCTTTTGCATACTCGACTGCGGAATGAGTGGCTTGGACCAGTAATTCCGTGCCTGGATTCGCCCAACCCGAAGACCAACCCACGTCAGCGAGCGCCGAGAGCGCGACGGCGGGGACGGAGCGGTCGTCTTCAGTCTCGGCCTCAGCCTCGGTCTCAGTGGGCGCAGTTGGCGACAGAGCCAATGGGAACCGCACGCTGGAAGAAACGGAACTGGACTCCGCGCTGCAGTTGTTGGTGGAACGCGCGCAGTACATCACCGGCGCGACCGGCACTGCGCTCGCATTGCCCCAGGGTGAGGAGATGGTGTGCCGCGCCAGCGCTGGCGCTTCCGCGCCGGCGGTCGGAGCGCGGCTGCAGGTGCGGTCGGGATTGACCGGCGAAAGCATTTCCCGGCGGCAGTTGCTGCGCTGCGACAACGCGGAAACCGACGCGCGCGTGAATCTGGAAGCTTGCCGGGCGCTGGGCATCGCATCCATCGTTGTTTTGCCATTGCTGCGGGATGACGGTGAGGTTCGCGGGCTGTTCGAATTGTTTTCCGATCATCCCTACGCTTTCGAAGAGCGGGATCTGATCGCACTCGAGCGCATGGCCGATCTCACATTGACGGCACTGGATCTGGCCGAGCAGAACCAGAGCCTCGCGCCCGCGCCGGCACTCGAGCGAGAACCGGAGAAGCCTGTCGAGTCTTCGACGGCAAGCAGCGCGCCGCAGGCTTCCGCGATTCCCCCTGTCGTTTCCCTTACCTCGGAATCCCCGGATCCGGCGGTTGTACCCGTCGAGCCGCCCGTAATTTCGCTGTCGCCAGAAACAGCGCCAGACCCAGCACTAGAGGCAACGCCCGCTGTCGTTCCCGAGGCCATGCTCCGCGTACAAAAATGCGCTTCCTGCGGATTCCCGGTTTCCGAGGGGAGAACGCTTTGCCTCGATTGCGAGAAGAAGGATAGCGAAAAAAAAGACTTCGAGAAGAAGCAGCGGCAGCAGGAGCAGGCTCAGATCGAGCAGGAGACCAAGCAACGCGAGCAGGACGCATCGTCCGGCACATCGTCCGGCGGCGCATCTTCCGGCGCATCGTCCGGCACATTGTCCGACTCGGCGGCGCCGACGCCGGAGGAATTCGTACCAGCCTTCCTCGCAAACGCAGTGCCCGTGCAGGAATCGTGGCTGGCGAACCACGTCAATCTGTTGGCGGTTGCGGTTTTGATCCTCGGCATCGTGGTTGCGGTGGTGGTGTTTCGGTAACCACTCTTGCACTCGCAGGGGACTGTTTCCCTTGACAAATTGCCAGTGCAACCCATAGTCTGCGCTTGACCCGTTGTCGAACACAAAAGGTGCCCAGGTATGAAAAATGTGTACGAAGTCTTACGTCAGAAGGAACTTGAACTGACCCGGCTGGAAAAAGAAGTGGAGGCCTTACGCGTCGCCGCCCCACTGCTTTCGGACGAGAAAGAGCCGCTGGCCGAGGTGCCCAAGCCAAGCTTGAGTGCGACCGCGCCGCCACAGCCGGTCCGGATACCGCCAGTGGTTGCCGCCCAGGGTGGAGCTGCTCCGGCACGGGTCGCGGGCTGGGAAGATGCAGCCAAGCGCTGGCCGTAAGCCGATTCGTTGGTCGCTATCGAGACGGGGCCTGCCCAATCTATTCTTTCATCGAGCCCAAGATCGTAGCGGCCCACGAAGTGGATCCCAGGTTGCAGTTTTCAGAGTCTGCATAAGAAATGGGTCGTCCCTCCGGGACTTGACTCATTTGTTCCAACTTCCCCAGCGCTGAAGCGCTGGGCTAAGCTGGATCGCCCCTCCGGGGCTGGATTCTTTCCCCGAGCTCGGCTCGGTTCGCCGAAAAACAACTTATCACGCACACGTTTTTAGTCCAGTGATGTGAACGCCAGCGCCAGCAGCGTCTTCTGCTCGACCTCGTGCGCTTTTGCCGAACCGGTCGCCGGACTCGCGCTGGCGGAGCGTTTCACCGAATGCACGGGCCGGTCATTTGCGATGTGCCTTAAGCGCGGCAGCATGTAGAAGAGCGCGCCCATGTTGGCCGGCTCTTCCTGCACCCACACGATATCTCGCGCCGCACTGTGACGCTCCAGTTCGGCGGCCAGTTCCGCCTCCGGAAACGGGTACATCTGCTCGAGGAAAACGATGGCGGTGCTCATGTCGTTGTCGTTGTCCTTGTCCTTGTTCCTGCGCTTCTGCCGTTCGGTGCGCAGTTCGTGCCCGATTTTTCCGGTGCAGATCAGAATCCGCTTGGCGTCCTGCGCTTCCGTGTCCGGAATCACGGGCAGAAATTTCTGATGTGTCAGATCGTCTAAGGGAGACAGGGCATCGGGATGCCGCAACATGCTCTTCGGCGTGAACACGATCAGCGGCTTTCTCCACTTGCGCAGCGCCTGCCGCCGCAGCAGGTGAAAATACTGGCCGGCATTCGAAGGCTGGCAAATCTGGATATTGTCGCGCGCCGCCAACTGCAAGAAGCGCTCGATGCGCGCGCTGGAATGTTCCGGGCCCTGGCCTTCGTAACCGTGGGGCAGCAATAGAACCAAGCCTGACAGCAAATTCCACTTGTCCTCGCCGGCGCACACAAACTGATCGATCACGGCCTGCGCGACGTTCGCAAAATCGCCAAACTGGGCTTCCCACAGCACCAGCGCCTCGGGATAATCGCGGCTGTAGCCGTATTCAAATCCCATCACGCCGGCTTCGGAAAGTGTGGAGTTGTAGATGTCGCACGCCGCCTGTCCTTGCGCAATGTGGCGGAGCGGAACGTATTCCGATTCGTCCTGAATATCGAGCAGCACCGAGTGCCGCTGATTGAATGTCCCGCGTCGAGAGTCCTGCCCGCTCAGGCGCACCGGAATTCTCTGTTTTACCAAGCTGGCGAACGCTAGCGCCTCGGCCATGCCGTAATCGACTGGCTTCTTGCCCGTGCCCATCTCCTGCCGCTGCTCCAGCAACTTTTTCACCTTGGGATGGATGTGGAAACCCTCTGGATACGTGGTCAAACGCTCGGTGAGTTCGGCCAACTCCTCGCGCGCGATGCCGGTGGGCTGCTCGTACTCAGGCTTGTAGCGGCCCCCGAAATAGTCGTCCCAGTAATTTGGAAGATCGCGCATGAGCTTCTTTTTGGTGAACTTTGTTGCGCTCTTCTGGGCGGCTTCGTACTCGGATTTGACCGTCTGCGCCTGCTCCGCGATATTGTCGTCGTCCATGCCGATCTGTTTGCCGTAAATCCGATAGAGCGGCGGATGTTCTTTGATCGCCTTATACATCAGCGGCTGGGTCACGGTGGGGTCGTCCACTTCGCTGTGGCCGTGGCGCCGGTAGCCGATCAGGTCCACCACCACATCGGTGCCGAATTGGTAGCGGTACTCGGTGGCGATGCGGGCGATCCGCATTACCGCATCCACGTCTTCGCCATTCACGTGAAAAATCGGGATCGCCTGCCGCCGCGCCAGTTGCGCGGAGAAGCGCGAGGAATGCTCATCGCGGGCATTGGTCGTGAACCCGATCAGGTTGTTGACGATTATGTGGATCGTTCCGCCCACGGTGTAGCCGACTAAGTCGGCGTAATTCAGCGTTTCCGCGGTGATGCCTTGCCCGGCGAATGCGGCGTCGCCGTGCACCAGCACGGGCAGATACTTTGCCTTGCCGCCTTCACCTGCGCGGTCCTGCTTGGCGCGCGTGCGTCCCACCGTCACCGGATCGACCGCTTCCAGGTGGCTGGGATTCGAGGCCAGGTGGATATGGATTTTCTTTCCGCTACGGGTGACGTACTCGCCGGTCGCACCCATGTGGTATTTCACGTCGCCCGACCCTAATACGCTGCGCGGATCGACATCCTCAAACTCGGCAAACACCTGCTCCGGCGGGCGTTTTGCCAGATGGATAATGACGTTCAGCCGGCCGCGATGACTCATGCCCATCACCAGTTCCACGGCGCCGCGCTCGCCGGCCACGTCCAGAACCTGATCCATCGCCGGCAACAATGATGTGTTGCCTTCGAGGGAGAATCGCTTGTTGCCTAGGTAGCGCTGCTGCAGCGTCTGCTCAAACAGATCGGCGCGCACCAGCAGGTCGAGCGCGCGGTGTTGGTCGATGTCGACTGCGGCCGGGGCAGCGTCGATGCGGGCTTCGATCTGTTGCTGGATCCAGCGCCGCCGCTCGGGGTCGACGATGTGCATGAACTCCACGACCACGCTGCCGCAATAGATGCGCCGCGCTTCCCGCGCCCATTCGTTGTCGATCTGAAGGTCGGGATGCGGCTGTGGAGGCAGCAGGCCTAGCGGATTCAGTTCTGCTTCCAGGTATCCGAATTGCCGGAACAGCGCAAACACGCGTTCCCGTTCGTAGTTTTCAATGATGGCAGGAGCTGCGCTCCCGCTCGTATCCCGTGTTGAAGTTGCCATAAGAGGTTTCTATAGAATAACGGATGAGCGGCCCGGTGAGGCCGATTCAGGCGGAAGAAAGAGGTTCGTGTGGTGGCGGGGCTTTGCCCAGCCAGGACGGGGCAGAGCCCCGTCACCACACAAGGCAGAGCGGACAGCCTGTGTCGCTGATCACAGCGAGAACAAAGCCTTTGGAATTAGTCTACGTTTAGAGGAATACTCCCATGACCCTTCGTCCTAATGCGGCTAAGCCCGGAACCCCCGTCATTCTCGGCATCCCATTCGATGCCAACTCTTCCTGGTTGCGCGGAGCGGCGGGAGCGCCGCCGATCATCCGCGTTGCCTTTAATTCTATTTCGTCGAATTTGTGGACGGAAACCGGCGTCGATCTGAGTGCCGAAGGTGTGTGCTGCGATGCCGGCGATTTGAAATTCACTTTCCAGGAGCCCTTTCCTGCGATTGAAACCAAAGTCGAAGAATTCCTGGAGAAGGAGTTGCGTCCGGTCTGCCTGGGCGGCGACCACTCGATTACGCTACCGATTGTCCGCGCCTTCGGCAGGCATGTTCCCGGCCTGACCATAATCCACTTCGACGCGCACCCCGATCTCTACGACGAACTCGAGGGGAACCGTTTGTCGCACGCCTGCCCCTTTGCCCGCATCATGGAAGAGGGCGCGGCCAAGCGATTGATCCAAGTAGGAATTCGGACTATGACCGGGCATCAACGCGAGCAAGCCAAGAAATTCGGCGTCGAAGTCATCGAAATGCGCTACCTGCCCGCGCTCGACCGCATGAAGGTCGATGGCCCCATCTACATCTCGTTCGACATGGACGCGCTTGATCCCGCCTTTGCGCCCGGCATTTCGCATCGCGAGCCGGGAGGACTGTCCACCAGAGAAGCCCTGGCACACTTGCAGGCGATCAGCGGAAAAATCGTCGGCGCCGACATCGTGGAATTCAATCCCGCGCAAGACAGCACCCAACTCACGGCCACGGTGGCTGCGAAGTTACTCAAAGAGATTCTGGGCAGGATGATTTTGAACTAACACGTGCCGTGTTGCACGAGCATACACTTTATAGATTGTCATCCCGACGACAGCGAGGGATGTGCATTTTGTCACGGACTGCAGATCCCTCGCTTCGCTCGGGACGACAAAATCCAGGTGGATGGCGCCCCGTGGCCAGCGGAATGATTGATGTGTCCAGTCGCTACTCTGTGCCCGAAACTTTGGCACGGCTCCAGTCGATACTCAAAGAGAAAGGCATTACGGTGTTTGCCCTTGTCGACCACAGCGGTGAGGCGGAGAAGGCTGGCCTCAAAATGCGCCCCACGCAGCTGCTCATCTTCGGCAGTCCGAAGGGTGGCACGCCGCTGATGGTGGCCGCGCCCAGGCTGGCCATTGACCTTCCGCTGAAAGCGCTGGCGTGGCAGGACGAGCGGGGCCAGGTGTGGCTCTCCTACAATTCGCCGGAATACCTTCAGCAGCGACACGGCTTTCCCGGCGACCTCCTGAAAAACATCGCGGGAATCGGTGCGCTGATTCAGCAGGCTGTGGAATAATGGCGGCCTGCGCGAGCATGCCCGATAATCCCAACCCGAACCGCGCCCGCGATCACCTGGCCAATGAGCGCACGTTTCTGGCATGGGTGCGCACCGGTGTCGCGACCATCGTGTTCGGATTCGCCATCGGACGCTTCTCGATCGCACTGCGCGAATTCATGAAACTTCAAGGATACAAGTCCGTCACCCCCGGCTTCACTACATGGTTGGGAATTGTTTCCGCTGTCGGTGGCGTACTACTTATCCTTGCCGGTCTCAGGCGTTACAGCAAAACCAAGATGCAACTTGATTCGAACACTTTCGAGCCGGCTGGATTCGTGATTGATCTCGTGTCTTACCTGCTCGCTCTTTTCGGATTGGTGCTGGCGGGTTATCTGGCATACATCGAAATTCTCAACAAATGAGTGACCCATGGCGAATGAGAAAGAGAAGCAAGCCGCCGGACGCGCTGCCGCAAAGCTGGTGCGGGACGGCGACGTTGTTGGATTAGGCACGGGCTCGACTGCTTACTTCGCGGTCGTTGCTCTGGGCGAGCGCGTGAAGGCAGGACTGAAAATTGTTGGAATTCCGACGTCTGTGAAGACCGGGGATCTGGCGCGCCAACTTGGCATTCCGCTAACCACGCTTGACGAAACTCCCCAAATCGACATCACCCTCGACGGCGCAGATGAAGTCGATCCCAGGCTGAACCTGATCAAAGGCGGCGGCGGAGCGCTGCTGCGGGAGAAGGTTATCGCCACGGCGACTAAGAACATGGTCGTGGTCGTGGACTCCAGCAAAGTTGTTTCCGTGCTGGGAAACTTTCCTTTGCCGATCGAGGTGATTTCATTTGCGCGAACCGTCATCGAGAACAAGATTGTGTCGCTCGGCGCGTCGCCTAAATTGCGCACGAAGACTGACGGGAGTCCTTACCTTACCGACAATGGCAATCAGATTCTCGATTGCAGCTTCGGACAGATCGCGGATCCGGCGGCGCTAGCGCTGATCTTGAGCGATACTCCCGGCATCGTCGAACACGGACTGTTCATCGGGCTGGCGAAAGTGGCGTTGGTGGGACGCGGAGACCGCGTGGAAGAACTGCGGCACTAGCGCTGTCGGGCTTCGCCCGACTGGACAGCCGGGGGCGGCTGTCCCTACGTGAGGTATGCTGGCGCCTACGTCACATCAACCCACAATTTCCCGTAGCGCTCCGAGCAGTCGCTCCACTTCTTCCATCGTGTTGTAGTGCGCCAGGCCGATGCGCAGAAATCCTCCGAGGCGCTCGACGTCTAACTGTTCGGTCAGGTTCAGCGCGTAGTAGTTTCCGTCCCAGGTGAAGAAGCCGCGCTCGCCGAGCTTCGTTGCCAGCTCCAGCGGGGTGTGACCTGCAATGCGAACCACGAACGTTGCGCAACGATTGTCGAAGCGCCGCGGGTCGCTGATGCCGTAGAGTCTCAATCCTGGAATCGCGAGCAGGCCTGCGATCATCTTCTCCGCCATTTTTCGTTCGTGCTTATGGATCGCTTCGTGCGCGGACAGGATTGCAGCGCGCCGCGTTGTGGCCGCGGGATTGGCGCGGCGGCCGAGTTCTTCCCAGTAATCTACGCAGGCTTTGATTCCTGCGATGCATTCGTGGTTCAGCGTTCCCGATTCCCAGCAGCTGGGACTATTGTCGGTACAGGGGCGGACTTTGTATGGGCGCAAATTCTTCAGGTGGTCGCGTTTGCCGTAGAGAACTCCCATGTGCGGACCGAAAAATTTGTAGGTCGAGCAGGCCAGAAAATCGCAGTCGAGGGCGCGCACGTCAATCGGTCCATGGGGAGCGTAGTGGACGGCATCGATATAACTCAGAGCTCCCGCTTGCCGCGCCAGACGCACCACTTCGGCGACGTCGTTTATTGTGCCCACCGCATTCGATGCGTAGCCGACCGCGACCAGCCGGGTCCGGCTCCCGATCTTCGAAGCCAGGTCGCGCATGTCGAGAGTGCAATCTTCTTCGTTGAAGTTCGCCGCGCGGATGGTCACACCCTTTTCTTCCAGCGCTTTCCAGGGCGAGAAATTGGCGTCGTGGTCGAGCAGGGTGAGGACGATCTCGTCGCCGGGGCCGAGTTCGCGTCCAAGGGCGCGGCTCAGGGCGAAAGTCAGCGTCGTCATGTTGGGGCCAAACACGATTTCGTCCGCATCGCAATTGAGAAAATCCGCCATCGCCGCACGCGCTTCGTCGATGATTCGGTCGGTGTTGCGGCTGGTTTGGTAGGCGCCGTGGGTGTTGGCGTTGTTGCGCGCCAGGTAATCCGCGATGGCGTCGATTACACGCTGCGGCACTTGCGTGCCTCCTGGGCCGTCCAGAAAAACCGCGGGGCGTTTATTGGAATGCTCGCTGACGGATTGTGCGAGGGCCGGGAACTGAGCGCGGACCCAGGCGAGGTCGAGTGCGGTGGATGGCGATGACGTAGCGGTTTGTTCGGCGATGGGCATAGGGGACATTCTAATGCGGGGTTGGCCGCATGTCAGTCCCGAGGGAACTCAGAAAGCTAGATTTTCTGATTCAATCCATCCACGGCAGACAGGCGTTCTATAACTTATTATGGGACAGTAGTTTACGAGAGTAGCTGGCTGCACCCGAGCCGATCGACGGGACGCGCCGGGCAGCCTGAAGACCTGTCGCCGGAAACTCGGGGGCACGATCAGTTTCAGGCATCGTATATCGACAGATGACCATCTAAGGAAAGAACCGTCCAAGGCAATACGTCTAGAGATTCATCGGGGTGGAATGCTGAAAGTTGCAGCAAATCGGGGCAGGTGGGTCAGAGCTGTGTGTGTGCTCTGCGTGGCCCTGGTGTGCGTGATGGGGACGGTGCAGGCGACCCATTCGCATCCCGACAGCTCGACCACCTCCCGCCACACCTGCACGATTTGCGCGACCGCTCATGCCGGGCTTAGTACCCAAACGGCGGCGTCCGCGCCGGTCTTGGCTACGGCAGTCCTAGCGATTCTGGTTGCAGATGTTACCCCGATCTTCCGTCCCCTGAGCACCCAGTTTATTCGTCCTCCACCTGCGTTCTGATCCCGCGCCCAATTCAGTAAGTGTTCCCAAAAAGCCGCGAGGTTCGATCTCTTATCTGCAGATCTTCGATCTGTGATCAGCGATCGGACCCACCTCAGAACCCATTATTGGAGGAATCATGCAATCGTCTTACAAGAATTGGCTGGCTGTGGCCATGGTGGCCGTTGCTGTGGTGTTGAGTGCTGGGACTGCGAGTGCGCAGTCGGGCGGAAGTTCGATCAGCGGCACCATCCTTGATCCATCGGGCGCGGTGGTGCCCAAGGCAAGCGTTGAGATTCACAACGCGGTCAGCGGCTTTGACCGAACTACGACAACCGACAGTAGCGGGAAGTTCAGTTTCCCGAACGTGCCGTTTAATTCGTATCACATGACCGTGACGGCTACGGGATTCGCCCAGAGCGCGCAGGACGTGGAAATTCGGTCGGTACTGGGCGCAAATGTGAAGGTCAGTTTGACAGTGGCCACCAGCACCGACACGGTCACGGTCGAGGATGCGGGAGATCTGGTGGAGAACGATCCGATCGGCCACACCGACGTGGATCGAGGATTGTTCGACAGGATCCCTTTGGAAAGCCAGTCTTCGTCGGTGAGTTCACTGGTCACGATGGCGGCGCCGGGAGTGGCGGCCGATTCGAACGGCCTGTTTCACGGACTGGGCGACCACGCGTCGAACTCGTTCTCGGTCGACAACCAGCCCATCACCGATCAGCAAAGCAAGATTTTTTCTAATCAGATTCCGGTCGATTCGATCCAGTCACTGGAGGTCATTCCCGGCGCCCCGCCGGCGGAATACGGCGGCAAGACGAGCCTGGTGATTGTGGCAACGACGCGGTCAGGCCAGGGCGTTACCACGCCGCACGGTAGCGTGAACGCCTCGTACGGATCGTTTGGCTCGTCCAATGTAGGCTTCGATCTGGCTTACGGAGGTCAGAAGTGGGGAAACTTCATTTCTGCGAACGGACTGAATAGTGGCCGGTTCCTCGATCCGCCGGAATTCGCCGTGGCGCACGACAAAGGCAACGAGGAAAACTTCTTCGACCGCGTGGACTACCAACTCTCTACTGCCAATTCGATCCACGTGAACTTGGGCTTTTCACGTTCGTGGTTCCAGACGCCCAACAGCTTTGACGGGCAGAATTCTACACTGTGGAATGGAGTGGTGGTGGCCAATGGCGGTCTCGATCCGAACGGCAACGTGGTCGGCCCCACCGACCAACGGGCGCTCATTAAGAGCTTCAACATCGCACCGACTTGGACGCGAGTGGCGAGTCCGACCGTCGTCCTTAGTCTCGGTGGGTGGGTGAGGCGAGATGCCTTCAATTACTATCCAAGCAAGGACCCATTCGCCGATCTTGGTCCGTCCAATCTGCAGCAGGACACTATCTCGCAGTATCGGACGCTGGCGAACGCCGGACTGCGCTCCGATGTTTCCTATGTGAAGGGTATCAATAACCTTAAGCTGGGATCTACGTATCAACAAACGTTTCTCACCGAGAATTTCAATCTCGGCATCGTCGATCCGACACTCAACGCGCCTTGCGTGGATGCGAATGGCGTTCCGGTATTTGTCGGCAACCCTGGACTCAACGACCCGTCGCAGTGCCCGACGGCAACGACGACGAACCAAACTCTGTACCCAACACTGTTTACTGCCAACCCCAACTTCATTCCGTTGTTGGGCTGCTACGACCTGACCCGGTTAGCACCGTCGTCCAACGATGGTTGTGCTGGGTCGAGCAGTACTTTGTATCCATTTCACGGCCATACGGATATAAAAGAGCTTGCCATCTACTTGCAGGATGCGATCTCCAAGGGAAACTGGTCCCTTAACCTGGGACTCAGGGGTGATTTTTACAACGGCCTAGTGACTGCCCGCCAAGCCGAGCCGCGTCTCGGAGTTGCTTACAACATCAAGCGGACCAACACGGTGCTGCGCGTTTCCTATGCGCGGACCTTGGAAAGTCCGTTCAATGAGAACCTTGTCCTGGCCAGCGAAGGATGCAATTACACTGTTATTGAGGATCTTATTCCGTGCGTGCAAAAGCCAAATACGCCAGGCTATCGCAATGACTTCCACGCAGGCTTGCAGCAGGCGTTCGGCCGCTATGCTGTCGTGAGCGGAGATTACATTTGGAAGTACACGCATACCGGCTACGATTTCAGCACGCTGGCCGCGACGCCGATCTTCTTTCCCATCGGATGGCACAATTCCAAGATTCCGGGATACGCCATTCGCGTGAGCGTGCCGGATTTCCACGGATTCTCAGCGCTGGTGGTGATGTCGAGCGTGGCCGCGCGCTTCTTTCCGCCTCAGACCAGCGGTTTGGGAGTGACGGTCGGGCAGAGTGGAACGCCCTTCCGCATCGACCACGACGAAAAATTTAACCAAACGACGCATCTGCAATATCAACCTTGGAAAGCCGGGCCATGGGTCGGCTTCAATTGGCGATACGACAGCGGTCTGGTGGCTGGCAACGCACCGTGTTACGGGTTCAATGCAAACAACGATTGCCCGCAGTCAACTACGCTAGGCGGGCAGCCAGCCATCAACATGACAGATGCGTTCTTAAATCCCCTGACCGCCGACCAGGAGTTCCAAGCCGGGTTCACCTGCAACGGGGTTCACGCAACCCCGACCACTGCGCTGCCTTTCACATGCCTGGCATCGCAGTTTGGGTCCACTCTCATAAAGGTGCCAGCGCCGAATACCGAAAATGACGACCACAATCCGCCGCGCATCGCGCCGCGCAACCTGTTCGATGTTTCGTTAGGCGAAGACAACCTGTTCAAAGGCGACCATTACAAATGGAGTCTGACGCTTACCGCCATCAACGTGATGAATAAACTGGCGCTGTATAACTTCCTTTCGACCTTCAGCGGGACGCACTATGTGACGCCGCGGGCGCTGACGGCGCAGATTGGGTTTCACTTCTAGGGAATGTCCTTTCCCAGGTGAGGGCAGCGCTGGGTCGTCCCTCCGGGACTCCGCTGGTTTTTGCTCCGCCACCCCGCGCTGAAGCGCGGGGCTAAGCTGGTTCGTCCCTCCGGGACTGGATTATCGAGGCTTCGCTCCACCGGATTGTCCGAAATCTACTTCTCAGGCACACATTAAAGACCTACTGTAGTTTTGCGTATTCGGCCTTGGCCTCGTGGAGGAGCGGGAGGTCCGGGTCGGCGTCTTTCCAGGTGGAGAAGAAGTCCTGATAGGCGATGCGCGCCTTGGGGGTGTCGCCTTGCTTCTGAAACACCCGACCCAACTCCAGTTGAGCGACCGCGAACACCAGGTCGGGGCCATTGTGGGACTTCATGTCCAGGACCTTCTGAAGATCCTGCTGGGCTTCGGCGTAACGGCCAGCCTGTTCGTAGGCCATGCCGCGGATGTAAAAAACGCCGGTGTTGGCGCGAGCATACAGGGCAGCGGTGTTAAGGAAGTCAATGGCCTTAGCCGGATCGGCCTTGGCTGGATTCGCGGGCTGCAGGACGGCAATCGCGCGAATCATGGGGATGGTCACGTTTATCGCGATGGTGTTGTTGGGATGGGCGCGCTGGATTTCGTCGGCCAAGGCGATCGCTTTCTGATCCTGGCGCAAGATGGCAAGCGTCGTGGCCACAGTCCCCAGCACCGAAACAGTTCGGGATAAATGGAGCGCCTCGGTGAGGTCGTTGTTGGCGTCGGCACGCTTGCCCACCACTGCCTCGAAGACGGCGAGCCCCGCGTCCATATCGGCTCGGCCCTGCAAATGCAGGCGATCCAATGCATCTTCGTTCTGGCGGATAAATTCCCGCGCTTGGCGCACTTGCCCGCGACTGCTGGCGATGCCCGCGCGGAATCCGAGAACGCTCGCCTCTCCGTCGGGGGTCGCGGAGGCACTTTGCAGTTCCTTCTCCATGTCGGCGTCTTTAGCTTCGCACCAATCCAACATAGCCAGCCCCAGGTGGAGGCCGGCAGCGGATACCTTGTGCTGCAGCGCGGTGTTGAGGGTGGCGCGTGCTTCCTCGATCCGGTTCAGTCCGGCGTAAGCCGCGGCGACGCTTCCATAGCCGGTCACCATGTCGGGGTCGAGCTCTACGGCGCGCTTCGCATTCTCCAACGCGTTGTCGAATTGTCCGAGCTGGATATAGATCCCCGCCAGGTTGTTGAAGGGGATGGAATCGCGCGGGTAGGTCTGGCGATAGAGCTCGTAGGCGGTAATGCCCTTGTCGAGTTGGCCGCTGTCCGCATAATAGTGGGACATGATGTAGAGTTTCTCGCGCTCGCTGGCGCGATCGCGAAGCTCGAAGGCCTTCTGGCGGTTTTGCTCCGACAACTCGGTCTGGCCAAGGTTGTTGTAGACGGTGCCGAGGCGGGCATAGGCCATGGAGAAATTGGGATCGATCTCGATGGCGCGCTGGTAGTTGGGAATAGCAGCCAGATCGTCGCCCATGTTGTGCTTGGCGTCGCCCAGGCTCAGCGCCTTGAGCGCGTCGAGCGACGAAGTGGTGGCCTGGGAAAGAGACATATCATATTTCTGCACCATGGACAACGACTCGCCGAGTTGTCCGCGCAGTCTGGAGGCGGCGCCGTGCAGCGCATTCAGCACGTCTTCCTTCCGGTCGGCTTGAGCCTGCTGGCGTCCGAGCGAATCGCCGGAAGAAGCGTTGGTTGCTTCCAGAGTGATGACGTATTGGCCACCCACGCTATCAATGCTGCCGTTCAGCATGGCCTTGATGCCATCGCGCTGGCAGATTTCGCGGCCGACGTCGGTGGTGATGCGGTCGCCGGGGCTGCGGCCCATGAATTGCAATGTCTGGCGGATTTTCTGATCCGGGAAGACGTTCAAATACGGAGACTGCCCGAGATCGACGGCGAGCGCTTTCTTGAGCGTGCCGTCGAAGACGGGATCGGCGGTGGTGTTTACGAAATCGGCAATCAGGATCGAATCTTTTTCGGTCAGCGCATGGCCGCGCTTGAGAAACACCAAGCCAATGCCGGCGGCGACCACCGCGACGATCAGGACCGGGATCAGCCACAGGGGAAGCTTGTGACCGCTCTTGCCGATGGGAGCGCTGCGGATGGAAGAACTGGACGAGGTTGCGGCCAGGATCGTGCCTGATTCGGAGTCGCGTTTGAGGCGCTTCAAGTCGGAGCGCACATCGGCCGCACTCTGGTAGCGCAGGTCGCGGTCTTTTTCGAGCAGCTTGTTTAATATCGCTTCAAACTGCGGCGGCAAGTCGGGGTTCAGGCGAAGGGGCGGGGTCGGCGGGCGATTCAGGATGGCGTCGAAAATAACGGCAGAGGTATCCCCGCGGAAAGGAATCGCGCCGGTAGCCATCTCATAGAGCACGGCGCCGAACGAGAACAGGTCGGTGCGGGCGTCGAGATCCTTACCGCGCGCCTGCTCAGGAGACATGTAGGCCACGGTGCCCACGGTCGATCCCGGGCTAGTCAGGAACGGCTCGTCCACGGTGACGGTGGAACCGATGGTGCCGGCGGAGAGGATGGAGGGTTTGGCGGTGCGCTTGGCCAAGCCGAAATCGAGAATCTTGGCCTGGTTGCGGCTGGTCACAAAAATGTTTGCGGGTTTGATGTCGCGGTGGACGATGCCCTTGGCATGGGCGGCGTCGAGAGCGTCGGCGATCTGGATGCCGAGAGTGAGCAATTGCTCGATCTCGATGGTTTGGCCGTGAGGTTTGCCGTGGATAAGGCTCTTGAGCGTCTCACCTTCCAGCAACTCCATGGCGATGAAGTGGCGTCCGCCGTCCTCGCCAACCTCGTAGATGGTGCAGATATTGGGATGGTTCAGGGCGGAGGCCGCGCGCGCTTCACGCTGAAAACGATCGAGCGCAAGCGGGTCTTTTTCCGTCTCGGGAGGCAGGAACTTGAGCGCGACATGGCGGCCCAGGTTGATGTCCTCGGCTTCGTAGACAACGCCCATGCCTCCCCCGCCCAGCTGCGAGAGGACACGGTAGTGGGAGACGGTCTGGCCGATCATTCCGGGGAACACTCCTGGGACAGAGGAACTCATGTTAGGCCCCAGAGTTCTGGCAAGTCAAACCTCGCGGACGAAGGCCATGTTCATGGAAGGAAACTGGAAATCGGGTGATCGGGTGATCGGGGTCATCGGGTGATTGAAAGTCAAAGGCCAAGCCCTTTGAATTTTAGGTGGCCCGATGACCCGATCACCGGATGATCCGATTGTTTATCTGTCTTTTCTACGAGTTAGGAGCCATATTCCCGGTGCTTTGGGGGAATACCGCCGGAAGGTCACTACCCCTGATTACGGAAGTTTACCTCCAAATATCCGAATTCTTCCTTGCCCGTCCCCTGCCTGTTATCAATAGAGTATTCCCCTATTTTTCCCCTGGGGGAATTGCAACCCGGCATCCCGAACAGGAGTTCGTCCAAGATGAAAACTCGCCCTCAATCATGGAGGGACATGAGCGCGGCGCCACGCTTTTTTATCGCCGTAGTCGTGATCTGTGGGACGGCCGTCCTGACCTATTCGGTGATGCACGGCAGAAGCGAGAATCCACTCAAATTCTTCTGCTATCTGGTGATTGCGCTGGCTGCCTCGCGGCTTAAGGTGAACCTGCCCGGCATTACCGGGACAATGTCGGTGAACTTTCTCTTTCTGCTGCTGGGCGTGCTGGAACTGAGTTTGTCGGAAGCCATGGCTCTGGGCTGCGCGGCGGTGGTAGTGCAGTGCTTCGACCGCGATCGTCCCGTTCCGATTCAAGTCGCCTTCAACGTTTGCTCAACGGCGCTGGCGATCGCGGTGACCTTCGCCACGTATCGCTACTCCTTGTTGCATCGGGCGGTGAATAATCCCTCGACCCTGCTATTTCTGGCAGCGTCGGTGTACTTCGTTGCCAATACGCTTCCGGTGGCGGCTGTCATCTCTTTGACCGAGCGCCGGTCGCTGCGAAAAATCTGGGCAGAATGCTACTTCTGGAGCTTCCCGTACTACCTGGTGGGTGCGGGTGTGGCCGGCATGATGAGCTGGCTGCACGGTTTTACCGACTGGCAAACGTCGCTGCTGACGCTTCCGGTGGTGTACCTCATCTACCGTTCGTACCGCCTCTACCTCGGCAAACTGGAAGATGAGAAGCGGCACGTGGAAGAGATGGCCGACTTGCACATGCGCACGATCGAGGCGCTGGCGCTTGCCATCGAGGCCAAGGACCAGACGACACACGATCACTTGCAGAGAGTTCGCGTCTACGCGGTCGAAGTGGCGAAGGAACTCAACGTTGACCGGGAGGGAATGGATGCCCTGCAGGCCGCCGCCTTGCTGCATGACATCGGGAAGCTGGCGATTCCCGAGCACATCGTCTCGAAACCGGGCCGGCTGACGCCGGAAGAATTCGAGAAGATGAAGATTCATCCGCTGGTGGGAGCTGAGATTCTGGAACGGGTGCGCTTTCCCTACCCGGTCGTGCCCATCGTACGTGCGCACCACGAGAAGTTCGACGGGACCGGCTATCCACTGGGGCTGCGTGGGACGCAGATTCCGATTGGCGCCCGCATCCTGGCGGCGGTCGATTTTCTGGACGCGCTGGCTTCGGATCGGCAGTATCGGCGGGCGCTGCCGCTGAAGGAAGCGATGGCGCGACTGGTGGATGAATCGGGAAAGTCTTTTGATCCGCAAGTGGTCAAGGTGCTCGAACGAAGGTACGTGGACCTGGAGCAACTGGTCCACGAACGCACCGACAACCTGAGCAAACAAAAACTGTCAACGGAAGTCAAAGAGAAAGACAAGGATGCGATGCCGGTCATCAAGCCGGCCGCAGGATTCGAGGCGCAAGGGAAGCAGCGGGCGCCGGAGCGCAGTTTTCTCGGTTCGATCGCAGCGGCACGCCAGGAAGCGCAAACTCTTTTCGAACTCAGCCAGGACCTCGGAGCCTCGCTCAGCCTGGGCGAAACGCTTTCGGTGTTTGCGGTGAAGCTGCGCCGGGCGATGCCCTACGATGCGATTGCCATCTACGTCCGGCATGGCGACGAACTGGTGCCGGAATATGTGAATGGCGATAACTTCCGGCTGTTTGCTTCGCTGCGCATCCCGATGGGACAAGGGCTCTCGGGTTGGGTAGCGCAAAACCTCAAGCCGATCCTGAATGGCAACCCTTCGGTCGAACCCGGGTATCTGAACGACACTTCCAAGTACAGCACGCTGAATTCAGCGCTCGCCGTTCCGCTCGAGGGCTTGAAGGGCGTGGTTGGCGTGGTCGCCTTGTACCACGCGGAAAAAGACTTCTTCACCTCCGACCACCTGCGGATTCTGCTGGCGGTAAGTTCCAAGATGGCGCTCGCCATCGAGAACGCGATGAAGTACGAGCAGGCGGAGAGTTCGGCGGTGACCGACTACCTCACCGGCCTTCCCAATGCGCGCTCGCTGTTCCTGCACCTCGACCGGGAAATGGCGCGCTGCAAACGTCACAACAAAACGCTGACCGTGATGGTTGCCGACATGGATGGCTTCAAGCAGATCAACGATCGCTTTGGACACCTGGAAGGGAATCGCGTACTGCGGCTATTTGCGCACTCCCTGAAGGAAACCAGCCGTGAGTACGATTACGTCGCACGCATGGGCGGCGACGAATTCGTGGTCATCGCGCCGGGACTCACGCCAGAAGCGGCCGCGCGCAAAGCGGAACAAATGCGGGACCTGGCGAAGCAAGCGGGAAAGGACATTTGCAACGAGGACATTCTCTCGCTGAGCGTGGGCAAGGCCGTGTTTCCCGAAGACGGGATGGATGCCGAAAAGATTCTCTCGGAAGCCGACAAACGCATGTACCTGCAGAAGCAAAGTCAGTCGGGTCAAAAGAACCGCCGTCTGTATCCGCGGGTGCGCGGCCGACTGACCACGGAAATCTCTGGAGAGAGTCAGGAACGCGCGATCCTGGGCATCGTCACCAATCTGAGCCTGGGCGGCTGCTATGTTGAAACCAGCGGTCTCCTGTTGCCCGGATCGCAGCTAAAACTTGCCTTCTCCCACGAACATACGAACGTTTCGCTTGACAGCGAGGTCGTCCGGATGGACATGGGTATTGGAGCGGCGCTGAAGTTCAATGAAGCAACGCACGAGGTGCGCGCCGCTTTGCAGCGCATCCTGGAGCAATTGGCGAGCGCGGAAGCGGTGGTGGATTTGAAGCGCAGCCACAACGCTGTTGCCGGGGGCACGCTCTAGTAGGGCAATCCTGGTTCCTGATGGAGCGCCGGGCGTCCCCGCCGGGTCACCGTCCTGCTGGACGGGCGAGACGCCCGTCGCTCCACTTAACGATTCGTCACGCGGGCATGGCAATCGGCCGAATCTGAATCAGTGGCACTCGGCCAGGTGGTTTGGACAATCCTTGCCGCAGCATGTTCGCCGTCGGTACGCCCGTCCGGTAGAAGGACTTCTCGCAATCCGCCGTCGATGGGCCCCGCATGCTTCCTTCCACATAGGCCAAGCCGGGACAGCGCGTGCAACTAGTGACGTGCGAACACGACGAGCAAACGGTCAGGTCTTTGGCCTGGATCGAGCGGACCTCTTTCATCTGCGGGGAAAGATTCCAGACATCCAAAAACTTCTGCTGGCGAATATTTCCCGTGGGAAGAGGAAACTGCACGCAAGGAAAGACATCGCCGTAGGGCGAAATGTAGCAAAAAGAATGGCCCGCGCTGCACGAGTACCCCTCCAGATCCTCCTCCGAGGGCGGCTGGGGAGGAGCGCAGAACTCTTCCTGGCTGCCAACCAGCGCAGGATTATGGAAAATTTCCGGCAGGTCTTCTCCCGGAATGCGCAGCGCTAGAACGGATGTGTCGCCGTCCATCATGGGCGTGATGGTGGGATCGAGCGTGTAATGCACGCCAAGTTCGGCGGCAAGCTTTTGCACGCCAAGATGATCGGAGGAATTCACCGTCATCATCACGTTGGCGATAGTGACTCGCAACCCTTGTTCGCGCAAGAAGCGAATGGCCTTGATGGTGCGCTCGAACGAGTGCGGCAGCTTGGTGATGGCATCGTGAACTTCGGGACGGTGCGAGTACACGCTGATCTGAATCGTGTCTATGTCCAGAGCGCGAAGTCTCCGCGCTTCCTCTTCATGGATCATGACCGCATTGGTCTTGATCTTTACGTTGAACATGAGGCGCCGCGCGTGTTCGACCAACTCAAAGAAGTCGCGGCGCATAAAAACCTCGCCGCCGCTGAAAGTGAGAAAGAAGACGCCAGCCTCGGCCAGTTGGTCGAGCACGTCCTTGATTTCCGCGGTTGTCATCTCGCCGTGGTCGTCGTGATCGAGATAGCAATGCACGCAGCGTTCGTTGCAGCGATAGGTGACGTCCAGGTGCACAGCGAGAGGCACGCCCAGGTTGAATGCCTTCTGGCCGACTTCACTCATCAGGCTCATCGGGTCGTCTCCGCAGCCAGAGGTTGATTCGATACCAGAAGAATCCCGTGGGCGGCGAGTTCGGCGACGAACTGCTCGGCGTCTGCCTGCGCCTGTTCGGGATCGACGTCAAACTGCTCGCAGATCTGGTTGCGCACAATTTCCCGCAGAGGAGTGTGTCCGTCGGCAGCTTGAAAGATGGCGGTTGCGACCTCGTTCAGCGTGAAGAATGTGGAGTTGGCCGAGTTCATCACCATCATCTCGCCGGCCAGCGCGCGAGCGGCAATGGCGGAACTGCGCGCAATGTAAATGCAATCTTCAGGCATGCTGGGGCACTCCCTGGAAGTTGCGGCTGAAATTTCGTGCGAAGTTGTGAACTTCGTCCCACACCCGGGCATCAGGATAGAAGGTCAACCGGCGAATGGGAACGTTGGCAACGAAATCGCAGGCCGTGGCAAGGAGCTTTTCCACCAAAGCCTGGTCCTCGGCAAAAAACAAAATATTGCGCATCAGCCGGCGGACCGCTTCCGTGGAGGTCAACTCATCAATGCGGTTCTCGGCGCCCTTCTCCAGAAAAAACAGCGCGCAGACGGGAGCGGCGCAGTTTTCACCAGCCCGGGCCAGCTCTCCGGCGAAAGGGGTGCCGAATGCCGAGTAGCCGTCCGCGCTCGGACGTACGTAAGAAATTTCGTCGGTCAGCAAGGTGACATCGGCGGGCGCGAGCCGCGTCATCGTGGTTTTGCCCGCCCCCGATACGCCCGAGAATAGATAGGCCCGGCCATCGCAAATCGCACTGGCGGAGTGCAGCAGGAATCCGCCGCGCTCGGCAAGAATCAGGCTGTGGAGAATACGGAGCACCGAGTCCAGAGAATAGGGGTTGGCATTTTGCCGCACGCTGCCTCGCCCGGTGCGCGGGTCCCAGCGAGCGTGGAAATCGCCGCGTTCGATGAGCCAGACGCCACCCTCGCGGCGGACTTGAATGTCATTATCGGAAACCACTCCTCCGCGGGTCAGATCGAACTCGAGCTCAAACTCAGGAAGCGAGGAGCTCAGGAACCCGTCGTAGCGCCGGCGCAGCAGATCAAGGAAGCTCTCGTCATTGGTGGACAGAGCAATCGGGATTCCTCCGATCTCGACACACGCGGTTTGTCGAGCTGCGGCCATCAGAACGGTCCCGGCTTCGAGGAATAAAGAACTGCGGTACGAATATCCGCTGCGGCTTCCGAATCTTGAAATTGGAGCGCGGACGCCTTCCGGCGGCGGTGAAGCTTTAAAGCAGCACGGCGCGCCATGCCACAATGGCAAAGCAGCATTCCCACAGTGCGAGAGAACTTAATGCTAAACCAGCTTGCGCCCAATCCCGGCCGCACTGCGGCTGCAGAGGCCGCTCGCCCTTCCCCAGTGTTGCGCACGAGCCGTCCCAGCAGGGCTTCGGGAGGAAACACGGGGTCAGGACCAGGCATGGAATCGCCGCATAGCAAGAAGCCGTTCGGTGTGCCGGGGGCGCCTAAGCAATGCCGGACGAGACGATGCAGGAAGAAGCGGCCATCGCGCATTGCGAGCACGATCTCCCCAGCACGGATGTCTTCGAGCGAGCAGCTTGCGATCTCGACCACGTCGCCTGGCCAGAGAGTGGGCAACATGCTCTCCCCATAAACTTGCAGCCGAACGGGCCGACCCAAGCCGCCGCGACGCAAAGACTCCGCCACCAGAGCCGAGCGTTCCGCGCTCCAATTCGAGCGCGCCGCAGCCATGACATTTTCTGGCATCAGGAAGTCTTCTGCGAGAACTGGCAATTGCCAACGGTCGAGGCGATCTTGCCGCAAGATAGAGCCTGCGTTTCGAAGACCTGCTCGCAGCGAAATGCTGGCTTTTGGTAAAGCTTCTTCCCGTCACTCGCGTTGCCCGCTTGCGGGGGCTTTTCACGAGCGGTTCGATTTTCGGTCATAGTATGTCAAGCCAGTTGGTCAAACAAGAAGATCTGGCGTATCCCCTTTTAATCAGAGTCAACGCAGTGTACTACACGGTTTTCCCGGATGCCAACAAGGCAGGGCGAGAACCGGAAGCAGCCGAATCGATATCCTCAGTAAAATGAAAGAGTTCCGTCTCGCCGCGCCCGCCGCAAACTTAGCGACAGACCGGCCAGCGCGAGCGGCAGCATGACCAGGCCAAACCCGGCCAGCACAGCCAGTGTTGGAGCCATCGTCCGCAGGGACTGTCCCTCGAGCAGCGCCCTCCGCATGCCGTCGATTGCGTAAGTGAGAGGAACCGCGTGAGCGAGAAGTTCGAGCGAGCGGGGCAAACTCTGAATCGGAAACATCGTTCCACTCAGAAACCAGATTCCGGAACTGAGCAGCCACAACAGCGCTGAGCCCTTCTGGAACGCAACCTGAAGCGTGGCCGCGACGATGCCCAGCGCCAAGGCGATGGCCAGAGAGAAAATCAGTACGGCCACGCACGACAGGAAGTTGGCGTGGATGGATGCCCGGAAAACTGCCACCCCAGCAAAAAGATACACCAGCAGATTGACCAGGTTTCCAGCAAACGCGGAAATAGAACTGAGGATGACGAGCTCAGCCGGCGCGGTCGAGGTCGTCATTAGCACTTCCAGTGTTCCTGTCTGTTGCGCTTCCTGCACCGCGCTTAGAAAAGCCTGTGCGCTCATTACGAAAAAAGTGTAGACGCCGGTGCCTACCAAGAGGAACGGGAAGTACTCGACGCCGCCGGGCCGAAAGCCGGGGCCGATGGCGCGGGAAAGAAAATAAAAGGCCGCCAGTTCGGTGAACACTCCGACCAGAGTCACAACGAAACCGCTGCGGTGGCGGACGGCCGTGAGCAGATCGCGCCGCAGGATGGCGTAAAGCTTGTCGAGAATGGAAGTCATAGAAAATTTGTAATTTTGTAATCGGGTAATTTTGTAATCTAATAAGCCTCCGCGCCTTTTAAATTGCAGAATTACCCGATTACCACATTACAAAATCTCTGCATTACCAATTACAAATCTTCAGAGCTTGAGCATGGCCTCATCAATCTCGCCGGTCATGCGGAAGTAGTACGTTCGCAGCGCTTCGGCACTTTCTCCGTCGCCCATGGAGCGATCGGCTAGCAACTCACCACGATGCAGCAAGAGCAGGCGATCCGCGACCGCTGCCGCCTCCGCGAAGTTGTGGGTGGCGAGCAGAACGGTGGTCTGGGTCCGCGCCAATGCCCGGATCGTCGCCCAGAAGTGCGCCGTGGTGGCGGCGTCCAGGCTGCGCGTCGGTTCGTCTAGCAAAAGCACGCTAGGGCGCTTGACCAGAGCGCGCGCGATCCCCAGCCGCTGATACATGCCGCTGGAGAACTTCATGACCAGCGTGTCGGCTTGCTCTTCGAGGCCGGTATCGCGAAGAACTTCCTGGATTCTTTTTGCCCGCTCACTGCGCGAGACTTCGTCGAGCGTGGCAAAAAAGTCGAGGTTCTCCCGAGCGGAGAGACGGGGGAAGAACGAGCGCTCTCCGGCGACCGCGATGCCGACCTGCCGCCGCACTTCACCGGCGTTGCGCTGCGCGTCGAATCCGCCCACGCGTACCGATCCAGCATCGGGCAGGAGCATGGTCGAAATGAGCTTGAGCGCCGTGGTTTTTCCGCTGCCGTTGGGGCCGAGCAGCGCCAAGACCTCTGCGCCGGTTGCCGAAAAAGAAACGTTTTTCAAGGCAACGGTTTCGCCGCCCCGTTCTCGTCCCAGCCAATTGAATAGAGCGGGACGATGGCGAAATATCTTGCGAACGGATTCGAAGACGATTCGGTCCATGAAAGTGAAACGGCGAAGTGCGAGTGAAAATAAATAAGAACGACGAACAGCCTTTGGCATCGAGTTTCGGACCCGCACCGAAGACTCTGTATTATAGTGGCGATTCGCGATGTCTATGATTTTGAGTGGCGCGGCGCTGCAGAGTGTGCATGAGAGCTGGGTCGTCCCTCCGGGACTTGAGGCATTTTTTCTACTTTCCCCAGCGCTGAAGCGCTGGGCTACGCTGGTTCGCCCCTACGGGGCTGGATCCTCTTATATTTCGTTTTCTATTTCGTTCCACTGGGTTACGCAAGAACGCGTTCTCGTACACATTCGTCAGCGTTGCGACGACACGCTTGTTTTCAGCGACGACTCTTGTTGCTGCGGTCAGGCCGTCGCGTAGAAGAATCCACTTCCATGACCGAACTCTTGCCTTCGCCTTCCGCATCGAGTGCCGCGCCGCAGAGAGCAGAAGAATTTGCGCTGCTGTGCGTGTTGGCGGGTGTGGAACTGGCTCCGGAGCGAATCGATCGCATTGCGAATTGGGATCTCTCAGCGCTCGACTGGACTGAATTTCTTCGCCTGGCTGAGCAGCACGGAGTTCTTCCGCTCGCCGCGCTCAACCTGATAGAACACGCTCGCGGCCTTCCGCCGGAAGTCGAGCGCGCGCTGCGATCCGCGTACGAAACGAACTTGCGGCGCAGCTTGCGGTTCGCCGCCGAACTCGCACGTATTATGCAGCGCTTCGAGGGGGTGCAATTGCGGGCGGTCCCGTACAAAGGACCGGTGCTGGCGCAATCGCTTTACCACGATCTCGGGCTGCGAAGTTTTGGGGATCTCGACATCCTGATTTCTCCCGCCGATTTCGAGCGGGCAAAGCAGGCTCTTGCCGAGATCCAATATCGTCCTTCTTCGGATGTCACCCCAGCCGTCGAGCGATTCTGGCTGTGGACAGGCTATGAGTGTTCGTTTGACGGCGCGGCCGGCAAGCACCTGGTGGAGCTGCAATGGGCGTTGCTGCCGCGTTTCTATGCGGTCGATTTGCGCGTGGAGGATCTGCTGGCGGGCGCCGGCCGCACCATGGTCGGCGGGTGCGAAGTGCCTTGCCTTGCTCCCGAAGATTCGCTGGTGGTGCTCTGCCTGCATGCCGCCAAACATCTATGGACAAAGCTGATCTGGCTGGCGGACATTGCGGAAACTCTGCGGTCTCAATTCCGAACCTCATCACAAACCTCATCCCGAAACCAGACCATCGACTACGCGCTGGTGTTCTCGGGGGCGCGCGCGCTGGGAATCGCGCGCATTCTCGGCGTAAGTTTCTGGTTGGTGAAGAATTTGCTTCACGCGCAGCTTCCCGGACCGGCAGAGGAAATGATCGCGACCGATCCTCAGGTGCCCGCTCTGGGCCGCGAATTTGCCGAGCGCCTCACTCGCGGCGCGTCTTACGATTTCGAATCCACGGAATACTTCCGACTGATTCTGAAATTGCGCGAGCGGCGCGGCGACCGCTGGCGATATCTCTGGCGGCTGTTCTGGACGCCGGGCGTGGGAGATATTGCGGCGGTGCGATTGCCGGAAGCGCTTTTTCCTCTTTATCGAATTGTGCGGATGGGACGGCTGACGCGAAAGTTAATCCGGTGATAGGGATCAAATTCGCGGCCACCATGACCGCGCGATGAATCATACAGTGGAGAGGCGAGGATCTCAGCTGGGCTGCCGGGCGGGGACGCCCGGCGCTCCACTAATGCAATTCACCGTCACCGGGCGCTACGTCCGGCGTGTCGACTTTTCGTGCGACGGCGGTCCCTTGCGCCGGTACAGGCTGAAACTCTCCTGGATCTTTGCCGGCCAGCGCGACGGTCATGAACTGGATCCAGATGGGCAGGGCGGCGTGGCCTCCAGTCTCTTTCTCGCCGAGGGATTTTTTTTCGTCGTAACCGATCCAGACGCCGCAGGTGAGCGACGGAGAAAAGCCCACGAACCAGGCGTCGGTGAAATCGTTGGTCGTTCCCGTTTTGCCCGCCAGCGGATAAGGCATCTTGGCGGCGGCGACCGCGGTGCCATGGAGCACGACCTCGCGCAACATGGAGGTCAGGATGCGCGCGGTGCGCGAGCTGACGGCGTCCTTGATATCGGAATAATCTTCTTCCAGAATGCGGCCCTCGTAATCGGTCACCTTGGTGATGTAGCGCGGAGCGACGCGCACGCCATCGTTCGGAAACACGCTGAAGGCCGAGGTTTGCTCGAGCGGCGTGATTTCCGCCGAGCCCAGCGCCACCGGAAGATAGGCGGGAATGTTGGCGGTAATGCCGAAGCGGTGCGCGTATTCGATCACCGTCTTAATGCCGACATGGTCGGCCAGCTTGAGCGCGGGAATGTTTCTGGATTGGGCGAGCGCGCGCCGCAGCGTAATGGTGCCCTCGAATTTGCCGTCGTAGTTATGCGGCGAATAAGGGCCGGAGGCAGTTTGAAAGGTTACCGGCGCATCCACGATGGTGTCGTCGGGGCTGCCGCCCTGATCGATCACGGCCGTGTAGACGTACGGCTTGAAGGACGACCCGACCTGGCGCAGAGCCTGCGTGGCGCGGTTGAACTTGGAGAGATTGAAATCCCGGCCGCCGACCATGGCCTTGATTTCTCCGGTCGCATTGTCGATGGCGACTAGCGCTCCTTCGGCCCCCGAATCCTCCTCCAGGCTGACGCGCGCTTTTCCGCCCGGATCGAACGCGAGCACCTTGATGTAGACGACGTCGCCCGGATGGAGAATGTCGGGGAGCTTGGACTTCAGTTTTGTCTTTAGCGCTGTCAATGTCCAGGCCACATCGGCTGGCGAGAGCGTGGCGGTGTGCTGGGCGAAGCGGATTTCCGCGGCGGCGGGCGAGACTTGGGTCACCAGCGCGTGCGTGTATCCGTTGACTTCCGGCTCCTCATCCCAATCCGGGTCTTCGTATTTGTCGAGCTTTTGACCCTCGGCAATTACGTTCACTAGGGTACCGCGCCAGCCATGCCGGCGTTCGTAGGCAGCGAGGCCGTCGAGCAGCGCCTGACGCGCGGATTTCTGCAGATCCATATCGAGCGAGGTGTAAACGCGCAGTCCGCCCGCATGAACCTGATCGCTGCCATACTTCGCTTCGAGGTAACGGCGAATTTCTTCGACGTAGTGTGGCGCCAGCGAATTTGGATCTTTCTGCAAGTTGAGCACGATCGGCTTACTCTTGGCATCCGCAGCCTGAGCCGCGGTGATCTTGCCATCCTCAAGCATGGCATTGAGCACGAGGTTGCGCCGCTTGATGGCGCGGTCGGGGTGAGTGATCGGCGAATAAAATTGCGGCGCTTTGGGAAGTCCCGCCAGCAGCGCCGCTTCTTCGAGTTTCAGCTGCTTCGCCGGTTTGCTGAAATAGAATTCCGAGGCAGCCTCATAGCCATAGGCGCCGTGGCCGAGGAATATCTGGTTGGCGTAGAGCGTGAAGATCTGCGGCTTGGTGAATCGGCGTTCGATCTGGATGGCGAGCAGCGCCTCCTGCACCTTGCGATAAAACGAGCGGTCGGGAGAAAGAAACAGATTGCGGGCGAGCTGCATTGTGAGCGTGGATGCTCCCTGGACTTTTCCGCCCGATTCGATATCGCGATAGGCAGCGCCCACGATGCGCCAGATGTTGATGCCCGAATGCCGGTAGAAATCCTTGTCTTCGATCGAAACCAACGCATTGCGGAGGACCTGCGGGTAGTCGTCATAGCTGGCGATGACGCGGCGCTGCAGCGCAAAGGTGCCGATAACTCGGCCCTGTCCGTCATAGAGTTCGGTGACGGAACTGGGGCGATAACGTTCGAGCTCTTCGATCTGGGGCAGGTCCGTCGAGTAGACAAGCAGCAGGCCAGACGCCGCGCCCACCGCGGCGGCGAGCAGGACGAGCAATCCGAACACGACGAGTCCGACCAGCTTCCGTCCGCCAATTTCTACCGTCGGAAGATGTTCAAAGGCTAGTTTCAAGGTTTCGGAGTTTCAATATTGCAATGTTTCAACGTTTCAATGGTAAACCAAGGGCCAGGTTTCAAGGTTTCAGAGTTTCAAGGTTTCAATGTTCTCGGGAGGCAGAGGTTGAGGCATCATCTGTAATAGTTCGAACTCGACCTTGGGGGGCAGGGTTGGCGAGGCTCTGCGTTTCGGACGCAGGCCGGTATCCGATCTTCCGTCTCATTTGAGTAATTGAGGAGATGGCGCTGCTCATTGACGACCGCCTGGCGCCACGTTCTTTGTGGGTGCCTTAATCGGGTAACCCGACACGGCGTACGAATTGTCCAAATCGCGGATCATTACGCAGTGGCTCGAATCTTCGACCGGCTTTGAGATAGATAAGTTGAGGGTCCCTCTCCTCGTAAGCCTTTTCCAGCCAGGCGAAAGCCTCACTCGATTCACCCAGCGCTCCATATAGAATTGCGACTGAAGCGGACGGAACAAGGCCTTGTTGGTGCATCTGCTCCAGTTTCGCGAGGGTTCTTCTTGCCTCATCCCGCCGGCCCGACATTACATAGGCAAAACCCAGGTCCAACTGAATATCGGTGTCTGCCGCTCCCGAGAGTTCTAGCGCCTTTTGAAACTCTCGAATGGCTTCGGCCTGTTTTCCGCTATGAAAGGTATACCCAGCCCAGGGTCTGGTGAGCTGGGGCAAAGTGGTCATCCAATTCCAAGGTTTCCTCCGCTTGCCGGAGCGCCTCGTCGTAACGCCCTCCCGCCAGCAATCTTCCCGCCAGGGCGTTGTTCAGAGGCAGGGACAAGGGGTCGAGTTCCCGAGCACGCATGGCCTCAGCGATCCCCTCATTGAATCGGCCTGTGTACGTGAGATAACCGGCATACCAGTTGTGAGCTTGGGCGTACCCTGGATTCAATTCCAAAGCCTGCTTGTATTCTCTTTCGGCGGTGGGCCAATCCCAATCGTAGGTCTCCGCGATGAAGGCTAGAGAGGCGTGAGGTTCCGCCAAGGTGTTGTCTAGTTCGATCGCTTTCAGAGCTGCTTTCTTCGCACCTGACAGTGCATCTTTCGATGGGAGACCGCCGCGGAATCCGAGCATGGCGTAGGCCTCCGCCAAGCCGCTATAGGCGGGAGCGTAGGCTGGGTCACTCGCGATCGCCTGCTGAAACGACGCGATGCTTTTGTGGAGCGCATCCGCGGTCCGCTGGCTGAAGTAGTAACGGCCCTTCAGGTAATTCTCGTAAGCTTCGGGATCGACCGGGGGCCGGGACGCCAGAAGCGCCCGCTCCTCCGGTGTGAGATTCAGTTCGATCTGCTCAACGATATTCTGAGCGACTTCCTCCTGCACTTCGAGAATGCTTTGGTACTCTCGCTGGTATTCTCCTGCCCAAATGTGCTCATCTGTCGCGGCACGAATCAATTGGGCGTGCACACGGATCTGGCGTCCTTCTCGCACCAGCGACCCTTCAACAATCGCATCGACTGCGAGCATCTTTGCAATCTCTGGCACTGAAAGCTGGGTGTTCCTGAAGTGCATAGTCGAAGTACGAGATATAACCCGTAATCCATGAATTCTGGAAAGTCGCCCGATGAGTTCCTCGGTCATGCCGTCGGCGACGAAGTCCTGGGACGGATCTCCACTCAAGTTCTGCAAGGGAAGCACTGCCAAAGATCTAATTTTGGGTCGATTTGCATCCCCGGCGCGGTTCCGTGCTGCGACATAAGCAAACGTAAAGAGTGCGGCAAGTACCACGGCGGCGGAGCTCAGAAGAATCCAGCGAGGTCCTCGCGGAACTGTCGTTTGCCGGACATCCGGGTCCGCCAGTGCTTCCAGGGCGGGTTCATGCTCGTCCCCGAAACGGAGTTTGCGGCTTTGCTGCCAAGCATCAAGCTCAGAACATAGGCCGTAGACGGAGCCTCGCTTGTGGTGTAGGTGCCGGTGGACAGGCATCCCCTCCAGCTTCTCCCAGCGCTGGACGGTCGTCACGTCCCGGTGCAGGTAGAGGGCTATCTCCTTCCAGGAATCAAGCCGACGCTCGGAAGGAGTCTCGGATAGCGATTTGTCGAGGAACGGTTCGCCCATTGACTCTCCTTGGGAGCGGTCAGGAGATTGTAATGCCCCGGATGGTAACTGCAAAACGCGGTATTTGGCCGCAAACGGGCCGTTCCGTTTATTGCCGTTTGCTCAATGTCCTCCGAATCACTCAGTGTGTGCATGGCGCGTCGGGCTACGACTCGCCGGAATGCAAGTGCGCCGGCCACCCCGCCATTAATCTCCGGTGGAGGCTTTCGGCGGCGCAATCAGTGTTCCAAGATTTCTGGAGGCCGTATGCAAAGGAAGGTTTTCTTCTGGTCAATAGGGGCGTGGGTTCTCGTACTCGCGCTAGGGACAAGTGTCGTGGCGCAAGATCGAGGCCCCGAGCACTTTCGTGGCATTATCAACGACTTCACGGCTGCGCACGACGCGAAGGGCAAGCCCAGTGGCCCCTGGGAACTCCATGGCGTTTGGCGTCTGGACTTGAGTCGGAATGGCAGCACGGCGGATTTTTCGGCTGCCTTGAGCATGGAAAATTCCGACTACTGGCTTTTGATTAACCCCAACCCTCCTGCCGATCCAGACTCGCCGGCAACGCGAAATCCGCATACTCACCACATCACAATGAAGGACGCTCAAGTCACGTGGGATCCGAGCTTAGTGTCCAGTGGCTGCCCGACCGCCAGCTATACCCCCGCAACTACGACCGGTTTCATGGTCACAGGGTCGGCGAGCGTTACAGGAAATGGGGGCTTCGCACCATTTGCCCCTCAGGGTCAGCTATCGCCGCTCACGGTTTGCGTAACGGGAGGAACCCAGGCTCGATTTTCGAACATCACGCTGGTGTTCGGAACGCCGGCGAGCGGCCACTTCGGCTCGCAGGCGATCAACGGCGCCGTTCGTGCCCGGGAATAACTTCGCCGCGATCACCCATTGATGCTGTGACGGACACGGATCTCGCCTGCCGTGTCCGTCCTTCGTCGTATGCCAGTTGTCTTTCGGCCCGATTCCTCGCGGTTCCCGCAAATTCCGCCCGAGTAAGGAGCTAACCGGAAGTCAATGTCGACCGACGTTAACAGGATATACGCTCAGAACCCCTCAACGAGCGTTATCGGGAGTGGCTGGTGAAAAACTCATTCTCTCAAAATCGAGAAAAATAAAATCGCGTCAGGAAGCCCTACAATCGATTTTCTCAGGTCGCCTAGACATTTTCTATCCCCCTAATTTTGGCCGTTCGGGGCGAAAAGCGCCTTTTTCAACACCCACGGGATTTTACGTCAACCATAGCGCTGAAACGCCGCCAACTTACTGCCCTTCATTGACATGCCCCATCCCCGGCCCTAAGATTTCAGCCAAATGATCGGCCAGACCATCTCGCATTACCGCATTGTGGAGAAGTTGGGTGGTGGCGGGATGGGTGTTGTGTACAAGGCGGAAGACCTGAAGCTCGGCCGCCACGTCGCGCTGAAGTTTCTTCCCGACGAGCTCGCCAAAGACACACAAGCCCTCAGCCGTTTTCAGCGAGAAGCCAAGGCCGCGTCCTCTCTGAACCACCCGAACATCTGCACGATCTATGAGATTGACGAAGCCGACGGGCGCACCTTCATCGCCATGGAACTGCTAGAGGGCCAAACGCTCCGGCATCGGATCGGCGGCAAGCCGCTGGAGATCGAGACGGTGCTCGATCTGGGCGTTCAGATCGCGGACGCTCTCGACGCGGCACACTCGAAGGGTATCGTCCACCGGGACATCAAGCCCGCGAACATCTTCGTGACAAATCGCGGCCAGGCGAAGATTCTGGATTTCGGGCTGGCCAAGGTGTCACTGAAGCCGCAGAGCGTTGCCCTGAGCGCCGCGACCATCGAGTCCGAGGAGCATCTCACGAGTCCCGGCAGTGCGCTGGGCACGGTGGCGTATATGTCGCCGGAGCAGGTTCGAGGGAAGGAACTCGACGCCCGTACCGACCTGTTCTCGTTCGGTGCAGTTTTGTATGAGATGTGTACCGGAACGCTACCCTTCCGGGGCGACACTTCGGCGTTGATCTTCAACGCGATTCTGGAACGCGCTCCCGTAGCTCCGGTGCGGCTGAACCCCGATGTGCCGGCCGAACTGGAACGGATCATCAACAAGGCTCTGGAGAAAGACCGCGACATTCGCTTCCAGTCCGCCGCCGAGCTTCGCGCCGACCTGAAGCGGCTGAAGCGGGATACTACCTCCGGGAAGATCGAGGCTGTGGCCGGTCCGGTACGAACTCGTAAATTTAGCTGGCAGTGGGCAGTCGCGATCTTACTGGTGATCCTGTTTGGAGCAGCGACATTCGCCTGGCTCAATTCCACTCCGCCTCCGCCCAGAGTGTTGGCCACGACCCAGCTTACTCGCGACGACATACCCAAATCCGTCGCGGCGACCGATGGGTCCCGGCTATACATTAATGAGCAGGGAGATACCTACCGGATCGTGCAGGTTTCTACTGGTGGAGGCGAGACCTCGCCGGTTCCAACTCCGTTTGTCGGTGCGTACGCCGAAGACATATCACCCGATCATACGCAACTCTTGGTGGGTAGCTTTGTAGGAAACCAGGAAACCCTGTTTTGGGGTCTGCCTTTGCCCTCTGGAGCCCCTCGCCGTCTCGGTGATATCGTCAGCCAGTCTGGCGCATGGTCGCCCGACGGCCGCCATCTAGCGTTTTGCTGGGCTTCGGACCTAAACCAGGCGAACGCCGATGGCACCGATCCTCACAAGCTGGCCACGGTTCAGGGTACGCCATTTCAGCCCCACTTCTCTCCGGACGGAACTCGTATTCGCTTCACGATCGGAAGGAACGAGAACAACTCTGCTGCGCTCTGGGAGATTCGATCGGACGGCAGCGATCTTCATCCCGTACTGCCAGGATGGCATAACCAGTCCAGCCAATGCTGTGGCGCGTGGATGCCGGACGGCCGCTACTATTTTTTCCTGAACTGGACTCCTTCCGGAGCGAATGTTTGGGCGATGCGCGAACCGTCGGGGCTGTTTCATAGGCATTCTTCCGCACCCTTCCAATTGACCACCGGACCGCTGTCCTTCCGGAGCTTGGTGCCCGGCGCCGATGGCAAGAAACTGTTTGTAAGTGCGCAGCAGGGCCGCGGAGAACTCGTCCGCTACGACCCCAAATCCAAGCAATTCGTGCCATTTCTTGCGGGGATTTCGGCGGGCGAACTGGACTTCTCGCGTGACGGCAAGTGGATCGCCTATGTTTCCTATCCCGAGCAAGCTCTCTGGCGCAGCCGTGTGGATGGCAGCGATCGCTTGCAACTAACCTTTCCGCCGGTTTTAGCCGGCCTGCCCCACTGGTCTCCCGACGCTACCCAGATCGCCTATGTAGATATCCAGCCCGGCCAGCCTTGGAAGACTTATCTGATCTCTACCCAAGGTGGTGCGCCCCATGGAATGCTCGCAGAAAGCCACATCCAGTTGGACGCGACTTGGTCTCCAGACGGCAAGGAAATCGCCTTCGGGCGAACCCCGGACACCGGAGCGTCGATCTCTATCATCGACCTCGCCACTCATCAGGTCTCTACTGTCCCTGGTGCGGAGAATCTTTTTAGCCCGCGCTGGTCGCCCGACGGTCAGTATCTGGCGGCGCTTAACCTGGATTCTACGAAGCTGCTGCTCTTCGACTTCAAGACCCAAAAATGGTCCGACTGGATTACTGAGCCGGGCGTGGTGGGTTATCTCAACTGGTCGCCAGATGGAAGGTATCTTTACTACGACAACACCTACACCGACCATCCGACGTTTCGCAGGGCTAAGGTCGGCCAGACCCACTCGGAACTTCTGTTCGATTTGAAGGGGCTGCCCAGGTACATAGCGCCTCCTGCCGATGGCTGGAGCGGCATTGCTCCCGACGGCTCGGCACTCTTCACCCGCGATTTGAGCACCGACGAAATCTACGCTCTCGACCTGGACCTGCCGTAGCTAGCGATTGACTCGCAAACCGCAAATAATCCACAACGGAAAAGCCAGGCTGGGCAAGGAGTCTGGATGGTTTATGTTACCAGGCGTTTACACAATTTTGCGCTGTCTGTTCGCCCTTCGGCCATTACCCTCAAGAACCTTCTTACGGCCTGACGGTAGCGACCCCATCCGACAGCGTGGTGTGCAAGGTCAAGTCTTGGCTATCCACGCATTATCCTCATAAGCAAAAAAAATCGCCCGCCAGAGCGAGCGATCTTGACTTTGAAACTCTGAAACTTTGAAACTCTGAAACCTTGAAACCTTGAAACCTGATTTCTTATCCCTTCGTTTCCCGGTTCTTCAATACTTCCAATGCCTTGTTCAACTGGTCGTCGATCAGGTTCTTCGGTTTCTCGTCTTTCTTGTCGGCGGGCTTTTCGCCGGGAGTTGCCTGCTCCTCTTCGTCGGGCAATCCAGCGTCGTCTTCCACAGTGTCAGCGACCAGGACGTTCGGCGTGACCGACACATCCTGAATTGCTTTTCCACCCGGCGAGTAGTATTTGGCGATCGAAAGAATCAGGGCGGAACTGTCCGGCATCTCGATGAGCTTTTGCACCGAGCCGTCGCCGAAGGTTTTGTCTCCGACCACGTCGCCGCGGGCGTTCTCCAGGATCGCAGAGGCCACGATCTCGGCGGGTCCGGCTGTGCCACGATTCACCAGCACGGCCACGGGGAGCTTGGTGATGTCCTTGGCGGGATCGGCGTTGAAAGCCTGGCGCGGATACTTCTGCCCTTGCAGATAAGTGATGGTGCCATGGTCGAGGAAAAGATTGGCGGTGGCGATGCCCTCAGACTCCGCGCCACCGGCGGCGTTGCGCAGATCGAGTACGATCTTCTTCGCTCCCTGCTTCTGCAGGTCGCGAATCCTGGTGGCAATCTCCTGCGATTCGCCTTCCGGGAACGAGTCCACCTGGATGTAGCCGGCGTTGTCGGCGAGCATCTTGTCACTCGCGGGCGGGATGTTGACCACGTCGCGGGTGATCACAATCTTCTGCGGTTCGGCGCGGCGCGGCCGCACCACTGCCACCGTGATCGTGGATCCAACCTCGCCGGCCAGCAGGCCATGAATCTCAGCCAGCGACATGTCGTGCGTGGTCTTGCCCTCGATCGACTCGATGATGTCGGAGTTCTCGACTCCGGCCTTGTCCGCAGGGCCTCCGGGAATCACGGCAACCACGGCGGCGTATCCGAAGCGTTTGGAGACGGTCGCGCCGATGTCGGCCTTGCCGTCGTTCTTCATCGTTTTGTAGCGTTTGTACTCGTCGGCCGACAGGTAGCTGGAATTGGCGTCAAGCGATTCCAGCAGACCATGCAGCGCGCCCTCGGTGACCACCGGGATATTGGGCTCTTCCACGTATTCGAGGCGGATGCGCGACAGCACTTCGCTGTACACCGACAATTGGCGGTATGCGCCCTCATTCGAGGAAGCGCGAACGTGGACAAACCCGCCCACAATAGTGAACAGCAGAATAGCCAGCGAACTGGCAATCACAGTGACCTTAAACTTCGTCGACATAATTTTGGTTTTCGCTTCCCCGAGGAACAGATATTTCATTATAGACGGTTTGATGCACAGATCGGGAAGCAAGATTGCAGCGGCAAAGTCGCGGGTAACGCGGGCGGGGAAGGAGAATGCTCGCGGAGTGGCAGGATTGGGCAGCCCTCCAGTAAATCTATGATTCTCAATGGTTTGCGATCACTTTTCTAGGAGAGCGGCTATCTCCTCGTGGCCTTTTTCTCTGGCGACCATGGATGGGGTCTTGCCCTCGTCGTTGGCTAGCTTGGGATCGGCGCCGTGCTGGAGTAATAGTTCGACCATGGGGCGATCTCCATTTTGAGCGGCGGCGTGAATCGGAACCCAGCCTCTCTGCTGCCGGGCATTAACAATGCTGGGAGCTCCGTGTTCGAGCAGCAGGCGGACGGCTTCGAGGTTGCGGGCGGAAGCGGCGGAGTGCAGGGGCATGACCTGCGTCGGATTCGCGGCGATGGCGTCGGCGGCTGCTCCGTTTTCGAGGAGGAGGCGGGCGGCTTCGGGCTGAGCGAAAAAACAGGCGAAGTGAAGGGCGGTGAAACCGTCTTTGGAGCGAGAGTCGAGGGAGCGGGAGTCGAGGGCGGCGGCATCGCGGATGCACTCCTTGAGGCGATCGAGGCGGCCGAGCGCGGCCGCTTCGAAAATGTCGAGCGCTTTCTTCTTGCTCGCGATCAGCTCGGCCAGGTCGCGGCGTCCACGATAGAGGGACTGCATGAGCAGGCTCACGCCGGCCGTGTCGCGGGCTTCGGCGGCGGAGGGATCTTGTTCCAGAAGTTGCCGGAGTCCATCGGCATCGGCGGCCTGCAAGAGTTCGAAACCACGCTGGGAGTTTTCCATGGGTGCTCCTTTTGATTGCTTAGCATTGCTAACGAAGTATAAAGGTTCAATTTTGCCTGTCAAGAAAAAATGTTAGCACTGCTAAGCGTTTGCGATGCTAAGCTGTGGCGTATGCCGCGTTCGAAGGAATCGTTCCGGTTTGAAGTGGCGGACCGCCTGCACTCGGCGGCGATCCATTTGCTGCGCCATGCCCGCCGGCAGGACGTTGTTGCGCGCCAAGGCCCGGCGCGGCTTTCGGCACTCTCCGTGCTGGTGTTCGGCGGTCCGATGGCGCTGGGACAACTGGCGGCTGCCGAGCAGGTGAAAGCTCCAACTATGAGCCGCATCGTGGCGGGATTGAAGCGATCGGGGCTGGCTAAAATTGAGACCGACGCGAAAGACGCGCGCCGGATTCGAGTGACGGCGACGGCCAAGGGGGAACGGTTGCTGCAGCAGGCGCGGGTGCGGAGGATACGGCTTGTGGCGAAGACACTGACGAACCTGAGTCCGGCGGAGCTGGAGATTTTGCGCAGGGCAGCGGAATTGATGGAACGGGCCGTGAGGCAGACCTGAGAAGAGTGACGGTTCGGGCACAAGGCCGAGCTGCGCTCGGCTTGGACCCTTCGGTTTCGCTCAGGGCAGGCTCGCGAGGGCGCCCGTCCCCACACGAACAACGGCCCGTCCCGTAGGCGAATTAGTTTGCTATGGTTGGTTGGCTATGGGGTTGCGCAGCTGACCAATACCTTCTATTGAAACTTCGACGGCATCGCCAGCGACTACCGGTCCGACACCCTTGGGTGTGCCGGTGGCGATCAGGTCGCCGGGCTCGAGGGTCATGATCTGCGAGATGTAACGGATGACTGCGTCGAGCGGGAAAATAAAATCTCGCGTGTTGCCAGACTGCCGCACTTCGCCATTGACTCGGGTTTCGACCGGGACGCCCGCCCAGGGATCGAGACCGTCAGCGACCACGGGTCCGACGGGGCAGAAGGTGTCGAAGCCTTTAGCGCGGGTCCACTGGCCGTCTTTGTTCTGCAGATCGCGCGCGGTGAAATCATTGACGCAGGTGTATCCGAGGATGTAGGAGTGCACGTCGTCGCTCTCGGTGAGTTGGTGGCAGCGCCGGGCGATGACGACGCCGAGTTCGCCCTCGTAGTCGGTGCGCTCGGAAACCTTTGGGCGAAGAATGATTCCACCGGGCGGCAGCAGGGAAGAGGGCGGCTTGAAAAATAGCAGCGGCTCCGTCGGAATTTCGTGCCCGAGTTCGGCGGCGTGCTCGCGATAGTTGCGGCCGACGCAGACGATCTTCGTCGGCTCCACCGGCGGCAGCAGAGATGCCTGTGCGAGCGGGATGCGGTCCATGCGGCGGCTGGGAAGGCCTTCGACATCGCCATCGCTATGCTGTGGGGGCTGCAGGAGCAGGCGAGTGATTTCTTCTTCGTTGTTGCCCGCGACGAACTCGACGAGGCCGTAGTGAGCGGAACCGTTGAGCTGGAATCGGCAGTATTTCATCTGAGCAATATCTAATCACAGTTTCTGAGCACGCGGGGCAGAAAGATCAGGACGGAAAAAATCCAGGAAGCGGGTGCGACAATTTTCGAGCGCTGTGTCGAGCAGGTCGTGGGCTTCGATCCATACTGTCGCATCGTGCCGCGAGTGCAAATACAGAGGTCCTTCGCTTCGCTCAGGATGACACCGCCCACTTAGACCGCAGGCTCAGAAAAGACAACCTTGGCTAGGGGACGGGTTCGCTGGTTTCCTCGGAGAGATGGCTTTCGTTGCCACGCACGTCCACGGCAGAAACTGCGTAGGTATAGGTCTTACCGGAGGCGACGGCGCTATCGCGATACGACGGCGATTTCAGCAAGCCGGAATTCAGCTTGACTGCTGCACCGTTCGTTTCGCTGCGATAGACGTTGTATCCGGCGAGATCGGCGTTCGTGACCGGGGCCCAGATGAGATCGATGAATGGTTTCTGTCCCTCGCCTGAGTATGCCGCCTGCAATCCGGCGGGAACGGAGGGTGGAAAGACATCGTGCGCGACGACGCGCACGGGCGGAGTGTCGTCTCCCTCAACCTGCACTTCGCTGTCGGGCCGCTTGATGATGCTTACGGCGGTGATCCGGTAGAGGTAGGTCTTCTCCCATTCGAAGCCTGCATCGATGAATCTTGCGGGGCCGGGACCTCTCACGGTGATTTCGCCCGCGGTCGCGTCTTTGCCGGAGGCTTCGTCGCGCCGATAGATTCGGTAACGAAATCGAAGGCTGGCGGAGTTGGCGGAAGAGTTGGCGGCAACATTCTGCGACTCGCCTGCGCTGGTCCAGGTGAGCAGGACGCCATCGCCGGTGAGATCGGCGGCCAGATCGCTTGGCGGAGGCAGAGTTACGACGGCAGGCACGTGCACGCGATTCGATAGACCTCCGCTGCGGGCGTTGCGGTTGAAGACCTCGACGGCGTAGGTGACTTCGGCGGCCGGGTCCTGCGGTTGCATGGTCGAGGGCAGCGTGTCGATGTAGGTCTGCGGAGCGGGGTGGGGTTTGTCTGATTTCTGCGTGACGGGGCGCTGGAATCTTCGCTTCTGCGGGACCGGAGACGGCGGGGGCGCCGGCAAGATGGCGGAGGGATTTCCGCATTCGGTGATTTCAGATTCGAGGCTGCGGCAGACGAGTGTCGGACCGATATAGCGCACGCTCTGGCGGTCGGTAGTGAGCGTGGGCTCGCTCCAGGTCAGCGTGACGCGGTTGCCTTTGCGGCTGGCGCGCAGATCGGCAGGCGCCTTGGGGAGTTCGAGCGACGGCGGCAGCGGTGGTCCGGTCTGGGCGCAACTGGCCAGCAGCAGGCAGAGCGCGATTAGCGCGAGGAACTTCCCAAGATTTGCTTTCATGCGGAACAAGAAAGAGTATCAGAGGGAGCACTTGCGCGTGCTGGTTGCCAGCGGCGTATCAGTGGGGCGCAGGTTTGGACGGGGCGGAGCCCCGTCACCACACGACCTCAATTTACCAGCCGGGATCCACTTGCATGCAAGAGAGGTTGCAGCTCCTACAGTATGTAGCGCGACAGGTCCTGATCCTTCACGATCTCGCTTAGCATCTTCTGGACGTAGGCCGAGTCCACTTTGAACTCCTGGCCTTTCTTTTCTGGCGCCTCGAAGCTGATCTCGTCGAGCACTCGCTCCATGATGGTGTGCAGACGGCGGGCGCCGATGTTTTCCGTGCCTTCATTTACGCGAAATGCGAAGCGCGCTACTTCTTCTAGCGCGTCGGGTGTGAACTCCAGCTTTACGCCTTCGGTTTCGAGCAGCGCTATGTATTGCCTGGTCAGCGAAGACTTGGGCTCGGTCAGGATGCGGACGAAGTCTTCCATGGTGAGCGACTGCAGCTCCACGCGTATGGGGAAGCGGCCTTGTAGTTCGGGAATCAGGTCGCTCGGCTTCGAAACGTGGAACGCGCCCGCGGCTATGAACAGGATGTGATCGGTGCGCACCATGCCGTAGCGGGTGTTGACGGTGGTGCCTTCGACGATAGGAAGGATGTCGCGCTGCACGCCTTCGCGCGAAACGTCCGGACCATGGCCGCTTTCACGGCCGGCGATCTTGTCGATCTCATCCAAGAAGATGATGCCGGAGTTCTCCACTCGATCGATGGCGGTGCGCGTGACCTGCTCCATGTCGATGAGGCGCTGCTCTTCTTCCTGAATCAGATACTCGAAGGCCTCGTTGACTTTCATCTTCCGCTTCTTGGTGCGCTGGCCGAAGATGTTGGGCAACATGTCCTTGAGATTGACGTCCATCTCCTCGACGCCCTGGTTGGAAATAATCTCGAACGACGGGAAGTTTCGTTCGCGAGTTTCGATTTCCACGGTGCGGTCGTCGAGTTTGCCTTCGCGCAACTGCTGGCGCAGTTTCTCGCGGGTGCGGCTGGAGGATTCGGTCAGGCTGGTGTTGGCGTCGATGACTACGCCGCCAGTTGCGCCGGAATCGGCTGGGCGCGGCGAGATCGGAGGCAGAAGAATATCGAGCAGGCGCTCTTCGGCGTTCAATTCCGCTTTGTCGGAGACGTCTTCAAGCTTTTCTTCGCGGACCATTTCTATGGCGATCTCAACCAAGTCGCGGATCATGGATTCGACATCGCGGCCGACGTAGCCGACTTCGGTGAACTTGGAAGCTTCGACTTTTAGAAACGGCGAGTTGGCCAGCTTTGCGAGGCGGCGCGCGATTTCGGTTTTGCCCACGCCGGTGGGGCCGATCATGATGATGTTCTTGGGGATGACCTCTTCGGCCATTTCGGGCGCGAGCTTCTGCCGGCGCATGCGGTTGCGCAGGGCGATGGCGACGGCGCGCTTCGCGTCTTTTTGGCCGACAACGTACTTGTCGAGTTCGGTGACGATTTCGCGCGGCGTCAGTTCGTCGAGCGTGACTTGTTCTTCTTCGGCGGTTCCAGGTAAGTAAATTGCCATAAATGCGTCGTTCGCTATTCGCCTTTCGCTATTCGCTGTTCGCAACAGTGTGCGGCTGGTGTTGCGAACGACGAACCGCGAACGACGGAGAGCTACAGTTCCTCGATCGTTATCTTGTCATTGGTATAAATGCACATGCGGCCCGCAATCTTCATTGCTTCTTCGGCGATTTCTCGCGGCGAGAGTTTGGTGTGATCGGCCAGGGCCTGCGCGGCTGCCTGGGCAAAGGGGCCGCCGGAGCCGATCGCGGCGATGCCGGTGTCGGGCTCGATCACGTCTCCCTGGCCGCTCAGCAGGAATGTCGTTTCCTTGTCGGAGACCAGCAGCAGGGCTTCGAGATGCCGCAGGAATTTGTCGGTGCGCCAGTCTTTCGCGAGTTCGACAGCGGCGCGGCCGATGTTGCCGTGATACTGCTCGAGCTTGGCCTCGAAACGGCTGAACAGAGTGAAAGCGTCGGCGGTCGAGCCGGCAAATCCGGCGAGTATCTTGTCCTGATAGAGGCGGCGAATCTTCTTCGCCCCGTGTTTGATAACGGATTCGCCGAGCGTAACCTGTCCGTCGCCAGCCATGACCACCTTGTCGTCGCGGCGCACGCAGAGGACGGTGGTGGAGCGGATACGGCGGGATGCGGCTTGAGTGGCGCTTTCAGCGGCCGTGTTTGCTGGTGTGTTCTTCTTCATGGGCGCAATTCTTAATTATACAGCCCACTGCGATGGAGAAACGGGCGCCCCGCCCGTGCGGCCCGACTCCGCACTCTCAATCCCAATCCAGCGGTTGTCGGCTGCGACCAGTCCAGATCGCACTGGATTGTGCCCACGGAGTAGCTTTCACCAAGTCTGCCGTGGGCGGACGGGCGGGGCGCCCGTCACTCTACCGGCGTGTAGAATTCAAATACCGAGATTCAGTGGGAGCCATTCTCTTTTGTCGTTTCTGGACGAATTAAATCCGCAACAACGCGAAGCGGTCGAGACTACCGACGGGCCGGTGCTCATTCTGGCCGGGGCGGGCAGCGGGAAGACTCGCGTCATCACGTTTCGCATTGCTTATCTGATCGAGAAGATGGGCGTGATGCCGGAGTCGATCCTTGCTGTGACCTTCACCAACAAAGCCGCGAGCGAGATGGCGGAGCGCGTCGAAAGACTACGCATCCGGGGTACTGAAATCCATACGGTTGATCAAGGAATAAGCGGCGGCGTTAAGAAAACTGGCGTTAGACCGATCATTTCGACGTTTCACTCATTTTGCGTGCGCGTGTTGCGGCGGGATATTGAGGCTTTGCGGATTCCCTCGACCGTGCCGGGGCAGCCGCCGATCGGGCTCACGAAAAATTTCGTCATCTACGACGAGAGCGATCAGCAGCAGGTGGTCAAGGGCGTCATGCGGCGGTTGGGGCTGGACGACAAGCAACAGACGCCGCGCAACGTGCTTTCGCGGATTTCCTGGGCCAAGAATCACATGCTCGATCCGCAGGAAATCTATTTGCAATCGGCGGATCCAAAGACAGAGAAGATCGCGCACATTTTCGAGGAGTATCGCAAGGAATTGCTCAAAGCGAATGCCATGGACTTCGACGATCTGTTGCTCGAAGCCATGCGGCTGCTCAAATCGGTGGCGGCGGTGCGCGAGTATTACAACCGGCGATTCCAATATCTTTTGGTCGATGAATACCAGGACACGAATCGTCCGCAGTACGAATTGATGCGGCTGCTGGCGGGCGACGGGCACAACGTCTGCGCGGTGGGCGATGAAGATCAGTCGATCTATTCGTGGCGCGGGGCCGACATTCGCAACATTCTGGAGTTTGAACGCGACTTTCCGGAAGCGAAAATCGTGCGGCTGGAACAGAATTACCGCTCGACGCAGAACATTCTGGAGGCGGCGTCGGTGGTGGTGGCGAATAACGTCCGGCGCAAAGGGAAGAACCTGTGGACGGCGCGGCAGGGTGGGGCGAAGATCGGCTATTACGAGGCTCCGGACGGCGAGAATGAGGCGTTGTTTGCGGCGGATACGATCAACCGCTACGTGCGGCAGGCTGGCGAAAGCGGCGAGACGGCGCGAGCGGCGGTGCTCTATCGGACGAACTCGCAATCGCGGTTGTTCGAAGAGGCGATGCGCCGGTATCAGCTGAAGTATCACGTTGTGGGTGGCTTCTCGTTCTACGAGCGGGCTGAGATCAAAGATCTAATTTCTTATTTGAAGGTCATCCAGAACCCGGATGATTCGGTTTCGTTGCTGCGCGTGATCAATACACCGGTGCGCGGGATTGGCAAGACGACCATCGAGACGATTGAGCGGCTGGCGCTCGAAACTGGATTGCCGATGTGGGGCGCGGTGAGTGAGGCGATTACGCGGCAGTTGTTGGCGGCGCGGGCGTTGGCGGCTTTGAAGAGTTTTCGGGACTTGGTTGAGGATGGGCGCGCGATGCTGGCGGGGACGTTTGTGGAGCGGGTGGAAGAGACGGCTGGGGTTGCGTCCGACGAGAGCGCCGCGGGGCTTCGCCCCACTGGACAGCCGAGGGCGGCTGTCCCTACGCAAGCCTCTGCGCGAGATGAGGAGAGCGATACCGATTTCGATCCTGGGAATTTCAGCTTTGATTTTGCTGCTGGCGATTCTGCGGCGGACGAGGACGCCCGTCACTCCACCGATGGGGCTGGCGACGAGGCGGTCGAGGGTTTCCGTGCTCCGGGCGCAGCGGCGAATACTGCGGAGATTCTCAAATTTCTGATCGACCGCACGGGATATATTAAGCAACTGGAAGAGGAAGACACGCCGGAATCCTACTCGCGCATTGAGAACCTGCGCGAACTGGTGAACGCGGCCATGGATTCGCGCGATCGCGGGGAGACGCTCGATGAGTTTCTCGATCACGCGGCGCTGGTTAGCGACGCCGACCAGTACGACGAGCACGCGCAGATCACTTTGATGACGCTGCACGCGGCTAAGGGGCTGGAGTTTCCGCTGGTCGTTCTTGCGGGAATGGAAGAAGGGCTGTTCCCGCATTCGCGCACCATGCTCGAGCCCGATTCTATCGAGGAAGAACGGCGGCTGTGCTACGTCGGCATGACGCGGGCGATGGATACGCTGATTTTGTCGCGCGCTGTGTATCGGCGGCGGTATGGCACGGACATGCCGGAGGCTAGTGTGCCGTCGCGATTCCTGGAAGAAGTGCCGCCGCAGTTGGTGGAGGAGATGGGTGGATCGCGGCGGCGGGCTTCTTCCGCTGCTGGCGTTTCGCGGGCGGGGGCGCCCGCGCCACACACTGCACACAGACAACGGGGCGAGTCTGCGCATTACTCCTACGAAGACGAGGACCAGAGCGCCGATTGGAACCCGGCGCGGGTCAAGCCAAAGACGGCAACTCCGCTTGCGAACTACAACTCCATCGACAACATTGCGGAATTTTTTGCGTCACGGGGCAAGAAGTTTAATGTTCCCAAAATGCTGTCCGAGGAGCCCAAAGGCAGGCGCGGATTCCGTCCCGGGCAGAAGGTCAAGCACCCGAAATATGGCGAGGGGACCGTATATCAGCGCGAAGGGGATGGGGAAGATGCCAAGATTACGGTACAATTTCCTCGCTTCGGTTTGAAGAAGCTGGTGGAGCGCTACGCACAATTGGAGAAGGCATAGATCGGAAGTCAGTTTCCCCGCGCCGCGAACTGCAGATCCCTCGCTTCGCTCGGGATGACAAGGAAGCAAAGAGTTCGATAAAACCACAAGAAGAGAGAAGAGAAACGCACTGATGGCAAACACAAAGAAGCTAACCAAGGAAGAACGCAAGAAAAGCAAGCGAGCCGCCCGCAAGAAGATCAAAGCGGAAAAGCCGAAGAAGCCCCGCGACTACGCGCGCGGATCGAAAAAGCGCAAGGTGAAAAAGCTGGCACGCGGCCAGGCGAAACGGTAGGTCGTTCGCCTGCGCCGTGAGCAGTGCCGGGCATGGGCCGAGCGTCCATGCCCGACTCCCGCTGTGAGGAGACCACGACTCTTGTCGCAATCATCCACTGAGCCGGCAGCCGCCGTCATCCGTACTTCCAACAGCCAGGCATTCTGTTGCAAGTCCATCGATAAACTGATCTCTGACTCCGAGCACCCGGAAACCAGGCTCAGCAAGACGCTCGGCCCTTGGTCGCTGACGGCGCTCGGCATTGGCGCCATCATCGGGTCGGGAATCTTCGTCCTTACAGGAACGGCGGCAGCGGGAGAATATTTCCAGGCGCCTTCGATCCTGCATGCACAGGCGCTTGACCTGATCGTAAACTTGCTGCGGACGGGCAGCACGGCCGGAGCGCTCATGCATGGCCGTCCGCCGGCAGGGCCATCGATCGCCATTTCGTTTTTTCTGGTCGCGATCGCCTGCAGTTTTGCCGGCTTGTGCTACGCCGAACTGGCGTCGATGATCCCGATTGCCGGCAGCGCCTACACTTACTCGTACGCGACGCTCGGTGAGATTTTTGCCTGGATCATCGGCTGGGACCTCATTCTCGAATACGTGGTCAGCAACGTAGCGGTGGCAGTGGGGTTCGCCGGTTATTCAAAGGCGCAACTGGCGGCGTTCGGTCTCAACTTGCCGGACAAATGGGCGAGTCCGGTGTGGGCCGGCGGGCAATGGACGGGCGCCTATTTCAATCTTCCGGGCTTCCTGATCGTGTTTATTCTCACACTGTTGCTGGTGCGCGGAGTGAAGGAATCGGCAGAGACGAACAACATCATGGTGGCGATCAAAATTGGCGCCATCGTGACCTTCCTGGTGGTCGGCGGAATGCTGGTGAAACCCGCGAACTGGACGCCCTTTGCGCCTTCTGGTTTTGCCGGGATCGTCACCGGAGGCGCGATCGTTTTCTTTACCTACATCGGATTCGATTCGGTTTCAACCGCTGCGGAGGAATCGCGCAATCCGCAAAAGGACCTGCCCTTCGGCATCATCATGTCGCTGATTGTCTGCACGCTGCTCTATGTCGGTGTGGCGGTCGTGCTGCTTGGCATGATGAAGTATACGACCTTCGTTTCCGGAGAAGCCGCCGAAGCGCCGGTCGCCTACGCGATGAAGTATCTGGGAGTGCACCCGTTGTTCCGCTCGGTGATCGTGGTTGGAGCACTGACTGGGATGATCTCCTCGCTGCTTGTGTTTCAGTACGGACAGGCGCGCATCTGGTACGCCATGTCGCGCGACGGACTGTTGCCGAAGCTCTTCTCGGCCGTACACCCGAAATATAAGACGCCATACTGGTCCACATGGATCGCCTGCTTTGCGGTGGGAATTCCCGCCGGGCTCGTGGATATTGGGGATGCGGCCGACCTCGCCAACATCGGGACGCTGTTCGCCTTCGTGCTGGTTTCGCTGGGCGTGATTTTCCTGCGCCGCAATCAGCCCGATCGGAAGCGCGTGTTCCGCGTACCGTTTGTGCCGTGGTTCCCGCTGATCTCCGTGCTTCTGTGCGGCGGGCTAATGTTTGGGCTCACCGTCATCACCTGGCTGCGCTTTGTCATCTGGCTCGCGCTAGGGCTGCTGATTTATGTTTTTTATAGCCGGCATCACAGTGAGTTCTGCAAAGACAAAAAGACCGGCTCATTATGAAATCAAAACACCGCTCGAAATTCAATGACGATGTTCAGGCTAGGCAGAGAAACACTGTCTGGCCAGATATCTTGAGAAACGGGCGGAGTATGGATGGCTTCCTCTGGAACGGGTCTCCCGACGCGACCCCGGTTCAAAGAGTCGGGAGCGCAATCTTCGGGCTCGCGTTTCTCGCAGCGGGCTTCGCGTTTGCTTACATTGCTGTCTCCAAAGGTGGTTCCGGGGCGTCTTTACTCATAATGCTATGTGGGCTTTTTTGGGTTGTGATTGGCTGTAAGGTGCTGGGTAATGCGTTCGTCATTAAATCCAAGAACCCTAACAAGATCGGTTGACCTCATCACTCGATCCCCAATCCTTTAGAATCGCTGTATGCCTTCGGAGCCCTCTCGCTTCGTGATCTCACTCCCGAAGGCCGAACTCCATCTGCATCTTGAAGGGTCGGTCGAGCCGTCCACGCTGCTTGAGCTCCGTCAGCGCCACGGGATGGAAGGCGCATCGCTCAGCGAAGTGGAGCAACTCTACAACTACAAAGACTTCAACGGATTCCTCGCGGCTTTCAAGGATGTGACCGGACACTTGCGCACGCCAGAAGACTACGAGTTGATCACTTACCGGCTGATGGAGCGGCTGAAAGCGCAGAACGTGCTTCATGCGGAGGTGATTGTCTCGGTTGGTGTCTGCCTCTGGCGCAAGCAGGATTTCGCCGCGATTTTCGAGGGCCTGGAAAGTGGCCGCCAGCGCGGAGAGAAGGACTTCGGCCTGTCGCTGTTGTGGATATTCGATGCCATCCGGCAATTCGGCGCGGAAAAAGCGCAGAGCGTGCTCGATCTCGCCGTTCAGTTTCGCGACCGCAACGTGGTTGCTTTCGGCATTGGCGGCGATGAGCGTGCAGGGCCTCCGGAGGGGTTCGCGGGGGTTTACGCGCGCGCCGCCGAGCACGGTCTTCATCTCACGGCCCATGCCGGCGAAAGCGCCGGGCCTGAGTCCATCTGGGGCGCGCTGAACCTTAAGGCGGAACGCATCGGGCACGGGCTTACTGCCGCGCAGGATCCGGAATTGATCGAAGAGTTGGCTGAGCGCCAGGTTCCGATTGAAATTTGTGTGACCAGCAATCTGCGGACGGGCTGTTGCGCCGAACTCGCGCAGCATCCGGTGCGGCGGTACTTCGATCAGGGCCTGATGCTGACGCTCAACAGCGACGATCCCGCCATGTTTCGTACGTCGCTGGTCGAGGAGTACATGCTGGTGCAGGAGGCATTTGGCTTCACCGACGAACACCTGCGGGAGTTGGCGCGGAATTCGTTTGAGGCGTCGTTTCTGCCGGCGGAGAAGAAAATAGAATTTCTGAATCTGTTTGACGCCGCGGCCACGCGGGCGTAAGACGCGCTGTTCGTCGTTCGCTGTTCGCCCTTCGCAATTCGCTCCCTGAAAGCCGAGAGCCGCGCAGCGAAGAGCGAACGACGAATAGCGAATAGCGATCAGCAAACGACGTCCTATAATGTCCACCTATGAAACTCGAAGAGAAGATTGCCGAACTCAAGAGGCGAGACCAGTTAGCGATCGAGGGCGGTGGCGCGCAGCGGCGCGAGCGGCAACACAAAGAGGGCAAGATGTCGGCCCGCGAGCGCGTCGACTTTCTGCTCGACGAGGGCACTTTCGAGGAAGCCGATAGGCTGGTCACCCACCGCTGTCACGACTTCGGCATGGCGGAGCAGAAGTATTATGGCGACGGTTTCATCACCGGCTACGGCCGCGTCGAAGGGAGGCTGGTCTTTGTTTTCGCGCAGGATTTCACCGTGTTCGGAGGCTCGCTCTCCGAGACCAACGCGGGGAAGATCGTCAAGATCATGGATCTGGCGGCCAAGGTGGGCGCTCCCGTGATCGGGCTGAACGATTCGGGCGGCGCGCGCATTCAGGAAGGCGTGATGTCGCTGGCCGGCTATGCCGACATCTTTTTGCGCAACACGCTTTATAGCGGAGTCGTGCCGCAGATCTCGGCCATCATGGGCCCGTGCGCGGGCGGCGCCGTGTATTCGCCGGCGATTACCGATTTTATTCTGATGGTCGATCAGACTTCTTACATGTTTATTACTGGCCCTGACGTGATCAGAACGGTCACGCATGAAGAAGTCAGCAAAGACCAACTCGGCGGCGCGCATACGCATAACGAGACGTCAGGCGTGGCGCACTTCATGTGCCGCGACGACGCCGAGTGTTTGTCGACGGTTCGCGAACTGCTGAGTTTTATTCCATCGAACAATCTGGAAGACCCTCCGCGCAAGGCCTGCAACGATCCGATCGATCGACTGGACGAGAAGCTCGACACGCTCATTCCCGATCAATCGAACCTGCCCTATGACATGAAAGATGTGATTCACACGGTTGTCGATGACGGCTACTTTTTTGAAATTCACGAGCACTATGCCAAGAATATCGTCGTGGGATTTGCGCGGCTCAACGGAAAGCCGGTCGGGATCGTGGCCAATCAGCCTGCGATGCTGGCGGGCACGCTCGATATCAATGCGTCGGTGAAGGGGGCGCGCTTTGTGCGCTTTTGCGATTGCTTCAACATTCCGCTGGTGACGTTTGAAGACGTGCCTGGATTCTTGCCTGGCACGCAGCAGGAGTATGGCGGAATTATCCGGCATGGCGCGAAGCTGCTGTTTGCGTTCGCGGAGGCGACTGTGCCGAAAGTGACGGTGATCACGCGCAAGGCCTACGGCGGAGCGTATTGCGTCATGTCGTCAAAACAGATCCGCACGGACGTGAACTACGCCTGGCCAAGCGCCGAGATCGCGGTGATGGGGCCGGAAGGCGCGGTGGACATCGTCTACAAGCGCGAACTGGATGGCGCGGAAAATCGCGAAGTGGTCCGCCAACAGAAGATTGAAGAATTTCGCGACCGGCTGGCGAATCCTTATGTGGCGGCCGATCGCGGATTCGTTGATGCGGTCATCCAGCCGCGCGAGACGCGCAAGAAATTGATTCAGGCGCTGGAGATGCTGGAGACTAAGCGGGATAAGAACCCGCCTAAGAAGCATGGGAATATTCCGCTGTAGCGTCTTAGTGTGGCGCGGGCGCCCTCGCCCGCGAGGAGTGCCGCTGCCTTATCGGCCTGACGACAGTGGAAGCATGGACCCATGCCGTACGTGGAGAATGTAGACGGATTTCTCTACGGATTTCTCTTCGGCAAACACCACAAATAGGAAACGGTAGATGCCGCGGTTGCCCGAGCCGAAGAACAGTTCGCGGATGGGCTGATCGAAGGATGCGCTTTCGGAGCCATGGGGCAGCGCTCGGGGTGGTGCGCAAGACTCTTTGCGGTTTGGCGTGCGCGCCGGATCCAATCGCGCGCTGCGCGGGGCGCCTGTCTGCGGATGTAGCGATAGGCTGTTCTGAGATCATTTTCCGCAGCGGGAGTAACGATGACGCGGTAGGTCATCTATCCGTTCGCATCTTCGTGTTCCAGGTCGTCGAACACGTCGTCTGCCGGTCGGCCCATGCCTTTTCGGGCTTGTGCAAGACCGCGGCGAATGCTCGCCACGGCGTCCAACTGACTGGCCACCTCCTGGTAGGCCTTGGCATCGAGAACGACAGCCTCGGCTTTACCCTTCACCGTGAGCACCAGCGGACGCCCGGTTTTCTTCATCCGCTTCATCAGGCCGGAGGAGTTGCGCTTGAAGGTGGTGAGGGAATGAATGTCTTGCGTCACATCGATCATGGTGCGATCATAGCATCGAATTAGCATCTAATGAAGTGCTTTCAAAAGAAGGATAGTCCATTGTCGGTGGAGATGTGGGGCAGCAAGGTACGCCGCTGAGTGCCTGGAGTCGTTCAGAATTGGGGGCGAGAGTTGGTACTGCTTCCCGCTTAAGAGTAATCGGTCGTCCCTTCGGGACTGGATTTTTCTGCGTGGAAACTGTCGTTCGGAGTACCACTCAGAAGAGGATTACGGTAGCGGAGGAAAGGCAGAACCACGGGGGGCACAGAGGTACACAGGGGAAAGCCACAGCGGGAAAACCGAAGGGCCTCTACAGTTCGCAGCGGGCTGCCGAGCTTCGCTCGGCTTGGACGGACGAGGGCGTCCGTCCCCTACGCGATCTTGGATGGGCGGTGCGACCGTCTCTCCACTATCTGCCCACAAACGTAGAGAGTCCCGAGGTGATGTTGAACTCATTCCTCTCGGCCAGTAGCTCGCGTTTAGACCCTTGCTGACCTTTTCCTACAACTCCCTTGCGGGTTCATTGTAAGCCGATCTTTGCTCGGGCTCCGGGCTCACCGCCAACCGGATAAATCAGTCCAACGCCTCGGGACTCTATCCTGCCTTTAACAGAGGCTCCTGTTCTCCTCGACCAGCGCTTAGCTATAGACCCTTGCTCGCCCTCCCAGACTCACCTCGCGGTTGTCTGAGTGACTACGCTTGAGCCCCGGACGCTGCACCAACCGGAAAAACTTCAGAACGTGTCAAAGAACGATTATG
>Ga0182030_10000375_pt1 | contig 80794 bp, 70 predicted proteins | sample 812S3MmetaG_FD_121299 | JGI IMG/M metagenome (GOLD analysis project Ga0182030, IMG submission 121299) | Permafrost microbial communities from Stordalen Mire, Sweden - 812S3M metaG (Illumina Assembly) | ecosystem: Environmental > Terrestrial > Soil > Wetlands > Permafrost | place: Sweden... | reverse complement strand
TTAGAGCAGAACCAGAGTCCCTGTGTCCTGTTCAATTCATGCGAGGTCGCCGCTCCCTGATGGTCGCGTCAACTTAAGTGAACTGCTTTCGGGATACACCAACTCTGGTTCTGCTATAGCGCCGAATACAAGAGGGCGGGGCCATTCAGGCTTTTGATTCGAATCCCGTTTGCAAGGCGGCTTTGCGCGCTGTCGGGTTTGGGCATTGCTTTAAAGAAGTTGGACTTTCAGCGTCCCGGTTTACATTTCGGATGCGCGCGGCGAAACAGCTTGCTATACTCTGTTCAGAAGTGGTGTTAAGCCGTATATTTCCCCAATTTCGACATGATCCATTCAGGCAAACTTCCCCCGCCGGTTTGGGTTTACCCAAATCTGGCAGCAGCCCCAAACAGCCGGGACGAGACTCATCCCGGGCAGCAGTGTCCGGTCCAATCCACAACGTGCTACACTGACGATCTTTCCAACACAAGATGCAGGCGGACCACTGTTTGGTCAACAGGAGAGCCTGATGAGTTTTGCCGATATTCCGAGCACACAAGTCGCGTCCGCCGGTGATTCGTGGCTCATGCGCGTCTTCCACCGCATCCCTTTTCTGAGCGGTGGGCCTACCAGCATTTTTTCTCCGCAGGCGACGCCCGCCCGCGACATTTATGGGCTGTCGGTCTTCGTGCTGCTGGTTACCCTGGTGATCTTTCTCGTCGTGGCGGGACTTCTGCTTTACGCCGTGGTGCGCTTCCGCCACCGGCCCGGCGAAACGGATATGGACCCGACCCAGCTCTATGGGAGCCGGCAGATTGAAGTCGCTTGGACGGTGGTCCCCATCCTGATCATCGTGGTGCTGTTTCTGTCCACGGCGCGCATCATCTCGCTGACGGAACGGGCGCGAAAGCCTGCCAATGCGCTGAATGTGGTGGTGATCGGGCATCAGTTCTGGTGGGAGTACCGCTACCCCAAGCTGGGCATCGTGACGGCCAACGAACTGCACGTTCCGGTGAGCGACCCGAAAGCGCCCACGCCCACGTATATGACCATGTCTTCGGCGGACGTGGATCACAGCTGGTGGGTGCCGAAGCTGGCCGGCAAAATGGATCTGATTCCCAACAAGGTGAACGTGATGTGGATCGACCCGCCCGAGCCGGGAACCTTTCTGGGTCAGTGCGCGCAGTATTGCGGCGTGGAGCACGCCAAGATGCTGATCCGCGTCTATGCGGACACGCCGGCTGAATTCGAGAAATGGGTTGCCAATCAGCAGCGGCCGGCGGTGAACGATCCCGCGGTAACAGAGGGCCGGCGGATTTTCGAGCAGACCGCCTGCGTCAACTGCCATACGATCTCAGGAACGGCCGCCCAGGGGCGTTTCGGTCCCGATCTGACCCACCTGGCCAGCCGCGATACGATCGCCTCGGGATCGGTGAAGAATACGCCCGAAAATCTGCGCAAGTGGATCGACGATCCCGATGCGATGAAGCCGGGCTGCCTGATGCCGAAGATGAATTTGAACGAGCATGAGCTGGAAGCGATTACGGCCTACATGGCCTCGCTGCGTTAGAACGGAAAGCGCGTTAGAACGGAAAGGAGGAGCGGATGACACCCACGCTGACGGCCAATGAAACCGCGACGGCAAGACCGCAAAAGCTATGGCAGGAGACGTTTTACTCATGGATTAGCACCGTGGATCACAAGCGGATCGGACTGCTGTACATCGGCTACGCGCTGCTGTTTTTGCTCATCGGCGGCTTCGAGGCGATGCTGATCCGCATTCAACTCGCCGTGCCCAACAACCACTTCATCGCCCCGGAAGTCTTCAATCGCATGTTCACCATGCACGGGACGACGATGGTCTTTTTTGTGGGCATGCCGATTCTTTTCGGTTTCGGCAATTATCTGATCCCGCTGATGATCGGTGCGCGCGACATGGCGTTTCCGCGCCTGAACGCCTTCAGCTTCTGGGTTTCGGCCTTCGGCGGTCTGCTGCTCTACTACAGCTTCATCGGCGGCGACGGACTCTACGGCGCCGGCACCGCGCCCGACGTGGGCTGGTTCGCCTACGCTCCACTGACGGCGACCCTGTTTTCGCCCGGCCACAGCACGGACTACTGGATTGTGGGCATCTTTCTGAGCGGCATCGGCAGCGTGGGCACGGCGCTCAACCTGGTGGCCACCATCGTCTGCCTGCGCTGCAAGGGGATGACCATGGGGCGGATGCCGCTGCTGGCGTGGCTTTACCTGGTCACCTCCGGGCTGGTCTTCATCGCCATCGGACCGCTGACCGCAGCGCAGATCATGCTGCTGCTGGACCGCTACCTCGGATCGCACTTTTTCGACGCGCAGGCGGGCGGATCGGCCGTGTTGTGGATGCACTTTTTCTGGATATTCGGCCATCCGGAGGTCTACATTCTGGTGCTGCCGGCCTTTGGCTTCGCCAATGAGATCATCCCCGTCTTCTCGCGCAAGGCCATCTTCGGCTATCCCGCGATGGTCGCAGCGACCGTGGGCATCGGCTTCATCAGCCTGGGCGTCTGGGCGCACCACATGTTCACCGTCGGCCTGGGACCGGCGGGCAACACCTTCTTCACGCTGGCGACGATGATTATCGCCGTGCCTACCGGCATCAAGATCTTCAACTGGCTGGCCACGCTGTGGGGCGGCCATATCCACTTCACGACGCCGATGATCTTCTCCATCGCGTTTCTCTTTCAGTTCCTCATCGCGGGGCTCACAGGCGTCATGCTCTCGGCGGCGCCCTTCGACTGGCAACTGGGAAACTCCTATTTCGTCGTGGCTCATTTCCACTATGTGCTGGTGGGCGCGATTCTGTTCATGATCTTCGCCGCCTTCTACTACTGGTTTCCCAAGATGTTTGGCCGAATGCTCAGCGAACGGCTGGGAAAGTGGCACTTCTGGCTCATGTTCATCGGATTTCATCTGACCTTCGACTTCATGCACGTTCCCGGCGTGCTGGGAATGCCGCGGCGGGTCTTCACCTATGAGGCGGATCGCGGCTGGGGCATCTGGAACATGATCGCAACCATCGGCGCCTTTATTCAGCTGGCGGCTACGCTGGTGTTTGTGTGGAATCTCATCCGCTCGTACCGCAAGGGCGAGCTGGCCGGAAACGACCCCTGGGATGCGTGGACGCTGGAGTGGACGACCTCCTCGCCGCCGCCCCACTACAACTTTGCCGAGGAGCCGGTGGTGCATAGCCGCAGGCCATTGTGGGACTTGAAACACCCGGACCAGCCGGATTCCGATTACGAGTGAACGAGACCATGAGCGCACACACAGCGATGTTGACTCCGTCCATGGATGAATGGCGGTTGCCGGACAAGGGCACGGTGGGGATGGTCTGCCTCATCGTGGCGGAATCGGCCATCTTCATCATCTTCGTCATTGCCTACATTTTCTACCTGGGCAAAAGTCTGAGCGGTCCCACGCCCGCCCAGGTGCTCAAGCTGCCGATCGTCGAGACGGTCTGCCTGTTGTCGAGCAGTCTTACGGTGCACTTGGCGGTCATCGCACTCGAAAAGGGAAATGCGCGGCTGAGCACTTTATGGCTGGCGTTCACGGTCCTTCTGGGCGCAATCTTTCTGGGCGGAACGGCTCTCGAATGGCGCGAGCTGATTTACCAGGACGGCCTGACGATCCAGACGAATCTGTTTGGGACGACCTTCTATTCGCTGGTCGGGCTCCACGCCTCGCACGTCGTCGCGGGCTTGTTGATGCTCGGGCTGATGCTGGGGTTCGGAGTGGCCGGCAAGCTGAAACAGGAGTATGCCCACCGGCTGCATATGATCTCGTATTACTGGCACTTTGTGGACGCGGTCTGGGTGGTGGTCTTCACCGTAGTCTATGTGATTGGAAGATAGGGAGGGCGCAGTGCAGGAGCCAGGAAAGGCAATCAGTCCGGTCGAACGCACAGAGGTGCTGCTGCTACCGGCGCCGACGGTTTGGCCGATGGTGCTGGCGCTAGGCATCACCCTGTGCATGGCGGGTCTTCTCACCAGCATCGTGGTCTCGGCATTGGGCCTGGTGCTGACCGTGATGGCCAGCGCCGGATGGTTCCGCAGTGTGCTGCCCCATGAGCGGCATGAAGCGGTGCCGGTGCAGGTGGCCGTGAAATCGGCGGCCGAGCGGCTCCCATCCGGGACGGCTCAAGGCCAATCGCATCGCCAGGTCAAGCCCTTCGAGAGCTACAGTTTCATCGCGGGGATCGAGGGCGGACTGGCGGGCGGAGTCGCGATGGCCATTCCGGCGACGGTCTTCAGCATGGTGGAATATCACAGCCCGTGGTACGCGGTGAACCTGCTGGCGGCGGGCGGCTTCGTCGGATGGAGCGGCGCGAGCGACGCCTTCCTCAGCCAGTTCCATCTGCAAGGGCTGATGGCCGGGCTGGGCATTCACATCCTGGTTTCCGTGCTGGTGGGGCTGCTCTACGGAGCGATGCTGCCGATGTTCCCGCGCCGGCCGATCCTGACCGGCGGAATTGTCGCGCCGCTGCTGTGGACGGCGCTGGTCTATAGCGTGATGAACAGCATCAGCCCCATCCTGAGCGGACGCGTCGACTGGCGGTGGTTCGTTCTGTCGCAGATGGCCTTCGGCGTGGTCGCGGGTTTTGTGGTCAGCTTGCGGGTGAAGATGAATTCGCCTGAGTTTCAGGCGCTGCCCTTCGCGGCGCGCGCCGGGCTGCACACGGATGAAGCGCGGCGCGGGCGCGCAGGCAAAGACGAGGACACGAAGAGATGATGAGTGCGCATCGCATCGCAATCGCCCTCACCGGGGTGGGCTTGATGGTGTTGGCCATGGCGGGCTGCCGCGCTCCGGGCAAGCCGGGGCCGGGACCGGAGGTGATCCGGCCGGAGCAGGTGTCGGACTTCGCCACGCTCTACAAGGAAAATTGCGCCGCCTGTCACGGCGAAGACGGCCACCACGGCAATGCGGTCTCGCTGGCCAATCCGGTCTATCTGGCTCTGGCGGGCAAGGACGTGCTGTGGAACGCGACCGCCAAAGGTGGGCCGGGAGAGCTGATGCCCGCCTTTGCCAAGAGCCAGGGCGGAACGCTGACCGATCAGCAGATTGGAATCCTGGTGGATGGAATCCGGCAGCGATGGGCTCGTCCCGGTTTGCTGGCGGGAGAAAATCCGCCGCCGTATGCGGCAGCCGCCAAGGGAGACGCGGCAACCGGGCAGGCGGACTTTCAAACCTACTGCGCGCGCTGCCATGGAGTTTCGGCCGCGGCTGCGCCTGCCGGCGCCAAAGGATCGGCGATCCAGACAGGACCGACGATCCAGGCGGGGCCGGTGACCGACCCCAATTTTCTGGCTCTGATCAGCGACCAGAGCCTGCGCTCGACGATTCTGGCCGGCAGGCCGGATGAGGGGATGCCGGATTGGCGCGGATTCGCTGCTCAGCCGCTTACCGACCGCCAGGTAACCGACATCGTCGCCTGGCTGGGCTCGAAGCGGCAGAGTTTTTCCGGGCCGCCGGGCACAAAAAGCCCCTAGCGCACGCGCCCGGCGAATTCGGGTCAGAAAAAGTGCCAGCATCTGTCCAGAAACTTGGCTTTAGGCGAATGGCACAGGCTTTAGGCGAAAGGTACGGACTTTAGCCCGTACATGCAAAGCAGAAGCAGGTTGGGCTTTAGCCCCGGAGGGAGTTTTTCAGCCAGTTTTTCCTCCCTCAGCGGCTTAAGCCGAAGACCAAAATCGCTTCTGAAGGGACGGACTGAAGACCATCCCTTCAGTCCCTTTCGATTTTGTACCGATTCTCAGGAATTGTGTCCACAACGTGTCCACAGCATGTCGAGGAGAAAAGCGATGAGTGAACCGAGCGAAAAACCCGATCTGCCCGCGCCGGAAGCCGCGCCGCCTACGCCGGAAGCGCCGCAGGAGTGGCTCGGCAGCGCAAAGGAGAAGGATGCAGCGCGGCAGAGCGCCAGCGCCAGCGGATCGTCGCGCCGCGCCTTCCTGTTCAAGCTCGCGGTCGGAATCAACGGGCTCGTCGGCCTGGTGCTGGCCGCGCCGATTCTCGGCTATCTTCTGGGTCCGGCGCTGAAAAAAGCCGGCGGCTACAACTCGTGGATCAGGCTGGGAGCGGTTGACGCCTTTCCGCGTGGACAAACGCGGCTGGCCGAGTACATCAACCCGGTCACCGCCCCCTCCGACGGCGAGACGGCGAAGACTGCCTGCTGGGTGCGCCACGCCGAAGACGGCAGCTTCCAGGTCTTCGCCATCAACTGTGCGCATCTGGGCTGCCCGGTGCGCTGGTTCGAGCAGTCCCGGCTGTTCCTCTGCCCGTGCCATGGCGGAGCCTACTACGAAGACGGCTCGCGCGCCTCAGGGCCGCCCCTGCAGGGCCTCTTCCAGTACCGGCATCGCATTGCCGGAGCCGATCTGATGATTTTTGCCGGACAGTTACCGACGCTTTCGACCGAGGCCTGCCTGGGTAAAAAACCGCTGGTGCAGATCGCGCCCCAGGGCAACGACACAGGGAGGTCCGCATGAAGAACCTGAAGCAGCGCGGACTGCGCCTCTTTGAGTGGTTTGACAAGCGCACCGGGTTGGGCGAGCCGCTGGCCGAAATGTCCGCTCACCCCACGCCGGCTTCCTCGGCAAGCTGGCTTTACGTCTTCGGCAGCGCGGCCATGGTACTGCTGGTGCTGCAAGTGGTGACCGGCATTCTGCTGGCCATGGTCTACTCGCCCAGCGCCAGCAACGCCTGGTATAGCCTGGTGTTCATCAACCACAACCTGACACTGGGCTGGTATCTGCGCGCCCTGCACGGCTGGGGATCGGATTTCATGATCGCCATCGTGCTCATCCACATGGTCCAGGTCTTTCTCTTCGGAGCTTACAAATTTCCCCGCGAGCTGACCTGGATCGCGGGCGTGTTTTTGCTGCTGCTGACGCTGGGTATGGCCTTCACCGGGCAGGTGCTGCGTTTCGATCAGGACGCCTACTGGGGATTGGGCATCGGCGCATCGATCACCAGCCGCGTGCCGGTTGTCGGCCCGTATCTGGTTCATCTGCTGCTGGGCGGGGCAATCATCGGCGGCGGAACGCTGTCGCGCTTTTTCACGCTCCATGTCTTCATCATTCCCGGATTGCTGCTGGCTTTCGTCGGGCTGCATCTGCTGATGGTCCTCAGGCTGGGCATCAACGAGTGGCCGATGCCCGGACGGCTGGTCCGCAAAGAGGATTACGAGCGCAACTATCGCGCACTCACCAAGGCGACCGGCGTTCCCTTCGTTCCCGACGCGGCGTGGAAGGATGCGGTCTTTGCCGCGGCCATCCTCCTCTCGGTCATGGCCTGCGCCTTCTTCTTTGGCCCCTTCGGCCCCACCGGAACACCCGATCCGACCATCATCCAGACCGCGCCCAAGCCGGACTTCTTCTTCCTCTGGATCTACGCGATTCTGGCTTTTCTGCCGCCGGAGATGGAGACCCCGGCGGTGCTCATTGCGCCGGTCATTCTCATCGGGGCGCTGCTGCTGCTGCCGTTGATTGAAGGCCAGGGAGAGAAGCACTGGTCCCGCAGGCCGGTGGCCGTCCTCATGGTCACCGTGATCGCCGTCTTGCTGGGCATCTTCACGCATCTGGGCCTGCACACGCCCTGGAGCCCGGTCATGAACGCCTGGTCGAGCGACCCGGTGCCGGTGGCTTACCTGGAGCATCGAACGCCGCTCGAACGGCGCGGGGCGCTGGTCTTTCAGGAAAAGCAGTGCCGCGATTGCCATGCGCTGGGCGGCGTGGGCGGCAAGCGCGGACCGGCTCTGGACGCCATCGCGGCCGAGATGACCGAGGACCAGATCATCCGCCAGGTGCTCCAGGGCGGCGGCAATATGCCGGCCTACGGTAAGGCCCTGAGCCCGGCGGAGACAGACGCGCTCACCCGCTTCCTGATGACCCTGCGCGGGCCGGGGCTGCATCCGGCCATCGACGCTTCCAAGGGCCTTGAGCCGGAGAATGCCTCGCATCCCGTCGCTCCTGCCCAGGGAGCACCGGCCGCGCCATGAACTCGACCTCGGCCATGCAGGAGATTCTGAACGACTGGACCCTGCCGCTGCCGCTGACGCTCAGCATTGCCGCCTTCGCCCTGGTTTATCTGGTGGGGTGGCTGCGCATCCGGCGCACGAGGCCGCTCGAATTTCCCGTTTGGCGGCTCTATTGCTTTGAATTCGGCCTGCTCGTGCTCTGGGGCTCGATCGGCTCGCCGATGGACGGGCTGGCCGATGCCCTGCTCAGCGCGCACATGGTCGAGCACATGCTGCTGATGTCCGTGGTGCCGCCGCTGGTGCTGATGGGAGCCCCGGTCGTCCCGCTGTTGCGCGGCCTTCCCCGCTGGATGCTGCGCGGAGTGGCGGGCCCGCTGCTGCGTCTCGGCTGGCTGCGCGCGATGGCCAGATTCATCCTGCGCCCGGTGCCCGCATGGCTGGCCATGAACATCACGCTGCTAGCCTGGCACGTGCCCGCGGCCTACGACTTCGCCCTCGAAAACGAGCATTGGCACGACTTCGAGCACATCTGCTTTCTGGCGACCTCGCTGCTCTTCTGGGGTTGTCTGTTGCGCCCCTGGCCGGCGAAGAAGCTGCGGATCGGCTGGATGCTGCTGCCCTATCTGATCAGCGCGGATTTCGTGAATACGGGTCTCTCCGCCTTCCTGGCCTTTTGCGGCCAGCCGGTGTACAGCTACTACATCACCCATCCCAATCCCTTCGGCGTTTCTCTCGTGCAGGATCAGGTGCTCGGCGCCGTGATCATGTGGATCTTCGGGTCGATGGTTTTTCTCATCCCGGCCGTACTGATTACGATGCAACTGCTGGAGCGTCCGCCGGAAAGCGATCTGTAAGAATCTCTTTCTTCTCACCATCCAGGCAGATGTCCGGCTTTTCGCTCTCCATCCCGGGCTCCTGCACGACGACAACCTTCAACCGCCGCGAGAGTTCGGATTCGCGCCCGATTGGGCAGTTTCCAGGGGGAATTTTCAGCCCTTCCGGTTTGGTATACACTCTTCTTTGATGGAAACTACAGGTTGCGGGACAGCGATTGTAACGCCCTTCCAGGTGGACGGGGCGATCGATGAAGCGGCCTTGCGGGCGCTGGTGAACTGGCAGATCGACTCCGGCATCGACTTTCTGGTGGCCTGCGGATCGACAGGCGAAGCGGCGACGCTGGACGAGGACGAGTGGCTGATGGCGGTCCGCATTGTGGCGGATGCCGCTGCTGGCCGTGTGCCGGTGTGGGCCGGATGCACGCAAAACTCCACCCGGACGCTGCTACGCCACGCCAACCGGCTCAAGCAGATACGCGGCATCGACGCGGTGCTCTCTGCCAATCCCTACTACAACAAGCCCTCCCAGGAAGGCCAGTTCCAGCACTTTCTGGCCCTCGCCCAGGAGGTCGCTCCGCTGCCTGTGGCGCTCTACAACGTGCCTGGACGGACGGCGGTCAACCTTGAACCGGAGACCGTGGTCCGGCTGGCTGCGGCCGCCCCGAACATCGAGGCGGTCAAGGAGGCCAGCGGAAAGCTGCCCCAGATCACCCAATTGGTTCACTCCCTGCCCCGCGGCTTCAAAATCTTCTCCGGCGACGACAATCTGGCGCTGGCAGCGATCGGCATAGGCGCGCATGGGCTCATCAGCGTTGCCGCCAACGAGGCCCCGGCCGAGGTCGGCCGCATGGTCCGCGCCGCCCTGCACAACAACTGGGGCGAAGCCCGCGAGCTGGAGCGCCTCTACGGCCGCCTCTTCGAGGCCAACTTCTGGGAGTCGAATCCCGGCCCGGTGAAGACGCTGCTCGCCCTGATGGGCCGTACCACCGACTGCGTGCGTTTGCCGCTCGTTCCTCCCTCGGCTCCTGTCCGCGCCCGGCTGGAGCGGCTGGCCGGCGAACTCGGCCTGCTCCAGCACATCCCCCCGCCGGACGGCCCTTCGGAAGTGTATTGACTCAAGGGTAACCGGGAACAATCGCCAGCGGCCTGCGGCCCGCGAAAGTATGCTGCTTTTCGCCCCCTGTGGCGCTCCCTTCCGCGCCGCGGGCAGACTCGGTTTTTGCGGCACACTTGCCGCTTGTAGGCTCGTCTCGATACAGTGTCTTCCACGCGCAGTTTCTGCGGCAGCCCACCCCTTGCGCTGCCGTGAGCGGTTTCGACTTCACTTCCCCCAAAGGACGCCGCCATGTCTTCCGTGCCCGTTCCCTCCGCAATCGATCAGAATTTGGACTCCACGCTGCGTGAAGACCGCCTCTTCCCGCCCACGCCGGAGTTCAGCGCAATGGCCCACATCCAGAGCCTGGAGCAGTACGAAGCCCTCTACAAGCAGTCCATCGACAACCCCGAGGCATTCTGGGCCGGCGTTGCCGGGGATTTGCATTGGTTCAAGCCCTGGGAGAAGGTTCTGGAGTGGAATCTTCCCTCGGCCCGCTGGTTTGTGGGCGGCCAATTGAACCTCTGCTACAACTGCGTCGATCGGCACGCGCTGGGCGCCCGCCGCGAGAAAACCGCTCTGATCTGGGAGGGCGAACCGGGAGAGATTCGCCGCCTGACCTACGCCGAGTTGCAGGTCGAAGTGCAGAAATTCGCCAACGCGCTCAAGTCCCTGGGCATCAAAAAAGGCGACCGCGTGGCCGTTTACATGGGCATGACCCCGGAGCTGGCCATCGCCCTGCTGGCCTGCGCCCGCATCGGCGCCATTCACTCGGTCATCTTCGGCGGATTCGCCGCCAACGCCATCGTCGATCGCGTCAACGACTCGAGTTGCGTGGCCATCCTCACCCAGGACGGGAGCTACCGCCGCGGCAACGAGATTCCGCTCAAACGGACCGTGGACGAGACCATGAGCGCTTGCCACACGGTGAAGCATGTGGTCGTCTATCGCCGCACCGGCTCTCCGGTGACCATGGTCGAAGGTCGCGACCACTGGTGGCACGAGCTGATGGCCCAGGCCGCCGCCGATTGCCCCGCAGAGCCCATGGATTCGGAAGATCCGCTCTACATCCTCTACACCTCCGGCACTACCGGCAAGCCCAAGGGGCTGGTCCACACCACCGGCGGCTACGCCGTGCAGACCTACATCTCCTCGAAGTACGTCTTCGACCTGCGCGAGAACGACATCTACTGGTGCACGGCCGACATCGGCTGGGTGACCGGGCATTCGTATATCGTGTACGGCCCGCTGCTCAACGGCGCCACCGTGCTGATGTACGAAGGCGCTCCCAACTGGCCCGACTTCTCCCGGTTCTGGAAGATCATCGACGACCACCGGGTGACCATCTTCTACACCGCGCCCACGGCCATCCGCGCCTTCGTCAAGTGGGGCGACCAGCACGTGGCCAAACACAAGCTCGACTCGCTGCGCCTGCTGGGCACCGTGGGAGAACCGATCAACCCCGAAGCCTGGATGTGGTACCGCGAGAAGATCGGCCACAACCGCTGCCCCATCGTCGATACCTGGTGGCAAACCGAAACCGGCGCCATCATGATCTCCCCCATCCCCGGCGCGGTGGCCACCAAGCCCGGTTCGGCCACGCGGCCGTTTTTCGGTATTCAGCCTGAAGTTGTCACCAAGGAGGGCCAGCCTGTTCCCGCCGGCCAGGGCGGCCTGCTGGTCATCCGCAAGCCCTGGCCCGCGATGGCCCGCACCATCTATGGCGACCACGAACGCTACCGGAAAACCTATTGGAGCGACGTCGAAGGTTGCTACTTTACCGGCGACGGCGCGCGCCAGGACGCCGACGGCTACTTCTGGCTGATGGGCCGCGTGGACGACGTGATCAACGTCAGCGGCCACCGCCTCGGCACCATGGAGGTCGAGTCGGCGCTGGTCGCGCACCCCAAGGTGGCCGAGGCCGCCGTCGTGGGCCGTCCCGACGAACTCAAGGGGCAAGCCATCTCCGCCTTCGTCACGCTCGAAAGCGGCAACGAACCCGGCGAAGCGCTCAAGGACGAACTGCGCAAGTGGGTTTCAAAGGAGATTGGCTCGCTGGCCCGCCCCGACGACATTCGCTTCACCGAGGCCCTGCCCAAGACCCGCAGCGGCAAGATCATGCGCCGCCTGCTCAGGGAATTGGCCGCCCACGGCGAGATCAGGGGCGACACAACCACGCTCGAAGACTTCACCGTCATCGCCAAGCTGCGCGAAGCCGAAGAAGGCTAGGCACCTGCGGTGGGGCCAAATGCTCGCTATCCGCTCGCACAAGCTTTGTTGCTTCCCACCCTTGCGCTAGAAAAAAGCGCAAGGGTGGAAAGCGCGGGATGAGCCGCTACGCGGCCTCGGATTTCACAAACAGCGCGTCGTCCGAAAGCATGAACAGGTAAATGCCGGCACCAACCAATGCGACGACTGCCGCGGCGGCCATGGGTACCGCCCAGGAACCGGTTGCCTGGAGGAGGAATCCGACGATGACCGGCGCCAGCAAGCCCCCCACATTGCCGAAGCAGTTCTCGATTGCAGCCACGACACCTCCCTGGCGGAGCGGCGAGACTTCCGCATTCGCCGCCCATACGACGCTGTTCGTGAGAAAGATGCCAAAAACCGCCAGCGAGAGATAGGCAATCGCTGCGGTCAACGAGGCCACAAAGGTCGACAGCAGACAGGACATCGCAAGTAACATACCCAATACAAGAAACACCTTCCGCGCCTTGATGATGGGCCAGCCTCGCTTGATCAGGATATCGGACCCTCGGCCACCCACGATGACGCCAAGAAGGCCGAAGAGCCACGGTATGGAACCGTAGATGCCGGTATGGAGTGTGCTGAGGTGACGCTGTTCGATCAGATATGTCGGCAGCCAGCTGAGGAGAAAGTAGAGGTTGAACAGCATCGCAGCGTGACCAAGCGAGAGGCCCAGGACATTGCGGTTGGAAAGCAGTTGTTTCCAGCTCGCCCGCTCGACTGTATCCGTGCGACTGATCTTGGCGATATTCTCGACGAGGAAGCGGCGCTCCACCTCGTTCGCCCCCGGATGATCTTCCGGATTCCGATAGTAGATGACCCAGACGATTGCCCAGAGGAGCGCCACCGAACCTGTGACGATGAAGATCGAGTGCCAGCCATAGGCCGCGAGCAGCCAACCGATGAAGGGCGAACTGATAAACACGCCGATGGGAATGCCCGCAACACCGGCAATGGACGCGGCAAGACCGCGCTCCTGGTCGGCTACCCAGATCCCCATGACTTTCGTGGTCGCTGGAAACGCCGGCCCTTCGCCGACCCCAAGCAACACGCGCCAGCCGACCAGAGAGCCAAGGCCGGTCGCGGTCGCGGTCAGCATCGTCGCCCCGCCCCATACAACGGCGGCGGCGCCATAGAGCCAGCGGACACCAAGCCGGTCAAGCGCAAGCCCCATCGGGATCTGGACAAGAAAATACGTCCAAAGAAATGCCGATAGGACAATGCCCATCCCCGCATGGCCCATATGGAACTGTTTCATGAACATCGGCGCAGCATAGGAAAGATTGACGCGATCCGTGTAATTTATAACGATCGCGACCAATAGGAGCAGGACAATTCGCATCCTGACATTCGTCACTGGCTTGTTCCTTCCCCGAGATTTTCAGTCTGCTTTCCCGCCAGCGGTAGTATATATCTATTCCCGGGGTGCCTGGCTCGGCTATCTTTTCGCATTTCGTCCAAAGGCGGATAACTCACATCGCAATCACCATTTTTTGATCAAGTGCCTCAGGTCTCGCTTCTGAGACATGGAAAAGCAAAAATCTACTTCGAGCGAAAAGCGAGCCGCTGGCCCCACCGCAGGTGGTTGGCCGCACCGCAGGTGGTTGGCCGCACCGCAGGTGCTAGACGCGCCAGTCGTCGGGGCGCCAGTTGTTGATGCGTTCCTTGATCTGCTTGCGGGTCAGGTGCTGTTCGAGCGCCTGTTTGGCCAGCTCCACCAGTTCGTCATCGGCGGCAAAGCGCAGGCCAATCAACTGATCCTCAGTGAGGCGCACAATCTGCGGACGCCATTCGGCTGGAGCCAGCGCCTCGAGGCGCAGCCGCTCCTCCAATCGAATTACGCGGTCCTGCACCTTGAGCGGATAGGTGCGCAGCTTGATCAAGGCGGGGAATGCCGCCAGCGAAAGCACCAGAATCCATGAGGAGGCGATGGGCGCCTCGTTCCAGTGGCGTACCAGATGAAAAACTGCGAAGACCAGGTTAGCGGCCAGCACCGAGAACAGCACGAAGTGGAAGACCGGATCGAGCCGGCCGTGATTCTTCAGATTCTGCTCCGAGGAGTTGCTCATTCGCACCCTTGCTTTCTGTCGGGCCAAAGTCGGCCATTGGGTTGGTCTCTGTTTCCGCCAAACCGCCAGCCACGGCACTGAGAGTCTGCGCATCCGCGCTGCCGGAATTCTTCTCGGCGCGGGGCAGTGCTGTCAACGCCCATAGATTCTCCGGCCCCACGATCTGTGGATTCCGGGGGATGAGATGGTAGCGGCCGCGCACCAGATAATCCACGAAAATTCCTCCGGCCAGATAAGGATTCAAAATCGCGATGGGAACGGCATAGGCGGTGGTCGTGAGCGACCCGGCGATGTTCTTGTTCGAGCGGCTCTGGCGGCGATAACCAGGAATCTGCGGAATCTCGAAGACCGTCAGTTGCATCCCGGGATGCTTGCCGGCATAGCGCTTCAGTTTTTGGGCGATCTGCACGGGAGTGGTGATGCCCGCATCCGGAAAGATGCTGCGCCGGAACGCGCCTGGAAAATAGAAGTCGAGATTGCGGCGCGCAAAATCCGAGCAGTTGTCGAACAGCAGGTTAAAGTGCGAGCGGTTTCTGCTCGCGTTCATCTGCGCGATGAAGGCGTCATCCTGCGCCTCGGTGGTGTCAAAGCGAAAGGCGTAGATGCGCCGCTCATACGCGGAGCCGACCAGTTGGGTCCAGCCGCCCCGCACCACGTTGCCGGGGGCGAGGTTTTCCCCCAGGCTGAGCAAATGGGCCTCGTGATAGCGGTTGCGCAGCCGCGAAACGGTCTTCCGATCCACATGCGCGGGAACCTCGGAAGGGTTTTCGACCGAATAGAGGTATGGAACGAGCGGGACAGCCACCCAGTCGTAGCCGCCGATTCCCTGGTAGCGGGCGATGACCGCGCCCAGCTCCCCCGGTTGGCAGCGGCGAAGTTTGACCGGGGTTTCGGCGCAGATGCGGTCAAAATAGAGGGCATTGTGCCCGGTTGGGTTGACGGAACCGAAGAAGCCGTAAGGCTGCTCCATGAGCAGCGCCGCCTGCGCGCGACCCACGACGGGAAGGAGGGCTGAAACTGCCAGAGCCAGGAGAGCGAATGCGATTGCGCGTAAGTTCTGCATCAAGAGCATCTGTCCTCCGTGATGGGAATCTTCAATATCCTTTCAGTATGCAGAACAATCGCCGAACAAGAATGTACCAAAGGAACCGGACAGGAACCATTTTCAGCAAAGGTTGCCGGGCCGGCAATCGCTCTTGAGAATTAAAGACACGGATTGCCGGAAAAAGTCGCCCCGCAAGTTCAAGAGAATTGCATCTCCACCGCATTCTGTTTTGCATTGTGAAACGAAATGTACGGGTGGAAATCCTTGCCCGTGCCTCAAAACGGTTTTTGCGGGGTCTCCAGGCCACTGCGGCCGCTCTTGCCTCTTTTGATCCATCGCGATCGATCACGCAACGGGCGGCATCTTCACCTTTTCCGGTTGTCGCCGGGGCAAAAGATCGAGCCGTGGCTTGCCCTCCGCTTGCGCTTCAAAATGCACTAGACTCAAACCGTGGGCTTTCAGAATTTTCTCGGCAATTCGGCGACCGTGAACCGGCTTCGCGAGAGCATCGACAGCGGGCGCTTTCCGCAATCGCTGATCCTGGCCGGGCCGCGCGGCGCGGGCAAGTATACGCTGGCGCTGATGCTGGCCCAGACCGTCAACTGCCTCCACCCCACTGAAAGCGCCACTGAAGCCGGTTCCCTGCCCGATTTCTGCGGCGTCTGCGCCAACTGCATCCGCATCGGCGGCTCGGCTGATCTGGAAGCGCGCGTGGCGGAGGCCGTCTCAGCCCGCGACGAGATGCGCGACGCCGACAAGCGCGAGACCCGCATCCTCATCCAGACCCACCCGGACGTGCTCGTCATCCCGCCCGACCCACCGCAGCTCATGATCAAGATGGCCCAGGTGCGCCAGGCCATCCACGTCGCCTACTACAGGCCGCCCGTCGAGGCGCGCCGCGCCTTTACCATTTTCACCTCCTCGGCCTTCATGAAAGAGGCGGCTAACTCGCTGCTGAAGGTGCTCGAAGAGCCGCCGGATCACACGTCGCTCGTTCTGCTCACGGAAAACCCTCAGGAACTGCTGCCCACCATCCGCTCCCGCGCCGTGGTGTACCGGCTCGGCGCGCTGCCCTCCGAGGATCTGAAATCCCTGCTCGCCGAACGACGCCCGGCGCTGAAATCCTCCGACCGCGCTCTGGTTGCGCGCCTGGCCGAAGGAGCTGTGGGACGCGCCCTGACCCTGGATCTGGACGGCTATCTCGCCAGCCGCCAGGATGCTCTCATTCTGCTGCGCACTACCCTGCGCGAACCGGATTATTCGCAGCTCTTCCACGCTACGGAGAGCTATCGCGCCGGCGCGGACGGCCAGGAAAAGACGATTCGCCTGCTGCGCGCCCTGGGCAGCCTCTTCGAGGATCTGCTGCTCATCGTGGCGGGCACCCCCCAGCTCATCCGCAACCTGGACATCGAAGACGAACTCACCCGTCTGGCCCGTAACTCCGGCCTGAGCGCCCAGGGTTCCGGTCTGGATTGGATCGACAATGCGGCCCGCGCTCTTTCCCAGGTCGAGCAGGGGATGCGCCGCAACCTGCTCCGTTCGCTCTCTCTGGACGCCATGGCCGTCGGCCTGGGGCGCGATTAGCTGCCGAATCCGGCGGAACCGCTTTCTCCCTTCCCTTCGAGCCGGTCCGAAGCCCCTTGGGTTTACCCTGGACAAAAAATATCCGCCAGAAACGCATCCTTTCGCTACAATCGATCCTAGATACCAGCGGAAACGGATACCAGCCGGGAACGGACACGCCGGAGGCGCTTTCAGCCAGCAGGCTCAGTTCAAGCATCTGTGCTCTAGGGAACCTCTGCATAAGTCGATGTTTTGAAAGGGCACGGCTTGAGCCGTGCCGTAAGTGCCGCAAAATCAGCTGGGCTTTAGCCCCTGAGGGAAGGTTCGATCCAAAGAATGAACTTGTTCAGGGGTTCCCTAGAACCCTGCGTGTGCCGAAGCCTTGCACGATCAGCTCTGCCAGGAAGGACTTTTTTTCATGAAGACTGAAAGACCCCGGCCAAACTCCGGCAAACAAGCAGCTGTCCCGTCGGCCCGCGCACACTCCAGCTACCAGCCGCCCGCCGTGTCCTCCTTCCGCCTGAGCGCCCAGGGTCAGGAGGAGAATGCTTTCCAGCGTCAGGCCGAGCTCCTCTACCTGCAAAAGCAGATTCAGACGCAGACCCCCATGGTCCTCGTTCTCGAAGACGGCGAGCAGGTTGAAGGCTGCATCGAGTGGTATGACCGCAACACGATCAAGGTGCGAGGCCGCATCAAAACTCTGATTTATAAATCCGCCATCAAGTACATGTACAAGCTGGGCGACAGCGGACTGTAAGCCTGCAAGAAATCCGCTTCCACCCTCGCGGACGTCGCTGATCCGCCGACGCGCCGGCCTCAATCTTCAACTTTCTGTTTCCTCGTCTCCCGTTTTCAGGTTTGCGGCCTTGCGCAGACGGTCGCGGATGGCTGCGCCAATTCCCCCGGCACGTGGCAGCGGGCACAGGATCACCGTGCACCCTTCAGCGTCCAGCGCCCGCAGTCCGGCATAGAGCCTCCGGGCCAACTCCTCGGGAGCCGTCCACCGTCCCCAGTCGTACACCGCAGACCCGGCCGGCGCCGCGACCCCGGACGGCAGCATCACGCCCACCCGTTCCCCTGCCTCGCCGAGCACAGCCCCGGCCAGCCTTGCACCCAGCTCTCCCGCTTCACCCACAGCCAGAGTGACCCCGGCCCGTTCGGACTCCAGCAGCACCAGCCGCGCCCTGGGAGCATAATGCCGCAACCCCACCCCCGGCGACGGCAGCGCCGCCCGCGGCCTCGCCTCCAGCGCGCCGTCTTCGCGGAAGAGATTCACGGCTCCGGCAGTGTCTCGAATCTGGACACTCGTCACCGCTCCCGGCCGGTAGATCACCATCGGGTTCTGGCAGGGATCGAGCACCGTGGACTCCACTCCGTGCTCGGTTGGCCCCGCATCGAGCACCGCATCGATGCGCCCATCCAGGTCTTCGAGCACATGGGCGGCCGTCGTCGGGCTCGTGTGCCCAAACAAATTCGCGCTCGGCGCGGCCACCGGAACCCCGGCCCGGCGAATCAATTCGAGCGCCACCGGATGCGCCGGCATCCGCACTCCCACCAGCGGCCTGCCCGCCGTCACCGCATCGGGCACCGCGGCCGTACGCGGCAAGAGCAGCGTCAGCGGCCCCGGCCAAAAAGCGGCCATCAGCTTGCGCGCCGCCTCGGGAACTTCCTTCACCAGGCCGGCCAGCATTGCCTCCGCGCCGTGGTCCCCGGCCACATGCACAATCACCGGATCCCACACCGGCCTCTGCTTGGCTAAAAAAATCCGCCCCACCGCAGCAGCGTCCAGCGCGTTCGCCCCCAGCCCGTAGACTGTTTCCGTCGGCAGCGCCACCAGCCCGCCGGCGCGCAGAATCTCCGCCGCCTGCTCCAGCGCGGCCTGGGCTTGCGCGGTTTCCATGCGCCTGGGGTCCACCATCAATCGCAACGTTTTCACACTCTCATTGTCGCCCTTTGGCCGCATCGCGCGCCACCTGCCGTATACTCGTTCTGGCAGCTTTTAGCCTCTAGCTCCTAGCTTCTAGCTTGCGGCCGGGCAGTTGGCCCGGCGAACGGACTTCGGCCACAGAGGCAAGACGACTTCAAGGCCAGAAACTCGGAGCTAGGAGCTAGAGGCTAGAAGCTGGAAGCTGTCTTTCATATGCCCATCGAAACCGAGATCAAATTCCGCGTGGACGATCTGGCCGGCTTCGCCCAGCGCCTGGAGGCCGGCGGCTTTACGCTCGAAACCCCGCGCGCCTTTGAGAGCAACGTCCTCTACGATACCCCGGACCGGCGGATGCGCGCCCGCACGGAGATCCTGCGCATCCGCGGCTATGCCGGCCGCTGGACCGTCACGCACAAGCGTCTGCCCAGCCCTGACGCGGCCTGCAATCTGGATCGGGAACGGCACAAGCATCGCGTCGAAACCGAGACCGAGGTCGCCGACGGCGCAGCACTCGAAGAAATCTTCCTTTCGCTGGGCTTGATTTCTTCCTTCCGTTACGAGAAATGGCGCACCGAGTGGAGCGACGGCCAGGGCCATTGCGTGGTGGATGAAACCCCGATTGGAAACTACGCCGAACTGGAAGGCCCAGCCGAGTGGATTGACCGCGCCGCCACCCGTCTGGGCGTCGATCCAGCCCAATACATCACCCTCAGCTACGGACGCCTCTTCGATCTGTGGCGCGAGGAGCGCCACTCGAATGCGCAGGATCTGACCTTTGCCGCCGTTGCCCAAACCATCCCCGCCCAGTAGCCGCGGTTGAGCCACGAAGACCGGCGCAGATCCCTGATTTTTTCTCTTCGCGTCCTCTCAAACCCATCGAGAGGTTTTCATCGCACCGAATTGAGGAAATGCGGGCAGAAGAAAAGCCAATCGATTGATGATAAAGAGGATTGAGGAGCGCTATCAGCCAGGTCTCCCGTTTTCCCAGCCAACCCATTCTAAAAAATGATTCACGAAGGCCCTCCCTGTTGCCGATAACATCCATGGATCGACTGGGATTTCCATGAGGGGCGAATGGGGGAGGTGTAAATGGGTGAGATTCGCCTTGAGTCTCGAAAAAATCGTTTTTGTCTTGCACATTCCGTCTTGCCTGACCCCGGGCAGTCCCCGAGAACTTGCTTCACACTGCATGGGAGCCAGGTGTCTTTTCAGAAAAGGATTTTTCCCATCGCCGCTTTCAGCCTGATCCCGGCGGCGATGGAGGCAAATGGGAGCAACCGATGCCATGCCCGATGTTAACCAGATAACCGCCCCCTCCGGCACCGTGCTCACCGTCGCACTCATAGAGATCGATGACTGGCGCCGCAAGGAGGTGGTCGCTGTCTTGTCCGGGTTCCAGGGCACGTCGATCCGCGAGTACGCTTCCTTTCCCGCCGACTCGGACGACCTGCCTCAAATGATGGGGCAGGGCTTTGACGCCGTCCTCATCGGTCTGGACGCGGACCCCGAGCGCGCCTTCGATATGGTGGAGAGCCTCTGCGCGTTGAATTCCACGTCCGTGATGGTCTATTCGGCGCAGACCGATCTGGAGGTGGCAATCCGCTTCATGCGCGCCGGCGCCCGCGAGTTTCTCACCCTGCCTCTGATCGGGACGGACGTGGCCGGCGCCCTGGCCCGGGCTTCCATCCGCCATTCGCAGGCTCACCCCGCCCGCAGGACTGCGAGAAAGCTGTTCACGTTCCTTGGAGCCAAAGGCGGCTGCGGAGTGACCACCGTAGCCGCCAATTTCGCTATATCCCTGGCTCAGGAGTCCGGACAACGGACACTGCTGATCGATCTTGGAATTCCCCTGGGAGACGCGGCGATCAACCTCGGAATGGCCGCCCAGTACTCCACCGCCAACGCCTTTCAGGATTCCAGCCGGCTGGACGCGAACTTTCTGCGTTCCCTGCTGACCAGGCATAGCTCAGGCTTGTCCGTGCTCGCGGCTCCGGGAGAGTTCTCGCCGATTCAGCCCCCCCAGGATTCGATCGACAAGCTCCTGGCCGTCGCCCGCCAGTCCTTCGATTATGTCGTTGTCGATGCCGGTACGAGAATTGACTTGAAGGGCACGGCGCTGTTTGAAGAATCGGCCATCGTCTACCTGATCGCGCAAGTTGGGGTTACCGAGCTGCGCAACTCCAACCGCCTCATCAGCCAGTTTTTCTCGACGCGCGGGCGCAGGCTGCAAATCGTGCTCAACCGCTATACGCCTCAGTCCCTGCTCTTCGATGAGCAGCAAATCTCGAAAGCCCTCACCCGGCCGGCGCTGTGGAAGATTCCCGACGATTATGCCACCGCGCGGCGCACCCGTTACTCGGCCACTCCGGTGGCGCTCATTGATTCGCCCATCTCCAGGGCCATCCGCCAGATGGCCAGAGCCGCCTGCGGATTGACCGCCACCCCGGAAAAGGAAAAAGGCTTCTCCCTGTTCCGCAGAATGTTCCGGCCTTCCGCAAAACCCCTGCGCGAAACCGCTGAATCCGAAGAAGGATAGCGCAGGCCGCCCGGCAGCGCGCCGCATCCGCTTCCCTGCCCAGACTCCTCCGCTCCCCGCCAGTGTCCGCGCACTGGAAAGCTGCTCCGAAAGGAATCCGGCCTCAGCTTCCGGCCATCATTTTCCGGCCCCGTGGCATTTCTTGTACTTCTTTCCACTGCCGCAGGGGCAGGGATCGTTCCGCCCCACCTTTTCGCCTGTCCGGCGCTGCGTGGGCTGGCTCCCGTCTCCCGAGCCAGCCATGCTCGCCACGGCTAGCTCCCGCTGCTTCTTGTGATGAAACTCCTTCTCCAGCGCATCGATGGTCGTCGAGGCCCGCCGCGCCGCAGTCGCAGTTCCCTCGCCGAGAGCGGACAGCGGCAACTCGTCCGCATCGAGCGTCAGAGGCTGTGCCGCGCTGGCCACCGGGGGCGCCGGAGGAACCACCCGATTCCGTCTGGGAGCCGCATCCACCGGCTGCCCGTCCGGACCCAGAATCTGCATCCGGAAGAGGAAACGAACCGTGTCCTCCTGAAACTTGAGCATCATCGCCTCGAACATCTCATAGGACTCCCGCTTGTACTCGACCAGCGGATCCAATTGCGCATAGCCGCGCAATCCAATCCCTTCCTTCAGGTGGTCCATCGAGAGTAGATGTTCTTTCCACAGCCCGTCGATCACGCTCAGCATCACCATCCGCTCGTGATAGCGCATGGTCGCCGCGCTGAGAATCTTTTCCTTGGCCTCGTAATGCTGTTTCAGCTTCCCGAAGATCGACTCGCCCAGCTCATGCCGGCTCAGCTCCAGCGGCTTGATCTCGTCGGTCGGCATTTGCTGCCCGAAGTGGTCGATGAGCTTCTCCTCCAGCCCCTTCAGGTTCCACATGTCCGGATGCACCTTCTCGCCGCAAAACTCATCCAGAAGCCCGCTCAGAATTCCGCCGACATAATCCTCCAGGATCAGCTCTTTCTGTTCAACGCCCTCCAGCAGTTGGCGCCGCAGCCCGTAGACCGCCTCGCGCTGCTTGTTCATCACGTCGTCGTACTCGAGCAAGTGCTTGCGGCTCTCGAAGTTCTGCCCCTCGACCGCTTTCTGGGCTCCTTCGATGCGCTTGGAGATCATCTTCGACTCGATGGGCACGCCTTCTTCCATGCCCAGCCGCTCCAAGAGCGTGCTCACCCACTGCTTGGCGAAGATGCGCATCAGGTCGTCTTCCAGCGAGAGATAGAATCTGGACGCGCCCGGATCGCCCTGGCGGCCGGCGCGGCCACGGAGCTGGTTGTCCACGCGCCGCGACTCGTGCCGCTCCGTGCCCAGGATGAACAGCCCGCCGGAGGCGATCACCTGGTCGTGATCCTGGCGCGCCGTCTCGGCGTGTCCCTTGTGGATCTCAGCCCACTCCGGCTCGGCGATCTCGAACTCCTGGCCTTGATAGTAAAAGCGCAGGAATCCCGCCGGGGCCATCGGGTTAATCGCGCCCTCGGCCAGGCTGATGGCCCGCGCCCGGCCCTTCTTCACCAGCTCCTGGCGGGCCATGAACTCCGAGTTGCCGCCCAGCAGAATATCCGTGCCGCGGCCGGCCATGTTGGTCGAGATGGTCACCATCCCCAAACGGCCTGCCTGGGCCACGTACTCCGCCTCGCGCTCGTGGAACTTGGCGTTCAGCACCACGTGCTTCACTCCCTGGCGCTGCAGGATGGCCGACAGCCGCTCGCTCTTCTCGATCGAGGTGGTGCCCACCAGCACCGGCTGCTTCTGGTCGTGCAGCCGGGCGATCTCCTCGGCCACCGCCTTGAACTTCTCCTTCTCCGTGCGGAAGACCACGTCCGGGTTTTCCAGGCGCCGCAGCGGCTTGTTGGTGGGAATGACGACAATCTCCAGCTTGTAAATCTTCTCGAACTCGGCCGCCTCGGTCTCCGCCGTGCCGGTCATGCCGCTCAACTTCTTATACAGCCGGAAGTAATTCTGGAAGGTGATGGTGGCCAGCGTCTGGTCTTCCTTGCGGATGCTGACGCCCTCCTTGGCCTCGATGGACTGATGCAGCCCGTCCGACCAGCGGCGGCCCGGCATCATGCGCCCGGTGAAGGTATCGACGATAATGATTTCGCCGTCCTTGACCACATAGTCCACGTCCCGCTTGTAGAGCGCATGGGCCTTGATGGCCGTCTCCACGTAGTGCTTCAGCTCCCAGTTTTCCGCGTCGGCGATGTTGCCGATTCCGAGCGCCTTTTCGATGGTCACCCAGCCCTCGTCCGTCACTCCAATGGTCCGCTGCTTTTCGTCCACAATGTAGTCGCCGGTCAGGTACTTCTTTTCGCCTTCTTCGATCTCCTCGCCCATCACCAGATCGGGAATAATCTTCCTCGCCCGCGCATAGGAGTCGGTCGTCTGGTCGGTCGGTCCGGAGATGATCAGCGGCGTTCGCGCCTCGTCGATCAGGATCGAGTCCACCTCGTCGACAATCGCGTAGTAGTGCCCCCTCTGCACGCAATCGGTGATCTCGAACTTCATGTTGTCGCGCAGATAATCGAAGCCGAATTCGTTGTTGGTCCCGTAGGTGATGTCGGCTGCGTAGGCTTGGCGGCGCTCATTGTCGTCCAGATCGTGGACGATCACGCCCACCGTCAGCCCCAGAAACTCGTAGATCTTGCCCATCCACTCGGCGTCGCGCTTGGCCAGGTAGTCGTTCACCGTGACCACATGCACGCCGTGGCCGGCCAGGGCGTTCAGATAGCAGGCCAGCGTGGCCACCAGCGTCTTGCCCTCGCCGGTCTTCATCTCGGCGATCTTGCCCTGGTGCAGCACCATGCCGCCGATCAGCTGCACGTCGAAGTGGCGCATCTCGACCGCCCGCCAGCCGGCCTCGCGCACCACCGCAAAGGCTTCCGGCAGAAGCTCGTCCAAGGCCGCATTTTCAGCAGCCTTGATCGCCTCTGCTCCGGTGATTCCCTCCAACTGGGCCGCAATCCGCGCCCGGAATTCGACCGTCTTGGCCCGTAATTCGTCGTCGCTCAGCCGCTTGGTGTCCTCTTCCAGAGCGTTGATCGTGGCCACCACCGGCATCAACCGCTTGATCAGCCGCTCGTTCGCCGTACCGAAAACCTTCGTCAGAACTTTATCAAATGACACAGGAATCTCCGATTACCAGTGTAAATGCACGGGGTTCTATCCGGGTTTGATCAGGTTATTCGCCGCTGGCAACAGGCAAGAAACGCAGCGGCCCGTCTTAGCCGATCGTCGATTGGGGCATTCCGGCCCAGGCCGCCGCCATCCGTTCGAACTCTTCCACCGCCACCGGGGGACCGAACAGGTAGCCCTGGAAGGTATGGCAGCCCATCCCGGCCAGAAACTCTTGCTGCTGCGCGGTCTCCACGCCTTCGGCCACCACCGACAAGCCCAAAGCCCGGCCCAAAGAGAGAATGGTCTGGATGATGGCGCCGTCCCTGGCCTCCGTCAGCGCGTCCTTTACGAATGACCGGTCGATCTTCACCTGGTCCAGGAGCATCCGCTTCAGGTAAGAGAGCGACGAATAGCCAGTTCCGAAGTCGTCGAGCGAAAACTTCAAGCCATGCGACTTCAGCTCCGTCATCCTGTCAATGACCTCTTCGACATTGTCCACCAACATGCTCTCCGTAAGCTCCAGCTTGAGGTTTTCAGGATTGGCTCCCGTCTGATCGAGCGCCGTCAACACCCGTTCCACGAAATCCGGCTGGCGAAACTGCCGTGCGCTGATATTGGCCGAAACCGTCAGGTGAGCCGTCTCCTCGCGGTTCGCCCAGGCCGCGATCTGCCGGCAAGCCGCGCCCAAAACCCAGTCTCCCAGGGCAAGAATCAGCCCCGATTCCTCGGCCAGGGGAATGAACGCTCCAGGCTGCAAGAGACCGCGCCTGGGGTGCTGCCACCGGATCAGCGCCTCGGCCCCGGCCAGCACGCCCCGATCCACCTGCGGCTGATAGTAGAGCAGAAGCTGGCCGGCCTTGATCGCCACGCGCAAATCCTCTTCCATCGCCACGCGGGCATTCACGGCGGCCTGCAAGGCGGGCGCAAAAAAGCGCACCGTGTTGCGGCCCGCCCCCTTCGACTGATACATGGCGATATCGGCTTGCTGCAACAACTCATTCGCGTCTTCCTGGCCGCTCCCGAAGATCGTGACCCCGACACTTACCGTGCTCAGGCGTTCCTGGCCTTCGAGCGAGTACGGCTCATTGATCGCGGCAAGAATCTTCTCGGCGATGGTTCGCGCCTGGGCCGCCGCAACCTCGGGAGCCGGGTTCAGGTTCTCCAGCATCACCACAAACTCGTCCCCGCCCAGCCGCGCAACGGTGTCGGTTTCGCGCACGCAAGCGCCCAGACGCCGGGCCGCTTCCTGCAGCAGAAGATCTCCGGTTTGATGGCCAAGCGTGTCGTTCAATCTCTTGAAGTCGTCCAGATCGGCAAACAGAATCGCCTGCATCCGGCCACTGCGGGCGTTGCCGGCCAGGACCTTGCTCAGCCGGTCCAGCAACAGGCGGCGATTGGGAAGCCCTGTCAATGAATCGAAGAACGCCAGATTCCTGATTTCGTCATGCGCCTTCATCAGCCGGCGGACTTCGCGCTCCCTTCTTCTCATCTCCGCCATCCGGGATCGGACGATGGCCATGACGATCAGCAAAGGAACCAGCCCGCAGACCGCAAAGAACCACCACGAAAGGTACCAGGGAGTGAGAATGCGGAAGGCGAACTCCGCCGCGCGTCCGCTCCACACTCCGTTGCTGTCCTGGGCTTCGACCTCCAGCCGGTAAGCTCCCGGAGCCAAATCGGCGAACTGCAACTCCCTTTGCGTGGTCTCGGTCCAGGCCGGGCTGGCCCCCTCCAACCGGAAACGAAACAGAATCCCACTCTCCCGGGTGACATTCAGCGCCGCGTAGCGGGCAATCAGGGAGCTTTCGTGCGTGCTGAAGGCTGGATTCAATTGCCCGGAGACGTCTGTCCTGCCCATCGCAAGCCGGGTAAAGACGACCTTCAAAGGCGCCTCGGGCCCGTGACGCGAACGCGGCTTGAAGCGCGAGAGGCCGCCGCTGGTTCCGATCCACACCGTGCCGTCCGGCTCTGCTGCAAACCCGTTCAGGTTGCAATCGCTCCAGACCAGCCCGTCGCCCATGCCGTAGTGGCTCCAGTGGAAGCCGTCCCACACGTCCACGCCATGCTGGGTGCCCGCCCATATCCGTCCCGAAGCGTCGGAATCCAGAAAATAGATCATCCCGTCGCTGCCCGGTCTTTGCACCCCTTTTTCGACCGCCAGTCCGTCCGGCCGCAGATGAACGCGGTCGATCCCGCCCCCGTAGTAATAGCCCACCCACATCGTCCCATCCGCGCCCACGCCCAGCGAAAGCACATCCAGATTGCTCAACCTATCGACCCGCCGGAAGTTCCTCCAGCGCCCCCCGGAAAAGGCGAACAGCCCGTCCGCGCCTCCGGCCCACAGGGTTCCGTCACTGCCCTCGGCAACCGCCCAGATGCGCGCAGAGGGTATCGCGCCGACGCGGACGAAATGCGCATAGGGAGCCGTTGCCTCAAACAGCCCCGCGTCGGTAGCGACCCACAAGCGCCGCTCGCGATCGAAGCAGAGCGTGTAGGCCTCCTTGCCGATCAATCCCTCCGCCTCGCCAAACCACCGCGTGCTGCCCGTGCGAGGGTCGAAGCGCGCCGCGCCGCGCGTCTCCGTTCCAATCCACAAAGCTCCGTCGGGCGCCGCGCGCACCGCATGAACGGGCATTCCCCAAAAGCCCTTGGCCTTGCTCCACCGCATCCCGGAAGGCTGCCGCTCGCCGCGCATCAGCCCTCCCTCGGTGCCCGCCCACACGGTTCCGCCCGGTTGCGGCAGAATCTCGTAGGCCAGATCGCTGGCCAGCCCGCTGGCTGCCGAGTAGCTCTCCCACTCCCCGTAGCCTCGCCACTGAACCAGTCCGCGGCCGGCCATCCCGATCCACAGCGAATGCTGGCGGTCCTCCAGAACCGAGTACACCACCCCCGCCAAGCCAGAGCCGCGATCGATCTTCCGCCATCCCTTCCGGTCGTGGATCAGCAACCCGCCCGCCGACGGCATCAGCAGCGCCCCATCCCTGTCGAGGTTCGGAATGCCGATCATTCCCTGGTCTTGTATAGGCAATTCCGGGCGGTGAAAGCGGCTTTCGTCCTCCGGCATCACATAGACGCCCTTATTCCTCACGCGCACCCAAAGGTTGCCGTCGCTGTCTTTCCGGATGGTCGTCACCGGAAGGGGAGGAAGTCCGCTTGCGCTGCCCAAAACCTCAGTCCGCCCCTGGCTGGCGTGGCACAGTTCCAGCCCGCAGCCATACCACAGAGCGGCTCCATCCACCAGAATGCCGTAGGCTTGGGGGCCGGATGCGCCGGTCGCCTGGGGAAACGTGTGCATGAGAATTCCGGCCTGGCCTGGCAGCGAAGAGAGTTCCACAAGTCCGGACTCGGTTCCCAGGTAGGTGTGCCCTTTCCTATCGGACTGAATGCCCTGGGCCCAACTGATAGTTTTGAAAGGGGCGGCAACCTTCTCGAAGCGGTTGCCGAGCAGGCGATACAGTCCAAAATCTCCCCCCACCAGAAGCGAGCCGTCCGGAGCTTCGCCAAATGCCGCGACGGAGTTGGGCGGCATCCCGCGCATCGGCCCAAAAGCCTCAAAGCGCTCTCCGTCGAAGCAGTAGATTCCTTCTTCCGTGCTCACCCAGAGGAATCCCGCGCGGTCCTGGTAGATTTGCCGCACGGCCAGGTCTTCCAGCCCCTCGGCGTTTCCGAAGGTGCGAAAGCTGTATTCCTGAGCGCACAATGGCCCGCCTGCCACAGCCAGCAGCAGCATGAGCAAACACGCGTTGGTCTTGCGTCCCACTATATCGATAAAATCGGCGCAATGGATCGTTCCCATCAGCCTCATTCCTTTATTCCAGGCTTGCGGAGCGTTCCTTTCCCGCATTGGTCGAGATTCCTCTCTCACTCCACCGGTACAATGGAAGAGAAAGCCGAATTTCACCCGACGAATGGCCGAAAAAGAACAAAAGAAGCCCCAGAAAACCGACGACGACCCGGTCGGCAAGATCTACGACTCCCATCTCATGCGGAGGCTGGGCCATTACCTGCGCCCTTATTGGATTCAAGCCACCATCTCCACCCTGGCCGTCAGCCTCAAATCGCTGAGCGACATCCTGGGCCCCTACCTGGTCATGGTGGCCATCGATCGCTATCTGGCGCCCGGCCTGAGCACCCACCACTCCATCAGCCTCTTGTCCCAATGGCTGGGCAGGGATAGCTGGTTTGGCCGCCTGCTCCCCACCGATCCCATGCAGGGCATCACCCGGCTCGCCCTCCTCTGGATGGGCGCTCTGCTCGCGTCCTATTTCTTCGAGTTCATCCAGACTTACCTGATGCAGTGGACCGGCCAGAAGCTCATGTTCGACCTGCGCCGCGAGATCTTCCGCCACATGCAAACCATGCACGTGGGCTTTTTCGACATTCACCCCGTCGGCCGCCTGGTCACCCGCATCACCTCCGATGTGGACGCCATCAACGAGATGTTCACCGCCGGCGTGCTGGCCATCGTGGACGACTTCTTCAACCTCGTCATCATGGCCTCCGTCATGCTGGCCATCAACTGGTGGCTGGCCCTGCTGGCCTTTGCCATCCTGCCGCTGATCCTGATTGTCACCCGCCTCTTCCGCGACCATGTCCGCGAAAGCTACCGCCGCGTCCGCACCGCCATCGGCCGCATCAACAGCTTCACCCAGGAGCACATCTCCGGCATGAGCGTGGTGCAGTTGTTCAACCGCGAACAGCGCGCCTTCGACGACTTTGAAGAAGTCAACCGGCAGCACATGATCGCCTTCAAAGACACCATCTTCGCCTACGCGCTCTACTACCCCGCCGTCGAACTGCTCTCCTCGATCGCCATCGCACTGGTCATCTGGCGCGGCGGCTTCGGCGTGCTCAGCGGCACGGTTTCGATCGGCGTGCTGGCCATGTTCATCCAGTACTCGCAGCGCTTCTGGCGGCCCATTCAGGACCTCAGCGACAAGCTCAACATTCTGCAATCGGCCATGGCCGCCAGCGAGCGTATTTTTAAACTTCTCGACACCGCGCCGGAGATTGTCAGCCCGGCCCACCCGCTCTCAGGCGATGGAAGCAACCGCATCGAGTTCCGCCACGTCTGGTTCACCTACCAGAAGCTCACGCCGGAGCAGCAGTCCGCCGTTGCCGAGGCAACCGGCGCTGTAGCTTTGAAAGGGCACGGCTTTAGCCGTGCCGATGAGTCGCCGAAAAAGAACGCGGCTTTCGCCGCCGAGGGAATGCGGGAAGCAGAAGCGAGTTTTCCTCAGGGGCTAAAGCCCGGTAATTCTAATGCCCAGCTTACGGCACGGCTGAATCCGCGCCCTGACACGGCCGCCGCGCTCGCCGCCATCGACGGCGTCGAATGGATTCTCAAAGACGTCTCCTTCATCGTCGAACCCGGCCAGACGGTGGCCATCGTGGGGCACACCGGCGCCGGGAAAACCACCCTCACCAGCCTGATGATGCGCTTCTACGACGTGACCGCCGGCCAGATCCTGCTCGACGGCATCGACCTGCGCCAGCACGATCTGCTCGCGCTGCGCCAGCACTTCGCCGTCGTCCTCCAGGACCCGTTCCTGTTCAGCGGAACCATCGCCGGAAACATCCGCTTCGGCAACGAGCAGATCACCGACGCCGACCTGCGCCAGGCCGCCCTTGATGTGAACGCGCTGGACTTCATCGAGAGCCTGCCGGGCGGCTTCGACGAACCGGTGCAGGAGCGCGGCAGTTCGCTTTCCACCGGCCAGAAGCAGCTGGTCAACTTTGCCCGCGCCCTGGCCTTTAACCCGAGCATCCTCATCCTCGACGAGGCCACGTCCAGCGTGGACACCGACACGGAACTGCGCATCCGCGGAGCACTCGACCGCATGGTCGAAGGCCGGACCAGCGTTCTGATCGCCCACCGCCTCTCGACCGTGCAGCGCGCCGAGACGATTCTGGTCATGCACAAGGCCCAGTTGCGCGAGATGGGCTCGCACCAGCAACTGCTGGCCCACCGCGGCCTGTATTGGAAGCTCTACCAGTTGCAGTACAAGGACCAGGAGACGAATCAGGAGACGAATCAGGAGACCAACGGCGTCGCGGCTCAAGCCCGCGAAGTCTCGGCCGCACCCGCCGTGTGAGTGCCATCGATCCAGCTCCAAAGAGCTCTGCGATAGCATGGAGTCATGTCCAGTCCATGGCTTGGTATTTCACTCGCAGACTACGAGGGGCACATGGCCTCTGCTGAAGTGCAACAATCGGGAGCGCTCTCCGATCTCTTCGCCGAAGCCCTCGCCTTTCGCCGCCCCGCCTCGGTCGCAATTCTCGGAATCGCTGGCGGCAACGGGCTGGATCGCATCGACAGCAACCTCACCCAGCGAATGGTAGGGATCGACATCAATCCGCTCTATCTGGACGCCATCCGCCAGCGCCACGCTGCTCTGCACGGCCTGGAGCTTCACTGCATCGACCTGGCGAAGCAAACCCTGCAACTGGAACCCGTGCAATTGGTCCATGCGGCTTTGATCTTCGAGCACGCCGGAGTGGGCCGCTGCCTGGGCAACGCTATCTCGCTGGCAGCGGCGGGCGGCGCTCTCTCGGTCGTCCTGCAACTGCCAAGCGCCACGGAGCAGGGCGTGGGCATCGACGGGCCGACCCCGATCCGGAAGCTGAAAACTCACTTTTCGTTTGTCGATCCCGCGCTCTTTCGCCAGTCGCTGGAAGCACGCGCCTTTCGGCTGACGCATGAAACGCTGCGCTCTCTTCCGGCCGGAAAGAGATTCTGGATGGGAATCTTCGTTCAAAAATAGAGCGGCTTTTGCGCCAACCAGAAGGGCCACTCCGCGGATGTGGAGTGGCCCGTTGGATTGATGCGCTGCGGATGGAGTTACTTGGCGACGACCAGCGGCTTGGTGCTCAGCGAGCCGTCCTTGTAGCCCTTGGCGATCTCTTCAATCGATACCGCCTTGTAGTCCCCGGCGTGGCCGGCCTGACCGAACTGCGTCATGCGCTGCGCCACCACCTTCTGCATCGCCTCGCGGGCTGGCTTCATGTAGTCGCGCGGGTCGAACTTCTCCGGAGACTCCCACAAAACCTTCCGAATCGCGCCGGTGATGGCCAGGCGGTTGTCCGTGTCCACGTTGACCTTGCGCACGCCGTTGCGAATGCCGAGCTGAATCTCCTCGACCGGCACGCCCCAGGTTTCCTTCAGCTTGCCGCCATACTGGTTGATCACGTCCTGCAAATCCTTGGGCACCGAGGAGCTGCCGTGCATCACCAGGTGGGTCTTGGGCAGGCGCTTGTGAATAGCAATCAGAATGTCCATCTTCAGCACCGAGCCGTCGGGCTTCTTCGAGAACTTGTAGGCGCCGTGGCTGGTGCCGATGGCGATGGCCAGCGCGTCCACGCCCGTCTTCTCGGCAAACTCGACCGCCTGGTCGGGATCGGTGACGTGATCCAGGCCCGATCCGCCCGCGCCGTGGCCGTCTTCGACACCGCCCAGAACGCCGATCTCGCCTTCGACCGTAACGCCGCGCTCATGCGCGAAATCGACCACCTTTTTCGTCACTTCGACATTCTCTTCAAAGCTGGCCGGAGTCTTGCCGTCGGCCTGAAGCGAGCCGTCCATCATCACCGAGGTGTAGCCCAGCTCGATGGCGCTCTTGCAGGTCTCGAAGCTGTTGCCGTGATCCTGGTGCATGGCGATGGGAATTTCGGGATAAAGTTCGCTGGCCGCCAGAATCAGGTGAAACAGATAGCGGTCCTGCGCAAAGGCGCGCGCGCCGCGGCTGGCCTGGATGATCACCGGCGAATTCGTCTGCTTGGCGGCTTCCATGATGGCCTGAATCTGTTCCATATCGTTGACGTTGAATGCGCCGACGCCATAACCGCCCTTGGCGGCCTCGTCGAGTAGTTGCCGCATGGAGACTAGAGGCATAGAAGACTCTCCTTTGCTGTGGCTCTGGCTGCCGCGCGCGCTTGGTCCTTCATCGCAGGCTTTTCAGCCCTTCAGGCGGCAGGAACCGCAATCATGTTCATGGTAGCAGAGACGCGCAAGAGAAAAGCCGCCTCCATCGAGCACCGGCGCAACAAGCCGCTCTCGTATTCGGATTCAAAACAGGCGCTTCCCTCAACCAACTACAAGAGAGAGCCCTGTATATCTGCCAGACGGGCTCTCTTGCTATAGCCAACCGTGGGGTCAACGAGCGGCAGGTGCGGCTTCTTCCCTCTCAGAATCTCCTCGACCGTCAGAATCTGGACGAGGGGGTACCGGTTTCCGTGCATTTCGACGGTGCCAGCCGATGCAGCGTCCGCTTTCATCCCGGTTGTAGGCTCATTCAAAGCTACCAGCACTCCGAATCCCAGCGACGATGCTTCCTCTCGTTTCGCGACACTGATGAGAGCGCGCACATCGTCAGGCTTGAGCTTTCCGCTCTTTACCGAGACGACTGCATACTTAGTGGTCTTTCCATCGGGCCTGAACGGTATCCGCCCATCGATGCCTTTGTCCGCGCCTTTTTTGTCATTGGGAATCCCGTCGACTTTGGACACGGCCCAGATCTCGAAGGCTTTTCTGGCCTTGTCCTGTTCCGCCATCATCCGTGCGCCTTCAATCGTTGTCGGCAGACCTTCAATCACATAGTCCACGCCGACTTTCAGATGCGGGAATGCTCCTTCAAGACGCTGACGGCGAATCAGCTCAATCGCGAATGGAGATATATCGATGCCAATCCAGCGGCGCGCAAGAATCTGAGCCGCCGCGATGGTTGTGCCGCAGCCGCAGAACGGGTCCAGCACCAGATCGCCGGGGTTGCTCGATGCGTTGAGGATGTGTTTCAGGATTCCAAGGGGTTTTTGCGTCGGGTAGCCCAACCGCTCGGCATCCTGGGGGCTCAGCCAGCGCACATCCGCATCGATCCCGTCTGTAGTGCAAAAGACCGTACCCTCGGTGTAGGGCTGATAGGCCCAAATATCTGGGGCGGCGGGGCCGTCATTGGTGTTAATGGTCCGTTCGTACATGGGCCAGGCTTCTCCATCGGTGATCGTGATGAAGCCCTTCTCAAGGAGCAAATCAAGTTTCTGATGTTGAGTTAGTCCCGCGGGTTCGACACCAACTTCTTCCCAGATTTTTCCGGGAACGGCCCAATGCCTTCCTTTGGCCGTTGGGTCGAAACCCCGCCAAGTCTTGCCGGACTCGCCCCCGCGTATTCCCGAGCCTGTCAGGACATTGCCGTAATAATCGGTCTTGTAGATACCCTTGGGGTCCTCGACGAAGTTATCCTTGACGTGGCCGAGCATAAATGGTCTGCGCGGGTTGTTCCAGGTGTAATCGTTGCTCTTGGTATAGAACAAAATCACATCGTGGATGGGCGCCCATCGCTTGGCCTTGTTGTGCGATCCGGTTCTGCGCCAGATGATTTCGCTGCGAAAATTTGTCGGCCAGAAAACCGCATCCATCAGCATCTTCAGGTAATGACTGGCCGTTGGATCGCAATGCAGATAGACAGACCCGGTGGCTTTGAGAACCCGGTGAATCTCAACAATTCGCAAGGCCATATTCACCAGATAGGCGAGCATCGGGCTTCGCGACAAGCCGCCGTGCAGCGCATTGACGAAATTAACCAGCGTGGGATTACGCACATTCTGCAATTCGTCAAAGGCCGCCTGCGCCGCCGCATCCCAGGTCCAGGTATCTTTGAACGCCGTGACCAGGGCTTCGTCAGAATGAAGCCCGTCGGCCTTGAAAAGCACATTGTAGTTAAGGTCCGAATTAAAAGGCGGATCGAGATAAACGATATCCACCGATGCGTCGGCAATCTTCTCCCGCATTACCGGAAGATTGTCGCCATAGAGAAGGCTGTTATTCATTCGCTGTCTCGATACTTACCTTTAAAGAGAAGATAAACGGAAAATTTGAGCTTGCCAGACCCACTGCGGCAAATGCCGAAAACTCTACATTCCCAGCACATTGCGCTGCGCGGCGAAGATTTCCTTCAGCCCCGCCTCGGCCAGATCGACCAGCTCATTGAGTTGAGCCCGCGAAAAGCTGCCTTTTTCCGCCGTGGCCTGGGTCTCGATCAGGCCGCCATCTGCGGTCATCACCACGTTCATGTCCACCTCGGCGGCCGAATCTTCCTCATAACAGAGGTCGAGCAGCATCCGGCCGTCCACGATCCCCACGGAGGTGGCGGCGACCAGTTGCTTCAGCGGCGATTGCTTCAGCGTCCCGGCTTTCACCAGCGCGTTCAAGGCCAGCGCCAGCGCCACCGCCGCTCCGGTAATCGCGGCCGTCCGCGTGCCCCCATCCGCCTGAATCACGTCGCAGTCCAGGATCACGGTCCGCTCGCCCAGCGCCTTCATGTCCACAACCGAGCGCAAGCTGCGGCCGATCAGCCGCTGAATCTCATGCGTCCGTCCGCCGATCTTGCCCCGTTCGCTCTCCCGCGGCGTGCGGGTCACCGTCGAGCGGGGCAGCATGGAGTACTCGGCCGTCACCCAGCCGCGGCCGGAGCCGCGCAGCCAGCCCGGAACGCCCTGCTCCACGGTGGCGCAGGTGAGCACGCGCGTATTGCCCAGCGAAATCAGCACCGAGCCTTCCGCGGTCTGGACAAAGCCAGGCGCGAGGTCCAGCCGGCGGAGCTCGACAGGAGTCCTGCCGCCGGGACGAAAGAAGGTGGAAGAGGGGTTGCCGCTCGCTGTTGGGTTCGCTGTTGGGTTCATGGAGAGATTGTACGCAACTGGGCCCGTGGCGCAGCCGGCGTTCCCGGAAAAATCGCCGAATCCAAGATGGGAATCCGCCATTTTCCCCGCCCATAATAGGAATAAGACACTAACGCATTGAAAACAAATACTTTATTTGGCCCCTGCCAAGCTCCTCTGTTCCATTTTGGGACTTTTCCCGGCCTGAGCCCCTGGGCGGCTGTTTGGGAATTGGACACTGAAGTCTTCCCTTATCAGGAACTTAATGGATATGTCCTGGTTTGGCACGCCACGTGTAATAGGAAGAGACAGTTCCCCACTGCGGTAACCGAAATGGGAAGGCTTCGGGAAGGACAAATTGAAAGTCATGCAAGCGTTGTGGCGTCGAAAAGGGAAAAGCGAGCAAGGAAATCGGACGGCGGCCGAAGAGGCCCCGAAACCGGAAGAGACCGGAGAAGAAAGGATGCACGGGATGCGGCAGACAGCACAGAGGATCGAACCTCAAAGAATCGGACGGAACGCAACCGGCCGAGCGGTAGCAAGACCGGCAGGAGCGGGGCTCAGCGCGGTGGAAGCGGTCGAGAGCCTGGCCAACCTTGGCGGCGAGGGCGAGAACCTGGCCGAGGTGGCGCATGAGGCCCGGAACATGGTCACCGCGCTGGGGCTTTACAGCGATCTTCTGGAAGAGCCGGGGGTGCTCAACCCTGCTCATCTTCACTACGCGGATGAACTGCGGCTGGTGGCCACGGCGAGCCGCCGTCTGGTGGAGAAGCTGCTGGCTCTCGACACCCGCCAGCAGCCGGCCAGAGGTCTTTTCGGCGAAGCCGGCTCCAGCGAAGGCGAATGCCAAGTCGAGCCGCACATCGCCGCGCGCCCACACCATGCATCGCACTGGGATCTGATGCCCGCCAAGCCGATCGACGACCTCGCCGGAGAACTTCTGGCCAGCCGCAATCTGCTTTCAGCCTTGGCCGGGCCATCGATTGCTCTGACGGTGGGCGTCGAAGCAAGTGCCCTGCCGGTCCGCCTGTCCGGCGAGGATCTGACCCGGATTCTGGTCAATCTGGTCAAGAACGCCGCGGAGGCAATGCCCGCCGGAGGGCGCATCGCGCTCCGTCTGCACGAGTTTCATGCCGGAGACGAAGCCGCTCCCTGGTTGATTTTGACGGTCGAGGACAGCGGGCCGGGAATTCCCCGCGCCGCACTCGACAAGATCTTCGAGTCCGGCTACACCACGCGCTCGGTCGCCGTATCCAGCCATGACGCGTGGCCGGCCACCCATCACGGACTGGGTCTGTCCATTACCCGATCCATCCTCGAGTCCGCTGGCGGCCGCATTCATGTCACCAACCGCTCCCCGTCCGGAGCCTGCTTCAAGATCGAGCTGCCCGTTCGTTGACGCTGACCGCGGGACAAGCTCCACAGCCTGCTGACGGAACGAAATTCCGGCAGCGCAACAGAGAATCCGATTTACCGAATTGCGCGTGAGGCGAATACAATGCTCGAAACAGCTCTGCACTCAAGAAACACGGAAATGGAATTTATCCCCCAACTCGCGGAGCCTCAGGTACGGCTGCACCTGCTGGTGGTTGACGCCGACACGGCAGTTCGCTCGGCCTGCGCCGAAATTGCCTCTAGCCTTGGCTATGCGGTTGAAAGCACGGGCGACCTGGGCCATGCGCGGAGCATGCTGCGCGGCAGCCCGGCCGACATCCTGCTGGTCAATTTGCCGGCCGGCTCAAACCTTGGCCTGGAGCTGGTCTCCGAGGTCAAGCTCCTTTACCCCCAGACCGCGGTCGTCGCCATGACCGCCTCGGGCTCGGTCAACGCGGCCGTCGAGGCCATGCGCTGCGGAGCCACGGACTACCTCGCCAAGCCCTTTGCCATGGACGAGCTTTCGACGGTTCTCGATCGCGCCTCGGCCTCGCTGGTCACCGACACGGCCACCCGCCAGTTGCGCGAGCGGCTGCGCCTCTCGCAGGGATTGGGCGCCATGATCGGCCGCTCCGGCGAGATGGAAAAACTCTATCGCATCCTCTCCAAGGTCGCCCAGAGCACTCATCCGGTTCTGATCCTGGGCGAAAGCGGCACGGGCAAGGAACTGGTGGCGCGCACCATCCACGCCTACGGGCCCAACTCTCAAAAGCCCTTCCTGCCGGTCGACTGCGGCTCGCTGGTTCCAACCCTGATCGAGAGCGAGCTGTTCGGCTACGTGAAGGGGGCCTTCACCGGCGCCAACCGCTCCAAGGACGGATTATTGGTTTCAGCCGAGGGGGGCACGGTTTTCCTGGACGAAATCGGCGAGCTCACGCTGGATCTTCAGGCCAAGCTGCTGCGGGCCTTGCAGGAGAAAGAGGTTCGTCCGGTCGGCGCCACCCATCGCGTGCCCATCAAGGCGCGCATCGTGGCCGCCACCAACCGCGATCTGGCGGTGATGGTCGAAAAAGGCTCCTTCCGCAAGGATCTCTTCTACCGGCTCAACGTGGTGAACCTGCGCCTGCCCCCGCTGCGCGACCGGCGCGAGGACATTCCGCTTCTGGCCGCGCATTTTCTGGACCGGCTGAGCCGTGAGCACGGCACCAAGTTCACGTTGAGCGACGAGGCATTGCGCACAATGATGCGCCACGACTGGCCGGGCAACGTCCGGGAACTCGAAAATTCCGTCGAGCGGGCCTGCGCGCTTTCTTCCGGGCCGGTGCTGCACCTGGGCGATCTGCCCACGCAGCTTCAGCAGCAGGGCCTGGAAGCCCAGCGTTCGGCCGTTTTGGCGGGCGAACCGGCCGTCGAAGGCGCCCCCCTCCAACTGACCACCCTGGCTGATCTTGAGCGTCAAGCGATCCTGGGGGCCATTCGCGCCCTGAACGGCGACAAACTGCAAGCCGCCAAGCTGCTGGGCATCGGCAAAACCACCCTTTATCGCAAGCTGAAGGAATACGGTATCGCCGACCCGCTTCAGGAAGAATAGCCGGCCCGGATTCGAGACAGGCGCCGATCGCACCGACAAAGCACCTCAAGAATTTCACAGGCCCCGGCGGGAACCAGAGCCGCGCGGACCACAATGATCTCCGGCCACAGGCTGGCCGGGAGAGCCATCAAGGAGCAGAAAATGAGCATTTTGATCGTGACCGGAATCGAAGGCGCCCGTAATTGCGCCGCAACCGCGGCAGCACAACTGGGCATGGAAGTCGAAGTGGCCGACGGACGCAAATCCGCTCTGGCGCTTCTGCGCCGCCGCGAGTTTGCCGCCATTGTGGTCGATGAGACCATGGCCGAGTGCGATCCGGCCTCCGCCGAGGCCATCTGGGATCATGCGGGGTTGGCCATTCCCCTGCAGATCAACTTCGCCCTCTCGGGCGCGGCGCGGCTGATCCGCGAGATTCGCGCCGCCCTGCACCGCCGCGAACGCGAACAGACGCTGGCCCGGCGGGCCGCCACCGCGGCCATCGAAGCCGAACTCAAAACCACGGTCGCCGGCCTCTTGCTCCACAGCCAACTCGCTCTCAGCGGCAGCGAAATGCCCGCTCCGATCGCTGAAAAACTGCGCACGCTTGCCGATCTGGCAGGCCACCTTCGCCAGCAGCTGAATGCGCCGCAGACAACGCGCAGCGAGAGCGCCGCCTGATGAGCTTTCCGCCCCCGCTGCCGCGCTTTCTTCCGCTTCAGGAGCGCGCGCGCAATCTGGGCTACAGAATCGCGCCCGGCGACGAAGCAACGGTTGGATTTGCTCCTGCTGGCTGAGATCCAGGAAGCTCGCGCAGCAGTTGTGATTGAAGGATATTTGCGTCGCACGCGCATCGCCGGGACACCCCTCGTCCCGGCGACTTTTTTTGAGCTGCAGCATCCATCGCCCCTCACGGCCCGGCTGTCCTCTCTTGAGCGAAGCCAGAGTCATTATGTCCTTGTGAAGTTTGTGCGGGTCGCCACTCCCTGATGGTCGCATCGACTTGAGTGCATTGGTTTCGGGAACCATCGACTCTGGTTTCGCTATAGCATCGGCAGCCTTCACCAGGGCGAGGAAATTCCAAGGCCCACAAAATCGTCTGCCCGAAGCGGAAATTACGCTTCGGGCAACATGCGGAAGTTCGGGAAACTCCCCGCGCACGAAAAGGCCCTGCATACTCGCAGGGCCTGTTTACAAGAGCGGGCTGGCAACCAGAGCGGGAACGGGGTTATGCCAGCAGATTCTGGATCTTCTCTTCAATCACATTTTGGGGAACGAAGCCCACGATCTGATCGGCAACTTTCCCGCCCTTGAAAAACAACAGCGCGGGAATGCCGCGAATCCCGTAGCGGGACGGGGTGGCCGCGTTTTCATCCACATTCACCTTGGCCACCTTCAGCTTGCCTGCATAGGATGCGGCCACGCTCTCTACGATCGGCCCGATGGCCTTGCAGGGGCCACACCATGTGGCCCAAAAATCCACCAGAACAGGCTGCTCACTCTGGAGCACCTCCTGGTCGAATGTTGCATCGCTCACCTGCAGAACTCCCAAACCAGCCATAATCCTCCTTGCGGCAATCACTTCATCCCAGTATAGCGGTAACCTGGCACTCATAAGATGCGGCGGCAGGCCGCAAAGTTGCACACCGCTGCTTGCGGAGTGAACAGGAGCAGGAGCCGGAGCTGGAGCTGGAAAACCGGGGAAAGCTGGAATGCCGGGAATATCTGGGAAAAGCACACTCAATAAGCGATCTAACCAAACTTGCGAGATATAAAAGAAGCCCGGGCCCCAATGGGACCACGGGCTCCAGAGCAGCCCTCCCCCAGAACTGCCCACGAACAGAATGGTATGATTTCCAAGGGCGAGCCGCAAGATACCTTGAGTAACAAAAGAAGTAACTCGTGAGAAGTGTGTCATCCGACACAAAAGTAACGCATTCACAGCCAATTCATCGATGAAACCGGAGCTTCGACTGAGCTTGACTCAGGCCAGACTGGCCGTCGCAAAGGATTTGATCGCACCCTCTGACTCAAACCGGCAAACCTTGAGTTCCGGCTGTTTCATTCCGGTGATCGCCCGGCGAATGGCCGCGGCGGCGGCGGGCACGTCTTCGTCGGTGCCAACGATCACCAGAACCGAGGGTCCTGCGCCGCTCAGAGCCGCTCCCAGAATGCCGTTCTGCCCAGCCAACGGCAGCAGAAGCGGCAGCAGCGGGCAGATGTGCGCGCGGTAGGGCTGGTGAACGCGATCCTGCATGGCGATGATTAGCAGATCGCCCCTTGCCTGGGCAAAAGCCAGCCCCAGCAGCGCCGCCGACTGGATGTTGGCCACCACGTCCGAGCGGCAGTAGCTGTCCGGCAGCACGGCGCGCGCCTCGCTGGTGGGCAATGGCTCGGTGGGAAGAACCACGATCGCCCGCCACGCTGCCGGAGGCGAAACGCGGGCCACATACACTTGCCTGCCCTCGCAGGCGGCGGCCACAAAGCCTCCCAGCCAGCAGGATGCCGCGTTGTCCGGATGTCCTTCGAGAGCGGTGGCTTCCTCTATAATCTGCTCCGAACTCCAGCCGAGCCGGCCAAAGTGGACCGCCAGGGCGATGGCCGCCAGCCGTCCGGCAGCCGACGAGCCGCATCCCATCCCCAGCGGAATCCCGTTGGCCATCTGGATCGCCAAAGGAATGACCGGCCGTCCATTGCTTTCCAGCAGATCTTTGTAAATTTCCAGAATGAGATTGTTCTCAAGCCTTGCAATATGCTCTCGATCGCGCCCGGTCGCGTAGATGGAAAATTCCGCGGCCGGCACGGCCTCGATCTCCAGATAAAAGTCAAAAGCCACGGCCGCCGAGTCAAATCCCGGGCCGAGATTGGCCGAGGTCGCAGGCAGCCGCAAGCGCAGCCTGCCCGGATTTTCATCTCCCAGAGGAACACTTGGATGAGCACTTGCATAAGCGCTCGGATTTACGCTGGAATCCTCGTTCATCCCATTCTGCCCTTCAGCGCGGCCAGCACCGCGGACGGCGTGGCCTCGACGGCCACCGCATTACGCCGCAGGCTGGCAATCTCCGCTTCCAGGCCCACGGTCTCCTCGGGTTTCAGCAGGGTTCCGCGATGGAAGTCGATGGTGTAGTCGGCGTCCTTGAGCGTGTGGCCGGTAAGCAGCAGAACTACCGTCTCTGTGGAGCCGACTTTGCCCTCGGCGCGCAGCTTCTTCAGCCCTGCCAGGGTAACCGCCGAGGCCGGTTCGCAGCCCAGGCCTTCGGCGCCCAACTCGGCCTTGGCGATGGCAATCTCGGCCTCGCTCACATCCAGGCACCAGCCGCCCGTATCCTGAATCACGCGCACCGCCTTGCGCCACGAGGCCGGGTTGCCGATGCGAATGGCGGTGGCGCGGGTGTGCGCCTCGACCGGTTCCAGCGCCGTGGCCTGATGCTCACGAAAGCAGCGCACCAGCGGATTGGCTCCCTCCGCCTGGACGACACTGATGCGCGGCATCCGCGCCACCAGCCCCAGTTCGCGCAGTTCGCGGAAGCCTTTGCCCAGAGCCGAGCTGTTCCCCAGGTTGCCGCCGGGGACGATCAGATGGTCGGGCACATTCCAGTCGAAGGCTTCGGCAATCTCGAAGGCGGGTGTCTTCTGCCCCTCCAGCCGGTAGGGGTTCACCGAGTTCAGCAGATAGATGGGTGCTTCCTTCACAATCTGTGTCAGCAGCGTGAGGCAGCCGTCGAAGTCGGCCTTCAACTGGCAGGTGAGCGATCCGTAGTCCATGGCCTGCGAAAGCTTGCCCCAGGCGATCTTGCCCTCGGGAATCAGCACCAGGCTCTTGAGCCCGGCGCGCGCGGCATAGGCTGCCATGGCGGCCGATGTATTCCCCGTCGACGCGCAGGCCACCCACTCAAAGCCTCGCTCCCGGGCCACGCTCATCGCCGCGGTCATGCCCGTATCTTTGAACGAGCCCGAGGGGTTCATCCCCTGGTGCTTGGCGTAAAGCTGGTCGATTCCGAGAGATTTGGCTGCGCGCGTCAGAGGATAAAGTGGCGTATTGCCCTCAAACAGCGTCACCGCATCGCCAAAGCTGTCCAGAATCGGCAGCAGCTCGCGGAAGCGCCACACTCCGGAGCGGTCCACCGTCTCCGAGGACGAGCGCCTCTCCCGCCAGAGCCATTTGAGCGCGCCCGGATTCGGCCGTTCATAGTTGGGACGGTCCGGGCCTCCGCGCTGGCCCCAGCCGGGGTATTCCACTTCAAACAGCTCTCCGCAGGCCACGCAACGGAAATCCGGCTGGGCTTCCGAGCCCTTCAGGCACGCCCCGCAACCAATACAGCGCAATTGATGCAAATTGTCGTTCATGTCTGGAGATAGCCTACCAGCGTGCGGCGATTTTTGCTCTGCATTGGAGACTGAGACCGCTTGATGCCCAATAGATTTCTTCTTGCTCTTCTTGGATTGGCGTGCCTGGCTCCGGAGCAGGAACGGTTACTGGGGCGAATTGGAAGTGCCTAATTCGCAGCGATTACCAGGAGCGTCGCGTCATCCTGGAATTGCGCGCCGCAAAAAGCCGTGACCTTCGCCAGCAGCCGGCTATTCAACTCCTTTGCGGTGAGCGTGCCGTTAGCTTTTGCGAAGGCCGCGATGCTCGCATCTTCAAATTCCTTCCCGTCGGTGTTGGAGGCTTCCGTGATGCCGTCGGTAAACAGAAATAAACGGTCCCCTGCCCTCAACTCGACCGTGGAGTTTTCGTATGTCCAGTCTGGAAAAACGCCCAGCACTGCGCCGCCTTCCTCAAGAACCCGGATGGAGCCGCCCGACAGCAGGATGGGGTAAGGATGCCCGGCGTTGCAGTGCTGGAATGTACTCGTTTGACCATCGAGGATTCCGTAGAAGAAGGTAATGTACTTCCCCGTCGCTATGTTGTCGCACAGAAGCCGATTGACTTTGCCGCATACCTGAGCCGGGCTCTCTGAGTCGCAGGCAAACGCGCGCAGCGCGGCCTGCACATTGGCCATCAGCAAGGCGGCGGACACTCCTTTTCCTACCACGTCGGCGATGCAGATTCCCAGCCTATGCTCACCGAGTCGAAGCACGTCGTAGTAATCCCCGCTGACCGTGCTGGCAGGCTGCCACGCTCCCGCAACCTCGAATCCCGCAATCTGGGGAATTTCTCTGGGAAGCAGCGACTGCTGGATCTCGCGGGCGCGCTCCAGTTCCCGATCCTGCATTTCAAGCCGGACAGTGCTGCATTCCACCGAATGTTGCAACTCTAGATTGCGTTGTTCCAGCCGCTCATTCGTGGTGTGGTAAAGAAACGAGGTAAAACCGAAGACGAATGTGATCACGAACGAGAACTTCCATCCGGACATAATCAGGTAGGAAAGCGTCATCAGTGCCGGTGGAGTAATCAACCACACAACTAAGCTCGTAATCAGGTAAACAGGGACCGTTAGGACAAGAAGGAGAGGCACAAAAATCAGCAAGTTGTAAGGAAATGGCCTCTCTGCATAAAGGAAATCCAACCAACCTATCGCGGGCGAGAGGAGATTCCCTATGCAAAGCGTATACAGCAAAATTATGGCCGGATTGGTCCGCTGTCCAATGGCCCAGAGAATGGCGGCAATGACTGCCGACATGGTGATGTAAACGAGCTGCTGCCGGGAAAAACGAGCTAGAGATGATAATTTCACGTTAACCTCACCGCAATATCCGAGCCCCGCAACCAATACAGCGCAATTGATGCAAATTGTCGTTCATGTCTGGAGATAGCCTACCAGCAAGCGATCGGTTTTGGTATGCGATGCGGTGAAGCGCATCCTGCACAATGCGTGCGAACTTCGCCGGCGGCGTCTACCGCGGATACGCGCCGGTAATATAGCCCTCCAAAGCCTGGATGGTTTTCTCCTGATCCGAGATTACCCATTTCACCAAGTCGCCGATGGAAACCACCCCGACCACCGTCTCGTCTTGCAATACCGGCAGGTGGCGAAAATGGTGCTGGGTCATGATGGCCATGCATTCATCCACGGTCTGCTGCGGCTTCACAAAGAAAACCGGGCTGGTCATGATTTGAGAAACCCGGGTCTCTTTGGAAAGCTGGCCCACCAAGACCCCTTTGCGCGCATAGTCGCGCTCCGACAGAATGCCCACCAGCCGCTGGCCGGAAAGGACCAGCAAGGCGCCCACGTCGCACGCTGCCATCTTCTCGAGCGCTTCGTAGACGTACTGCTCGGGTGCGATGGCGAGGATTCTGTTTTCGCCTTTGCTCTTCAGCAGCAATCCAATCGTGTCGGAAGTTCTCATCAGTCCTCCTGGCCCTGCGCCTATGGCATTTTCGGAATTTCCGCAGGCCGAAACCTCACACTCAAGTGGCTTTTTCATCAAAAAGAGCCACCTTTCAATGCACTCAAAAAGAGTGCGCGGATTCCGAAAATGCTCTACAAACCATCCTGTTGGCTCCGTTCCGCGCGGCCGTGTCGCTGGGCAACCGCAGCCTGAATCGATCCGAACAGAACCATAAAATCCGCGTACCGCCTGAAAAGCAGTTTCGCTTCACCGTACGGAAAATCGGGCGCAAGCGAAATCCGCCCCATCCGGCACGCAGACAGTGTAGACAATATAGCCCATCCGAATTGATCCGGAACAGCACGGATGCACTTTGGGCCATTCTGTGCATGGAAGGCGAATCAAGAGAGGCTTTTTGCGGCCTCATCCCGTCAGCAGCCCGCCGCCGAGGGAAAGGCTTCCTGGCGCCGCGATTTGGTGAATTCGTCATTGAACCGCAACAGTCTGTGTGCCCCAGGTCTCGTTTTTGAGACCTGGGAAACGAGAAAATTACGCAGTCAAGGTGCCCAGTCTCGATTGAAAGCGTGTTCGTCCAGCCGCGCCGCCTTCGTTCGACCCAGCTCCCAGCATCCCGGCTCAGCCGAGCGACTGAACCCCGCCCCGCCAGCTCAAAACCCCACCATCACCGGCTCCATCTCCAGCCGTATTTGAAATCGCATCTCGACGGCCGCGGTGATTTCCTCCGCCAGAGCCAAAATCTCTTTCGCCTTGGCGCCGCCGCGGTTGACCAGCGCCAGCGTGTGCCGCGACGAGACCGCGGCGGCGCCCTGCGCGTAGCCTTTGGAGAACCCGGCTTGCTCGATCAGCCACGCTGCCGGAACTTTCACCCTGCCGAGATTCTCCCCGTCCGGCCCGGCTGGAAAGCGTGGCGGGGCCTTCCCGCTCAACCCCAAAGCCGCGTGAACGGCCGCAATCCGCTGGTATTGCTCCTCCGTCACCACGGGATTCTTGAAGAAGCTGCCCGCGCTGCGGCAATCCGGATCGCCCTCGACCATCAGCATTCCCTTGGATTGGCGGACGCGGCGCACCACTGCGGCCACATCGGCTAGGCTAGGTTCCCTGCCCTCCGTCTCTGCGGCGGCCAGCGCCTTTTGGAGTTCCGCGTAACGCAGCGTGGGCGCGCCGCCCGGGGTGAGCCGGTAGTCCACGCGCGCCACCACGTAGCGCCCCCGATCGACCGAGTTGAAGCGGCTGTGGCGATAGGAAAAACCGCATTCAACGGCCGGAAACTCGACGAATGCGCGCTCCCGCAGGTCGTAGGCCCGCACCCGCTCGATCGCCGAGGCGACCTCCTGCCCATAGGCTCCCACATTCTGCACCGGCGTCCCGCCCACCGTGCCGGGAATCCCCGCCAGGCACTCGATCCCCGCGCAGCCGTCCTCCACCGCCCGCTGCACGCAGTGGTCCCACTCCTCGCCTGCCGCAGCCCGATAAATCCTTTGCTCGGTTCGGCTCGCCGGTTTGGCCGATGCAAGCATTTCCGGGGCATCCGCCAGGCTGATGCCCCGCAACCCCACGCGTAAAACCAGCCCGTCGAATCCGGCGTCGGAAATCAGCAGGTTGCTGCCCCCTCCCAGCACAAACAGCGGCGCTCGGCGCTCCTCCGCCCAGGCGGTGGCCTCGACAATCTCCTCTTCGCTTGCGGCCTGGACAAACCAGCGCGCCGGCCCGCCGATCGAGAAGGTGGTGAAGGGCGCAAGCAGCTTGTTTTCTTCGATGAGCATCGATTCAAGGCTACACCACCGCGTGAACCGTTAGAATGATGGCAGGCAACTTCCCTGCCGGAGGTAAAAATGTACCCAGAATTGATGGTCATTCCCATGCGCGAGGACTTGGTGCGCGCTGGAATTAAGGAAACCCGGAGCGCCGAAGAAGTGGACGCGGCGCTGGCTCAGCCGGGCACAACATTACTCGTGGTCAACTCCATCTGCGGATGCGCGGCGGGCAAAATGCGCCCCGGCGTGCGTCTCGCGCTCACCGGCTCAGCCAACCTGCCCGACCACAGGATTACGGTCTTCGCCGGCCAGGATCGCGAAGCCACCGAACGCGCCCGCAGCTACTTCGCGGGCAACCCGCCCAGTTCGCCGTGCGTCGCCATCCTGCGCGACGGCAAGCTGGTCTACCTGATGCAGCGCTCCGTGATCGAGCAATCGACAGCCGAGCAGATCGGCGCAGAGCTGCTCGGCGCCTTCGACGAGTTTTGCGCCAAAACGACAGCCTAGCAGCCCGTGGTGAAAGTCAGGTTTTGAAAGGGCACGACTTAGGTCCTGCCGCAAATACCTGATTAAAAACGACGGGCTTTAGCCCCTGAGGGACGGTTTTTGGGCATATTCGACTTTCACAACAGGCTGCTAGGGCAACCGAAAGCACCCGCTTCAAGTTTCTCGAACGCCGGACGGCCTCCCGCGCGGGAGGCCGTCCGGCGTTGCAGTGCATGAGCAGCGTCAGTTGCGCCCGACGATCATCGGCAGCTTCTGCACCTTGCTGTGCTTGATCGAATAGCTGAAATAGATCACCAGCCCGAACAGCATCCAGCCGATCATCACCGCCCAGGTAATCAGCGGGAGATTGGTCATCAGGTAGATGGCCGAAAGCATGCCCAGGATGGGTACGAGCGGCACAAACGGCGTCTTGAAAGGCCGGTGCAGATCGGGTTGGCGCACCCTCAGAACCCACACTCCGGCGCAGACAATGGTGAAGGCCAGCAGCGTGCCGATATTCACCAGCTCGGCCAGCTTGTCAACCGGCAGAAAAGCCGGCAGAATGGCCACGACTGCGCCCACGACGATCGTGGAAATCCACGGAGTGCGGAACTTGGGATGGATTTTGGAGGCCCACTTGGGGAGCAGTCCGTCGCGGGACATGGAAAAGAAGACGCGCGACTGGCCCAGCAGCATGACCAGCATCACGGTTCCCAGCCCGAAGACCGCGCCGATCTTGACCAGCAGCGAACCCCAACTGACGCCGGTCACGTCAATGCCCAGGGCAACGGGGTCGGGAACATTCAACGCCTTGTAGTTGACCAGTCCGGTCAGAATCGTCGAAACCACAATGTAGAGAATGGTGCAGATGACCAGCGAGCCGAGAATGCCGATGGGCATGTCTCTTTGCGGATTCTTGGCCTCCTGCGCTGCGGTCGAGACGGCGTCAAAGCCGATATAGGCGAAAAAGATGGAGGCCGCGCCAGCGGCGATGCCGTGCAAGCCGAAGTTGCCGTGCCCGTCCGAGGGCGGAATGAACGGGTGCCAGTTGGCCGCCGCCAGGGCCGGGTGATGGAAGAGAAAGTAGGCGCCCAGGACGATGAAAATGCCCACCACGCCCAGCTTGACGAAGACAATCGCGGTGTTCAGATTGGCCGACTCCTTGATGCCAATCACCAGAACGGTGGTGATGGCCAGGATGGCCAGAATCGCGACCAGGTTGAAGAGCGCCGTCACGTGCGGCAGACCCGCCGATGCGATTCCCGGCGGCAGCGAGGTAAGCGGCAGCCAGCGCTCGTGAAAATAGACCAGCACCGTGCCCGGCGTCGCGGTCAGCCGCGGAGGAACGGTAATGCCCAACTGCTGCATGAGGCTGATAAAGTAGCCCGACCATCCGGCAGCCACCGTGGCCGCGCCAAAACCGTACTCCAACCCCAGGTCCCAGCCGATAATCCAGGCCACGAACTCGCCCAGCGTGGCGTAGCCGTAGGTGTAGGCCGAGCCGGCGATGGGAATGATGGAGGCGAACTCGGCGTAGCACAGGCCGGCAAAGGCGCAGACCACGCCGGCCAGCACAAAGCTCAGCGCCACAGCCGGGCCGGAGTGCAAGGCAGCGGCCTGGCCGGTGAGCACAAAAATTCCCGCGCCGATGATGGCGCCGATGCCCAGGGTGATCAGGTTCAACGCGCCCAAAGAGCGCCGGAGCGTGTGCTCGCCCACTTCCCCGGCTTCTTTCGAGAGCATCGACATCGGTTTGATACGCAGCAGTCTGGACATGAACAAGGAACTCCCTTCTCAGGGGTTGGGATCGAAATTAAATCTGGTTCGCAGGGGCTTCGGTTGTCGGCCGTCGCGACCAAAACAGATACACAGGAATACCGAGCAGAACCAGCACCAGTCCCGGCCATGTGTATTGAGGCTTGTATCGCAATAATACGACACAGATCCAGCTCGCCATGACGATGTAGAGCGCCGGCAGCACCGGATAGCCCCATGCCTTGTACGGTCGGGGCGCGTCAGGCTTTTTGAAGCGCAGAACGAACAGCCCGGCAATGGTGAGAATGTAAAAGACCAGCACCGCGAAGATGATGTAATCCAGCAACTGGCCGTAGGAGCCGGAGACGCACAGCACAACCGTCCAGGCACCCTGCACCATCAAGCCCACGGCCGGCGTCTTATAGCGCGGATGCAGCTTGCCCACGGACTTGAAGAACAGGCCGTCGCGGCTCATCGCGTAATACACGCGCGCTCCGGCCAGCGACATTCCGTTGGCGCAGCCGAAGGTCGAGATCAGGATGGCCGCAGCCATCAGAGCGGCGCCGCCGGAGTGAAAAACCTGCCCCAGCACCGCCGTCGCCACGCGGTCTTCCGTGGCGTGCTGGATGCCGCGCGCCAGCGCCGTCGCGCCGTCCGGGGCGCCATGCAAGGGCAGAACCAGCAGGTAGCCCAGCGATACCAGAAAATAAACCGTCAGCACAAATCCCGTACCCAGAATGAGCGAGAGCGGAATATTCCGCCTGGGATTCTTCACCTCGCCGGCTGTAAACGTGATGTTGTTCCAGGCGTCGGCGGAAAACAGCGACCCCACCTGCACCACGGCCAGAATCACCAGCAGATTCACCAGCACGACCGGCCCGCCCACACCCACCTGCACCGGGTGCAGCGAACTCCAGCCGGCATTCCTCCAAAATTGGCTTAACCCCGCGCCAAAATTGGCCGCCAACGCCGTCGCATTGCGCCCCACCGTGAAGGCCAGCACCACCAGCGCGGCCAGCGACAGCGCCTTGGCCGTGGTGAAGACATTCTGGATCATCGCGCCCAACTTCACGCCAAAGACGTTCACGACGGCCAGCAAGACCACCACGGCGATGGCGGCCAGATTGGCCGTGTTCACGCCAATTTCCATGTTACCCAGCACCATCGGCCCCACCCGCAGCGCCGGAACATGGGCGATGTGCCACAGCCAGTGCGTGGTAGAGACTGCGGGGAAAAAGACGCCGAGAAACTTGCCGAAGGCCACGCAGACTGCGGCGATGGTGCCCGTCTGAATCACCAGAAACAGCGTCCAGCCGTAAAGAAATCCCCACAACGGCCCCAGCGACTCGCGCAGGTAAACGTACTGGCCGCCCGCCCTGGGCATCATCGCCGCCAGTTCGCCGTAGCTGAGCGCGGCGATCATGGTCATGACCGCCGTCACCACCCATGCGCCCAGAAAAAGCGCCGGAGAATCGGTGCCGCGGGCGATGTCGGCCCCAACGATGAAGATGCCGGAGCCGACCATCGATCCGACAACCAGCGCCGTCGAAGAAAACAGGCCAAGACTCTGAACCAGCCGGGGAGCGTTGGCCGGGTTGTCGTCTGAATCATGAATTTGCATGGCTATCGACCGGTTTGAACTCTGATTCTGGTCCATCATTGGACAAAGCATACTATGCGCGGTTCGGAGCCTGCGGTAAAGTTTGCGCGGACTGGTCAAAGTAGCTCTGCAATCCGGTTTGCAGGATGTGATCATAAGCCATGAAAAAGATTTTGCTTGGATTGATTCTCGTCTTCGGCTTCGCATTACCTTATGCGGCGCAGGCGCAGGTGGTGGTGATAGACCCCCATCACCACCACCACCACCATCACCATCATCATCACTATAACGCCTATCTGAATCAGTAATCGGTTCAGATAGGAATCTGAGAAAGTACGAGTTGGCGGGTTGCGCCCTTCATGCTGTCATGAAGGGCAATGCGCGGCAGAGCAAAAATTTGCGCTTTCTTTCTTGCGTCTGGACGACAAGCTAGCAATCCCTGCCGCCAGCTCTCCCCCTCCAGCTCTCAACTCAATGCAGCCGCCCACCTGCGAAACTCCGCAGCCGGGTCCGGCTGGCGAAAGAGCGCCCCGGCGATGGCCACGACGGTGGCTCCGGCAGCGAGCGCCTCCGAGGCCGTGGCCAGCGTGATTCCGCCGATGGCAACCAACACAGGAACCGTGCCAGCCTCGGCGCGCAGAAGCCGAACCCCGTCCATGCCAATCAGGGGTGCGGAGGTCTGTTTGGTGCGCGTGGAAAAGACCGGACCGATGGAGAAATAGTCCGCCGGCTCGGCCAGAATTCCTGGCAGAAGCGCCGCACCGCCGCCAAAAGTGCCAATGATGCGATCCGCTCCGAGAAGCTTTCTGGCTTCCGCGGGTTCCATGTCGTCCGCGTCCACATGCACGCCGTCAAATCCAGTCCTGTCAACCAGATCGGCTCGATCATCGAGAATCAACTTCACCTTTTTAGCAGGCAGCGCGGCGCGCAGAATCGCGGCGTCGGCTAGCAGTTCTGCCTCCGCGCCGGTCTTGTTGCGGTATTCGAGCAGGGTGACGCCAGCCTCGGCCAGCTCCCCGCCCAACCTGCGAAGGAACTCCGCGCGTCCGGCGGCAGGAATGAACGATGCGTCCAGAATGGGATATATCTTGGGAAATGAGTAGGACATGAGTCAAGAATAGTCGATCGGCCCTCAGCGCTTCATGAAGAGGCAAGTGATTTTTTCTGTTTGTGGTAGTATTAAATGCTACTGAGGTTGATTTTATGCCTACCATCGAGAAGCTCAGCATTGCACTTCCCTCCGAAATGGCGGCAATCGTTCGCAAGGCCGTAGAGGTCGGCGAGTATTCCTCGAATAGCGAAGTTATCCGCGACGCGCTCCGCGAATGGACCCACAAGCGGAAGGTGCGGGAACAAGCTCTGGCCGGCATGCGCAACTTGTGGCAAGAGGCCGTCTCCGACGGTGCTGAAGGGCTTGATCCGGAGCCTGTATTCGACCGATTGGAAGCCAAATATGACAGTCTTGCCCGGGCAACGGGCAGATAATGCTCCTCCGCTTATCCCCACAGGTTCCCGGAGACCTGGAAGAGATCGCGGACTATATCGCCCGGGACAGCCCTCGACAAGCCATCCTGCTGCTTCGTGAACTGCGCGCGCGAATGAAGGAAATCGCCAAACAACCAGCAATCTATCGTCTCAGACCCGAACTTGGCGAAGATGCGCGCCTGACGGTGGCTGGACAATACGTGATTCTCTTTCGCATCCGCTCGAATGCGGTTCGCATCGAGCGAGTCCTGCAAGGCAACCGCGATCTGCTTCGCATTCTGGAAGGAAACGAAAACTAGAGGGGGGAATCCTTCTGCGACCTCGCCGGGTATCGACCACCACAGTCAACCTCTACGTCCCCTCTTTTTGACGCTCGCGATCATCCTCTCGTTTCGTTGCGGCCCCCTGGCAAGTATCCCCAACGGCATGAGGGGATACTTGCCAGCCACTTCCGTCCCCTTTTCCTGCTACTTCTCGTCGGCCGACGGACCGTAGGTTCCCGGAATCGGTTTGTTGAGCAGGCGCAGGTAGACGCCTAACTGGGCGCGGTGGTGAATCGCGTGGTTGAGAACCCAGTTACGAAAGACCTCATACTTGGATTCATCGATCCAAGCCTGGCCACCGGCTACGAACTTCCAGTTCTCGTCCCACTTCTCCTTTGCAAACTTGGCCAGCTCCGCCTTCACTTCGCCCACTTTCTGGTCGAAATGCTCCAGCAAAGCCTCCTTCGAGGCAGGAATGTACGGCTCGAATTTGTGATCCGGAGCAAATTCCAGTTTGTCCGTCGTCAGGGCGTGTATGGCCCACTCTCCGGCTGTCTCCGCAATGTGTCCGGCCAAGCGGCCCAGGCTCGTTGATTTTTCATGGGGTTTCCAGGTAAAGTCGGCGTCTGAGGGGATCGCGTCAAGAATTTTGCGGGTCTTAGCGGTTTCCCGGTCGTATTCAGCAATCAATTCCTGTTGAAAGTCCATTTCTGCAACCTCCTTGTTGCGAAATCAGCATAGAACATCCCGGCCCGATAGCGAAGAAAAAGCGATCAATTCGTACTCCCGTCCGGCTATAGCAAAACCAGAGTAGCTGTACCCAGAGGCTATAGCTCAAAGTGGCTTTTTCCTCAAGAAAAAGCCACCTCGCATACGTTCCGCGAGGGCACGTTTACTCTGGTTTTGCTCTAAAAGGCTAAAATCAGCCATATTGCCGCCCACCCAGCGGCAGTTCGCCGCGAATCGGAGGCCGCAGTTGAGGATTAATCGTTTCCTTGCGCTTGTTTTGCCGGTCTGTGCGTTTGTTCCGCTGGCTCTGGCGCTTGCCGCCCCCGCACAGAGTCCTGGGCCGGCTCCGCGCTTCGATGCGTGGAAGATCATCGGCCCGGGCGGGGGCGGAACCACGATCGGCCCCACCATCAGCCCTTTCGATCCCAATCTGGTTGTGGAGCGCTGCGACATGACCGGAAATTACATCACCCACGACGGCGGCCTGTCGTGGCGGATGTTCAATCTGCGCGCGGGAATCACCGCCTTCGCCTTCGACCCCGGCAATCCCCGGCGCATCTATGCCGGCGGCTCCGCCCTGTGGCGCAGCGACGACAGCGGTCAAAGCTGGCGCATGGAGTTTCCCAATCCCTCCAAAAACACCGTCGAACATCAAAATGGCGATCACAGCGATTACAGCCTGACCTCGAACGACGCGCAATCCGTCACCGGGCTGAAGATTCTCCAGATTGCCGTCGATCCCCACAACTCGAAGGTCGTCCATCTCGCGTTTTCCGATCCAAGGCGCGGCGGAACCACGCTCCTGGTTTCGACGAACCGCGGCTACTCTTTCCACTTTGAGCACCGCTACCCCTCCGATCAAATCCTTCTCCTTCTATACACACGCGGCAATCGGATGGCGATTGGAACCCAAGGGGTCTATCGCGGCGGGGCGAGACGGCCAACGCCCATTGCCGGGCCGGGCGAGAAGATCGCCTATGCCAGCGCTGGCGAGGCGCAGGGACGGACCATTCTTTACGCCACCACGCGGGATGGAGCCCTGTTCGTCTCCGAAGACGGAGGCCTCAGGTGGGAATCGAGAACGCCCCGGCTCGGCCAGCAGTCGGGAAGCTTCGGAGCCGTGGCCGCGGCCGGCAGCAATGGCCGGATCGCATTCCTCGGCTTCCGCGGGCTAAAGCTGGCCCAGGGCCCTCAGAACCTCTGGAACGGCATTGCCAAGACCGTCGACGCAGGCAGGGACTGGTCGGTCGTATTCCGCGAATCGACGCGCCCAGCCGTCCATCTTGCCCCATCCTGGATCGAGCAGCGCGCCATTGGCAGCGGAACGGACGAGCGCGCGAGCATCTTCTTCGGCGCCCCGTACAGCCTGGGAGTTGCTCCCGGCGACCCCGCAATCTGCTACGCGACCGACCTGTTTCGAACCTATCGGACCCTCGATGGCGGCCAGACCTGGGCGCAGGTGGACTCCGTGCGCACCGCGGACGACCACTGGACCACCCGCGGGCTCGATGTGACGACCGATTACGGCGTCCAGTTCGATCCCTTCGATTTCCAGCATCTTTTTATCGACTACACCGACATTGGGGCCTTCGCCAGCGAGGATGGCGGCCACTCCTGGGCCTCGGCGACCCGCGGAATCCCGGATGCATGGCGCAACACAACCTATTGGCTGGCCTTCGATCCCCAGGTTAAGGGTCTGATCTGGGGCGCATTCAGCGGCATCCACGACCTGCCACGGCCGAAGATGTGGCGGCAGGGAGGCTTTTTGCAACGGGCCAGGGGCGGCATCGCCCTCTCCACCGACGGCGGGCAAAGCTGGACCCCGTCCAACCGCGGCATGAAGGAAACGGCATTCACCTACGTCCTTCTCGATCCCGCCAGTCCCGTCGGACAGCGCACGCTCTACGCCTGCGGATTTGGCGTCGGCGTCTACAAATCGACCGACAACGGGAAAACCTGGCAACTGAAGAACAGCGGAATCACGGAAAGAGACCCCTTCGCCTGGCGCATCACGCGCGGCAGCGACGGCGCGCTGTATCTGATTGTGGCCCGCGCCAACGAGGGCCGATCCGGTACGAAGACCGGCAGCGGCGCGCTCTACAAATCCATCGATGGCGCCGAGCACTGGACGAGAATGAAGCTGCCTGAAGGCGTCAACGGACCCACCGGCCAGGCGCTCCACCCGCGCGACAATCGCCGCATCTACCTCACCGCCTGGGGGCAGGAGCGCCCTGGCGTGGACTCGGGAGGCGGAGTTTTCCTCTCCACCAACGGCGGCCAAAGCTGGAAACCTCTCTTCAGACGCTCGCAGCACGTCTACGATGTGACCATCGATTCCCATGCGCCGGACACGCTCTACATCTGCGGCTTCGACGCGGCGGCCTACCGCTCGACCGACGCCGGGCTTCACTGGAAGCGCATTCGGGGCTACAACTTCAAGTGGGGCCACCGCGTGGTGATCGATCCTGTCGATCCGTCCATGATTTACATCACCACCTATGGCGGAGGCGTCTGGCGTGGTCCGGCCGCCGGAGATCCGCGCGCTCTCGAAGACAGCCGCACGCACGTGCCGGTCGCGCACTGAGCCTCTCCGCCAGAGCAAATTCTCTCTTGGCTTACAGCGGCTTTGAAAGGGCACGGCTTCAGCCGTGCCGCAAAGTACAGCAAAATCAGCGGGCTTTAGCCCCTGAGGGATGCTTTCCCCTCTCTACCAACAGGGAATTTGCTCGAAAAGGGCTCCCTCAATTCCAAAATGCTCTACCGGAAGCGGGTGGAAGCAAAGGCCGAGGAAAATGCCTCCTGCCATCCAGAGGCGGGTTGGCCGGCTGCATCAAGCCCCGGCGGCGGCGAGCCGGGGGGCGGCACATCGACAGGAATGGGCAGATCGCGAGCTGGCGGCTTGTTGATCTGCAGGTAGTTCCCGTGCTGAAAGTTCCAGTTGTCGGGAATCTCGAAGGGCGCCAGAAGGTTTTCCGGCCAGGGCTTTCGAGGACCGCAATGTCCGAGAGCGGCCCGCCACCAGGGATGCCCGGCGGCGATGATCCCGGCCAGGAAGTTGCCCAGCGGAAAGTCCACCGACAGCACCTCATCCTTCTTCGATACGAGGATGGAGATGGATACGACCCGGGCTGCGGCGGCCTTGAACTCCGTTGTCAGGCAGTCGTCGTCCACAGCCCCGGCCATGATCGTCAAGCGGCGGACCGGCAGCCTGAGATGGGAGATGGTGGCCAGCACGACGCGCGCGCCCAGGCTGTGCGAGGCAAACGAAAGGCTCGCCGACTGCTGAAAATGGGCGTCGATGAACTGCGCAACCAAGCTGCCGGTCTGGTCGGCGATCTTCGGCTCCTCGGGATAGTCCAGCCCATGGGCCCACACCGAGTCGCCCGGCCACAGCAGGCCGAGAAATGCCGACGAGGAAGGCGGAAGCTGAAGCAGGCTCTCCCAATTGGACAGGCAGTCAATTCCGTCGGCGCGGTTCACGTTGAAGCCGTGCGTGGCAACCAGCACGTGGCGGCCCTCAATCGCGCTGCTCAGCGCCTTCAGGCTCAGCCCGCCGTAGCCGCCGATGCTCGTCCCCTGGCAGAGGCTCACCGAAGCTGTCAGTCCTCCGCCGACCGCGGAGAGCCGGCAATCGAGAAATTGTGTCATGCCCGCCTACTTCTTGACCAGTTGCAATACGTTCACGGCCGTCGCCAGCGCAGTGGAAAGGTCTTTGGCGATAGGCGCAAGCGGCGTGGCCAGCAGACCGACGAGAAGCGCAAGAAACGGGTCGGACGAGTGCCAAAAAGTTGAGGTGCCCGCCATCTCCCATCCGCCGGCCACGGCCAACAGAACAGCGGCGCCAGAGGCCAGCAGGCGCGTCCAGTTGCGGTAATCCTGGTCGGAAATCTGATACGCCTCGTCCAGCAGAGCGGTCACGATCATGTCAAAGCGCGCGTAGACGTCGCTTTCCTCCTGCGAAAGAGGCGTTCCGTTGGCCATCTTGGCTGCCACCGCGCTCAGCAACGCCGCGTCGACGCTGGCCTTCAGGGCGACGGCCAAGGCATTGTCCGCGCTCAGGTGCAGCTTGATGAGCGATTTGGCAATGGCTCTCTGGTTAGCCACATCGGCTCCATTCACCCAGTTGGCCTCCACCGTTTTCAGAATGTCGGCCTGCGCCAAGGCGTTGGCTGGGCTGCTCGCGCTGCTTTCCTCGGGGGTCAGCGCAGCGACTACCTCCTGGATGTGCTCCAACCCGATCCGGTTGATCCCTCCAAAAACCGGCTTGGCAGTTTCCACAAGACCAAAGGCCGCCGTTCCCAGACCTCCGACGGCGATGATGATCTGGTTGAGCGGCATACTCTGCAAATCGACAATCATCTTTCACCTCCATGCTCTAGTGCAAATTCACTTTTGGTGTAGAGCGGTTTTGAAAGGGCACGGCTTCAGACGTGCCGTAAAGTACAGCAAAATCGGCGGGCTTTAGCCCCTGAGGGACGCTTCTTCCCCTCTACCAATAGAAAATTCGCACTAGCAAAACTTATACAGCCAAAATTCTAAGGAATACACGCTATTTATCTGCAATCAACGAAAAAAGGCTGGAATCCCCCGACGGAATTCCAGCCTTTCTTGTTCCAGTTCATCCCGGCTCTCAAGCCGCATGGCTCAGGTCTGGCTGGCCTCTGCCGCTGCCCTGGAGGCCAGAAACTGCTCCATGAACCCGGTGTCGAAGACTCCGGCGCGGAAACCTTTGTCAGCCAGGATGGCCTGGTGGAGCGAGATCGAGGTTTGCACGCCCCGCACGATAAACTGGCTGAGAGCGCGCTCCATCTTGGCCATGGCCTCGGTGCGATCGCGGCCATGAACGATCAGCTTGGCGATCAGCGAGTCGTAATAAGGCGGGATCACGCCCTCGGCGTACAGCGCCGTATCCACGCGCACGCCGTTGCCGCCGGGCACGTTGAAGGCTGTAATCTTGCCCGCCGATGGGGTAAATTTCACCGGATCCTCGGCGTTCACGCGGCACTCGATGGCGTGACCGCGGAGTTCGAGCTTGGCAGGCAGAATCGCCTCCAGCCGCTCGCCGGAGGCGATCAGCAACTGCGCCTTCACCAGGTCCACGCCGGAGATCGCCTCCGTGACGGGATGCTCCACCTGGATGCGGGTATTCATCTCGATGAAGTAAAGCTGCCCGTCGTCGTCCATCAGAAATTCGACCGTTCCCGCGTTCTGATAGCCAATCTCCGTCAGGCAGTCGCACAGGGTGCGGCCGATCTCGGCGCGCATCTGAGGCGTCACCTGGAGCGATGGCGCCTCTTCGATGAGCTTTTGATGGCGGCGCTGGATGGAGCACTCGCGCTCGAAGAGCGAAACCACTCTGCCGTGCTCGTCGGCCAGCATCTGAAATTCGATGTGGCGCGGCCGCTCGATGAACTTCTCCAGATACAGTTCGCCGTTGCCGAAGGCGTTGGCCGCCTCGGTGTTCGCCGCCATGAAAAGGCCGGGCATATCCTCGGGGTTGCGCACGATCCTCATGCCGCGCCCGCCGCCCCCCGCCGTGGCCTTCAGGATGACCGGGTAGCCCACCTTCTCAGCCCACTTCAGCGCCTCTTCGGCCGAGTCGATCACGCCTTCGGAGCCGGGCAGGATCGGCACCCCGGCCTTCTTCATCGACTGGCGCGCCTTCTCCTTTTCGCCCATCAGCCGGGTAACCTCCGGCGGTGGTCCGATGAACTTGATATTCGAGGCGCGGCAAACCTCGGCGAAGTTGGCGTTCTCGCTGAGCAGGCCGTAGCCGGGGTGGATCGCATCCACGTCGGCGATATCGGCCGCGCTGATGACCGCCGGAATATTGAGATAGCTCTCCGCCAGCCGCGGCGGGCCAATGCAGATGGCCTCGTCGGCAAAACGCACGTGCAGCGCGTCGCGGTCCGCCTCGCTATAAACGGCAACCGAGCGAATGCCGAGTTCCCGGCAGGCGCTCAAGACGCGCAGCGCAATCTCACCGCGATTGGCAACCAGTACCTTACGAAGCATGTAAATCCCTTTGAGCGGGGCTGGCTGGTGAGGTCTTTGACCGCTTGTTCCTGTATCGGTGTGGGTGCCCCATCCTTGCGGCGTATTTGCTTTTGCCGCAAGGGTGGGAAGCACAAATCCACACGGTCAAAGACTTGGCACCGCTCACTCCGCTCGTCTTTCCTACCCCAGCCGGATGGAAAACAGAGGCTGCCCGAACTCGATGGGCTGACCGTTGGAAACCAGGCACTTGACGATCTCGCCGGCAACATCCGACTCGATCTCGTTCATCAGTTTCATGGCCTCGACCACGGCCACCACCTGCCCCTTGGCCACGCGATCGCCAGCAGAGACAAACAGCGCGGCTCCGGGCGTGGGCGAACTATAGAATGTGCCGACGATGGGCGATTTAAGCAGGTGCAAACCAGACTCCGCGGCCGGCGTCGCCGGAGCTGAAGCCCCCGGAGCCGATAGCTGCGTCGCCGCGGCCGCGGCCTGCGCCACGGAGGGCGGCGCTGTACGCAGCAGACGCGCCAGATCGTCCAATCCCGGCGCTGAAGCCTCCGCCTGGTTGAGCTTGATGCGGATCTTCAGTCCATCCCGCTCCAGATCGAACTCGGCTACCTGATGTTCCTTCAGAAATTCGATCAGTTGTTTCAAATCTGCGATGTCTTGTGGTTTCATTCGTTCCTTAACTCTCCCCGCGCACAGCGGGACGGGCGGGATCAAAGTTTGTGTCACAGTTCGATCAGAGCCTTCGGCGCAGGAGTGAGTACCTGGCCTCCGGTTCGAGTTACAGCCACCATGTCCTCGATGCGAATGCCAAATTTCCCCGCCAGATAAATTCCCGGCTCGATGGTGACCACCATGCCGGGCAGAAGCCTGGTGGCCAGCCCGGCGCCGATGCGCGGCGACTCGTGAATCTCCAGGCCGAGACCATGGCCGGTGGAGTGAGAAAACGCTTCCGCCCATCCAGCCCTGCGCAGCACGCCGCGTGCCGCCTCATCCACTTCCCCGCAGCTTACGCCTGATACCACCGCGGCAACCGCGGCCTCCTGAGCCTCCAGCACCGCCTCATATGCCGCCTGCTCCGTGGCCTTCGGCTTGCCCAAATGCACGGTGCGGGTCATATCGGAGCAGTAGCCTTTGAGAATAACACCGAAATCGAGAGTCAGGAATCCCCTGCGCGGCAGCCGGGCGGCGGTGGCGCGGCCGTGCGGCAGGGCGGAGCGCACGCCGGAGGCGACGATGGTCTCAAACGACATTCCCTCGGCGCCCAGTAGCCGGGCCTGATGTTCAAGCTCCGCGGCCACTTCAAACTCCGCCAGACCGGGCTGGATAAAACCCAGAATGTGCTCGAAGAGCCTGCATCCCACCAGCGCCGCTTCGATCATCAGCGCCAGCTCGTCTTCGTCTTTCAGCCGCCGCAGGGGCTCAACCAGCGGCGCGGCCTGCACGGAGAGAAAGCTGCGGCGCAAGCGGGCGGGCAGTGCGGCCCTCCAGCGCGTCAGCTCGGAGACAGTGGTCCAAGTGGGGTCAAAACCGGCCAGCTCGACGCCGGGCTGCGCCGCCAGCCACTGCACGGCGGCAACCGAGGGAGAACCGGAAACGATCTCCACCTGCGCGGCCGAAACCTCTTCGGCGGCCTGCGCCTTGTAGCGTCCGTTCGTAAACAGGCGCGCCGACCGGCGGGTGATGGCCAGAGCGGCGCTCGATCCGGTGAATCCGGAGAGATAGCGAAGGTCGGGAAGATGCGTGACCAGGAGCCCTGGGAGCCCGGCCTTGGTCATTCGGCGGCGCAGTTGGCCAATGCGGCGAAAGTAGTCCACAAACAAAGGATAAATCACGGGAGGCAAGCGCAAGCTTCCAGCCGCCCATCACATCGCCGGCCGGACAGGCTTTTTCTCGTGCGGGTCGAGTTCGGCTTCGGCGGCGTGCAGGTCGCTCTGCCGGTCCATCCACTCGTTCAGCCGCGAGCGCTTGAAGCGCCACCGGTTGCCCAGCTTGAAGGCCGGCACGAACCCCTCCGAGGCGTACTTGTAGAGCGTGTCCGGGGAGATGCCCAGATAGTCCGAGGCCTGGCGGATGTCCATCACCTCGCGCACCTCGGGGACCAGCAGGTTGGAGCGTGCCGCTGCGTTGCGCATGAATGCCTCCCGAGACGGAAAAGCGGAACCGCCTCAGACATGATTCCGGCAAATCCGCCGGTAGTCTTGTATATAACGCGGTTTCATCGGAGCTTTCAAGGGTTTTCAGAGAGTTTCATGAAATTCATCGGCTTTCCGGCCTCGGATTGGGCTCGGGTTCTGAACGGCCGCGAACAGCAAACCCAACGGGCTGGGCATTCATTGCAACCAGACCCAAGATATTGTGCCATTGCGACGGATGGTCCGCTCGGGATGTGCTGCTAGTTCTATATCCGCTTGCTCTTGTACCCATTTGGGTGCCCCAGGTCCCGACTTTGGAACCTGGGATTGACCATCGCAACGAACGAAACCATGCGGTCAATGACTTAGTTCTGCCCGTTGCCGGGCGGGCGCGGCGCAGTCTGCCTCCCGGGTGCCCCAGGTCCCGACTTTGGGACCTGGGATTGACCATCGCTGGAAACGAACCCATGCGGTCAAAAACTGGGGGAGCCTCTGATCATGTCGCGGCTTTGAAAGGGCACGACTTCAGTCGTGCCGTAAGGGCCGCAAAATCAATCGGGCTTTAGCCCCTGAGGGAAGGTTTTGAGACCGATTCAGAGCTTCCTTAGTTCTGCCCCTTGCCGGGCGGGCGCGGCGCGGGCTGCCTCCCATCCTTCGATCCGGCTGGGTGATGCTCGCGCTCGATGCGCTCCAGCCGCGTCTTCACGTCGTCAAACTCCGAGGTGGTCACCAGGTACTCCGCGCTCGGGGGCAGGATGCGAGCAATCTCCTCCTGCGTGCGCAGGATGCGCTCGGGGGTCTGCGGGTGGTCGGAAAATGCCTTGGCCACCAGGCCGGGGTGATGTTTTTCCAGAGCCTGCACCCGCTCAAAGAAGCTGATCAGGGCGTCCGGATCGTAGCCGGCGCGGTACATATACTGCACGCCCAGGTAATCGGCCTGCTCCTCGAACTCGCGGGAAAATTCGAGAAAGGCCATGGGCACGGCGAACGCCGAGGCTTCCCAAACGCCGTAGCCGGTCCAGCCACCGATCATCATCAGCGGAATGCCGCCCAACTGGGCGTAGTTCAGGCGCGTCATTTCGCGCATCGCATGATGGGCGCAGACATGAGCGATCTCATGGGCCATCACCCCGGCCAGCTCCGCCTCGCTCGCGGCGTTCAGAATCAGTCCGGAGTTGACGAAGAGGAACCCTCCGGGCAGCGCGAAGGCGTTGATCTGGCCCGAATCGATCACCTGGATCGTGAACGGCGCCTTGCAGTCGGAGTTCCGGACAAGATTCTGGCCGATGCGGTCCACGTAGGCGGTCACCACCGGGTCGGTGATGAGCCGGGTGCTCCGGTCGATCTGATCCGCAAACATTCTGCCGATTCTGATTTCGGTGGCCGTCGAATACCAGTTCTTGAAACCGCGGCCGCCGATGTCGCGATCTCCCACCGCGCTCACGTCGTCCATCGAGCCCGGCTTCACGGCAATCTTCTCGCTGCCCGGGTCGATCACCGCATCCGGAGCGGGTACAGCGGCGGGCGAATCGACCCCGGCGAGAACCGTTTGAGAAGCCTGCGGGGCCGCGGCGGGGGAGCTGGTCGGAGTGGACTGCGCCAACGCCCTGCCGGCTACGAGCAGCGCCAGCGCCCATCCAGCAAGCCACGCCGCCATGCGCGCCATCCGAACAGCCCTCATCCCCTCACCTCCGGGCACACTTCCATCTTCGCAGCTCGCAGTCCGGCTGCAAAGCCTGTTTTGCTCCACTTATTAGTACTACAGTTGTAGATCGCTAATTCTGGAGGGAGCAGGGGGCTTCAGCCCCGAAAAGCTGCCGAAACAACAGGGCCTTCAGGCCCGGAGCAGGACACTCCGAAGCAAACACAACTGTAGTATTAGACGCCCGTTGCAAGACTAGCAGGACGATCTCCTGCCAGAAAGCTGCATTCGTCCGCCAAGCCTGAAGTTTCGAGCGGTTTTTCTCCGTTCCGCTCGCCGGAGGTTCTTCTTGGAACTGGCGTCCGTCTGAATTACAGTGGAGAACACGAAGCGTTGAGAGGAGAGGCTTTGCGCCGCATCATTCTGGGCATTCTGGCGGTGGCAGTCTGCGGAGCGATGCAGCTCTTCGCGCAGCAGCAGCCTTTGCCTTCCCCGCCGGGCGATGCGCGGGCGCTCCACGCCGGCAAGCTCTCCGGGACGGCGAGGACTGAGAACACTCCCGAGGCCAGCATCGATGCGACCCGGCTGGGCTCCCCTCTGCCGCTCGACAAGGGCTGGCGGGTGGGCATCACGGCCGATCCAGCAGCGGCAGCCCCTGAATTCGACGACTCCGGCTGGGCCGTCCGCGACGCGCAACCGTCCTTTGCCGAGGTTCCCGGCGGGGATGATTCCGGCGATTCCGCCAACGAAGCAGCCAAAGCCGGACAGCGCAGCCAATCCGGCTTGCCCGGAACCAGCTTTTCCAAGTCAGGCTCTTCCAGGCCCGAGTTTTCCAGCGAGAACCGGCAGCTTTTTGCCTGGTTCCGGATTCATCTCCAGTTGGCGCCCAACCACGGTCCGCTCTCGCTGCTCATCGAACTGCCGGTCACACAGAACATCAATCTCGCCTTCAGCACCCAGACGCTGGGCCTGGATGTCTTCGCCAACGGCAAGCCGATTGAGCCCCAGGGGCCAAACGCCGCCGCCGCGCAGAGCTTTCAGCAGATCTCCCGCATTTACAGCCTGAATCTGCCTCCTTCGGAGACCTCGCTCACCCTGGTGGTGCGCACCATTTACGTTCCCTTTGGATTGGGAGCCTATACCAGTTTCTTTAGCAGTCACACGCTGGTTCTAGGCGACGGGAAAGACCTGGACCGCCAGCTCGAACTGTGGTCGAACCATAGTCTTTTCGAGCGCCTGCCGCGACTGGTCAGCTCGCTTCTTCTCTTCTCTCTGGCGCTGTTTCTGCTGGCGCTTTATTCCACCCAGAAGGGCCACAGCGAATACCTTTGGCTGGCCTTGCATGAGCTGTTTCAGGCCCCCATCGGATTTGTCGAACTGGCGGGAAGCTCGGCCCGCCTGGACCAGTTCTGGTATGCGGCGCTGATTCTCCAGTTGATGCTCATCTCGGCCTATCTCTACTTCGAGTTTCTCATCGCTTTCCTCGCACTGCCCCGGCGCTGGTACATTCTGGCGCTGCGCGTCACTACGCCAGTGCTGGCCGCCGTCGGCCCGGCGCTGCTCGTGGCTGGCCACGGCACTGCCATGGGGATGACTCTCGTGGCCGCTCTCGTGGGCAGCATGTTCTGGGTCTTCGGCTGGCTGCTTTTTGTTCTGATGACTCTGATCGCGGCCACCGTGCGGCGCAACTTCGAGGCCGGCCTGCTGCTCATTGCGCTGTTGCTGACCCTGGTGGGTTGGATTGAGCCCATGCTGACCGGCGCCATGAGCGATTGGGCGGGCGGCGGGCATTCCTCGCCCCTCACTCTTTACGCCGGGCCCATCCCCATTGACTTTGCAGCCATTGCCGACTTGACCGGCATCGTGGCCATCGTGCTCATCATCTTCGTCCGCTTCCTGCGGGTACAGCGCGAGCAGGAGCACGCTTCGAGCGAACTGGCCGCCGCCCGCGGCGTGCAGGAGCTGATGATTCCCCAGGAAAAGCTCGAAACTCCGGGTTTCGAGGTGGAATCGGTCTACACCCCGGCCAACGAAGTGGGCGGAGACTTCTACCACGTGCAACCCACCCCCGACGGCGGACTGCTGGTGGTGCTGGGCGACGTGGCCGGCAAGGGCCTCCAGGCGGCCATGAATGTTTCCATGCTGCTGGGCGTGCTGCGCCAAAGCCTCGAGAGCAGCCCGGCGAAGATTCTCGCCTCGCTCAATCGCGTGCTGGTGGGGACCGACAGTTTCACCACCTGCCAGGCCGCCTGGTTCCAAGCCGATGGAGAGATTGTGCTGGCGAGCGCCGGCCAACTGCCGCCCTACCTGAACAGCCAGGAGGTTCCGCTGCCCGGCGGTCTCCCCCTGGGCGTTCTGCCCGAAGTGCGCTACGAAGAGGTGCGGCTTTATCTTCACCCCGGCGACCGGCTTCTGCTGCTCTCGGACGGGGTGGTCGAAGCGCGCAGGCCCTCCGGCGAGCTGTTCGGATTCGAGCGCGTCCACCACCTCAGCAACCAGTCCGCCTTCTACATCGCCGACGCCGCCAAGTCCTTCGGCCAGGAAGACGACATCACCGTCCTGACCGTCCGGCGCTTGGCGTAGATGGGGCACCCATCCTTCGGAGGGAGCAGGGGCCTTCAGGCCCCTGAATACAGCAGCTTAAAGAAGGGCCTTTAGGCCCGGGCCTTATTCGCCTGTAAATGAAGAGGCATGGGGTCCATCGCGCCAAGCGCAGCGGAACTGAAGCGATATGCTTCCAGCGTCCTCGCAAGTCCCCGCCGCACCGGGTTCTCCTCGATATACTGTGCACAGTTCAAGAACTTCTCTTCAGTCGAAATCTTGCTCTCGTTGAAGCTGCGCATCCACACATCGTGCTTGCTCTTCAAGCGGAAGGAGAATCCACCCTTGATGAACTGCATCGCCTTTTCCAACGAAACATCCGGAGCAGGCGTAATGAGTGCGTGGAAATGGTCGGGCATGATGACGAACGCATGCAAAACAAACTTCCCCTGCGCGCGATAATCGAGTATCGTTTGCTCCAGCAACTCCGCAGTGGCCGTCACTTGAAAAAGGCTGCGGCGTTCCGCTGTCACAGCCGTAACCAGATACGTCCGTGTTTCTTGTGGTGCGAGCCGCATTTCAGCAGCATATACGAAAGGCCCGAGGCTAAAGCCGCGATATTTGTGGAACTATATTCAGGGGCCTGAAGGCCCCTGCTCCCTCCGACGGGGAGCAAAAGTCCGTTGCCCAAACGCAGAAAAGCCCCACCCTTGCGGATGGGGCTTTTGCTTTTGCGACCAGCGGGAGCAGTTGGCCCCACCGCAGGTGGCTAGTCGTAGTATTCGAGGCCGAGGTGAGTGATCAGGTCGGCGCCCATGATGTGGCGCAGGGTGTTTTTCAGCTTCATCGACTGGATGAACAGGTCGTGCTCGGGGTAGAGCCCCGGAGCCGATTGCGGCGACTTCAGATAGAAGCTGAGCCACTCCTGAATGCCGATCGAGCGCAGCGAAGGCGTGCGCTTGGCCAAGTCAAGGAAGAGCACCAGGTCGAGCGCGATGGGCGCGGCCAGAATCGAGTCGCGGCAGAGGAAGTTGACCTTGATCTGCATCGGGTAGCCCAGCCAGCCGAAGATGTCGATGTTATCCCAGGCCTCTTTTTTATCGCCGCGAGGAGGATAGTAATTGATGCGGATCTTGTGGTAGACGTCCTTGTACAGATCGGGATAAAGCTCGGGCTGAAAGATGTAGTCGAGCGATCCCAGCTTCGATTCCTCTTTCGTCTTGAACGATTGCGGATCGTCCAGCACTTCACCGTCGCGGTTGCCCAGAATGTTGGTCGAGAACCAGCCGGAGACGCCCAGCATGCGCGCCTTGAAGGCCGGAGCCAGAACCGTCTTCATCATGGTCTGTCCGGTCTTGAAGTCCTTGCCGCAGATAGGCGCGGCGTTGCGCTTGGAGAGTTCGACCATGGCCGGGAAGTCCACCGTCAGGTTCGGCGCGCCGTTGGCGAAGGGCACGCCCTCGCTCAGCGCCGCATAAGCGTAAATCTGCGACGGCGCGATGGCGATGTCGTCGTTCTCAAGGCCCTTTTCGAATGCCGCGATGCTCTGATGCACAGCCGTCGGCTCGATGAAGATTTCCGTCGAAGCAGCCCAGATCATCACCACGCGATCCACGGTCTTCTTGAAGGCGCGGATATCGGCAACCACCTGATTGGCCAGATCGCGCTTGTTCTTGCCCTTCTTGATGTGCGTGCCGTTCAGGCGCTTCACGTAGTACTGGTCGAAGACCGCGGGCAGCGGCTTGATCGTTTCCAGATAGGGCTTCAGTTGATCGAGAATCGGCTTTTCCAGCACTTCGGCGTGAGCGGCCGCTTCGTAGACGTTGTCCGAGAAGATGTCCCAGCCCGTGAAGACCAGGTCGTTCAGGTCGGCCAGCGGCACAAAATCCTTGATCCGCGGAGCGTTGTTGTCGGTGCGTTTGCCCAGGCGAATGGTGCCCATCTGGGTCAGCGATCCAATCGGTTTGGCCAGTCCGCGGCGAACAGCTTCGACGCCGGCGATAAATGTGGTGGCGACGGCGCCCAGGCCGACCACCATCACTCCCAATTTGCCCGTTGCGGGCGCAACCTTCGATGCTCCGGCTGTCTTCTGGCCGCCTTGCTCTTCAGTTCCCATTATCTCTCCTACCTCTTCGTTTTAGGGCTCCGGAGGTCGGCCCTTTTCGGACCGTCTCCCGGCAACCCATCAGTGTACGCCTTGCCGAGCGCGCCAGTCCCATTCGCTTCAGCTCTGCGCCGTCTCGGCTCCCCGGGCGCGCTTCATGTGCGACCATGCAAACCAGACGACTCCAGCCACCAGCGCCAGCTCGACTCCTAAATGAAAGCGGTGAAACGCCGCTTGAAAACGCGGGTCCGTGTGCCACTTTTCGCCCAGTTTCATGCCCACATACGCCAGCGCGAAACACCACGGCCAGGAACCCACAAAAGTATAAATGTGAAAACGCAGTTGCGGCATCCGGGCAATCCCCGCCGGAAACGCAATAAACGTGCGCACCACCGGAAGCAACCGCGCCACGAGGACCGTAATCGAGCCATACTTCAGGAAAAACTCCGTCATCCGGTCCAGATCGTGGCGGCTCATCAGCACCCACCGGCCATAGCGCTCAACCAGCGGCCGCCCGCCCTTGGCGCCAATCCAGTAGGCGACGAGCGAGCCCAGGTTACAGCCAACGGCCCCCACCGTCGCCACCCAGAACAGGCTGAAATGGCCCAGATAAACCAGGTAGCCGGCAAAGGTCATGATGATCTCGGAGGGCAGCGGAATACAGGCCGATTCGATCCCCATCAGCGCGACAATGCCGGCGTAGCCGCCCAGATCGATCACGTGGGTTATAAAATGCACCAGCAAGGCAATGATTTTTTCGCTCATGGGCGTTCTCAGTATATAGGGCTGGGGCCGGGACCGTCGCAAATCGGAGATTGCCGCAGCGGGTCAGAGCGTACGGGCTTGAATTGCAGGGTATGGGCTTGAGCTGAAAGGTAAGGGCTTGAGTCGAAGGGTACGGGCTTCAGCCCGTACATAACCCCCCGCAACATCACCCTGGGCTTTAGCCCCCGAGGAAATGTTCTTCCCAACTGACCCACTACCGAGGTTGCACTCTGCAGTCTGCCCCACCGCAGGTGGCCCCCCCGCGGAGCCGTGAATCCGGACGCCATCTCCTGCTACCATGAGGAGAAATTGAAGGAAAGGTATTCCCCTTGACAGACTTCCCTCCCGTCCCACTCACTCTAGAAGGCTCTTTTGTCCTCCACCAATTCTTCCGTTTCGACTGGAAGTCCTGGCGCTCGTGCGCGCAGGGCGAACGCAAGGAGATCGTTGCCCAAGCGGTCGCCACGCTTCTGCGTTTGGAACACTCCGGGCCCAATGCGCCCGTCGAGACGGCGCTCTTTTCCGAGCTTGGCCACAAGGGCGACCTGGTGCTGGTTCACTTCCGCCCGTCGCTCGAAGCGCTGAACCAGGCCGAACTCGATCTGGCGCAAACCCGGCTCTTCGATTTTCTGGAACTGCGCCACTCCTACGTCTCGGTGGTCGAACTGGGTCTCTACGAATCCAGCCGCAAGACCTACGAAGCGGCCGCCGCCAAGGGTTTTGAGGCGCACACGCCGGAGTGGAAGGCCGAGATCGCCGCTTCGCTCCAGCGAGGGTCCGAGGCCATGGCGTCGCGCCTGTTTCCATCCGTTCCCGAGGCGAAGTACCTCTGCTTCTATCCCATGGACCGCAGGCGCGGCGAGGAGAAGAACTGGTACACCGTTCCCTTTGCCGACCGCCAGCGCATGATGCACGAGCACGGGCTGATCGGCCGCCGCTACGGCGACGTGGTCAAGCAGATCATCTCCGGGTCAATTGGCCTGGACGATTGGGAGTGGGGCGTCGATCTCTTCGCCGACTCGCCGGTGGTCTTCAAGAAGCTCATCTACGAGATGCGTTTCGACCCGGTCAGCGCGGTCTACGCCAGCTTTGGGCAGTTTTTCATCAGCGTGCGCCTGCCGATGGAAAAACTCGGCGGCTGGCTCGAAGGAAGCTTGTAAACATAAACGGATTAGGCCCTGGCCGGAGGGAGCAGGGGCCTTCAGGCCCCTGAAAAAAGGCGTGCAATTCGAGTGGCTTTAGCCACGGGCCTTTCGTTTATGCTGTCGGGAAGCGCATCGGTTGCAAGATCCACAAAGATTGCCGAAAACTCTGGATAGTAAGGATGATTTGCCTTACCATAGAGAAAGAAGGTGAATCCATGACCACGCTTACGATTACCGCCAAGGGTCAGATCACCCTGAAGCAGGAGTTGCTCCGGCATCTGAATGCCGTTCCTGGGCAGAAGATCGAGGCCGAAAAGCTGCCGGATGGACGGCTGCTGGTGAGAGCAGCCGCGCCGAAGGGCTCAATCGCCTCTTTCAGCGGATCGCTTGCAAAAAAAGGAACGCCCCGCCTGACGATCAAACAGATCAATAAAGCCATCGCCGATGGATGGGCGGGGATACGGTGAGAATCGCGGTCGATACGAACGTGCTGCTTCGTGACGCGTTACACGACGACCCGCGCCAAACTCCGGTAGCCTCAAAAACCTTGCAGAGCGCCGAACTCGTCGTCGTGCCCGCGCCGGTGCTCTGCGAATTCGTATGGGTGATGCGGCGCCTCTACAAAAGATCCACCGCGGAGATTGCCCACTCGATTCGCCTGCTGATGAGCGGCGATAACGTCGAGCTAGACCGTCCTGCTATCGAAGCGGGCCTGGAAATGCTCGAAGCAGGCGGCGATTTCGCCGACGGCGTCATCGCCTACGAAGGCCGCTGGCTGGGCGCCGAAGAGTTTGTCAGCTTCGACAAGAAGGCTGTCCCCTTACTGAAAGCGCAGGGCAAACGAGCTCGCCTGCTCGCTTGAACCATGAACTGAGATGCGATTCGATATGGTTCAAACGCTGGCGGTTGAGGCGGCTGAGTAGGAAGTTGAGCCGGGAATTGGCGATATTGAAACAAGGAAAATTGCAGGTGGTTTTGCAGCCGATATCGCGCTAAAATCTATCCATGAACCGCTCCGCCGCAGAAGTTCTCGAAGATGTGCGCCGCCTTCCCCCCGGCGAGATCGATTGGCTTATCGGGGAACTCCTTCAGGGAGGAGACGGCTCCAGCGCCGCCGAGATCGATGCAGCCTGGAAGGCCGAGGTCGAGCGCCGCGTCGCCGAGGCTGACGCTGGAACCGCAACGACCTATTCCTGGGAAGAAGTGGAAGCTCCCTTGCGTGCCCGGCTGGCCAGATGAAGCGGAAACGCATTCGTATCAAGCCGCAAGCTCAGCAAGAGATCAACGAAGCCTTCGATTGGTATTTCAAACACAGCCCCGAAGCGGCCGATGCGTTTCTTACGGAGATCGGGGCATCCCTGACACAGATCGCTTCCCATCCGCAACTCTACCCCGCATTCACCAAAAACACTCGCAAGCGTGTACTGACAAACTTCCCATATTCGGTAATTTTTCAGGAGAAAGACGACGTCATTCTTGTCGCCGCCGTGGCCCACGCCAAGCGCCGCCCCGGTTATTGGCGCGGAAGAATTTGAAGCACAAACTATGCCTGAGACAGTGCCATCCCGTGAGCCATCCGCGAAAAAACAACCCCGAGCGCCCCGCGGTCCTCTCGCCCCCGACCGCATCGCGGCAATTCTCAAAGCCCTCGACGAAGCCTATCCCGCCGTCCAGTGCGCGCTCACGCACCGCTCGCCCTGGGAGCTGCTGGTGGCGACGATTCTCTCCGCGCAATGCACCGACGTGCGCGTGAACCTCGTAACTCCAGAGTTATTCCGCCGCTTCCCTACCCCGCAGAAGATGGCGCGGGCTGCTTTGCCGGAGTTGGAAGAGCTGATCCGCGCCACCGGCTTTTTTCACAACAAGTCCAAGTCAATTCAGGGCGCGGCGCGCAAGATTGTTTCGGATTTCAATGGCCAAGTACCGCAAACACTAGCGGAGCTAGTCACGATTCCCGGCGCCGCGCGCAAGACGGCCAATGTGGTGCTCGGCGTCTGCTTCGGGAAGGCCGAGGGCGTGGTGGTGGACACGCACGTCTTCCGCATCGCACGCCGCCTGGGGTTGGCCAAAACTGACACGCCGCAAAAGGTCGAGCAGGAGCTGATGCGGATTCTGCCCGCCAGCCGTTGGATCGACTTCTCTCACCAGATCATCCATCACGGCCGAGCGGTCTGCGAGGCGCGCAAACCCAAGTGCGGCCGCTGCAACCTGGAGCAGCTTTGCACCTCGAAAGACAAAACCTGGCAATCCTGAATCCATTGCGGAAATGTCATTGCAGCTCTTGCAGATGATTCCCTTCCGCCGGCGCACAATCATCGGATAGACCACAACCAGAGACGCGGAACCTTGCTGCTTCCTGTTCCCTGTTCCCTGCTTTTCGGTACCCCCCTCCCCCTACCCCCCGGGGGTATGATTTTTCCAAAACCTTGCAGATATTTATTTCGACCACAAACCCAGGCTAACTCAATGAATTCAGAGATGATTTGCATCGATCCCCGCAGCCGATGGCCTGTAACCCTGTTTTTTCGCCGATTTACGCCGTCAATATGGCCGTCGATGATGCGAATCAGCGGCTCAAAACGCGCTCGACGGATGCAATCAGGCCGGGAATATCGTAGGGTTCGGCTTCGGCGGCAGGCGGCCAGCCGAGTGCGCGCAGGGTCTGGCTGGTAATCGGACCGATGGAAACAGCGGAAACCGCGGCCAACGGCCAGGCGACGCCCGCCGCGCGTGCGGCCTCGGCCAGATGCGTGGCGCTGGAAGAACTGGTGAAAGTGGCTGCGTCGAGTCCTTCGGAGAGGGCTTGGCGCAAGAGCGCGGGCGCGGACTCGGGCAAGACGTTTCGGTAAGCGTCCACCACATCGACCGCAGCGCCTGCCGCGCGCAAGGCGTCGGGAATCACATCGCGGGCCAGGGCGGCGCGAACCAGCAGAATTCGCCGCCCCGCGGAGAGAGGCAGCAGCCCTTCGACCAGACTCTCGGCAACGTAGGATTCCGGGACAAAAGCGATTTGCAATCCAGCCTTGCGCGCCGCAGCCGCGGTCGCTTCGCCGACGGCGGCCACCTGCGGCGCGGCCAATTTGTCGAGGGAAATGTTCGGAAAAGCAGCGCGCCCGGCAAGTGCGCGCACCGCATTGGCGCTGGTCAGAATCAGCCAATCGTAGCCGCCGATCTGGCGCAAGGCCGCATCCAGCGGCTCAAAACTCTCCGGCGGACGAATCTCCAGAACGGGAACCTCAACCGGCTCCGCACCCAGGGCGCGCAGTCCCTCGCTGAGCTTGCCCGCCTGATGAAGAGCGCGCGTGACCAGCACCCGCCGCCCGGTGAGCGGCAGCGGATTCACCGCAATCCCTCGCCCGCGGCGGTTGCCAGCAGCGCTCCGGCACCGGCTTCAAGGAGTTTTTGCGCCACCAGGCGGCCCAGCGCGGCAGCATCTGCGTCCGCGTGAGGCGCACTGTGAAAGACGCGCACGGCGGTTCCGCTCTCCGGCGCGGCGACCACGGCAAATATCTCCCACCCTTTCCGCAAAGTGCGCGAAAAGGATGGGGCACCCGGTTCATTCGCCAGTTCATTCGCCCGTTCATTCGCCAGTTCATTCGGTTGATCGGATGAATCCGAGGGCAATGGTTCCAGCGCGGGGCGGCAATGAATCCCGATGGGAACCTGACAGCCTCCTCCGAGCGCGGCAAGCGCAGCCCGCTCGGCAGTAACGGCGAAGCGCGTGGGCGCATCGTCCAGAAAGGCAACGGCGGCCATCGTCGCAGCATCGCCCTTGCGCGTCTCGATGCCCAGCGAGCCCTGCCCGGCGGCGGGGCAAAACTGCGCCGGATCCAGCCTTTCGCGCACCCACTCCGCCTTTTCCAGCCGGTCAAGCCCCGCGGCGGCGAGCAGAATCGCATCCACCTGCCCCTCGGCCAGTTTGCGCAGCCGCGTGTCCACGTTCCCGCGAAACTCTTGCGGCACGATGTCCGGACGCACGGCTTTCAACTGCGCGCGCCGGCGCTGGCTGCTGGTTCCCACACGCGCGCCCTGAGGCAGCGCCGCCAGATTTGCAAAGTTTACGGAGACCAGGACGTCGCGCGGATCCACGCGCGGAGGGGTTGCGGCCAGCGCAAAGAGCTCCGGCAACTCGGTGGGCAGATCCTTGAGCGAATGCACGGCCAAATCCACGCGCCCGTCGGCCAGCGCCTCCTCGATCTCCTTGGTGAACATTCCCTTGTCGCCGGTGATGGCCCCGACCTGGGCAAAGGTCACCTCTTGCAGCCGGTCGCCGGTCGTCTTGATGATCTCGATCTGGACCGAATGGCCCTGGCCGCGCAGCAGGGCGGCAATGTGGTTGGCCTGCCACAGGGCAAGTTGCGAGCCGCGGCTTCCGATACGAAGATTCAATTGCTGCCCGCCAGGCTGATTTCGTTCACGGGTGTGTCCTCGGATTTTCCTGTTGCGGAATTCTTGTCGCTGCTCGGGACTTTGCCAGCGCCATCCTGTCCTTCTTCCCGGACCGCCCCGGCGGGCAGCGACCAAGCCTCGCAGAGTGCATCGAGGCGCGTGGCATCGTTCTCGCGGGCGGCCTGCTTGAGCGCCTGCATGGGCGGGTGGAGAAATTTGTTGACCAGCCCGCGGGTCAGCGCCTCGACCGCCGCGATCTGTTCGGCGCTCAGCGCACCCAGCCGTCCCTGCGCGCGCCGCAGCTCCCCCTGTCGAATCTCCTCGGCCTGCTGTTGCAGCGCCACGATGGCCGGAGCCACATTGACCGTGCGCTGCCGCTGATGAAAGCGCTCCACTTCGCCTTCGATCAGCGTTTCGGCCGCCACCGCCTCGCGGCTGCGCTCGGACTTGTGCGCCACGGCCACCTGCTGCAGGTCGTCGATGTCGTAGACAAAAAGACCCTCCAGCTTGCCCATCTCCGGGTCCACGTCGCGGGGTACGGCAATGTCGATAAAAAACATCGGCCGATTGCGGCGGCGGTGCATGAAAGCCTGGCCGTGCTCGCGGCGGAAGATGGGATGGGGCGCGCCGGTCGAGCTGATGACGATGTCGGCCTGGCTGGCCGCCTCATAGAGTTGCTCGAAGGGAATGACCTGACCCTGAAAGTTTTCCGCCATGCGCCGGGCGCGTTCGAGCGTGCGGTTGGTCACCAGGATCGTCCCGGCGCCCTGTTGGACCAGATGCCGCGCGGCCAACTCGCTCATCTTGCCAGCGCCTACCAGGAAGACCGTGCGTCCTTCGAGGGAGCCGAAAATCTGGCGCGCCAGTTCGACAGCCACCGAGGCGATGGAGACCGAATTCGAGCCGATTTCGGTCTCGGTGCGAACCTTCTTGGCGGCGGCAAAGGCGCTCTGCAACAAGTGCTCGAGCTGACTGGAGACAGTACCCGCGGCGCGGGCCACGGCGAAGGCCTCTTTGACCTGGCCCAGAATCTGCGGCTCGCCCACCACCATCGAATCCAGGCTGGCGGCCACGCGGAACAGATGCCGCACAGCCTCCTGGTCGTGATGCTCGTAGAGGTGCGGGGCCAGCAGCAATGGGTCCAGGCCGAAATGCCGGTACAGAAACGCGGTGAGACTGGAGGTGGGCGTATCCGTTGCCGACTGCTGTTCCACGGCGGCCAGAATCTCCACCCGGTTGCAGGTGGAGACGATCATGCACTCGGTCACTCCCGGCACGGCGGCCAGAGCGCGGGTGGTTTCCGGCAGATCGTCGCGCGAGATGGCGATCCGCTCACGAACCTCGATGGGCGCGGTCTTGTGGTTGACTCCAATGAGGGCTAGGGTCATCGCGGACCGTACCTGTGCACCTGGCTGAAGATGTTGGCCACCAGCACGCCCATCATCACCAGGAAAACGGCGCCGGACAGATAGGTGGCCCGGCGTCCGCGCAGCCCGGCGGTGCGGCGGACAAAGAGCAGGGTGACGTAAACGGCCCACAAGATGAAAGAAGCAATTACTTTAGGGTCGTAGAAATAGGAGGCGCCGCGAATCGTCTCGGCCAGCACAGAGCCGATGATCAGGCCGACGGTCATGCAGGGAAAGCCAAACTCCAGGGTGGCGTGGGCAATGCGCTCCAGGGTGTCGAGCGGCGGGAGCCAATCGAGCGGGAGCCCGCCCTGGCCCTGGCCGGGTTTGAGTTTTTTCTTGAGGCGGCTCTCCTGCAACTGGTAGAGCACCGAGGCCAGCAGGCTGAAGCCGAGAGCGACGTAGGCTGTCAGTACGGCGGCGATGTGGGCGATCAGCCAGTTGGTGCGTACGCCGGGCGAGGGGAAGCTATAGCGCTCCAGTCCCAGCGCGGGCACAAAAACCACAAAAAATGTGATGGGCAGGGCGAAGATTCCCAGCGAGATCGCGTCGTAAAGCCACCAGACGAGGAAAAACACCCCGACCACGGCAAAACTCAGCAAGGACTCGACCTCGCGCACCCCCACGGGCATCCAGCGATGAGCCTGAACCAGCATTTCAACAATCGATACAAAATGGAAAAAGAAGGCCATTCCAGCCAGGTGGACACAAGTCTTACGCCAGCGCACGATGCCATAGAGCACGGCCGGAAAGACGGCGACAGCCGCCGCCGCATAAAGGATTGCCGCAACTCGAAGCCAAAGCAGGGACATCTCGATACTTACCTTACCGGGGAAAAGAACAGTATACTGTGATGCAAATCACTAAATGATGCCATGGAGCCGGTTTTGGCCGTTTTCGGCCGCGCATTCTTCTCTATTGTCTCCCCGCAGAGGCGCGGGACTGATAAAGCGTCTGGCTTGAGGGAAAATTGCCTACCACATCGTGGAAGAGGCATCCTTGACCAGCATCATTCCTCCCAGCGGCGCTCCGTACTCGCTACGGTATTCGATGATGCCCGCAAAGGCAGACGTCCGGGCAAGATCGCCGGCAAGAGTTGTTGTATCGTCGGCCCCGGTCTGATTGCAGTTTGCGTCGTAGCGAAGGAACCGCACCGGAATGCTCAGATGCATCTCGGTCTGTCCCTGCTTCCCTGCCACCTTGCCCGGACCGGTCTGCTGCAAGAGAGGCAGCGGCTTCACCGCGCCCCCGCAGGTCATGTAGCGCATCATATAAATGTTGGCCGAACCATCCTTTTCCACGTTGATGTAGCCCTTCCAACCCTCTGCGGCGTACTGCCATTCGTAGCGTCCGTCGATCGAAACCATGGCCAGAGACTGCGTCTGCAGATACGGGTTGACGGCCACCGCGACGCCCACCAGCGCGGCCAGCGAACCGCCGATCCGCAGCGTTCCCAAGGTCAACTTCGCCCCCTCGATTCCGCCCAGGAATCGATAGACCAGCGAGGAAACGCCGGTGGCCAGGAAAAAGGCAATGATGATTGGCGGAGCGGTTGCGGTGGAATAAAGAACCACGGAACCAACCAATCCGAGCAGCGCGAAGAAGACAATGATGATGTCATCCCAGCGCAGCGCGCGCCTGCTCCATGGCTTGGCCCTCGCCAGCTTCTTCTCGCCGTTGGGCGCGTCGGCAGCGTCCGCTTCGTGCTGTCCGTTGCTCATTTTCCACCCCTCGTTGCGATTTATTGCGATGAAAATGCAGGCAGAAATCCTTCTGCCGGCTGCGAAATTGCGTTGATTTTATCCCGCTTCCCTGTAAACGGGAAGAAATTCCTGCAATAGCGGCAAAGTTCCGGCCGAATCGCAGAGGAGTATCCCGTTTCCGCTAAGACCTGGCGAAATCCGAGGTGGCGCTGCTCGATTGCAAGCCGCGGCGCGTAAATCTGCATCGGCCCTGCTTTCAGTTGTGAAAATCCGGAGCTGGAAGCACACTGATGTCCACCCTTGAAGTCGCGACGGGACTCCGAGGGCAATGTGCCGAAGATGCGCCGCCGCTCGAGCGAAACCAGAGTCGATGGTTCCCGAAACCACTGCATTCAACTCGAGGCGACCATCAGGGAGCGGCGACCCCGCACAAACTTCAAAAGGACATAGCCACTCTGGTTTCGCTCTAACCGGCGAACTTGTCGGTGGCCGCCACCAGGGCGCGGCTGTTCGGCGGCTCGAAGGCGCTGTGGCCGCTGTCGGGGGTGAGGATGAGCTCGGCCTCGGGCCAGGCGCGGTGCAGCGCCCAGGCGCTTTCCATGGGGCAGACAACATCGTAACGGCCCTGCACGATGACGCCGGGGATCTGCCGGATCCGGGAGGCGTTCCGCAGCAACTGGTCGTCGGTCTCGAAAAAGCCCTTGTGATGGAAGTAGTGAGCTTCGATGCGCGCAAAAGCCAGGGCGAACTCATCCTCTTCGTAGTGGCCTGCGAACGCCGGATCGGGCAGCAGTTTCGAGGTCGAGCCTTCCCATCCGCTCCAAATCTTCGCTGCGGCCAGCCGCACGGCCGCGTCCTCGCTGGTCAGGCGGCGATAGTAGGCCGCCAGCATGTCGCCGCGCTCGGCCTCGGGGATGTGGGCCAGGTACGGTTCCCAGGCGTCCGGATAGAGGATGGAGGCGCCGCGCTGGTAAAACCAGTCGATCTCCTGCTTGCGGAGGAGGAAAATGCCGCGCAGAACCAGTTCGGTGACCCGATCCGGATGCGTCTCGGCATAGGCGAGGGCGAGGGTCGAACCCCAGGAGCCGCCGAAGACCTGCCAGCGCTCTAGCCGCAAGTGCTCGCGGAGCTTCTCGGTGTCGGCGACCAGATCCCAGGTGGTGTTAGCCTCCAGAGACGCATAGGGCGTGCTCTTGCCGCAGCCGCGCTGGTCAAAGCAGATGATGCGGTACTTTCCGGGGTGGAAGAAGCGGCGCTGTTTGGGGTCGGAGCCGCCGCCGGGACCGCCGTGCAGGAAGACCGCCGGTTTGCCGGCTGGGTTGCCGCTTTCTTCATAGTAAAGCTCGTGAACGGGCGAAACTTGATCGGACGAGACTTGGAGACGGCCCGTGCGATAGGGCTCGATCTGCGGATAGAGCCAGGTTCCCGGCTCCTTCATCGGTGCGATGGGAAGACTGTGGTCGGACATGCGGCCAGTATAGCGCCGGAACGCCTCGGCGCAAGGCTTGGAAACTTTCACGGCGCCAACGGCTGTCATCCGGCGCAAGCCACGACGGACCCAGCAGCCTGACTGCGCAGAAGCCGGAAGGAGCCGCTGAAAGCCAGAGGCTGGATGCCGCTTTTACATCGCCTCCGGGCTCTCGATTCCCAGCCAACTGAGCGCCAGCACCAGCTCCCGCAGCGCAACTGCCGCCGTAGCCAGCAGGAAGGTTTTGCGCGCCGGGTTTTCTTCGGTGAGAATGTGGTGGCGATGATAGAAGTTATTAAACTCCTGGGCTAACTGGAAGGCGTGCTTGGCGAGATAGGCCGGCTCCGAGGTTGCAATGCACTGCTCCAGAATCAGCGTGCGCCGCGCTGCCCTGAGCCAGAGCGACCAGATGTCTTCGGCCTCCTCGCCTTCGAGAAAGGCGCCGATCTCCGGTAACTTCGCAAACTCGGCTAACACCGCTTCAGGCGTGGTTTCCCCCTTGCGGAAGATATTGCGCGCACGCACCACGGCGTACTGAATGTAAGGTCCGGTCTCGCCCTCAAAGCTCAGAGCGTCCTTGAAATCGAAGGCGATCACCGAGTTGCGCGTGAACTTGAGCATGAAGTAGCGCAAGGCGCCGATGGCGATCTGTTCGGCGATGCGCTGCCGCTCGGCCTCGGCATTTTCACCCGTTCCGCCGGTCTGGCGCGCGTCCACTTCGGCGCGCGTGGCGGTGATCAGCTTGTCGATCAGGTCGTCGGCCTTGACGCCGAAGCCTTTGCGTCCGCTGACTTCAATGTAGGGCCGGGCTAAATCCTCCTCGGAAACGTCGTAGCCCAGCTCGACGGCGCAGCGCGGCGTGAGCGCGACCATCTCGTAACTGAAGTGCGTGTAGCGGTCGGCCTGATCGGTGTGGCCCATGCCGCGCAGCGCCTGGATCACGTTGGCCTGGGGGTCCGACTGGCGCGCGTCGATGACGTTATAGATCGCCTGCGCGCCGCCAAATTGCGGGTGGGAAGGCTCACCTTTTTCGCAGGAGATCCAACACTCGTGGTTGGGATAAGTGAAGAACCGCTTGTAACCGAAGTCCTTGCCCAGCAGGCCGAACTTCCATAAGTGATAGGCGATGTCCTTGCCGACGTAAGTGACCGTTCCGTTGGAGCGGACGATCACTTTGGCGTCTTCGTTCGGGCCATCGGTTTCCGTGGCCTTGGCTTCGTCGCCGGGGCGGGTCATCACCCAGCAGCCTGCGTTCTTGCCTTGTGTTTCATGGTAAAGAACACCGGATTGGACGAGCAATTCACGCGCCGATTCCCAGAATTTGAGGTGCAGAATCTCGCTCTCGCGGGGCAGGAAGTCGTACTCAATTTCCAGGCGCTGCATGGTTTCGAGATGCCGCCTGAGGACCGCGGTCGAAATCAGCTCGGCGATCTCGGCCGTTTCGTTGCCGCCGTTTTCAATCTCGTGCAGCGTGGCGTAGCGAAGCTTTTTGCGCGCGGCGTTCTCTTCAGCGCTTCCCTGCTCGTACCACTGCGAGGTGCGCGCATAGAGATACCAGCAATAGTAGTCAAACAGATTCTCTCTGTTTGTGGGGTTTGCCTCGACCTCTTGAGCAAGGTAGGCCATCAGCTTCTTGATGCCGGCGAGTGTGTGTTGTTCCTCCGCCAAAACTCCTGGCACACCGCTTTGCTCCAGGTGCAGAAAGCCCACCACCACATCGGCAACCTGCACGCCGGTGTTATCGATGTAGTTCTGCACATCCACTTTTTGCCCGGCGGCGCGCAGCAGACGGACAAATGTATCGCCCAGAATGGCGTTGCGCAGGTGGCCGACGTGCGCGGCCTTGTTGGGATTGATGCTGGTGTGCTCGACGAGTGAATGAATGCCCGACGCAGCCTGCGCGCCAGCCTCGACCGCGGCGATGGAACGCACTCCGGCCGCGCGGTCGAGCCGCGCGTTGATGTAACCCGCGCCGGCGACTTCGAAACCGGCAAAGCCATCGAGGCCGGTCAGCGCGGCCACGATCTCCTGCGCAATCATTTTGGGCGCCTTGCGCAGTTTGCGGGCCAGTTCAAACGCGATGGGCGTGGCCAGTTCGCCAAATTTGATTTCCGGCGGGATTTCCAGCGGAATGGTTGCAAGCTGAAGATCGTACTTTGCCGCCAGGACCGCGCGAAGATGGCCCTCGAGCCGTTTTTGCAATTCCAGATACACGTCGATATGCCTCAGAAATCCTTGATTTTCAAGGTGATTTTACCACCTGCGGTGGGGCCAACTGCTCGCTATCCGCTCGCAAGGGCTTGTGTTCATCCCACACTTGCGACAAAAACAAGAACGTCGCAAGGATGGTGCACCCGGCGGCGCGGCCAAACACTCGCAATAGCTTCTGCGGCGTGGCCTGAGTTTTCATTGCGCGCTGCTCGGAAATCATTTTCCCGGCGGGATGAGGTTCCTGCATTCCCTGGTCTCGAAATCGAGACCAGGGCGCCCTGACTGCATGGCCCGTGGAGCGGACCCATCGAATGCCGTAAGATAATGACTGGATTGCCTCTGGATTTCTATGGGCGCAAGCCAGGAACTCCAAGAAAAAACCACCCTATGACGAATCCTGCATCCAGTTCAGCACGCTTTTATCTGACCACGCCCATCTACTACGTGAATGCGCGCCCGCACCTGGGCCACGCCTATTCGACCATCGTCTGCGACGCCATTGCGCGGCGCAAGCGGGCGCTGGGCATCGAAACCTGGTTCCTCACCGGCACGGACGAACACGGACAGAAGATCGAGCGCTCCGCTCAACTGGCCGGACGCACGCCCGAGGAGTTTGCGACCGCCATCTCCGGCGAGTTTCGCGGCCTGTGGGACCAGCTGGGCCTGAGCTACGACGACTTCATCCGCACCACGGAAGAACGTCACGTGCGCGGAACGCAGCGCCTCTTCGCCGCGCTGCGCGACAAGGGCTTCATCTATAAAGGCTCCTACACCGGCCAGTACTGCGTCAGCGACGAGCTTTACGTGGACGGCCCCGCGGGCGCGGTTTGCCCGGATTGCGGCCGCGTGACGGAGACGGTGAGCGAGGAGAATTATTTCTTCAAGCTCTCGGCCTTCGAGCGCAAGCTGCTGGA
>Ga0182030_10000374_pt1 | contig 80880 bp, 65 predicted proteins | sample 812S3MmetaG_FD_121299 | JGI IMG/M metagenome (GOLD analysis project Ga0182030, IMG submission 121299) | Permafrost microbial communities from Stordalen Mire, Sweden - 812S3M metaG (Illumina Assembly) | ecosystem: Environmental > Terrestrial > Soil > Wetlands > Permafrost | place: Sweden... | reverse complement strand
TGCCCTGCGGCGCGTGGCAGTGCAGGCAGGAAATAGGCGCAGTGCCCAGCGTATCGCTGAGCAAATCGGTCAGGGCGTGTTCGTCATTGTGAAATTCCTGCACGAATGGCTTCTGCTGCCGCACCATCTCGATGGCGAGCGCGAACGCACCTGCCGGATTCACATCATCGTCGAAATATAACTGACGGTGCACGGGGCACGCCTTCATGACCTGTGTCTGCAAGGCTATGCCGATCACGATCGCCTGCTTCTTTTCCACCTTGGTTTGCACGGCCGCTACCAGCGATGACGGGTGGCCCGGCGGGCAATTGGCGCGCTGATGCGAAACTCATTGCCGTGTGGTACACATCCGATCACAAGCAGCGCCCGCCTCCATGCTTGCGCCTGCGGCGCGGGCTCTGGGGGGTCGTACGGCGCCATTGGAGGGCGTTCAGGACTGGGGCTGGCGGGAATATTTTCGTAGCGCATCAGTGCCTCCGCGAAGTTGAAAATTACGAGACCGAGTATGCGCAAGCAAAAGCGCGCGTCAGGTCGGTGCGTGTCGGTGTTTTGTGTAGGACAAATCATACGTGCGGCAGCACAGCGCCGCGGCGGTGGTCCGCCGGGAGCAGCTGGTCCGCTTGGATTGGTTACAGCGCGAGATACGACGAGGTGGCCAAACGCTGCGCCGACATGGCATCGGCGGCATCGAGTCGCACGTCCGAATCCACTCCCGATTCCAGCAACGCCTCGTTCTGCACGTCCTCGATCAGGGCCCGCATGCTCGCCTGCGCGCGGCCCAGTGCGTCGCTCAAATCTGCAGACAGCGTCAACGCTCGCGTGTCATCCAGTTCGCGCGCAGCGGCGCGCAATTCCCGCAGAAAGGTCTCAACGCCGTGACCACGCAGACCCGCCATGGTGCCAACGAGAATCGCGCCGAGGCGATCGGCCCCGCTCTCGAAGAAACCTGGATCCCTCTGGTAGCTCTGGTAGGGGTGAGCCCGCAGGCGCCCGGTCGCGATGCGTGCGATGCGCCAGTTGAGCAATGCTCCGCGCTCGTAGATGCCCCCAGCGCTCTTGCCGGCATCCAGCACCGTGGCGAGTGCCCGGACTTTCAGAGCTGATTGACGCAACCGTCGCAGGCGAATCACTTCATTGTTCATGATGTATCTAAATTGGGACAACGCCGCAATTTTCTAGGGAAACCAGCGTGGTTTATGTAGGACAATGACTGATAAGAAGACGAATTTCTTTGTTATTGCGTGTATTGTCAAATACTTAGCGATTAAGTCATAAGTGCGTCAGGCGAGGTTGATCCAAGCAGACTTGGTCTGTGTGTACGAAATCAGACTCTCGAGACATTTATCCCGCCCCTGGCCGGATTGCTTGTAGCCGCCGAAAGGCTGCGTCATGTCCCCGTTATCGAAGCAGTTCACCCAGATCACGCCCGCCTCCAAATCGCGTACGGTCTTGAGTGCCACGTTCAAATCGCGAGTCCATACCGACGCCGCGAGACCATAAATTGAGTCGTTGGCGACGCTCAGGGCGTGCTGCAATCCGTCGACCTCGATGGCGGCAGCCACGGGGCCGAATATTTCTTCCTGTGCGATGGTCATGCGGTTGTCGACCCCGGTGAACAGCGTCGGATTCACGAAGCTTCCCGGCATGTCGGGGGAGTTGCCGCCGAACTCCAGCCGCGCACCTTCGGACTGGCCGCGCGCGATGTAGCCCATGACACGCTTGCGATGCTCGAACGTCACCAACGGCCCCAAGTTTGTCGCCGGATCGAGCGGATCGCCGGCCTTAAAGGCATGCTCGCCGCGCTCGATAAAGCGCTCGAGGAACGCCTTGGCGATAGGTTTATCCAGCAGCAATCGCGAACCCGCATTGCATACCTCACCCATGTTGCCGAAGATACCGTTGATCGCGTAGCTCACGGCGGCATCCAAATCCGGCAAATCGGCGAGAAATATCTGCGGTGTCTTGCCGCCGCATTCCAAGCTTACGCGCTTCATATTCGACTGGCCGGCATAGATCAGCATCTGCTTGCCGATCTCGGTCGAGCCGGTGAATGCAATCTTCGCCACATCGTTGTGCAAGGCCAGCGCCGCGCCGGCGATTTCTCCCAGACCGTTGACCACATTGAACACGCCCGGCGGTCCACCCGCCTCAACGAACAGTTGCGCCATGAGCAATCCCGACAATGGCGATTGTTCAGCCGGCTTCAGCACCACCGAGTTGCCGGCGGCGAGCGCCGGCGCCACTTTCCAGGCGGCCATCAACAGCGGATAGTTCCAAGGAACGATGCATCCCACGACGCCGAGCGGCTCGCGCACGATGTAATGAAAAGCATCCGCGGCGGTTGCGGTCACCGCGCCGTCGATCTTGTCGATCAATTCACCGAAGTATTCGAAGTTGCGCGCCGCCGCCGGCACGTCGATGGTCACCATGTCATTGATCGGCTTGCCCATGCATAGCGTGTCGAGCAGCGAGAGAGTTTCCGTGTTGTCACGGATCAGCCGCGCATACTTTGCCATGATGGACATGCGATCGCGCGGTGCCATGCGGCTCCAGATCCGCGAGCTAAAGGTTCGTTTGCCGGCGGCCACGGCCAGATCCACGTCGGCAGCGGTGCCCGCACTGACCTCGCACAGGGGCGCGCCGCTCGCCGGATTGATCACCGTAAATCTGCCCCGAGCCACCGAATCGACGTGCTGACCATCGATGTAGTGTCCAGTTTCGTAGCGCAGACGCGCCGCACGCTCGTGCCATTGGCGCGCGTCCCCTAGGCTCCCACTCATAGATTGCTCCTTGACCGATTTCCCCGCAGGCCAACGCGTCGTCGAGCTGCCGATCCTCATCGATCGTCGCGGGAGGCCCGCGCGTAAAATCCGTCACCACGTAAATGGCCGAGACCGCCCGCGTGCGATCGACGCACCAGTGGTCCCATGCTACCTTGATTAGAGTTCTAACTAATAATAATCTGCTGAATGATCAACCTGCAAGAACGCTTTGCCAAGGCCCTGCACGGCGCCTCGCGCGCCTGGCGGCAGGCCATGGACCGCCGCTTGCGCCATCTGGGCTTGAGCCAGGCGGGATGGATGACGCTCGCCATCGCGGCCAAGTCGGACCCGGCGCCGTCGCAGTCGGAACTCGCCGATAAACTGGGCGTCGAGGGCGCCACGATGGTCGCCATGGTCGACCGGTTGGTAAAAGCCGGGCTGGTGCAACGCGAAACGTCCTCGACCGATCGCCGCGTCAAGCGGGTGATCCTGACGTCCGCCGGCGCCGAGTCCTATGCGAAGCTCAAGGTTCAGGCAACGCAACTTCTGCAGGAGATGCTGCACGACATCGATGCGAACGAGCTGCTCCGCGCTACCGAGCTTCTCGAGCGGCTGCAGAAGAGCATCGACGGGGCATAAGCGTCAATGCGCAGGTTCTGGATCGCTCTTTGGACCAACCAGTTTGCTGCGGTCGCTGGTCAGCGCGGGCTGCTCGACCGCTGCTGCCGCCAGCACTGCAGGCCCCGCCAACCACGCGCTCGCTCTAGGTGCCATCCAGCGCTCCACGTCATCGAACACGGTGAATACGGCCGGGACGATCACCAAGGTCAGCAGCGTCGAGGTAATCAGGCCGCCGATCACGGCGATGGCCATGGGACCGCGGAAATCGCTGTCCCCGCCCCAGTCGATCGCCACCGGCAGCATACCGGCGACCATGGCCACCGTGGTCATCACGATGGGCCGGGCGCGCTTGTGCCCCGCCTCCAGTATTGCTTCAAGACGTGTCTTGCCGGCGCGCATCTGCTCGATCGCGAAATCGACCAGCAAAATCGAGTTCTTGGCGACGATGCCCATCAACATCAGCAGGCCGATCACCACCGGCAAAGAAAGCGGCGTCCGCGTCAGCACCAAGGCCAGCACCGCCCCTCCCAGCGATAAAGGCAGCGCAGACAAAATGGTGATGGGCTGGAACACGCGCACGAACAGCAGCACAAGTACCGCCAATACCATCAGCACCCCGGTGACGATGGCGATTATGAAGTTGCCGAACAATTCGTTCATGAACTCGGCATCGCCGGTATCCACCAAGTGCACTCCCTGAGGGAGGTGCTTCAAAGCCGGTAGATCGTGGACTTTCGCCGTCGCGGTGCCCAACGCCACGCCGGGAGCCAGATCCGCATCGAGATACAGCCGGCGGCTCAAGTTATAGCGGCGCACGGCCGACGGTCCTTGCCCAAAACTCAAGTCGGCCACGCTCTTCAGCGGCACGCTCGAGCCAGCGGCGGTCGGCACCGGCAGATTCTCCAGCGTGGTGAGGTCTTGACGCGCATTCTCCGGCAAGCTCACCCGGATCGGGATCTGCCGGTCGCTCAACGAGAATTTCGCGCCATTCTGCGGCAGGTCTCCCAAGGTCGCGATGCGCATGGTCTGGCTGATGCTCTGCACGCTGACGCCCAGCTGCGCGGCGATATCGAGGCGCGGGTGCACGACGATTTCGGGCCGCGGCAGGTCGCCGTTGATGCGAACTCCGCGCAACTCCTTCAGGCCGCGCATTTGCTCGAGCAAATCATGTCCCGTGCGTTCGAGCGTCACCGCATCATCGCCGATCAAAAACAAGGTGACATCGCGGCCCCCGCCGATGCCGAAGCCGTTGAAACTCAAATGACCGTCCGGCACCTGATTGAGCGCCGGCATCATCCCTTGCTCCCATTGCTTCTGGGACATGGATCGCGCGGCTCGCGGCACCAGGTTGACGAACAGCTGCGCGGTGGAAACGTCGCGCTCGAAGCCGATGAACTCCACGATGTTGGTAACTTGGGGACTGGTACGCAGGATGACGGCCGCTTGCGCGGAAACTTCGGCCGTGCGCTGCAGCGTGCCGCCCGGCGGCAATTCGATGTTCAGCAACGAGGTTGCAATGTCTTCGGGCGGCACGAAGGATTTCGGAATCGCCGCCGCGCCGCCGACCGAGATCACGAAGAACAGCGTGCCGGCGCCGATGGTTTTCCAGCGGTTCGCCACGCACCAGCGCAATGCCATCAAATAGGACGACATGATGGGGCCGGTGTCGTTGTGTGCCGCGATCGAGTCGCTGCGCAATGCATAAGCCGCCAACACCGGCGTGATCATGCGCGCCACCATCAACGACACGAACACCGCCGCTGCTACGGTCAGGCCGAATTGCTTGAAGAATTGGCCGCTAAGACCGCCCATGAAGCTCACCGGCAGAAACACGGCGATGATGGTGAACGAGGTGGCCACCACGGCCAGCCCGATTTCGTCGGCCGCGTCCAGCGCGGCACGAAAGCCGCTCTTGCCCATGCGCATGTGACGCACGATGTTTTCGATCTCGACGATGGCGTCGTCCACCAAAACGCCGGCGACCAGCGACAGCGCCAGCAGCGTCATCTGATTCAAGGTGAACCCGATCCACTGCATGAAGGCAAAGGTCGGAACCGCCGACAAAGGGATGGCGAGCGCCGAAATCAGCGTAGCGCGCCAACTTCGCAGGAAGAACCACACCACCACCACCGCCAGCACCGAGCCTTCGATGAGCGCGCTCAGCGCCGAGTGATATGTCTTCACGGTATGATCGACGGTGGTGAACATCCGATGGATTTGCACGGCGGGAGTTTCGGCGAGAATCTTCGCGATTTCCTTGGTCACGCCCTCGGCGGTGCTGACGTCGGACGCGCCCATGGCCTTGTACACCGAGAATGCGGTCGCTGGCCGGCCATCGAGCCGCGCCATATTGCGCACCTCGGCAATGCCGTCGCGTACCTCTGCGATGTCGCTGAGGCGCGCAAATTTGCCGCCACGCACGATGATTTGCGTATCGGCCAGCGCGGCGGCGGTCTTGGCGCCGCCGAGCACGCGGATCGCCTGCTCGCCGCCGCCGACCTGGGCACGGCCGCCGGCAGCGTCCAGGTTCAGTTGGCGCAACTGCTCGTTGACCTCGACCGCCGTCAGCCCCATGGCTTGCATGCGCCCCGGATCCAATTCCACACGGATCTCACGATCCACGCCGCCGACGCGTCCGACCCGCGCGACGCCCGGGACCGCCAGCAAGCGTTTGGTAATGGTATTGTCGATGGTCCAACTCAACTCGGCGGGCGTCAAAGTGGTGGTGCTCACCGCGTAATAGGCGAAGGCGCCCCCATCGACGCTCTCGCGCTCGACCTGCGGTTCGAAAATGCCCTGCGGCAAATCGTTGCGCACCCTGGCCACGGCATCGCGCACATCGGTCACGGCACGGTCGATGGGCGTGCCGATTTGGAATTCGGTACTGATGAACACCGTACCTTCAGTGATGACGGTTTGTATGTGGCGCACGTTGCCGATACTGGAGATCGAGCCCTCCACCTTCTGTGCGATCTGCGTCTCCATCTCGGTGGGAGCGGCGGCCGGCTGATTGATGGTGACGTTCACAATGGGGAAGGACACGTCCGGATTCAGATTGATCGGCAGCCGTATGAAGGCAACGACGCCGAGGAAGAACAGCACCACGAACAGCACGATCGGGGTGACCGGGTGGCGAATCGCCCAGGCGGATATATTTCTCACGATTTGCCGAGCTGCGTTGGCACCGGCTTGCTCAATTCGACCGGTTTGACCAGTTCGCCTTCCTGCAGGAACGCGCCAGCCGTGGCCACGATGTGTTCCTTGGCGAGAACGCCGTCGGCGATGCTGACGCCGTCGGGAACGATGCCCGAGACGCGCACGGCGCGCCGCTCCACCTTGTTTTGCGCATTGACGATCAGCACGTAGCTGCCCTTGTCGTCCGTGAGAACCGCCGTTTGCGGCAACACGGCGCGCTCCGCGTTGCTCACCGTCACCTCGGCGCGCGCAAACGCGCCGGGCCGCAAGTTCGGATCCGACGTCAGCGACACGCGCGCCGTTCCTAGACGGGTGGCGGGGTCGATCACCGCACCCAGCAAACGAATGGCGCCCTGGTACACCTTGGAGGTACCAGTGAGCCTCACGTCCACGGCCTGCCCGACCTTCAGCAGCGGCAGATCTTGTTCGGCCACCTGGCCGCGCAGTTCGATTTCGCCGTCCTTGGACAAGCGAAACAAGGCTTCACCGCCTGCCGTGGCCGTTTGCCCTACTTCGACATTACGGGTCAGTATGACCCCATCGGCGGGCGCGCGAATGTCGGCGCGTGCTAGTCGAGCCTTGGCCTCATCGAGCTGCGCGGACGCTACCTTGACGCGTGCGGCGGCCGTTACACCGCTGGAGCGGCGACGTTGCGTCTCCTCCGCCGACAACGCGCCGGAGGCGCCGACCGCCTGAGCGCGGCGGTATTCGGCGTCCGCCAGTTCAGCCTCGGCGCGCGCCTGATCCAGCGCCGCCTCGAGATTCGCCACCTGCGGTTCGAGCACCGAAATATTCAAATGCGCCAGCACCTGACCCTGCTTCACATGATCACCTGCCTCGACCAAGATGGCAGCGACGCGGCCGCCATCCCCTTCGACGCCGATGGGCATGTCGAAACGCGCGGCGATCGTGCCAATGATGCTCACCGTGGTCGGCACGGTGCTGACGCCCACCTGGGTCACTGATACGGTCGGCACGGTCTTCTCGGTGACGGCGTTCCTGACGGCCAAGGCCTGCGTAAAGCGCAGCACCAGTAGCGCGGCCACCAGCACCGCAACGGTCGCAAATACCCAGACGCCCTTACGGCTTTTTCTCCAGAAGCCTTGTTCCGGAATGTGTTCGATCGACGGCGTTTCGCTCATCACATCACATCCCAGGGATAGTGTCCCTTATCCAGAATGAATCCAGCCAGCTGGTTCATTTCCTCGTCCTCATTGCGCTCGATGCGCCGCAAGTTGTTGGCCATGCGCCGCTTGGCCTGTTGCGCGAACACTTGGGCTACGTCTACGGCTTGCGACGCGTCCTTAACCGACCGCTGTGCGAGATCTGCCGCGCGCGAGGTGACGCACAGCCCGACGAATAAATCGATCGCAATGTCAGCGATGCGCTTCAGCGCATGCTGTTGGTCGGCGATCGAGCGGCCGAACTTGCGCAGCAGAACATCGCTGACTCGCGCGATTTCGACCGTATAGCGTTCATAGATGGCCGCGGTGTCGCGCAAGGACTGCGGCATTTGAGCCAGTATCTTATCTCTTCCCACTCCGGTTGCCCGGGTCAGCCGGCGCTCGGCGTAATCGCTCAACACTCCGAATCCCTTGATCGGATGGTTGAAAATGTCGTCCACTGCCGCCTTCAGCTCGCCCAGCGACTTACCCAGATCCTTGAGCGCGGACAGTCCTATATACAGCCGCAGCACCTCATTGGTTCCCTCGAAAATCGTCAAAATGCGGCAGTCGCGGGTGATCTGCTCGTACGGATACTCGCGCATGAAGCCGCTGCCCGCCGCGATTTGTAGCGCCTCATAGGCGCCGCGCTGCAGCGCTTCGCTGGCGAATATCTTGCTGATCGCCGCCTCGACTGAATAGTCGTCATACCCCGAATCGATATAGTGGGCAACCATGTAAACCGCGCTCTCTGCGGCAAAGCAATCGATCGTCATTTGCGAAATCTTTTCGCGTATCGCGCCAAAATCCCCGATCGGCTGCTCGAACTGCTTACGCGATCGAGCCTGGGCCGAGGACAAGCCGATCAGGGTCCTCATACCCCCCACCGCACCACCCCCCAAACCCGTGCGTCCGTTGTTCAAGATCGCCATGGCCACCTTGAAGCCCTTGCCTTCCATGTCGAGCAGGTTCTTTGCTGGAACGCGTACGTCAGCAAAACTCACCGTTGTCGTGGAGGATGCGCGGATTCCCATCTTGTCCTCGTGCACGCCGTGACTCACGCCGGGCCACGCCGCCTCGACAATGAACGCCGTAATCTTGCCCTGCGGCGAGGTGGTGCGCGCGAAGACCGTGTAAAGGTCGGCAATGCCGCCGTTGGTGATCCAAATCTTCTCGCCGTTCAGAGTCCAGCTACCATCGGGATTCTTGTCCGCGCGCGTGCGAATCGAGGCGGCGTCAGAGCCGGCACCGGACTCGGTCAGGCAGAACGCGGCGATCATCTCGCCGCTCGCCAGCTTCGGTAAGTAGCGAGCCTTCTGCTCAGCCGTGCCGAACAGCAACAAGCCCTTCATGCCGATCGAACTATGCGCCCCGATGGTGAGAGTGACGGAGCTATCGTGCGTGCTGCTTTGGCCCAGGACGCGCGCGTAAGCCGCGTTGGAAAGTCCCAGGCCGCCGTGTTCTTCCGGGATGATGAGCCCGAACAATCCGAGATCGCGTAGTCCCTGAATGAACTCGGCAGGCTGCTCAGCCTCGCGATCCCAGCGCTTGAAATCCGCGTGTTTCGGACCCAAGAATTGGTCGATGGCATCCAAGATTGCCCCCAGCACTTCTCGATCCTTGTCGCGCAGCCGCGGATAAGGAAACAGCTGCTCCTCGAGAATCCGACCGGCCACCAGATTCTTTACCACGCTCATTTCTCACACCTATTGCGCAACGCGATCAATCACGAGATTGAGAGCGCCGCTCCCGCCCACTTCGAAGGGCGCTTCGCCATACAGATCGCCGGCGGCCGGCGTCGGCTGGCCGCTGAACGATACCCGGGCCGTGATCGATACCTTCTGGCCGCTGGACAGCACGCGGCCGGGAATCATCGAATCCGCGGCCGACAAGCTCACCCGCGTGCCGATCGCAGCGGTGGTCAATCGCTTCGCGGCCAGCGGTGGTCCCGACCCTCCCGGCTCGCGCGCAAATACGAACAGCGGCGTGCCGCTGGTGACGCGCGCCTGCAGGGCTGGTGCGACGCTGATATTGACATTGACCTCAGCCGCTGCCGAGACCGCCGCGCTCGCATTCGTCCCGCTCGCCGACGAATTCGTCCCGGAGGGCGTAGTGTCGGCTGCGCCATTCATGGCCCGCGCGCTCCCTGGCTGCGCCGCAGGTCCGAGTTCGGCGATACGTGCATCCAGCATCTGTTCTATTTGCGGCGGCGGATGCTGATCCTTGAGCGCCTGCCAGCGCTGCCGCGCCAAGCTGGTGTCGCCGCGGATGGCCGCCGCGAATCCGCCGTACAACAGAGCCTTAGGATTATCCTGCGCCAGCGCCAGCGCTTCCTCGAACAATTGTGAGGCCTGCGGCGTGATGTCGCCGCCCGCCCGCACGCTCAAGGCTTCGCCCAGGCCCAGCGCCGCGTCCGCGTTCTTGCTCAAGGAGTACGCATGCTGAAAGGCCACGACGGCGTCGTCGGCGCGCTCCAAGGCCAGGTACGAGCGGCCCATCATCAGCCAGCCGGTCAGATCGTTCGGCTCGTCCTTCAGATGCTGCTCGAGTTTTGCCACCATTGCGGCCACCTCGGGATCGGAAGCGGAATGCGGCCTTTGCTCAGCGGCAGCGTGCCAGTCCCAATTCGACCATAACGGATACAGCCCCGCTGCCGCACCGCTCATGATGGCAGCGGCAATCACGCCGGCGATCCTCGAGCGCTTGGCGCGCAACAAGGGAATCGCCACCGCTGCGGCGGCGATCACAGCCATCAAGGCCGCGACGACTATGAAGATCTTCATTCGTCGATCGGCATGTGCGCACGCTGCCGTGCGATTCGCATGACGATGAAACCGCCGCACAGCACCATGACGAAGGGCGCTCCCCAGATGAGAAGCGTCTTAGGCTCGAGCGGCGGAGAGAAGCGCACGAAGTCGCCGTATCTGTCCGTCATGAATTTGAAGATGGCGTCATCGCTCTGATGGGCGAGGAGCATGTCGCGAACTTGCCGGCGCAAGTCGCCGGCCAATTCCACATTCGAGTCGGCAATCGACTCATTCTGGCACACCAGGCAGCGCAGCTCCTTGGTGATGCGCTCGAAGCGCCCCTGCAGCGCGGCGTCCTGCAATTGGCCGTGTTCGTCCAAGCCGCCAGTCGCCGCAGTGCCGGCCGCGCCAGCCGCGACGGCCGCGATCGCGAGCGCTGCGGCCAGCAAGGCGGCGGGCCAGAACGCGATGAGGGAGCGGCGCATCGTCACGCGCCGCTCCGCTGCGCGGCGGCGATGCGCGGCAAAAATTCCTTGTCCCACACGGCCTGTGTCATGGGCGTGATGAATTTGAAAATGACCCGGCCGCGCTGGTCGACTAGAAAGGTCTCCGGTGCGCCGTAGGCGCCCCAATCGATGGCGGCACGCCCGTCCGCGTCGAAGCCGACTGCTTGGTATGGATTGCCGAGTTGCTCGAGCCATTGCTTGGCCTTGTCTCGTTCATCCATCCAGTCGAGTCCGATCAGGGGAACGGTGTGCTGCTGCGAGATCGCCAACAAAGTCGCGTGCTCGGCGCGGCATTCCCCGCACCAGGTTCCCCACACATTGAGCACGTAGACCTGACCCTTGAGGGTGGAATTGCTGACGACGCGCGCCGGATCGAGCACATCGACCAGCGCGAATTCCGGCGCCGGCTTGCCGATCAACGGCGATGGCAGTTCATGAATGTCGCGCTTGGGGTTCAATCCGAATGCGAACAGCACGACCAGCGTCAGAAAGGCCGCAAACGGCAACAGAAACTTCCACATTATGCTGGCCCGGGCTGCGGATGCGGAGTGGGTGGCGCAGTTTTCTCAGGGGCGGTAGCCGGCGCCTTGACGCGATAGCGCCGATCGGTGGCCGCCAGCAACCCGCCGAATGCCATGATGATCGCGCCCAGCCAGATGTAGCGCACCAAAGGCTTGTATTGGATGCGCATGCTCCAAGCATCCGCGCCGAGCGGATTGCCCATCGCGACGAACAAATCGCGAGCCCAACCAACCGAGATGGCTGCCTGACTGTTGTCGGTCTGCTGCACCCAGAAGTGACGCTTCTGCGGGAACAGCGTGGTGATGAGCCGGCCGGCATGACGCACCTCGACCACCGCCTGTACCGCATCGTAATTCGGACCGCGCACGTCGGCGGCGGCAACGAACTTGAAGTCGTAGCCGGCGATGGTGAAATTGCCGCCCGGCTTCAGCGCCACATCCTTCTCGATCTTGTAGCTTTCCACGCCGCTCGCACCGATGGCGAATACACCGACACCCAGGTGCGCAATGCACATGCCGAGCAGCGCGGCGCCGAGCTTCTGCTTTTGGCGCAGACGGCGCACCGGTTCCAGCAACGAGGACAGGATGACCCAGAAGCCGAGGCTGAAGCCAATGAGACCGACCGGATGAAATTGCCGGAACACCAAGCCTTGGATCGCCACCGACATTAGAATCGCCGCGGCGCCCATCCACCATAATGGCTTGGCCGCGACCGTGAGCTTGCGGCGGCGCCACGCCGAGTGCATGCCGATCGCCAAGAACACCATCAGCGGCAACATCGGCACCAGAAACATCACGGCGAACACCGGCGGCCCCACCGAGATCTTGCCGATGCCGAGCATCTCGTAGACCAGCGGCGACAACGTGCCCCACAACACCAGTCCGGCCACGCCGACCAAGATGACGTTGTTGATCAGGAGAAAGAACTCGCGCGAGAGAAATTCGAAGCCGCCGGGCGCGTATAGCTTCGGCGCGCGCCACGCATACAGAGACAAGGAGCCGCCGATGGTGATTACCAGGAAGGCCAGAATGTAAAGCCCGCGCGTGGGGTCGGTGGCGAACGAATGCACCGATACCAACACGCCGGAGCGCACCAAAAATGTCCCGACCAAACTCAGGGAAAACGCGAATATCGCCAGCAGCAGCGTCCAGCTTTTGAAGATGCCGCGCTTCTCAGTCACGCTGAGCGAGTGAATGAGCGCCGTGCCGACCAACCAGGGCATGAACGATGCGTTTTCAACCGGGTCCCAAAACCACCAGCCGCCCCAGCCCAACTCGTAGTAGGCCCACCAACTGCCGAGAGCAATACCGATGGTTTGGAACATCCAGGCAAAAATGGTCCACGGCCGTGTCCACTTCGCCCAGGTCTGATCGAGCCGGCCCTCCAGCATGGCGGCGCATGCAAAGGCGAACGCTACCGAAAAGCCGACATATCCCGTGTAGAGCATGGGCGGGTGGATGGCGAGCGCGAAATCCTGCAGTACCGGATTCAAGTCGGCGCCGTCCTGCCACGCCGGCAGCAAGCGCAGGAAGGGGTTCGAGGTCCACAGGGTAAAGAGCATGAAGCCGCCGCTGATCAGACCCATGACGCCGAGCACGCGACTGGAGAAGCTCACCGGCAACGCGCGGCTGAAGGCCGCTACCGCGACGCTCCAAATGGAGAGAATCAATATCCAAAGCAGCAAGGAGCCCTCGTGCGCGCCCCATACGGCCGCCACTTGATAAAACAAAGGCAGATGCGAATTGGAATTGTGCGCAACATACGCCACGGAAAAATCGTTGTGGACGAACGCGTACACCAGGCAGCCGAACGAGGTCGCGACGAAGACGAATTGGCCGGTAACCGCCGGCCGGGCAACCGCCATCCAATCGGGGTTTCCCTTCCAGGCACCGGTCAAACCGAAAAATGCCTGCGACACACTCAAGATGAAGGCCAGGATCAGCGCAAAAATTCCGAGTTCAGGTGCCATAGCGTCTCGTGAGCAGTTTCAAGTGATGGGTTGACGGGCGGTCGGGTGGGCGCCGTCCTTGTTCTTGAGCGATGCGGCGACTTCCGGCGGCATGTACTTCTCGTCATGCTTGGCAAGCACCTCATCGGCAACGAACGCGCCGTGCGCGTTCATGGTGCCGTGCGCGATGATACCCTGCCCCTCGCGGAATAGATCCGGCAGCACGCCCGAATATTCGACCGGGACTTCATGGGCGAAATCCGACAGCACGAAACGCACCTGCAGGTCTCCCGGCCGGCGCTGCACGCTGCCCTTGACCACCATGCCGCCGATGCGAAAGCGCTTGTCGGCGGGCGCCTGGCCGGCCGCCACCTGCGAGGGATCATAATAAAACATGATGTTCTCGCGCGATGCCATCACCGCGAGGGACACTGCGGCGGCGACTCCGCCGAGAATGCCGAGCACCACGAATAATCGTTTACGTCTGGGAGTCATAGTTGGTGCTCATCGCCTTCACTTGCCGCCATTGCCAACGCACGCCTCGCCCGCAAGCGCGCGGCCGCAAGATAGCGGCGCGCCGACCATAGGTTCCACGCGAACACGACGGCCGCCAGGGCAAAGCACGGCCATACGTAGCGCGCGTAGCCGCCCATCTCCCAAAAGCCACCACCCGTCATGATTTTACCGCCTGGCGCACCCAACTGGCCTGGCGTTCGCGATTTAAAACCTCGCCCTGCAGGCGCAGGCACAAAACTGCCCCAAAAAACAGCATGCATCCCAGGAACATGGACAGCAGCGGCCACAACATGGCGGCATCGATCGACGGCTTGCCTAGTTTCGCTACGGTGGCGGCCTGATGCAGCGAGTTCCACCACACCACCGAGTAGTGAATGATGGGCACGTTCACGACGCCGACGATGGCCAGCAGCGCGGAGGCGCGATCGCCGCGCGCCGCGTCTTCGAAGGCGGAGCGCAACGACAGCACGCCCACGTAGAGAAATAGCAGGATCAACTCGGAAGTCAGGCGCGGGTCCCAGGCCCAATACGTGCCCCACATCGGCTTGCCCCAGAGCGAACCGGTGGCCAAAGCCAATATCGTGAACGAGGCGCCTATGGGCGCACAAGCTGCCGCCACCGCGTGGCCCATTTTGATGCGCCAGATGAGGCCGATGGCGCCCGCCACGGCCATCGTGGTGTAGATAAATGTCGACATCCATGCGCCAGGCGCATGCACGTAAATGATGCGAAAGGCATCGCCCTGTTGATAGTCCGGTGGCGCAAACGCAAGTCCGTCGATGACGCCATAGCCCACTGTCAGTGCTGCCAGCCCAAGAAACCACGGCGCAAGCGCGGCGGCCGAGGAATAGACGTAAGGCGGTGACGCAAGTTTATAGAACCAAGTCCACATGTGCGCTGATCTTTGAATCCTACTCGAGGGTAATACGCAGTGCAGCCGCCGCCGCGAAAGGCGCCAGGGTACAGGTGAACACGCACAGCGCCGCGAGAAAATACAAGGCTCCGGCGGCGCTGATTTGCGAAATAGCTCGATCCGTCGCAGCGGCACCAAAAATCAACAGCGGCATCGCCAGCGGCAGCACGATCAAGGACAGCAAGACATTGCCGCGGCGCAAGCCGATGGTCAGACCGGCGCCGATTGCGCCCAACCAACTCAAGGTCAATGTTCCCATCGCCAAGCTCACCATCATTGTCGCAAATGCGACGCTGGGAATGTTCAAGGCAATCGCCACCAGGGGCGCAACCATCACCAGCGCGGCGCCGCTCACCACCCAGTGTGCGCAAGTTTTGGCCGTCACGATGAGCGCCAGACCCTGGCCGCTGAGGGCAAGCTGTTCGAGCGTGCCATCGTCCGCGTCGCTCTTGAACAAGGCATCCAGCGATAACAGCGACGATAGCAGCGCAGCCACCCAAAGCACACCGGGTGACATGTCTCGCAGTAGCGACAATTGCAGGTTCAGCCCCAGCGGGAACAGCGTCGTGACGATCAGGAAGAACACCAATGGTTGCAATAATTGCTCGGGTCGTCTGAAACTGAGATACAGCTCACGGCGCGTGATCAGCCAAAAGGCCTCTACCGGGCCGACGCTCATGCGTTCAGCTCCAAGCGGCGCAGCGGACATTCGAGCGTCAGTTCGTGATGCGCGACCACGACCGCCAGACCGCCCTGCAGGACATGCGACCGCAGCAGCCGCGAAACCAGCTCAGTGCCTTGGGCATCTAGATTCGTAAAGGGTTCATCCAGCAACCATAGGGACGCCCGCATGGCCAGCACGCGCGCCATGGCAACGCGCCGCCGCTGGCCCGCGGACAACACCCGCGCCGGCAGATCCGCGCAATGGGGCACACCGGTGTGCCGCAGCGCGTCGCGCAGTTCCGCCGGCGAAACGCGACGCTTGATCCCCACCGAAAAGCGCAGGTTCTCCACAGCCGTCAGATCGCCCTTCAATGCCGGCTCATGCGATAAGTAGGCCAGGTGCGCCTGATATTCGGCGCCAAATCGCTCGATTGCCTTGCTGCACCAGGTGACGGTGCCCTGCTCTGGATGCAGCAGGCCGGTGATCACGCGCAGCAGCGTGCTCTTGCCGCTGCCATTGGGTCCGGCCACATGCACGAGTTCACCCGGCCTTACCTGCAGGCTCACGCCCTTGAGCACATGCAAATCGCCGCGCCAAACATGGACCTTATCAACCCCGAGGCCGTTTGGGACGCTGTTCATGGAGGCGCGAGCTTAACTAAATCAACGGGTTGAAACCACCAATTCACGCGTTCTTTATCATTTTTGCGCTGAATCCTCGACGCCATTCCGGGGCGAGCCCGGCAGTTCGATGGTTCGCGCCCGCACGCGCGTACCGGTAATCCAGAGTTCGCCGATCGAGATCGGCAATCGAAATCGCCGCGGTCCGCAGCTGCCCGGGTTCAGAAACAGCACGCCATCGCGCTGCCGAACCATCGGCTGGTGCGAATGACCGCTGACCACGACCCTTACCTGCGCGGCCTTCGGTTCGATGTTGAGTTGGGTGAGATCATGGAGCACATAGGCGAACACATCGCCGAGGCGGATCAACTCGGTTTCTCGCAGCCGGCGCGCCCACGCGCCTTTATCGATATTGCCCCTGACCGCGGTCAGCGGAGCAATGGCTGCAATGTCCTCCAGAACGGAGGCCGTCCCGATGTCTCCGCCGTGAATAATGTAATCACAGCCGAGAAGAAAGGCTCGCGCCTCGGGCCGCAACAATCCATGAGTGTCGGATAGAACGCCAACCCGCAGCGCGCGCGGCTTAGCGGACGGCGCACCCAAAACCGCGGCGTGTGTCGCGTGCACGCGCCGCGGTCTTGGATCGTCAGCGGGGATTAACGCTCCCAATGACCTGGATTGTGGTGCCAATGGGGTCCGCGTTGTTCCCAACGATCCGGAACCCAATGGTAGCCGCGACGCTCGCCCATCCAGCGACCGCCGACCCATACGTGCTGACCGCCCCGCCACTCCCAGAAACCCGGCGCCCAGAAGTATCCAGCGCGCGGCGGTGGCACGGTCTCGACGCGAACCGGCGGCGGCGCAACGTCGATGTCCACCACCACGCCTGCATACGTCACGGCAGGTGCGGTAATGGCACTGGCGGCCATGCATAACCCTAATAACAACGCCTTACGGGACTTATTCATACGCGTACTCCTTTTTCCACCGAACTTACCTAGCTAACGAAAGCATCTTATAGTCCGTTGACGATGTGACCTTGTATGGAGCACGTCATAGAATAAAATGATTCTCCATATCCTTCTTAAGTCGTTGAATAATCAGATGAATACGGAGTCACCGCTTCCGCCTTAAGTGTTGGTAACGTGCGCACCGAGCGAATCACCGGCCGGCCTCCAGCAATCAACGCCAATAGCAGGGCGATACAACCCGCAAAGCCTAGCGCCACACGCAGACCCAGATGTTCCCCGAGCCATCCGCCGATGAGCGCGCCGGGGCCGGCGGGAATGAGAATCAGCCAGCGCATGGTGCTGGTCATGCGGCCCAGCATCGGTGCCGGCGTCACTGACTGACGTATCGACAAGAAGTTGATGAACACTAAAACCGCGCCGGAGCCGAACATGAACAACATCAACGCGTAGGCGGCAACGCCGATGCCATTGAGCGGCGCCACTGCGAGCAGCAACCAACCGGCGCCGGACACGGCGAAGCCCATGACCAGCGTGGGCCCTCCGCCGAGCCTGCGGACGATACGATGGCCATTGATACTGGCCAATACCGTGCCTGCGCCCAATGCCACGTAGCTCAGGCCTACGCCGCGCTCCGACAGTCCCAACTGCCGCGTGGCGAACAAAATCTGCACGACCATGGCGCATTGGTTGCAAAACTGCCAGATGCCGACACAGCTCGCCATGGCGACCAACAACGCGTGGCCGCGAACGAAATCGATGCCTTCGCGCATTGCCGACCAAAACGGGGTGCTAACCTTGAGCGCATTTTCCTTGATGGGCACGCCGCGTAGAATGGTTGCGGAAATCAACAACAGCACGCCATCCGCTACTAGCGCGAACGGCGCGCCGGTCAACTTGATCAAGGCGCCCGCGGCGCCCGGGCCCGCGACTTCGGCGGCGGAGCTGGCCAGCGCATTCTTGGCATGCGCCTCGACCAAGCGATCGCGCGGCACAATTTGCGTCAGCACTATTTGCGCCGCGCTGCCCGCGGTGGTGTTCACGGCGCCGATCAAGAACGCAACCACGTACAACCATGCCATCGACAACCAGCCCAACCACCATGCCGCCGGTACCGTCGCGACGCCGAGCGCGATCGAAAGCTCACCGACCACATAGACCGGTAGCTTGCGCACGCGGTCCAGCCAGACGCCGGTCGGCAGCGAGAACAACACAAAGGGGATGATTTCCATCGCCGTCAGGAATCCCATCTGCACGGGTGATGCCCGCATCAGCACCGCCGCAGTCAGCGGAATGGCCAACAGCATCACTTGACCGCCGAAGGAGGAGATCAAAATGGACGTCCACAGCCGGCGATAGGTGGCGTCGCGCAACAAATCGGTGGGCGCGAGCGAAAAGCGATTCAACCAACGGCGCAACAACGTTTCCCCCTGCTGGCTGAGAGCAGCTAGCAGACTTCCAGCGCGCCGGGAACTGCCGGATGCGCCGACTCGCCGAGAAAGCCGCCGCTTTGATGAGCCCAGAGCCGCGCATACAGTCCGCTGCGAGCGAGCAAAGCTTGATGGCTTCCCTCCTCCACGACCCGGCCGTGATCGAGCACGATGAGGCGGTCCATGGCGGCAATGGTGGACAGACGGTGGGCAATGGCTATCACGGTCTTGCCTTCCATCAGTCGATAAAGGCTCTGCTGAATCGCGGCTTCGACTTCGCTGTCCAGTGCGCTCGTCGCCTCATCGAGCAGCAGTATGGGCGCGTCCTTGAGCATGACCCGCGCGATGGCGATTCGCTGGCGTTGGCCGCCGCTGAGTTTCACGCCGCGCTCCCCGACGTGCGCGTCGTAGGCGCCGCGCCCCTGCGCATCCTTGAGCCCGGCGATGAACCCGTCGGCCTCTGCGCGCCGCGCCGCCGCCAGCATTTCTGCATCGGAAGCATCCGGCCGCCCGTACAAAATGTTGTCGCGCACGGAACGGTGCAGCAGTGAGGTGTCCTGGGTCACCATGCCGATTTGCGCGCGCAGGCTATCCTGCGTGAAGGCAGCAATATCCTGGCCATCGATGAGCACGCGGCCCTCCTCGAGGTCGTAGAAGCGCAACAGCAAATTTACGATGGTACTCTTGCCCGCTCCGGATCGGCCCACCAGGCCGATTTTCTCGCCCGCGCGAATATGGATGTTGAGATCGTCGATGACTCGGGCTTCGCTTGGTTTTGCGCCGTACGAGAAGCTGACCCGCTCGAAACGTATGTCGCCGCGCGTGATCAGCAAGGGGCGCGCGTCGGTGCGATCCGTCACCGCCGGTTGGCGCGCCAAGGTGCTGATGCCGTCCTGTACCGTGCCCAACTGCTCGAACAACGAAGTCATTTCCCACATGACCCAGTGCGAAATCCCCGACAGGCGCAGCGCCATCGCCGTAGCAGCGGCTACCGAGCCTATCCCGACCTGGCCGCGGATCCAAAGTAGCAACGTGGCGCCGCCGGTGCTCGCGATCAGCAGCATGCTGAGCGCGTGATTGACGATTTCGAAGCCCGTCACCATGCGCATCTGCCGGTAGACGGTGCTCAAGAACTCCGCCATCGCAGACTTGGCATATAGGGATTCGCGTTGCGTGTGCGAAAAAAGTTTGACGGTGGTGATGTTCGTGTAGGCATCGGTGATGCGCCCGGTCATCAACGAGCGGGCGCCTGCTTGCGCCTGCCCGACTCTGGCCAGACGCGGCACGAAGTACCAAACCGCGAGCAGATATGCTCCCAGCCAAAAAGCAAACGGCGCCAGCAGCCATGCATTGAAGTTGCCCACCACCAGCGCAATGGTGACGAAATAGATCACGACGAACACCAGGATGTCAGCCAAGATCATCCATGAATCACGCACTGCCAGGGCAGTCTGCATGACCTTGGCGGCGACTCTGCCGGCGAACTCGTCCTGATAGAAACTCAAGCTTTGCGCCAGCATGTTGCGGTGGAAAATCCAGCGCAGGCGCATCGCAAAATTGCCGGCCAGCGCCTGCTGCTTCAACAACGTCTGGGCGGCGACCAGCAATGTGCTCGCGAGCAACACGGCGGCTAGCGTCAGCAAGTGCTGCCGCTGCTCGCTCCACAAATGCGACGGCTGGACTTTTGCCAACCAGTCGACGACCCGGCCCAGAAAACCGAATAGCAGCGCCTCGAACACCCCGGTTACCGCGGTGAACAGCGTCATCGACAAGATGTACGGACGCGTGCCCTTGGAACAGGCCCATAAGAACGCGAAGAAGTTCTTTGGCAGCACCGGCACCGGACCCACCGGATAGGCGGCGACCATTTTCTCAAAAATGCGAAACACGATGTCTCCGTAAGCGCGTTAACGCTCCAGGTCTCGTTCGAGAACATCGCCGATTCTGGCGCTGTAGCGAGTGGCCTCTTCGCGTAACGCCACAATTTCTAGCTCGAGAATATAGACTCGATCGGAGCTGGGATCTAATGCATCACGTTCCACCTCGAGCCGCGCGACCTCGTCGAATAATAACTTCTGACGAACGTAAAGATTATTGAGTCTGTCATGGGCGCCCGTGGGCATGGGTGGGATCCTCGGAATTTCTGGTGCCCTCGCCCGGAATCGAACCGGGATGAGATAAAACTCGACGGATTTTAAGTCCGTTGCGTCTACCGATTCCGCCACGAGGGCTCAAAGCACTTAAATTCTAGCAGCTTCGCCGGGCCCTTACAGTGCGAGCCGATCGCGCGCAGGCACGCACCAGATATCGATGGGCTCGCGCCGTCCCCGCAGTTCGAACTGCGGCAGCTGTAGATAGGGCAACGCCTCGCCTGCCGGCGCGCGTTCGGTCAACGCGGCCGCCACCGTGCACGAGAACAGCACCTCGCCGGCGCGTGCTCGTCCGCACAGACGCGCCGCGACATTCACGGTATCGCCGATCAGCGTGGTAGACCTACGGCGCGGCGCACCGAATGCTCTCACCGCCACCTCACCCAGATGCAACCCGACACCGATGCCCGATTCGATCGCCATCTCGTTGCGCCAGCGCGCGGCAATCGGCGCGAAATCGCTCAATATGGCGTGGCCTGCCGCAAATGCATCCGCCGCGCCGTCCGCGCCCGCCTTGTACACACCGAATCCGGCCATGATGCAATCACCGGCCATGTGGAACACTTCGCCGCCAAACCGTGCCGTGGCGTTGGTCAGCACGAGAACGAACTCGTCCAGCAACGGTACGACTTGTGCAGCCGCAAGGCGCTCAGCCAAGCCGGTATAGCCTCGCAGGTCCGCGAACAGGACGGTACCATGTGCCGTCTGCACGTCGCGTGCGCGGGCTAAGATGATGGGGTCGGCCGGCCGCAATCGTGCGACGGAGGCAGGACGCTCATTTCTCGGATCGCTCATTGGTGCGATTATGCACCAAGCGCACCGTCATCGGCAGATTCACCCAATGCGAGCCCATGCTTAACCCTAATTTCTCGTTGAACGGCAAGGTAGCAATCATAACCGGTGCCTCGCGCGGCATCGGCGCCGCGCTCGCCACGGCATTGTCGCAGCACGGTGTCAGCGTCGCGTTGCTGGGGCGCGATCGTCAAGCGCTCGAGTCCTTGCAGCAGTCCCTGACGCGAAACGGAAATATCGCCATGCATATCGTCGCGGATGTCACCGACGTGGCCCTGCTGGATGCCTGTTTCGACCGTGTTGTGGCGCAATTCGGCAAGCTCGATATTCTGATCAATAACGCAGGAATGGAAGAAATGTGCGACTCTCGCGCGGTTACGGAAGGCCTTTGGGACCGCATCGTCGATACCAACTTGAAGTCCGCCTTTTTTTGCGCTCGCGCAGCCGCGAATCGCATGCCGAATGGCGGCAGCATTTTGAATATATGCTCGCTGACCTGCGAGGTCGGTGTCCCCGGCGCAGCCGCGTACGGTGCTTCGAAATCCGGCTTGGCGTCCTTGACGCGCACGCTGGCCACCGAGTGGGCCGGCGCTGCCATCCGCGTCAACGGCATCGGCCCCGGCTATTTTCGCACTGCACTCACGGAGATTTTTTATCAAGATGCCGCATGGCAACAAAGCATGTTGCAGAAAATTCCGATGCGGCGATTTGGACAATTGCAGGAACTCGGCGGTGCGGCGATATTCTTGTGTTCGGACGCTGCCAGTTACATCAGCGGACAAATCTTGTATGTCGATGGCGGCTATCTCGCCTCCGTGTAACGCGGCCAGGGATTGGCAGCGCCCGCGCTATTTGCGCAGCAATCGGCAGCGCGTCTCGGACACCGCGCGGGCGTGGGCGTCGAAGCCCTCGTAGAGCGCCAACGAATGTGCATCCTCGGCGAGTCCCGGGTAGCCGCTCGCACTCACGTAGCCTACCGACATGCGCTTCATGAAGTCGAACACCGACAGCGGTGAAGTGGTTCGCGCGTGGCGCCCGGTCGGCAGTACCGCGTTGATACCCAACATGTAGTTGCCCAAGGTGATCGGCGTGTGTTTCCCCAACAGCACTTCACCGGCATTGCGGATGCGGCCCAGCACTTCCAGTGGATCCGCAGCCAGGATCTCCAGGTGTTCCGGCGCGAATTCATTGACGAATTCGACCGCAGCGGCGAAATCGCGCGTCAAGATGATGCCGCCTGCCTTGCCGCAAAGCACCCGGCGAGAAAAATCCGCACGCTGCGGATCCATCTGGCGCCAGAAACCGGCGAGGGCCTCGCGGGCCGCGGCGATAACCTGCCGGCTGTTCGTCACCAGATACGCCGATGAATCCGCACCATGCTCGGCCTCGATCAATAGGTCCAGCGCGGCAAGGGAACCGTCCGCGGATTCATCCGCAAGCACGATGGACTCGCTGGGTCCGGCGTTGATACCTGGGTCAATGACGTTCGACAGCAAGCGTTTTGCCGCCAATACCCACGGACTGCCCGGCCCGACGATCTTCAAGCACTTGGGAACACTCTCGGTGCCGTAAGCAACGGCAGCAACTCCCTGGGCGCCGCCGCACTTGTAAACCTCCTTGATGCCCACGCAACGAGCGGCCACCAAGGTCCCGGGGTCTACGCGTCCATCCGGTCCCGGCGGCGTGATGATGACGGTGCGCGGTACGCCGGCCACCAGCGCCGGAATGGCGGTCATGTTGAGGACGCTGGGAAACGAACCTTTGCCGCGCGGCACGTAGCAGGCGACGGAATCGATAGGTAGATGACGGTCGCCGACCCATACGCCGGGTTCGATTTCCTTGAGCCACATCTCCTCGGGCTTCTGTGCTTCATGGAAGCGGCGGATATTGTGAACGGCGTGTTCGATGGCGCGTGTCACGTCGGCGGGAACTCGATCCACAGCCGCCGCAAACTCCGTCTCCTCGGCTCGGATGCTCATGCCGTCGATCGTCACACCGTCGTACTCGCGGGCGAAACGCCGCAACGCTGCATCACCCTCCATTTTCACGGCCTCGATGATGGGTTGCGCACGCTCGCAGAAAGGCGCCAGATCCGTGAGGCTGCGCGCCAACAGCGACTCCGGAAAGCTCGCCGACGCGCTCAAGTCATGAAAAGACAGCGGTGCATCCATGACTGCGTCTCCAGGCTCAGCGATTCGTCGAATTGTAACAGTTAGAAGGGATAATTCAGGCCCGTAAACACGGCGGCGCCATCGCTGCCTATGCCGATGTCGACGTAGCCCACCACGAACGGACGTGCGATGCCGCGAAAGCCCACCCCATAGGCCTGATGCAGGTGATCCACCGGCGAGGTGCCGGTCTGCGAGAACACCCGCCCCACATCGATAAAGGGCGCGATTTCGATATCCAAATCCGTGGTCACCGCGTTGAGGGTATAGACTTTATGGCGCAACTCGACGGTCGCGGAGAACGCATCACGATCGTAGTATCGTCCCGTGCCGAAACTGCGCAACTGCTGGGAACCGCCGATATCGCTTTCACCGCCGCCGATATTGCTCAGCTCCCAAAACGGCAGTGGCTTGGAACCGAACAAATAATGCAACGAGGTATGCCCAGCGAGGACATAGTTCGTTCCCATCGGCCAAAACATTCGTCCATCGATGCCGGCCTCGGTATACAGCGAATCACTGAACAGGTTATGGGCGCTGGCTGCCCCGGAATACGCCTCCCATTTCATACCGCGGCTGGGGACGACGATGTCGTCGCGTGTGTCATAGACGAGTCCCAGGCGATTGAGCATTTCCCGGTTGGTGTGCAACCCATCAACCGCTGGAAAACGTGTCCCAATCGACGGAATATCGGGTAAGGTTCCCGGCAGCACGTCCAAGTCTTGAAAGCGGGCGGTGTAGAGCAGCTGCCAGTTGTGATCGAAATTCAATCCGACCTGCACCTGGGCGAGTTCATGCTCCGCCGTGTAGTCGCTCTCAGCAGAGGTGCGCGTGTTGTTGCCAAGGCCGTAAAAACGCGGCGAACCGCTGCGATCGAAAATCAGGCTGGTGTTGATGGACCAGTGCGACTCGCGCAGCCGGCCAAGCTGATACTCGAAATCCATATCGCGTTCGACGCGCTCCTTGACACCGCCGGTCAAGGCCCACTGCTCATCGCCCGATGCGTATTCATAGATACGGCCGTGTGCACCGAAGCCGAAATTGGGGTTATAGAGTATGTCGGGCGCGACGATGCGGGTGATCTGGTTGTTCTGGTCGCTCTTCAACCACACCGGAAGAAGACCCAGGGTGAGGCCGCTGTTGGGGTCTTCGGCAATCAATGGCACCGGCAAAAATGGTGCCTGAGACGGGTCCAACCATTTTTTCCACCAACTGGTTTGGCTTGGTGGGGGCGTCGGTAGTGGTAATGGACCCGGCGGCACCTTGCTGCCGGGGTCGCCCGTATCCTGAGCAGCGTCCGCTCGCACGGTGCCCGAGTACAGGGCGCCGCAGGCCAACAAGGCGCCGCAGGCCAACTCCGCCGCCGCAAGTAGCACAATCAGAGGATATGTTGCGACGGCCGTCTTCATTGCATCGACCTCGCAAAGCAGATGATTAAACGCTCGATGTCGGCTCCTCTGATAAATCAAAGCGATAAATCAAAGCCGCGGAGTGTACACAAAGCCGCTCAGCGCGTCGCAGCGCGCGCGGCAAAATGCAGGCAAATGAGGCCCGGTGTGCCGAGCAGCAGTTCGCGCGCGCGGGTGAGGATGGGTGCGATCGCGTCCCGCTCAGCCTGGTTCCACCGCTACGCCGCAACGAGCCAGCACGGCCCGCAGCTCTTTGATGGGCGGAAACACTTCGTTGTTCCAATCGGCGCCCTGGGCATCGTACGCCCGCTGTTCGTGTTCGACGATGTCCTTGTCCTCACGAAAGATATTCTCGGTAAACCAGGTCACGAACGGCCATACCGCGTGGATGATGCCGGGAACGCCCGGCTTTTTCACCGACAAATAACCGTAGGTCCGGTTGCTGCGCTGCTGCGCATCGAGAGGCGTGTAGCCCAGCCACACATCGAGAACGGGATCGTCAGTCTGCTTGATGTCCCTTCCTACCCACACTTTGAGGCTCTGAGTGGGATAATCGGTACGGATGCGCATGTGATCGGAGAAGTCCTTCTTGGCCTCGCCGCGCTTGCGCATCAAGTCGACGATGACGTGCTCACCGACCGAAGACTTTCCCTCGGTGCGGCTAAAGCTGTACTCAACCTGCGCCCAGTTCTCTCCGTGGCTCTTGCCGAGGCAACGTGCGCGAATGGAACCCATCTGCTTGCGGTGCATGAACTGATGATTCATGTCGAACAGGTTTTCGTGCATGAATGTGTAGTGGCAAGCGACCTCGCGATTCAGGCGACGTGTTTTGTAGTCCTTGCGTTGTGAGGATCCGAGCGAAGCAGGCAAGCGTGCCTCAGCCAGCATCGGGTCACCGGGAAACACGAAGATGAGGCCGTCGACCTCACGTGCCGGGTAACTCTTCACGCCGTTGGGCAGCCGCTCCGGTCCCATATAGGGAACGTTGATGCACTTACCCGCGCAGCTATAGACCCAGCCGTGATAGTGGCACTTCAGGTCGTCACCGGTGACCACGCCGAGGTGCAAGGGAACCTGGCGATGCGCGCAGCGATCCTCCAAAGCGAACACATTGCCGCTCTTGCCGCGGTACAACACAATGGGTTCGCCCGCAAAGCGGCGCGCCAGCGTCTTGCCCGCTTTGAGTTCATACGACCAGGCCAACGGGTACCACTGATCCGGGTGCGCGCCAATGCGACGCAGATCGACCGGATTGGCTGGATTCATCGCACGCAGCGTCGCGAGGTTCGAGGTTTCTTCAGACACGGCCGCCATCACCTGCTAACACAGTTCAGGCAGATTCTACCCGTTTCTTTCGCGGCCGGTGTCGGTGGAGGCTAGGGTCGGAATCGAACCGGCGTACACGGCTTTGCAGGCCGCTGCATGACCACTCTGCCACCTAGCCAAACTTTAAATGGCAATTCCGGACGCGCCGGAGTTTAGCCGCGGGAAGCTACTGATGTGATCAGAGATTGTCAATGACATCGACTCAACTCTAACAGGCCATTGTTTTTACTGAAAATAATGCCTTTCCCCTTAATAGCGCGCGCTCGCGCCACATTTCGGGATCAACACGCCACATTCACAGCTTGCGTCGGCCAAACTGGCCATTTAGGATCACAAAATGGCCATCTCAGTTACAAAGTTCAAGAATTCGTGCCTGGACATAATTCGCCGGGTCGAAGCGACTGGCGAGTCCGTATCGATTACGCGGCGTGGCAAAGTCGTAGCGCGTCTCGCACCATCGTTCCAAGCTACCCTACGGGTAGATGCAAAACCGTGGCAGCAACTACGGGCGCTCGGGGGCGAGTTACGTGCGGAGCCGGGTGAGTCGGTATTGCATGACGAGGATTTCGAGGCCTCACGTTGAGTTTGCTGCTCGACACGCATTTTTGGATCTGGTGGCTAACGCCTAATTCACCGCTGAAGCCGAGAGAACGAGATGCGCTCGATGCCGCCGCAGATTTAGGATCAGTGTGCGTGGCTGCAATCAGCTTATGGGAAGCCCAAGTGTTGCACTCCAAACAGCGCTTGGATCTGCCACTTCCGTTTTCAGATTGGCTGACCCGCGCGACGGAGCCGAGAGTTCTGACGGTGCTGCCGCTCGATCGCGACGTCATTATTGCCGTGGATGCTTTGCCCACGCGATTTCATGGCGACCCCGCGGATCGACTTATCGTAGCCACAGCGCGTACCCATGGCATGCCGCTGGCAACGCGTGATGTCGCCATTCGGCGCTCGCGTACCGCGACCCTTTGGTCACCCTGAGACAGTCCAACTTTTTGTTCTAGTTCGGAAAATCATGGAGCGGGAAACGAGACTCGAACTCGCGACCTCAACCTTGGATTGACCGGTAACCGTACAGTCTGTACAGTAACCTATGTCAAAAATATCCCATCGAGGCTCGGAAGACGCTCGAAATGAACTCCCGAGCCTGATCGAAGCCGCTGAAGGCGGTCACGCAACCATCATCACCCGCCGCGGGCGCCCAGTAGCCGCCCTGGTACCGGTCGAAACCTACCGCCGCAGTCATCGCCAACAATCACTTCTACCGCTCGAAGGTTCGGGCCAAAGCCAGTGGGGCAGGCACAGCAAACGCACAATCGAAAAATTGCGCGATGAATGGGACCGATGAACGTTGCCGCACTTGCCGACGGCGCCCTACTCCTAATGGATTCGGCGCCGATAATCTACTTCCTTGAAGGGCACCCGAAATTCTCACCGATTTTCAAACCGTTCTTCGTCGCCCACGACGCCGGACGCGTTCAGTTTGCCGTGACTACGATCAGCCTGGCTGAAGTCCTGACTGGACCATTGAAAACAGGCGAGGAGGCACTGGCGGAGCGCTATCGGGCGATTCTGGAGAGCTGGCGAGTCGTCGAACTGGATGCGGATATCGCCGCCAATGCGGCCCGGCTGCGTGCATCGCTGCGCCTCAAACTTGCCGATGCCGTGCAAGCGGCAAGCGCGATCTCGATCAATGCCGATGCACTCGTCACGCATGATCGAGATTTCTCCAGAGTGCGCTCGTTGAGAGTGCTCCCATGATGGGTTAGATCTCGTGCCTTTCGTTGCCGCTCCGCCCCGTCCCAACGTAAGTGAGCGCGGCAGACTGATCGAAGCCCCTCTCACGGCGCTGGTTCTGCCGGCGCAATCGCTTGCCTCAACGAATCGCGCTCTTCGGCCAAACCGGCAACGCGGTCCACGGTGGAATCAACAGCATGGATGTCGAGTTTGTTGGCTGGCGCCGTCGCCAGTTGTCACCCAGCTGAACTTATCCACAGGCTCTAGTTCGGAAAATCATGGAGCGGGAAGCGAGACTCGAACTCGCGACCTCAACCTTGGCAAGATTACGGAATGACGGTCCTAATCCAATGAAATATAAGGAATAATAGCATTTTCGATGACGCTCAAAAGTGCACAAAACGTGCAATACGAGCAAATTGAGCAGACCGGGCAAAGCTGCCTTCGGCGATTCCCGTCCTTGAGGCAGCTTGCCAATGCGTTGGCAATATTTGCCAGTTCCTAGTACGCTTCACACATGGCCACGATGAACATTTCGCTCACGCCCCAACTGGAAAAACTCGTCAATGATCGGGTGGAGTCCGGACTGTACACGTCGGCAAGTGAGGTCATCCGCGAGGCGCTTCGCTTGCTGGACTCGCGCGATCGAGGCATGGGCCAACAGCTGCGTGCCGACGTAGAGGCAGGCCTACACCAGCTGGATTCCGGAAGGTCGCGACCCTTTGATGACGACGCGGTCGAGCGCATCAAAAAGGCCGGACGCGTCAAGTTGGCGGCGCTCAAAGCCGGCAAGCCTTGAGGTATGCGGGCAACTCGGAACTCGCCGAGGGAGACCTTGCAGACATTTGGGTGGAGATCGCCAGCGTCGACATCGACACCGCCGATCACTTTATCGAAGAGCTTCGCGCCCTTGCACAGAAACTCGCTGAACAACCTTTCATGGGTCGTGGGCGACCCGAACTAGGCAATGACGTACGCGTGTTTCCGCATGAGCGATATCTCATCATCTATCGGCCTGCGGACTACGGGGTTGGCATCGCTCGAGTCGTCCATGGTGCTCGAGACTTGAAGAGCATCGAAGTGCCGAAACCCGACTATGATCCAAGTTGAGCGTCCGTAGCACGAATCAAGCTCAGAGCGCGTACTTCAAAGCCTTTTGCGGTGAGCCTGCGCGAGATAGGCCTGATAGGCAGGCATCTTGTCGGTTCACGGGGAAAACTCGGGCTGCGAGTTACAAGCGCGGCAAAGTGCGCCTAACTCTCTGTATCAATATTGAATTTTGGAGCGGGAAACGAGACTCGAACTCGCGACCTCAACCTTGGCAAGGTTGCGCTCTACCAACTGAGCTATTCCCGCGGCGCGCAAAGCGAGCTAAACCGAGGCGCAATTGTAGGGCCGCACGGCGTGGAGTCAAGGCGCAGCTCACAACCTCGAGCTATCGCGCAGTTCCGGCCACGCCAGCCCCAGGTACTGAATCATGGACCACAGCGTCAAGACGGCCGCCACCCCGGTCAGAACCAAGCCAAGCTTGTAGATCGGGATGCCGAGCAGGTCCATCCGGAACAACAGCAGGGATAAGCCGACTATCTGCATGATGGTCTTGGACTTGCCGAGCATCGACACTTTGATGCGACCCCGCGCACCAATTTCCGCCATCCATTCGCGCAGCGCCGAGACGGCAATCTCTCGGCCGATGATAACAATCGCGGCGATCACCATATACCACTGCGGATCCCTGCTGACGATCAATACCAGGGCCGCCGCGACGATGAGCTTGTCGGCCACCGGGTCGAGAAAAGCGCCGAGGCGCGAGGTCTGCCCCAGCTTGCGCGCGTAGTAGCCGTCCAATGAATCCGTGATACCTGCCAAGGCGAAACCCACTCCGGCCGCCGGGTGCGCCCACCAAAACGGCAGATAAAAGAGGATCACGATTCCGGGGATCATGAGAATACGCAGCCAAGTCAGCGAATTCGGCAGATTGAAATACGGTCGGCGCTCACCGGCCTGGGTGGAGGTGTTCATAAATTACCTGGGCGAGCTCGCGCCCGAGGCCGCGGATTTGAACGAAATCATCGATGCCCGCACGCAGAATTCCTTGTAGGCCGCCGAACTGCTTCAGCAGTTCGCGTCGTTTGACCGGTCCCAGCCCCGGGATGGTCTCGAGGATAGATTGACTGTGCCGCTTCGCCCGTTTGCGCCGGTGCCCGGCGACCGCAAACCGATGTGCTTCATCGCGCACGCGTTGAATCACATGAAGCGCACGTGAGTCCGGCGGCAGTATAGTTGGCGTGTCCCGGCCCAACAAGAACAGTTGCTCCTGACCGACTCGCCGGTCCGCGCCTTTGGCGACGCCGATCAGGACGATGCCCTGCATGCCGAGTTGCTCGAGCACCTTGCCAGCCTCCGCCAGCTGCCCCTTGCCGCCGTCGATCAGCAATATGTCGGGCCGCACGACCTCGCCGTCGCGAATCCGTTTGTAGCGGCGGGTCAGGGCTTGATGCATGGCTGCATAGTCATCCCCGGGCTGGATGCCGCTGATATTGAAGCGACGATACTCGCTTTTCAGCGGTCCCTCGACGCCGAACACCACGCACGACGCCACCGTGTCGGTACCGCCGGTGTGGCTGATGTCGAAGCATTCCAGCCGGGTCGGCGCCTCCTCCAGGTCGAAGGCCTCGCGCAAGTCATCGAGGCTCAAGTGGATGCTGGCGCGTGCCAGGGCGCGCATATGTAATGCCTCGCGCGCGTTGTTTTGCACCATTTCCAGCCAGCGTGCCCGAATACCACGCACCGAAGAGGAAATCCGCACCCGATGGGACGCACGCTCCGATAATGCAGATTCGAGAACCTGCATTTCATCGAAATCCTGCTCGACGATGATTTCCGCGGGAGCCTCGCGTTCCAAATAGTATTGCGTCGTGAATGCCGCGAGCACTTCCGGCAACTCCGCGTACTGCGCCTTCGGAAAGAACGTCGTGCTGCCCAAACTGCGGCCGGCGCGCACGAACATCAGTGCGACGCAGAACTCGCGGGGCGGCCCACCGCCGTTCGCAGCCGCGACGGCATTGGCCGCCACGGCGATCACATCCGCTTCGTGATCCGCGCCCGCGGTGACGATTTGCTGTGCCTGAATGACCTTGAGCTTCGCGAGCTGATCGCGAATCTGCGCCGCCTCTTCGAACTCCAGCCGCTCGGCCGCCGCCTCCATGCGCCTGCCGAGATCCTCGCTGACCTCATCGTTGCGGCCTTCCAAGACCTTGGTGGCCGCGCTGACATCGCGCGCGTAGTTCTCGGGGCTGATCAGCCCGACGCACGGAGCGGTACAGCGCTGGATTTGATACTGCAGGCACGGGCGCGATCGATTTGAAAAATAGGCGTCGTCGCAATTGCGAATCCGAAACAGCTTCTGCAGCTGCTGCAGGGTATCGCGCACCGCGCCGGCTGACGGGTACGGCCCGAAGTAGCGGCCCGCCTCCTTGCGCGAACCGCGATAAAACGCCAGCCGCGGAAATTCGTGCCCGCTCTCCAAATGCAGATACGGAAAGCTCTTGTCATCGCGCAGCACGACGTTGAAGCGCGGCCGATGTTTCTTGATGAGATTGAATTCCAACAGCAGGGCTTCGGTCTCCGAGTTGGTGATCGTGACTTCCATGCCTGCCGTCTTGGCGATGAGCGCCTGCACCTTGGGCTGCACGTTGCTGGGTTGGAAGTACGAGCCGACGCGACTCTTGAGGTTGCGCGCCTTGCCCACGTAGAGGATCTCGCCCTGCTCATCGAGCATGCGATATACGCCGGGTCTGATTGGCAGACTGTCGACGAAGCTCTTGGCGTCAAACGGCTTGAGAGCGCTGCTCATTGCTGTGCTGTGGCGCCCGCGCCAGTTCACGGCCTCGTTGCACGACGGCTTCGAACATGTCGGCGGTGAGGCGCCGCGTCTGCGTGTTGTAGCGGCTGCAATGATACGAGTCCAGCATGATACGATTGGGACTCAAATGGTGTTCTGCGCCATGCGCAAAGCGATATTGCGCCGGCGGCAAGCCACAGGCGCGCAGCACCGCCGCGTGCGCAATGGTACCCAGGGCCAGAACGGCGCGAACACTGCGGCTTTGTTCGAGCTCGGCGCGCAGATAACCGTTGCACTGCCTGATTTCCGCTGGCAGCGGCTTATTGGCAGGCGGCAGGCACTTGACCGCGTTGGTGATACGCGCCTGCTGGAGTGCGAGCCCATCGTCGGTACTAACGGAAACGGGCGCCGTTGCCATGCCGAATTTGTGCAGAGTGGCATACAGAAGGATTCCGGCATGATCACCGGTAAAGGGGCGGCCGCTGCGATTTGCGCCGTGCTTGCCGGGAGCCAGGCCCACGATCAAGAGTTTTGCCTGCGGGTCGCCGAAAGGAGGCACTGGACGGCAGTAGTATTCCGGCTCCTCCATACGCACGGCATCTAGGAATGCTGCAAGCCGGGGGCAACGGCGGCAGCCGGCATCGAAAATACGATTCATTGGCGGCCTAACTTGGGGGCGCCCTGCCGGGCGCTCCAACAAAAAAACGGGCTACGCGGAACACCGCGTAGCCCGCCATCATTCGCGCTTGGACTTTGGACTAACCCGAGCGCAACTGAACCTGTGGCCAGATCTCAAGCCTAGGAGCCTCTGAGACCCGACCTTTGGGAAAAGATTCCGCACGGTCAGCCAATTATTTTCGGACGGCCACCTTAAGAAAAGCAGCCTCGCGGAGCTCATGCTTACGGGTGCGGGAGAAAGGTTCGAGGGGCAGAATAGCACCTGCGGCCATCGAGGCAAGCCGGCAATTCAAAAACTGCCGGGCGTCAACCAGACTAAATCGAGATAGTCCCTATAATCCCATGATTTCCTACAATAATTACGTCTGCCTACGTGACAGGTCTGACGGTTTTAGCAGTCCTGAAGCCTGCTCCTGCGCGCCTCGCGATGAGCATTGCCAACTCGAGCGCTTGCTCGGCATTCAGCCGAGGATCGACGTTCGAACGATAAGCCCTGACCAGGTCGGATTCCATGAGACCCCGTGCGCCGCCGATACACTCGGTGACGTCTTCGCCGGTCAATTCGATATGCACGCCGCCGAGAGAGGATCCTTCCTCCTCATGAATTCGAAACGCTGCTTCCACCTCGGCGAGGATGTTATCGAAGCGCCGCGTCTTGATGCCGCCCGACGTGGTTTCGGTGTTGCCGTGCATGGGATCGCAAACCCATAGCACCGGTGAGCCGGTTGCGCGCACCGCGCGGATCATGTCGGGCAACCGCTGTTCGATGTCCTTCACGCCGAATCGGTGGATGAACGTCAATCGTCCCGGCTGATTTTGTGGATTCAAGATCTGCACGAGCGCTTGGAGCCACTCGGCGCTCATGGCAGCGCCCACCTTGACCCCGATGGGGTTGGCGATGCCGCGAAAATATTCGACGTGAGCGCCGTCGATATTCGCGGTGCGCATGCCGATCCACGGCATGTGCGTCGACAGGTTGTACCAGCGTTTCTGGCGCTCGATGAAACGCGTCTGCGCCTGCTCGGAAAGCAGGTGCAAGCCCTCATGGCTGGTATAAAAATCCCCACGAGTAGCCGCATGCACCCGCTGCCCGCTCATGGATTCGAAGAAATCCAATGATTCGGCGATCGAGTCGACAATCTTTTGATACGAGTCGCGCAGCGGCGCGTGACGCAGAAACCCGAGGTCCCAGTACTCCGGATGATGCAAGTCGGCGAATCCGCCATCGACCAGTGCGCGTACGAAATTGAGCGTCAACGCTGCACGCTCATAACCCCGCAACAGCAGCTCCGGATCGGGCTCGCGTTGCTGCGATGTGAAACCGGGCCGATTGACATTGTCACCGCGATAGGTCGGGAGCGTCACGCCCGCGCGGGTTTCCGTGTCGGTGGAGCGCGGCTTGGCGTATTGGCCGGCAAAACGCCCGACTCGCACGATGGGTTTCTTCATCCCTTGCAGCAGCACCAGACTCATCTGCAATAATATTTTCAGCCGTCTGGCGATGTTGTCGGATTCGCAATCCTCGAAGCTCTCGGCGCAGTCGCCACCCTGCAGAAGGAAGTGTTCGCCGCGCTGCGCCTGCGCCAGCTTGGCCCGCAGCGCCTCGACTTCCCAGGAAACCACCAGTGGCGGCAAACGACTGAGCGATGCGACGGCACGCTGCAGCGCATCCGCATCGGCGTAGACGGGCTGTTGCGCGGCCGGACGTCCATGCCAGCTCGCGGGGTGCCAATTGATCATAGCGGTAGTGGTCGACATGCGCGGGATGCTAGCGTTGCGGACCGCCCCAAGTCAAAATGCCGCCCTTTGCGAGCCCAGCTATGAAACACAGCGGCGATATTCTGGCCAAACTCGGCCTGCGCGACACCAATTCGGGAGTCTGGTCGGGAAGCCACGGCTGGAGCGTCGATGCGACCGGCCCCCTGATCGATTCCATCAATCCCGGCAGCGGGCAACGACTGGCGCAGGTGCGCGGCGCAACCGCGGCTGACTATGAACGGGTGATCGGCGCTGCGACGGTTGCGGCAGCCGCCTGGCGACGCGTGCCCGCGCCGAAGCGCGGCGAAGCCATCCGCCAAATGGCACTGGAATTGCGCGCCCATAAAGATGTGCTCGGTAGCCTGGTATCCATGGAGAACGGCAAGATCAAGGCGGAGGGCGATGGTGAGGTGCAGGAGATGATCGACATCGCCGACTTCGCGGTGGGCCAGTCGCGCATGATGTACGGCAACACCATGCACTCGGAGCGCCCCCAGCATCGCATGTACGAGCAGTGGCATCCGCTGGGTGTGATCGGCGTAATTTCCGCCTTCAACTTTCCGGTCGCGGTGTGGTCTTGGAACGCTTTCCTCGCCGCGATTGCCGGCAACGCCACCGTCTGGAAGCCCTCGCCGAAGACCGCGTTGTGCTCGCTCGCCGTTCAGCACATTTGCAACAAGGTGCTCGAACGGCACGAGCTGCCTGCCATCTTTCAGATTTTCGTGGACGCCGGCACGGAACTCGCCGGACGGTTCGTCGACGATAAGCGCGTGGCGCTGATCTCCTTCACAGGATCGACCCATGTCGGGCGCCGCGTCGGCATGCGTGTTGCGGAGAGGTTGGGGAAGTCGCTGCTGGAACTGGGCGGCAACAATGCGATCATCGTCGATGAGAGTGCGAATCTCGATTTGGCGGTACCGTCGATCGTGTTCGGCGCGGTCGGCACGGCCGGACAGCGCTGCACCAGCACGCGCCGCGTTTTGACGCACCGTTCGCGGGCAGCCGAGCTGGAGAGGCGTTTGATTGCTGCCTACGGACAAATCCGCATCGGCGATCCCTTGCATCCGGACACCCTCATGGGACCCTTGATAGATGCCAATTCCATCGCGCGTTACAGCGCAGCGATCGCCGCGGCCCGCGACCAAGGGGGCGAAGTTCTGTACGGCGGCAAGGTGCTGCAGTGTCCCGGAAATTTCGTCGAGCCCACGCTCATCCGCGCCAATGCGGACATGACGATCGTCAATTCTGAAACCTTTGCTCCCATTCTTTATCTGCTGCGCGTTGACACCCTGGATGAAGCGCTCACCCTGCAAAACTCGGTCGCTTACGGATTGTCATCCGCCATTTTCACGGATCGACTGCGGGCGGCGGAGGTGTTTCTGTCCGCCGATGGCAGCGACTGCGGCATCGCCAATGTCAATCTCGGCACTTCCGGCGCCGAGATTGGCGGTGCGTTCGGCGGCGAAAAAGACACGGGGGGCGGTCGCGAGGCGGGCTCCGATTCCTGGAAAGCCTATATGCGCCGTCAAACCAATACGATCAACTGGAGTTCCGAACTGCCCTTGGCACAGGGCATCAAGTTCAACGTGTGAGCCACGCTTCTATCTCTGCGGCGCGCAACTCCAAGGGCGCCGCAGAGATCGGTCCCAAGGTTTTGAGTTCCTGGGCATACAACGACACCCGGAACTCCTCGATCCAAAAGTGCAACTCTTCCAGCTGCGGGGTCCACCGCTGCTGCGCGGATGACTGTTGCCGCAAATGTCGGTCGCGGTCGGCAAAATACCTGATCTGCTGCATGATCCGCGGCGATTCCGGTCCGCGCACTGCATTGCGCTGCCAGCGGCGCAGCTCTGCTTTGAGGTAACGCGGCAGCTGGCGGGTCCATTGCGGCGCAGCCCCCTGCAAGGCGGATGCATTCAGGAGCGAGCGTAGATGCTCGCGGCTTTCGCCCACCGCCTCGCGCTGCGCCTCCAGCCGAGGATCTTGGAGCGCGCGGCGCACCTCGCTGGCCTCGGTCAAACATGCAGTCATGGCAGCCATGACTTCGGCGCATGCCCGATGCAACCCCTCGCGGCCGCCATTGACCGCAGCCTCGAAGTGATGGCGTGTACGCGGCGCCGCTTCGTCGCCGAAACAGGCCTTGCGTACGGTCAGCTGCAGCATGGTATCGAGCAGCTCGCCGCTGCTTAGATACGGAGCTGCGTGCAACTGAAGAGACGGCGAGGCGGCCAAATTCTTCGAGAGATCGCGCATCTGATTCGGCAGCGTCAGGCGCGCCAGGCGCGCGGCCGAATCGAACCAACGCGACGCGGCCTCCTCGGGTGACCATTCCAGCCGTACCTGCAAAGCCTGCTCGTGAACACCCAGCGTCGGGTACAGCGTCAAAGTGCCCTGCGCCAAAGGCACTTGCACGGTTGAGGGCAGCTCGTCCGGTTCGAAGCGGCGCCATGCAGCGGCGCCATACAGCTCGCGCGCCAAAGTTTGTAGCTGCGCGCGCGCCGCCGCGGCGCAACTGCGTCGCAGCTCCACCAGGTCGGCAGCGCGCTCTAATTCCCCGGCGCCGACACGCACCGCCAGCTGCGGAATCAGATAGTCGGGCACGGCCCCCGTCTGGAAGTGCAGCAACGCTTCCGGGATGCCGCGCTGCAGTTTCAGCCACTCCCTGAGGCCCAACGCGTCGGCTGCCCCATGCAGCCGCGCGAATTCCAGAAATTCATGGGCAGTCGCGGGAATGGGAATCAAACTGCGCCGCGCTTGCTTGGGCAATGATCGGAGCATGGCTTCAATGCGCGGCGCTAGAAATCCAGGAACGGCGGACTGCAGGGCCGCGACGCTCAATTGTGGAAGCGCGACCAAGGGAAGCACCAGCGTGGCGCCATCGCCAATCTCGCCCGGCGCGAAACGATAAAGCACATCGATCGACAGTCCGCCGATGCTGACTGTCTCCGGAAAATCCTGCAGTGCCGCCGCGTCCGGGAGACGCGCAAAAATCTCATCCGTTCCTAGCTCAAGCGAGCTGCGTTGCTGAGCGGTGAGGTGGCGATTGAAATATTCCAAAGTGGCGGCGCTCGACACCTGCCGCGGGAGGGCCCGGTCGTAGAACGCTACCAAAGCTTCCGGGCTCTGCACCAGACCGCTGGTGCGCAACCGCTCCTCGACGCGTTGCGCTGCAAGCAGCCCGGCATCGTTGCGTTCGAGCCATTCCGGCCGCTGCGCCAGGCGCCGATACACGAGCGCTTCGCGCGCAAAGATGCGGCGCGACTCCTCCGGCGCGATGCGCCCGTAATTAACGACGCGGTTGGCGCTCAGGACCAAGCCGAGGAAGCTGACCCGTTCACGCGCCACGACTTCCTCACGGGCCTCGTCCCAGTCCGGGCTCAGATACTCTCGCTTCAACAGGTGTGCGGCCGCCGCTTCGATCCAGGTGGGTTCGATCTGCGCGACGCGCCGCGCGAACACCCGGGATGTCTCGACGATATTGGCCGCCATGACCCAGCGCGGCTTGCGGCGCGCCAGCGGCGATGCCGGAAACAGGTGGAAGTGAATACCGCGCGTCCCCAGATAGGCACCCTCCTCGCCTCGCGATCCGACCATGGTGCAAAATCCGGCAAGCAGTGCACGATGCACGCCGGCATAGCTGGCCGTAAAGCCGCGTGCCGCTATACCCATCTCGCGGGCCCGCTCTGCTACCTGCGTATGCACATCTTCCCAATCCGACAGCCGCTGCAATGAGAATCGTCGTTCCTTGCACCAGGCGCGCAACGCGCGGCGCGAACCTTCGCGCGCGGCGCGATAAGCGCGCCACAATTTCACCAATGCTGAAAACTCCGAGCGGCTATCGAGCAGCGCTGCGGCTTCGACGTCCTCAGGCGTCTGCGTCGGCGACCCGCCGCGCGGCTCGCCCACCCGAACGTCCGCCACACTCAATCCTGAGACGATTGCCAGAAGCTCGCTTTCGGCGCGAAAGCGCTTGCTTTCGATCAGTGCACGCGCCAAACGTGGATCGAGCGGCAAACGCGCCATGGATCGACCGAGCGCCGTGATGCGCCGCTCGGCGTCGAGCGCCTGCAGTTCCTGCAACAATCGGTAGCCATCGTTGAGCGCTCTGGAATCCGGAGGGTCGATGAAGGGAAAGCGCTCGGCATCGCCGAGAGAGTCGGCGGCCAGCCGCAACAGCAGTGCCGCCAGATTGGTGCGCAGTATCTCCGGCTCTGTGAACGGCGGCCGCTCAGCGTACTGCTCCTCGCCGTAGAGTCTGATGCACAGTCCCGGCCCCAGCCTGCCGCAGCGCCCCTTGCGTTGTTCGGCGCTAGCCGCCGATATCGGCTCGATGGGCAGGCGCTGCAGCCGGTTGCGCGCGCTATAGCGGCTGATTCTCGCGAGTCCCGAATCGATGACGCTACGAATGCCCGGAACCGTTACGGAGGTCTCCGCGACATTGGTCGATAGAACGATACGTTGCCGCGAGCCGGACTGGAAAATCCTCTGTTGCTGCTCCCAGGACAAGCGCGAATACAGAGGCAAGACTTCCACTCCCGCGGGCAGTTCGCGCTGCAGAAATTCTTCGACGTCGCGGATCTCGCGCTCGCCCGGCAAGAACACCAGCACATCGCCGCGGCCTATCTCGCCCGGCTCCGCCGCAATTTGGGTGTAGGCATCGAATACCGCCGGCGGCAGATCCGGATCCTCTTGCGCAGTATCGCCACGGTAGCGCACTTCGATCGGATAGCCGCGGCCGCCGACACGCACTATGGGCACCTTGCCGAAGAATTCCGCAATGCGCTCGATATCCAATGTGGCGGAGGTGACGATCAGTTTCAGATCGGGACGGCGCGGCAACAGGCGCTTCAATACGCCCATCAGCAGGTCTACATTCAGCGAGCGTTCGTGCGCTTCATCAATGATGATGGTGTCGTAACGGCTCAAGTCCGGATCGGAAGCCAATTCCGCGAGCAGCAAACCATCTGTCATGAGAATGAGTCGCGTGGCGTCCGACACCTGATCGGCGAATCGAACCTTGAAGCCGACGCTGCTGCCGACCGGCTGGCTCAACTCTTCCGCGATACGCGCGGCCAGCGCTCGGGCCGCGAGACGTCGCGGCTGAGTATGCGCGATCATGCCTGCGATGCCGCGTCCCGCTGCGAGGCAATACTGGGGCAGCTGAGTGCTTTTGCCGGAGCCGGTGTCGCCGGCGACGATCAACACTTGGGCTTGGCTCAATGCCGCGAGGATGGCATCGCGCTGCGCGAGGACCGGCAGATCGGCGAATCTGAACGACAGCGGCACGGCGGCCCGCGCGGCCGCGAGGACCGCGGCGCTCCTGCGCTGCGGCCCTCTCACTCGCCGCGCTTGACGGCTTGCCACAGCCTTTCTTGCGCCGCCAAGTCAAGATTCTCGAACACTTCGCCGCGCGCCAGGGCGAGGCACTCCATCGCGCGAAAGCGCCGCTCGAATTTGATGTTGGCGGCACGTAAAGCGGCCTCGGCATCGACATCGAGTTTGCGCGCAAGATTGGCGGCCGCGAACAGCAGATCGCCGATTTCCTCGAAGATCTCCGGGCTCGCGCCGCCATCGGTGTGCTGTGCGCCGGGCGCCGCCACCGCTTTGGCGGCCACCGCTTTGGCGGCCACCGCTTTGGCGGCCACCGCTTCGCGCACTTCCGCCAACTCCTCGGCCACCTTGTCAGCAGTCTGATCCGCATGCGCGAAATCGAATCCGGCGCGGGCGGCGCGTTTGCTCAGCTTGTAGGCGCGCAACAACGCGGGCAGCGCCGAGGACACGCCGGCCAAATGGCCCGTGTCCGCCTTACCGCGGCGCTCCTCGGCCTTGATGTCTTCCCAGGCAGCCTTCTGCTGCGCGGCGGAGAGCCCGCTTTGATCGCCGAACACATGTGGGTGACGGCGAATCAACTTCCGGCAAATCGTATCCGCAACCTTCTCGAAATCGAACAGGCCAGCCTCGCTCGCCATTTGCGCGTGAAACACGACCTGGAACAGCAGATCGCCCAATTCATCCTTTAGATCGGCCATCTCGCCGCGCTCGATCGCATCGGCCACCTCGTACGCCTCCTCGATGGTATACGGCGCGATCGTGCCGAAGTTTTGCTGGCGGTCCCACGCGCACCCGCCCGGCGCTCGCAGGCGCTGCATGATGGTGAGCAGATCCTGGATGCGTCCACCATCTCCCGCCGCGCCACTCACGGCGGGCGGCCCGTACGTTCCTGCAGCAGGCGCCGGAACGTCATCAGCATTCCGGCGGTTGCACCCCAGATGTTGCGGTGACCATAAGGTATGTCGCGAACTTCAATGGTCGAATCGCCCAGCGGACGTTGACGGGTCTTATGGTTGGCGGAGTCCAGAATGAAATCCAGCGGCACCTCGAACACATCATGAACTTCGGCGGCCGCGATGCGCAGCTGATATTCGGGCCTCACGAACCCCACGCAGGGCGTGACACGGAAGCCGGATATGACGATGTGATCCGGCAGGTACCCCGCGAACTCCACCAATTCCTTCACCAATCCGATTTCTTCGTGCGCTTCGCGTAATGCCGCCGCCCAAGCATCGACATCTTCCGCTTCGATTCGACCGCCGGGAAAGCTGATTTGCCCCGCGTGATCCTTCAGGGTCGCGGCGCGTTGAGTGAGCAACACGGTGAGCCCGGTAGCACGCTCCACCAACGGCACCAGAACGGCCGCCGGCGTGCGCCGTCGCGGCAGCGTGGCGCGCACTCTTGCAACATTCTCGGGGGTTGCATCGACGAGCCAATGAATGTCTTCCGCGCCATCGGTAAAGGGATGAGTTTGCAGGGCTTCGCGGATATGTGCTTTCGTGTAGAGAGAATCCATCGAATCGTTCAATGACCCCCGCCGTCGATGCCGCCCTCGGTAAGCGTCTTTGGATCCAACAATCTCTGCAGCTCCTCGCGGCTCAAATCAGTCATTTGCGCGGCCACCTCCAGAATGGGCCTCCCCTGTGCATAGGCCAGCTTGGCGATGGCGGCGCCCTTTTCATAGCCGATGACGCGATTGAGCGCGGTCACCAGAATCGGATTGCGGGCCAATGCCTCGTCGAGGCGCTTGACGTTCACCCGCAAACCGCGCAGCGCGTTTTCCGCCAGATTGCGGCAGCCGATGCCGAGCAATTCCATGCTCTGCAATAAATTGTATGCGATCACCGGCAACATGACGTTGAGTTGAAAATTTCCCGATTGGCCGGCAATGGTGACGGTGAGATCGTTACCGATGACCTGGGCCGCCATCATGGTAACGGATTCCGCGACCACCGGATTGACCTTGCCGGGCATGATACTACTGCCCGGCTGCAGGGCAGGCAGCGAGATTTCCGCCAGGCCGGCCAGCGGTCCGCTATTCATCCAACGCAAATCATTGGCGATTTTCATCAGACTGACGGCCAGCACCTTGACCTGCCCGGAGAGTTCCACAGCCGTATCCTGGCTCGACAGTGCTTCGAAGTAATTCGTGCTCGGCGTAAACGCCACGCCGGTGGCCGCCGCCAGATGCCGCGCGAACACGGCGCCAAATTGTGCACGGGCATTGATCCCGGTGCCGACCGCAGTGCCGCCTTGCGCCAGCGCGTGCAGGCGCGGCATGACCGAAATCAAGCGAGCTTGCGCGGCGGCGATCTGCGCGCCCCAGGCGCCCATTTCTTGCCCCATGGTCAACGGCATCGCGTCCATCAGATGCGTGCGGCCGGTCTTGACCACACCGCCCAGCTCCGCGCCGCGCTGGGCCAGAACCTCGCACAATCGGCGCAGCGCCGGCAGCAGAGTCTCGTCAAGAACTATTGCTGCGGCGACGTGAATGGCGGTCGGCACCACATCGTTGCTGCTTTGGCTCATGTTGACATGATCGTTCGGATGCACGGGTTCGCCGAGCGCCTGCGACGCCAAGCGCGCGATGACCTCGTTCGCATTCATGTTGCTGCTGGTGCCGGATCCCGTTTGAAACACATCGACCGGAAAATGCACATCGAAGCGTCCGGCCGCGACCTCCGCGGATGCCTTCTCGATGGCCGCGCCCAAACTCGAGGGCAAATCGCCGAGTTCCACATTGGCGGCCGCCGCCGCAGCCTTGATGAGCCCCAACGCACGAATGAAGGCGCGCGGCATCACCAGGCCCGTGGGCGGAAAATTCCCGATTGCGCGTTGCGTCTGTGCGCCCCACAGGGCGTCCTCGGGCACTTCGAGCGCGCCCATGCTGTCATGCTCGACGCGCGTCCTGGCTGTCATCGCGCCTTACCCCGCTGTTTGAAGGTGATTGCGGTAGAATCATCGTAATTCTATCACCCAAGCGACACGCCGCCGCGATGCCCAGCGCTCCGATCGATGCCCTGTCCCCCCTCGACGGCCGCTACGGCGCCAAGCTCGCGCCAGTGCGCGAAATATTCAGCGAGGCGGGCTTGATGCGCGAACGGGTGCGCGTCGAGTGCGCGTGGACGCTGGCCTTGGCCGCCGGCCCCGCCGCCACGCAACTGGCGCGGTTGCCTGATGCTGCGCGCAAGCTGTTGGAGGCTCTGGCCCACGACCCGAGTGCGACCGATGTCGAGGCCATCAAGCGCATCGAGGCCCGCACCAATCACGACGTCAAGGCGGTCGAATACTGGTTGCGCGGCGAATTGCAGGCGCGCGGCGCCGGCGCGTCGGACCTCGAGTGGCTACATTTTGGCTGCACGTCGGAGGACATCAACAATCTGGCTTACGCGCTGATGTTGAAGACAGCGCGTGCGAGATTGCTGTTGCCGCACCTGGCCGATCTAATCGCACTGCTGGATCGCCTGGCCTCGCAGCACGCCGCGGTCGGCATGTTGGCGCGGACCCATGGGCAAACGGCGACGCCCACCACGGTCGGCAAGGAACTCGCCAACTTCGCGGCTCGTCTCGAGACACAGTGCGCCGGCATCGGACGCATCGTGTTGCTCGGAAAGATGAACGGCGCGGTCGGCAATTTCAACGCGCATGTCGTGGCCCTGCCGAATGTCGACTGGCCGACGCTCAGCGCGCACTTCGTGCGCTCGCTCGGTTTGGCGCCGAACACTCATACCACTCAGATAGAGCCGCATGATTGGATTGCCGAGTACTGCCATGCCCTGATGCGCGCGAACACAGTGCTGTTGGATTTGGCGCGCGACATGTGGAGCTATATTTCGCTGGGGTATTTCAAGCAACGCCTGGTTGCGGGAGAAGTCGGCTCGTCCACCATGCCGCACAAGGTCAACCCGATCGATTTCGAGAACGCCGAGGGCAACTTAGGCTTGGCGAATGCGCTGCTGGGGCACTTCGCCGACAAGCTGCCGATTTCGCGTCTGCAGCGAGACCTCACCGATTCGACCGTGTTGCGTAACATGGGCGTCGCGGTGGGACACAGCGTGCTTGCTTACCGTTCTCTCGATGCGGGCCTGAAGAAGATTGAACTCGACCCCGCACGCGTTGCCGAGGACTTGAACCGTGCGTGGGAGGTGCTGGCGGAAGCGGTGCAAACCGTCATGCGCGCGCACGGCATTGCCGATGCCTACGATCAGCTGAAGTCCTTTACCCGCGGACAGCCTGTCGATGAGACCGGCATACGAGCATTCATCGCCTCCCTGGCGCTGCCGGCCGGGGAAAAGCAGCGCCTTTTGCATCTCACCCCCGAAAGCTATGTGGGACTTGCAGCCACTTTGGCGAGGCGAAATCCTACGCTCGGCTAGGTTTATGCGGCGGCCGGTCCGAAACGTGACGTAGTTGGCACGGAGCGCTCTGCCCCTGACGGTACTATCGGGCTCAAAGTAGCATCGGGGTAGGAATCAATGGCGGATACGGAAGAACGGTCCAAAGCGGGCGCGGATAAAAGCCCCGCACCGGGCGCCGATGTTTCCTTGGGATCGGGAACCCGAACCATTTTGACCACGATGCCCGAAGTGCGCGAGGCCAGCCTCAAGGTTGCGAAGTCGGCACAGCGGCTGCTGTCCATCTTCACGCAGGACCTCGAGCCCTTGATCTACGGCGAGGAGCCGTTCCTGGAGGCGATCAAGCGCCTGGTATTGGCGCGTTCATACGCGAAAGTCCGGGTACTGCTCGCGGATCCTTCGCGGGCCATGCTCGACAACAACCGCTTTCTTGCTTTGGCGCGCCGCCTCACCAGCTGCATCGATCTGCGCGCCATGAGTCCCGAATATCCCGCCAGCGCCGGTGCTTTCATCATCGCCGACGACAAAGCCTTGGTCTATCGGCTGCAAGCCGACCGCTGGGACGGCATCTCGGATATGAACGATCCCGCCGTGGTGCGCCGCTATCTGAACTTCTTCGACGAAGTTTGGCAGACCGGCATGCAAGAATCGCAAATGCGTCAGATGCTCATGTAAATGCGCGGCGGCATGCGCCTGCGCGCAGGCGCAGCTTGGCCCGCTCAGTATAATGAGCGGATGCCGCAAGCCAATCCCCAACCCAATGCCGCCGAATCGGGCACCGTCATCGTCGGCATGTCAGGCGGTGTGGACTCCGCCGTCGCTGCCTTGCTGTTGCTCAAAGCCGGTCATGCGGTGCAAGGCCTGTTCATGTCCAACTGGGAAGACGATGGCTATTGCACTGCCGCGACAGACTTCCAAGACGCGCGCCGAGTCTGCGACCTGCTCGGCATCGCGCTGCATCGGGTCAGCTTCGCCGAGCAGTATCGGGAGCGGGTGTTCAGCCATTTCTTGAGCGAATACGCCGCCAATCGTACGCCCAATCCTGATGTCCTTTGCAATCGCGAAATCAAGTTTGGCGTCTGCCTGGACTATATGCAGCGTCTGGGCGCGTCGTTCATCGCCACTGGTCACTACGCGCGCGTGGGCAGGATCGATGGCGAGGCCGCTCTGCTGAAAGGCGCGGATGCGTCCAAGGATCAGAGTTATTTCCTACATAGCGTCAACCCGGGCGCGCTGGCGAAAACGCTATTCCCGCTCGGCGGCATGCGCAAGCATGAAGTCCGCAGGCTGGCGCATGCCTTCGGTCTGCCGGTTCATGACAAACCGGACAGCACCGGCATTTGTTTCATCGGCGAGCGGCCCTTCCAGGAATTCCTGGGACGTTATTTGCGCACCGCTGCCGGGCCCATCGAAACTGACAGCGGCAAGGTTGTGGGGGAACACCGCGGACTGGCGCTGTACACATTGGGGCAACGCTCGGGTCTCGGCATCGGCGGCCGAGCGGGCAGCGCCGCCGCACCCTGGTACGTCGCCGACAAGCAAACCGCGCGCAACGCGTTGATCGTGGTTCAGGATCAGAACCATGCATTGTTGATGACCGACCGATTCGAAGTCGAGCAGGCACATTGGCTGGAAAGCGCCGCTGAACAGGCGCAGGCATTCGACTGCTCCGTCAAGACGCGTTACCGGCAAGGCGACCTGGCCTGCTCGGTCAGCCGCTTGAGCGACGCGTGCTGGCAGGTAGATTTGCGCGATAGCGCGCGGGCGGTGACGCCCGGGCAGTACGCAGTCTTCTACCGCGGGGACCGCTGTCTCGGCGGCGGCATCATTGCGCGCCGCTTCAATCTGAGCCGCGCGTCAGGCGATTCCAGAATCACTTATAATGACCAATTTTCGGCGGAGGGGTCATGACGGACAGCTTTAAAGCAAGAACCGCGCTCAACGTGGGCGGAACACAATACGAAATTCTCAGTTTGGCGGCGCTCAAGTCGCTGAACGTCGAGCGGCTGCCCTTCTCCTTGAAAATTCTTCTCGAGAACCTGCTGCGCTTCGAAGACGGCATCAATGTCACCAAGGCGGACATCGAGGCCATCCTGAAATGGGACCCGAAGGCGCAGCCCAGTTATGAGATCGCGTTCACACCCGCCCGCGTCATCATGCAGGACTTCACCGGCGTACCCTGCATCGTCGACCTCGCCGCGATGCGCGAGGCCATCGTCAAGCTCGGCGGCGACCCGCAGAAGGTAAATCCGCTGGCGCCGGCGGAGTTGGTGATCGATCACTCCGTGCAGGTCGATGAATATGGCGCCGCCAATTCGTTGCAGCACAACAACGAAATCGAATTCGAGCGCAACAGCGAACGCTACATGTTCCTGCGCTGGGGCCAGACGGCGTTCAGCAATTTCAAAGTCGTCCCGCCCAACACCGGCATCGTGCATCAAGTCAACATCGAACATCTGGCGCGCGTGATATTCTCGGATGGCGGCGCCGCGAAGAAACTCGCCTACCCAGATACATTGGTGGGCACCGATTCGCATACCACCATGGTCAATGGCCTGGGGGTGCTCGGTTGGGGCGTCGGCGGCATCGAAGCTGAGGCGGCCATGCTCGGCCAACCCGTCACCATGCTCATCCCGCAAGTCATCGGCTTCAAACTCGCGGGCACTCTGCCCGCCGGCACTACCGCCACCGATTTGGTGCTCACCGTGACCGAAATCCTGCGCAAACAAGGTGTGGTCGACAAATTCGTCGAGTTTTTCGGCGACGGTCTCAAAGGATTGCCGCTGGCCGACAGGGCCACGATTGCCAACATGTCGCCCGAGTTCGGCTCGACCTGCGCCATATTCCCCATCGATGAGGAAACAATCCGCTATCTGGAATTGACCGGACGCACAACGGAACAAACGGCTCTGGTGGAGGCCTACGCCAAGGCGCAGGGCCTGTGGCGCATCAATGGCGCGCCCGCTGCCGACTACACCGAGGTGGTGGAGCTGGATCTGTCGACAGTCGAGCCCTCGCTTGCGGGACCGAAGCGTCCGCAAGATCGCGTACCGCTCAAGCGCGCAAAAACTGTCTACGAGAGCAGTGTGAAAAAGATGGCGGAGGAACGCGCGCAAAAGAACCCGCAAGCCAAGGGCAGCGCCCCGGCCAGCGTCGATGGCAACAGCTTCGAAGTCAAGGACGGTGCGGTGTTGATCGCCGCCATCACCAGCTGTACCAACACCTCGAATCCCGCCGTGCTGGTGGCTGCCGGACTGCTGGCTCGCAACGCCGTCGCGCGCGGCCTCACCTCCAAACCCTGGGTCAAGACTTCGCTGGCGCCCGGCTCGCGTGTGGTGACCGATTATCTTACCAAGGCCGGTTTGCTCAAGGATCTGGAGGCGCTCGGCTTCTACACCGTGGGATACGGCTGTTGTACGTGCATCGGAAACTCCGGTCCGTTGAAGCCTGCGATTTCCGAAGCGGTCCGCATTGGCGACGTCGTTGCTTGCTCTGTGCTCTCCGGCAATCGAAACTTCGAAGGCCGAGTGCACCCAGAAATCAAGATGAACTTCCTGGCATCGCCGCCACTGGTAGTCGCTTACGCCTTGGCGGGCAACCTAGACATCGATATCACCACCGAAGCGTTAGGGAACGGTAAGGACGGCAAACCGGTATACCTGAAGGACATCTGGCCGAGCGCCAAGGACGTCGCGGCAGCGGTGGCCGCCTCGGTGGATTCGGCCATGTTCAAGAAGGGCTACGCCAACGTGTTCAAGGGCGACGCCAATTGGGGCGCCATCAAGACGCCCGAAGGCAAGATCTACGCCTGGGACGGCAAATCGACCTACGTGAAGAATCCGCCTTACTTCGACGGCATGACCATGACGCCTGCCCCGGTTGGCGACATCAAGGGAGCGCGCGCACTGGCGGTGCTCGGTGATTCGGTCACCACCGACCACATTTCGCCCGCCGGCAATATTTCCAAGTCGAGCCCCGCAGCAAAGTATCTGATGGTGCAGGGCGTGCAAGCCGTGGACTTCAATTCCTACGGTGCGCGCCGTGGCAACCATGAAGTCATGATGCGCGGCACTTTCGCCAACATCCGGCTGCGCAATCTTTTGGTGCCCGGCACCGAGGGCGGCGTCACGATTCATATTCCGAGCGGCGAGCAAATGTCGATTTTCGATGCATCGGTGAAGTACAAGGCGGCGGGGACGCCGCTGGTCATACTGGCGGGCAAGGAATACGGTACCGGCAGTTCGCGCGATTGGGCGGCCAAGGGCACCATGCTATTGGGCGTCCAGGCCGTGCTTGCGGAGAGCTTCGAGCGCATCCACCGCTCCAACCTGATTGGCATGGGCGTGCTGCCGCTGCAGTTCCTATCCGGGCAAAATGCGCAGGGCCTGGGGCTAAAGGGCACGGAGACGTTCGAAATTGTCGGACTGAATCGCGGTGCCGCGAAGTCCGTGAAAGTCATAGCCAAGTCCGATGACGGCAAGCACACAGAATTCGAGGTGCGCCTGCGCATCGACACACCCAAGGAGCTGGAGTACTACCAGCATGGCGGGATTCTGCAATACGTGCTACGGCAACTCGCCGCCTCGGGCAAGGCCGCGGCATGAGCCCTCGGTAAGAGCTACTTGCAGCGCGGGCTTACTTCGCAGTAGGCCCGACGCTGCCCGCCTCCACCAACACCATCGTGGCGGGGTTGAGATGCGCCTTGATCGCAGCATTCACCTGGGCCAGCGTCACGGCATTCACCGCCTGACTGTACTCATCCAGCCACCCCACATCATAGCCGCGCTGCACGTTGGTCAGAATGGCGTCCGCCAAGCCGCCGGTGGTCGATAAGCCGACCAGGTAATCGCCGATGATTCCTTGCTTACGGGCGCTTAGTTCCTGAGCGGTGACGCCCTCCTTCCACCACTTATCGAGTTCGCGGCGAGTCGACGTGACGCCTTTTTGCAATAGCGAGGGTGCAAAGCTCGCGGATATATCCCAGGCGCCATCGGCGATGCTGTCATCAGCCATCGTGGCGTTAATGCCGTAGGTCAAACCCTCTTTGTCACGCACCGCAGACATTAGGCGGCCTGTGAAACCGCGGCCCAAGATGGCGGTGCCGATGCGCAACGCCAGTGCATCGGGGTCACGATAGCGCAGACCGGTCGCCTGGCCCAAAATCACCGTCACGCTAGGCTTGTCGGCCAGCGGCACGGTGATTTCTTGAGCCGCGTCGCGTGTCGCGGAGGCGGATGCGCCTTTCGCTGCAGCGCGTATATAGTCCTGACCTCCGCTCCATCCCGAGAAAGCCTTGGCGATTTCCGCGCGCACGTCCGCATCCGAAACATCGCCGGCCACCACCATGGTCATATGCGCAGGACCATAGTATTTGGCTTGAAACGCTTTCACCTCATCCAGACTGGCCGATTTCGCAGCCGCCACGAATTCCGCCAGCGTGTGCGGCCGATTTGGATGCCCTTCGGGATAAATGCTGCGTTCGAACGCCTCGCGGGCGCGCGCGCCGCTATTTTGCGCGGACGCCTGCAGTCCCCCCACGAATTGCTGTTTCGCCTTGTTGAACTCCGCCGGCAGCAGCGCCGGCGTGCGCAACTCCGAGGCGATCAAACCGATCACCAGCGGCACATCCTTCTTCAGGCATTTGGCGCGCACGTGCAACGACTGCGCGCCCACCTCGAAAGAAACCGAAGCGCCGACGCTGTCCAGTTTGTCCGCTATCGCGAACATATCCAAGGCCTTGGTACCGCGGTCGAGCATCATTCCAGACAGCGTCGGCACAGCGACGTTACCGGGTTCGGCCATGGCATCGCCGGCGGGCAGCGCGGCGACGATCACGACGACGTCCTTGACGTTGCCGTGGTAGGTAATCACGTCGATACCTGCCGTGGCGGCACGTTGCGCATGTTCGGCCATCGATGCCCACGCGGTGCCGCTCAACAGGACCATGAATGCCGCCACCATGCAACTTCGCATGCCGGTACGGCTCGTGGCTATACAGCCCGTCACGATCCCGCTCCAGCTTTCGCGGCCACCGGCACGAACCAGCCGGCGGTCGTTTCGTCTTCCTTGAAATATTGTTTCGCCACGCGCTGTACATCCGCGGGCGTCACTTGCTGCACCTTCTGCGGGAAGGTCACGTACAAGGTCCAGTCGCCGATGCCAATCCATTCGCTGATCTCGCTGGCGATCGCGGCGGTGCCGTCGCGCTTGTAGGCATCTTGAGCGATGTATTGTTGTTTGACGCGTTCCACTTCGGCGGCGGTCACGCCGCCGGTCTTGATCTTGTTGATCTCGGTCCACAACGCCTTTTCCGCCATCTCATGTGCGGTCTCAGGAGTGAGTGCAGCGTACAAAGTGTGCAACGACAAGTCGTAGTGCAAATCCGTGCCGGAACCCGCACTCAAGGCCAGTCCTTGGTCGACCAATGCCCGATACAAGCGTGCGTTTTTGCCCGAACTCAATATGGCATCGAGCATTTCCAACGCCGGCTGATCCGCGTCCCTGCCGTTGGGGACTTTGTGGGCGAGTATCACGGTGCCGGCCTCTCCCGGACGCTTCACCGTGACGCGCCGCTCTCCGGTTTGTGCGGGCTCTTCTGTATAAATCGTGGGAATGGGCGCCGGCGAGCGTGAATACATTCCGTAGTACTTCTTGATGAGCGCCAGAACATTTGCCGTCTCGAAATCACCCACCACCGTGACCGCGGCGTTGTTGGGCCAATAAAACGTATTGTAAAAGTCGCGCAGTTTGCCGATCGGAACATGCTCGATATCGCTGCGCCAACCGATGGTAGGATGATGGTACGGCAGCGCGACGTAGGCGGCCGACGTCACTTCTTCCACGAGCACATTGTCGGGATCGTTCTTGCCGCGTTCGTATTCGTTGCGCACCACGGTCATTTCCGATTGGCGATCGGATTCGTGCAACCACAGGTTGCGCATGCGGTCGGCCTCGATCGCAATGTACCCCTCGAGGTTCTCCTTGCCGATCGTCGCGAAATAATTGGTCCGGTCCGCGCCAGTGCTGGCATTGAATTGCCCGCCGACCCGCTCGAGCATCTGTTTGATGCTGTTGCCCTTGGCATCGTTGTAGGCATCGCTGCCCTTGAACATCATGTGCTCGAGCAGATGAGTCGAACCGGTGACGCCGGTCACCTCGTTGCGCGAACCAACGCGATATGTCACCTGGAAAGTGACGACGGGTGCGGAGTGATCCGCCGCCAGCAGCACGGTCAGGCCATTGTGGTCCAGACGATACTCCTCGATACCGCCCAGAGATTTGATGTGGGTGAAGCCCGTGGCGCCGCTGTCAGCCGGCGCGGCGGTGGGCGTCGCCGTTGGCGCGGCTCCCGCCATCGCAGCGAGCAGGCCGAGCACCAGGACTATCCCGGTCGTTTGGGTCCGCAGCGTCACGCGGGCGCGCGAATCATCGATGTGTCGAACCATGCTGACTCCAAAATTCGTGGCCGTTGGGCCTTGCGGCAGCCGGGCATTATATTGATTTCCGTCAACAAAGGGTCTTAAATTAGGCGGCAGCTTCATGAGCCTCTTCGGTCCATACCTTGAAGGACTGCAGCACATTAGGGCCGAACGTCATGCTGATCGCAACGTCCGCCGCATCCTGACCTCGTGCGATCAAAACGCGGCCGATACGCCGCTGATTGTTGCGCGGATCGAAGGTGTGCCAGCTGCCGCCGAGATATACCTCCATCCAGCCGGCGAAGTCCATCGGACCGGGCATGACCGGCACGCCGATGTCGCCCAAATAACCCGTGCAGTAGCGCGCCGGAATATTCAGGCTTCGGCACAAGGCGATCGCGAGGTGCGCATAATCACGGCACACACCGCGGCGCTCGTTGAACACTTCCCAGGCAGTCTTGGTCGGACGGGCTGATTGATAATCGAAGGTGATGTGCTGATTGACGAAGTCGCACACCGCCTGCACGCGGCTCCAGCCGGGCATCATCGAGCCGAACATGCTCCAAGCTGCCGGCGCCAAGTGTTCGGTCTCGCAATAGCGGCTGGGCAGCAGGAAAAGCAGCGTTTCGTCGGGGAGGGAATCCACCGTATGTTCGAAGGCGTAGGGATAAATCGGCTCCGGTTCCCCATTGTCGCGGATCAGGGTGTCGGCGCGGATCAGAAAATTTCCCGGCGGCGCGACCGCGCGCGTGCACCAATTGCCGAACAGGTCTCGGTACATCGACATCGGTACGCTCGGCCGGGTGGTGATCGTATCGGGACGCACCAGGTCGGATGTCCTGCTGTAATGTACGTTCAGGTTAAGGATCATTGGCGTGGCTTGCGCGAACTGGTATTCGAGTTCATAGCCGAGTCGTATCAACATTCGGCACCGCCTGTTTCGCTCAGAAGAAACTGTAGGGTGGCTCCTACGGCCTGATTTTATAGTATAAACGTTCGATGACACGCGCCGCTGCATCGCTGCCGTGGGTGGCTCTGTTCGATTTGGACGGGACGATCACCTGGCGCGACACATTGCTGCCCTTTCTATGGGGTTTTATCAAAAGACGCCCGCGCAAGGCATTCAAGCTCTGGCTGCTGGCGCCTGCACTGCTCGCCTATGTGCGCTCCGGCGACCGCGGCGAGCTGAAATCACGCCTCATTCGCATGGTCATGGGCGGCGAACCGCGTGCCCGCATCGAGGTCTGGGCCGACGAGTTCGTGAGCACCATGCGCGCTCGGGGCCTGCTGCGATCGGCGGCGCTTAGAGTTCTCGAAGCACATCGCGACATGGGCGATCATTTGGTACTTTTATCGGCGAGTCCCGACCTGTACGTGCCGCAGATCGGCCGCATGCTGGGGTTCGAGCTCACCCTGTGTACCGAGGTGCTGTGGCGCGAGGATCGCCTGGATGGCAATTTGAAAACCGCGAACCGGCGCGGCGAGGAGAAATCGCGCTGTCTCGAGCAACTGCGGACGCAATACGCGGGATCGCCGATCATTGCCTACGGCAATTCGCTCTCGGACGTCGATCACATGCAACGCGCCGAGCGCGCGCTGTTGGTGAACGGCAACGCCGGCGCGCGCCGTGCGGCGCAGCGCGTGAACATTCCCGTATCCGAATGGGGGTGATTAGCGGGATATCGACCGCAACGACTCGTGCAACCGCAGCAACAGATCCTCGGTGGTCTGCCAGTCGATGCATGGGTCGGTGATCGACCGTCCATACTCCAGTTTGCTGCCGTCCTTTGGGATTACTTGGCTGCCGGCGTGCAGATGACTCTCGAGCATCAGACCGACGATGGATTTATTGCCCTCTAACATCTGCGCCACGCAATTCTCGGCAACCATCGGCTGCAGGCTGTGGTCCTTGTTGGAGTTGCCGTGGCTACAGTCCACCACGATGGTTGCGGGCAGGCCGGCCGCGGTCAACTCGCGCTCGGCCATGGCGATGCTGACGGCATCGTAATTGACCCGGCCCCCGCCGCCGCGTAGCACGATATGCGCGTGGGCGTTGCCGCGGGTGCGGAACACCGCTGATTGCCCTTGTTGCGTGATGCCGAGAAAGTGATGCGGATGGCTTACCGAGCGCAGCGCGTTGATCGACGTGGCCAGCGCGCCATCGGTGCCGTTCTTGAAGCCGACCGGGGTAGACAAACCGCTGGCCATCTCACGATGCGTCTGAGATTCGGTGGTGCGCGCGCCGATGGCCGTCCAGCTGATGAGTTCCGAGAGATATTGCGGCATGATCGGGTCGAGCGCCTCGGTGCCGGTCGGCAGCCCAAGTTCGGTCACGTACAACAGCAACTCACGCGCCAAGAGAATGCCTTTTTCGATTTGAAAGGAATCGTCCAAGTCAGGGTCGTTGATCAAGCCTTTCCAGCCCACGGTGGTACGCGGCTTCTCGAAATACACCCTCATCACCAGTACCAAGGTGGATTCGACGCGCGCTGCAAGCTGGCGCAGCCTGCCGGCGTACTCGCGGGCTGCGACCACATCGTGAATGGAGCACGGGCCGACGACCACGAATTTGCGTGGGTCGCGGCGCTCCAGGATGGCGCGAAGAACCTGGCGCGAGCGGTACACCGTTTCCGCCGCACGGCTCGTCAAGGGCAGGAGTCGCTTTATCTCCTCCGGGGTCGCCAACAGTTCGCTGGAAACAACATTGACGTTTTGCAGTTGCTCTTGAAGGTTCGCCACGTGCTACATCGAGGTGCGAATCGTCCAAAGCTCCGGGAAGAACTTCAGCTCGAGGGCCTTGGTCAAATAGGACACGCCGCCGGTGCCGCCGGTACCGCGCTTGTTGCCGATGATGCGTTCCACGGTCTTGACGTGCGCGAACCGCCACAACTGGAATTTATAGTCCAGATCCACCAGACGTTCCGCCAATTCATACAGCTGCCACTCTTTTTCCGAGTTGTGGTAGACGCTGAGCCAAGCCGCAGCTACCTGCTTGCTGGCCTGATACGGCAAGGTAAAGTCGCGATCGATCGCCTCCGCGGGCACGTTGAACCCGCGCCGGCTCAGCAGCCGCAAGACTTCATCGTACAGACTCGGCGAACGCAACGATCGCTCCAGCGTCTCGTAAATCCGCGGATCGGAGCGAAACACCTTGATCGTATCGGCGTGCTTGTTGCCGATCAGGAATTCGAGCATGCGATACTGCGGCGACTGAAAACCCGAGGACTTGCCCAAGGAGTTGCGGAACGCGGAGTAGTCGTGCGGAGTTATGGTTGCCAGCACATCCCACGACTGCAGCAGCTGTTGCTGGATGGTGGAGACCCGCGCCAGCATCTTGAAGGTTGGTCCCAGATCGTCGCGGCGTATGCAGGCGACGGTGGCATTGAGCTCGTGCAGACATAGCTTCATCCATAGCTCCGACACCTGATGGATGATGATGAACAGCATTTCGTCGTGCTGATAGGACAATGGATGCTGCGCGTCCAGCAACTTGTCCAGGTTCAAGTACTGGGAATAGCTCAGCGCCTCGCTCAGGTCCCAATGAACGCCTTCGTCGCTCAAATCGACGAATGGCTTGGTCTGCGCGGTGATTTCGCGCGGCGTGCGTTCGCCCATTTTCAATTCTTGAAGATCCAGCTGGGCACCGTGCGCCAGCCGGCGAGCAGTTCGCGGTCGAGCCTGCGATAGTCAGGCTCCAATTTTCCGACCAAATTCCAGAAATTAGGCGAGTGATTCATGTGCCGGGTGTGCGCCAGCTCGTGCACGAACAGATAATGCACGACCTCGGGGCGCAGGAACACCAGCGAGCAATTCAAGCTGACGGTGCCGCGCGTGGAGCAGCTCCCCCAGCGGGTACGCTGACAACGAATGGCCACTCGCGCCACTGAGTACTTCAGCTCGTCCGCCAATTGCAGCAACCTCGGCGCGAGGCGCTCGCGGGCGGCCTCCTTCAGCCACGCCTGCAACTGGCCGCATGCGCCGGACTCATCGGCGGCGGTCACGACCAGTCGGCCGGCGTGCTGCTCGATAGCGCCAAGCGGGTCGCGATGCCATTCGACTTGAAACTCCTCGCCAGTGAGCGCGAAGCAGATGGAGCGCGGCACGGTCTCGGCGGGAGATGCCGCAGCGCGCATCGCCGCCACCTTGCGGTCAATCCAGGGAGTGAAGCGCTGCACGAAATCGCGTACGGCATGGGCATTGACGCCGATGGGGACCACGATCTCGACACGGCCGCCGACGTGCACTCGCGCCGTGAGGCGGCGTGCGCGCGGACTGACCCGGACTGCGAACGGGTCGGTCGAGCTACGCGTCTCGAACAGCGATAACTGCGTGCCTTGTGGCTTCATCGCGGCGAATCATACCAGGTTCACGACGCTCAACGCCTCTCGAGCGATGCGAGTTGCCGTTGCGCCGCATTGTAGTCGGGCGCGGCGATCAGCGATTTCTCGATCCAATTGCGGGCGCCCACCATATCGCCGCGCGCTTGCAATTCGCGGCCCATCGCCAGGTATGCCTGCGCATGTCCCCAGCCTGGAACGTCGGTGTTGGTCGCCGCGGACGCATCAAACTCGTGTGCCGCCATATTAAGTTGCGCCAGCGCTTGCTGGCGTTCAGGGGAACCGGGCTTCGCGTGCGCCAACCTTTGAGTCGATTCGATCAACAGCAGGCGCGGATTGCGCGGCGCCAGCTTGGCCGCCTCCTGCAACCGATCCGCGGCACGTGCCCGCAGCACTACCGCCTGCACGGAGCTCACGTCGGCAAGCGCGCCATAGCAAGCGCCCTGCAGCACGAAAGTTTCCGCGGATTTGACATTTTTCCGCAGCAACGGCTTCAGGTCGTCGATGCATTCGGAAAAAGCCGCGTCGGCATGACGGCCCGCACCGGCGGCGGCCAGCTCGCCGAGTCGATACTGCGCGTGCGCCAGGTGGTAGCGCAGAGCGTCGTCGTCGGGAGCATCCTTGAGCTTGGTGCTCATCCCCTGAATCAGAGTCATCAGGCTGTTGGTGTCCTCCGTGTGATACGCATACAGTATCTGCGCCTGTAAGTCGCCGCCTTCCTGGGCGTGCAGCGCCGCTGCCATCAACAGCATCGCGCATATAATCGTCTTTGGCGCCCGCATGCCGCGAAGATAGCACAAGAGGATTTATACATTGACGTCGGAATTGATCGACATCGGAGCCAACCTCACACATTCGAGCTTCGCGGCCGACCGGGCTGCGGTGCTGGAGCGCGCGCTCAGCGCCGGTGTTCGGCGCATGATAATCACTGGAGCGGATCTGAGCAGCTCGCGTCAGGCCGTCGCGCTGGCGCAAGAGCATGACACGCGCCTGTGGAGCACTGCGGGCGTGCACCCACATCACGCGCGGGATTTCGCGCCGTCGCAGCGCGCAGCGTTCCTCGAGCTGCTGGGTTCCGGAAAGGTGGTCGCGGTGGGCGAATGCGGCCTGGACTATTTTCGCAATCTCTCCCCACCCGAGTCGCAGCGGGCAGCATTCGCGGCACAATTGGAACTCGCGGTAAGTGCGGCCAAGCCCGTTTTTCTGCATCAGCGCGACGCACATGAGGACTTCGTTGCCATCTTGCGCGAATTTGCCGGCCGGCTGACGGGCGGCGTCGCCCACTGTTTCACCGCTGGCCCTGCGGAACTCGAGGATTACCTCCTGCTCGGTCTGCATATCGGCATCACGGGCTGGGTGTGCGACGAACGCCGCGGCCACGCTTTACGGGATGCGGTCCCGCGCGTACCGCAAGAATTGCTCATGCTCGAGACCGATGCCCCCTACCTGCTGCCTCGCGATTTGAATACGGCCGACAAGTCCAGGCGCAATGAACCGGCTAACTTGCCGCACGTCGCTGCCACGGTCGCCAGGCTGCGCGGCGTGTCGCTCGAGGTGTTGGCGGCCGCCACCACCGGCAACGCTGTGCGTTTTTTCGGTTTGCCGTCGGCCGCTACAGATTCGTGAACAAGTGCGGGCTGGGACGCAGCTGCGTTATCAGACGGCTCCAGCCCTCTGCGTACTGGGCAAATGTCGGCGATGACTGAGCGTTGCGATCAACCACCGGAAACTCCACTTCGATTCCGTCCAGCATCATTACGTGCTTCGGAATTCCCTTGGTGAATTTGCCGACGTTGGAGAACAACAGACGACCTTCCACGGGCACCTCGCCGACCACCGCCTTCACGGCGGCGATGCGGTCATACAATGCCGGCTGCGGATTGTCGAAGGTGAAGCGGCGGCCGCGTCCCATCACCGTCCAATCACTCATCTGATCTCCTCCAAAGATCAGCCCGGCCACCCGTCGCGTATCGAGCAGCAACACGCCGCGAGGCGTCAGCAACAAGTGATCGATATGAATGAAGCCGCCCATGCCGTCCGGCACCTGTACCTGGTGCGCGGCCGCATAGGCCACGCGTTCCAATCGGGCCAACAACGACTTGCGCCGCGCGCGCCGCTGGTAGGCACGCCATCCCCAAAAACAGGCCCATCCCAGCGCCAACACCGCGGCGCCGAGCCCAATCCATTGCGGTTCGATTTTGATATCGGTCATTCGAGTGCGGCGGCCAACGCCGGCAGCGTCGGCGCGATATCGATGCAAATTCGTGGCAAGCGCAGCAATCGGTCGAGACTCGACGGCACGCTGAGCGGCCGGCCGATTATCGGCTCGACGATTTCATTGAACTTGGCAGGATGGGCGGTCGCCACCAATACCCACGGATGTTCGCGACGCTCGGCCTCGCTCAGGCGCGCATAGACTTCTGCCGCGGTCGCGGTGTGCGGGCACCATTCGCGTGCGTAGTGCATGAAGTCCTCTTTGATGCGGGCACGAATTGTAGCGTCATCGACGCTATGCGCGCTCAATTGTTCACTGATCTCCCGCCATGCGGGATAGAACGCGCGAACGCGCTCCATGTTGCTGGGATTGCCCACGTCCATGGCCGAAGCCAACGTGGCAATGCTGGCCCGCGGCTGCCATTGCCCGGTTTTGAGGAAATCCGGCACCGCTCGATTGGCGTTGTGCGCCAGGACGATACGCTCGATGGGGAAACCCAGTGCGCGGGCCCAAACGGCGGCAAAAGCGTTGCCGAGATTACCGGCCGGAATGATGTAGCAGGCCTTGGCGCCGGTGCGTTTCGCAACCTCGAGACTCGACGCAGCGTAGTACACCGTCTGGGGTAACAGACGGCCGATGTTGATGCTGTTCGCGGAGCTGAAACGGTGGCGCATCGCCAACTGATGGTCGCGGAACGCCTCCTTGACCAGACGCTGGCAGTCATCGAAGGAGCCTTCGACGCGCAAAGAGCGGATATTGTCATCCCAACATGTCAACTGTTGTTCCTGCCGCGGACTGACCAGTCCCTTCGGGTAGAGGATGACGACCCGCACCCATGGGCGCTTATGGAAAGCCGCGGCGACGGCACCGCCGGTGTCGCCCGAGGTCGCCACCAGAATGGTCAGCGGGCGCTCGGCACCTATTCCCAAGCGCTGCATGCATTCCGCCAGGAAGCGCGCACCGAAATCCTTGAATGCAGCGGTCGGCCCGTGGAACAACTCCAACGCGAACAGCGCATTGGTCGCGCCGGCGAGCGGCGTCGTCGGCGCCGGCAGCGCCAGCGCCGCATCGGCGATCTCGCCCAACGACGCTTGCAATCGGTCGCCCTCGAAAAATCCGCGCAGCGCGCCGCGTGCGACGGTCGGCAAATCGACGCTGCCCGTGAATGCCGCGGCATCCACCGTGGGCAGGCGCGTCGGCACGTACAAGCCGCCGTCCGGCGCCAGACCGGTTTCCATGGCTTCGCTCAAACCCACCCACGGCGCGCCGCCTCGCGAGCTCTCGAAGTGCAACCGCGGCATCAGGCTTTTACCACTCGCGCGCCGTAGTTCTCCATCCCGGAAATCCAGGAATCCGACTTCAGTTCGTGCTCGAGAAACGCAGCGGACATTGCGCCCCGCACGGCTTCCGCATGCTGAATCTCCGCCCAGGCAAAGATGGTCGGACCAGCGCCGGAAATGGAGCAACCCAACGCTCCGGCGGACATCGCGGCGCGCTTTACGTCCTTGAATCCCGGAATCAACGAGAAACGTTGCGGCTCGATTATCACATCGTTGAAGGAATCGCGGATCATTTCCAAGTCGTTGGAATAACAGCCGCTGATGAATCCGGCGAGATTTGCGCTTTGCCAGACGTAGTCGGAGCGGCTCACGTTGCTGTTTAGGATGGCGCGTGCCTCGCGCGTGCCCAAATACATGTGCGGATGGACCAACACACAGCGCAAAGACGGCGGCACGGGAATCTGCTTCACGCGCGGCGTATCGATGCCTACGGTCAGCGTCAGGCCGCCGAATAAACACGGCGCGATGTTGTCGATATGCGCGGAACCGCTGGCGACGATCTCACCCTCCATGGCAAATTTCAGCAGCTGCAGGCGCGGCGCGGGTGTGTGCAATAGCGCGTTCGCGGCGACCACCGCGGCCACCGCCGAAGCCGCCGAGCCGCCCAGGCCCGAGCCCAGCGGAATGCCCTTGTCGATGAACATCTCGAATCCGAAGTCCAACCCCAAGGCCTGCTGCATGGCCTGCAGCGCGCGTCCGGCCGTATTCTGCTCCGGAATCACCGGCAAATCCCCCGCCACTCCCGTGATGGAGAGAATCCGAATCTGCGGCGCGTCGATGCGGCGCAGTCGCACCCGGTCGCCCACCGCCTCCACCGTGTGACCTAATATATCGAAACCGATGCCGACATTGGCGACGGTGGCAGGAGCAAAAGCGGTAACGTCGGTAAGCACGGTCTCCCCAGCCAACAGTGTCAGAGGTGAGCGCCTAAATACGCCGCCAGGCGCAGCAGGTCCGAAAATACGCCGGCGGCGGTCACCTCCGGTCCTGCGCCGGGACCTTGCACGATGAGCGGATTGTCGCAATAGCGCCGGGTCGCGAATCGCACCACGTTGTCTGTGAGCGCAATGTTGGCGAATGCATGCGTGGCGGGCAGCCGGCGCAGCCCGACCGTGGCGTTGCCTTGCGCGTCGACGCGCCCGACATAGCGCAGCACTTGATTCTTGGCGGTCGCCTCGGCGAGCGCCGCCGCCATCGCTGCGTCCGATTCGGGCAGTCGTGCCATGAACTCCTCGGCGCTGCACTTGACCAACTCCTCCGGTACCAGGCCTTCGACCTGCACGTCGGCGACATCCAAGGTGAGCCCCATTTCCCGGCCCAGGATGATGATCTTGCGTGCGACGTCCATGCCGGACAAATCGTCGCGCGGATCCGGCTCAGTGAAACCCTTTGCCTTGGCTGCGCGCACGATCGAGGAGAAGGATTCCTTGCCGGTGAATACGTTGAAGAGATACGCAAGCGTTCCGGAGAAGATTCCTTCGATCTGAGTGACATCATCGCCGGTCTCACGCAGATCGCGCAGCGTTTGAATGACCGGCAATCCAGCGCCGACCGTCGCCTCGTACAAATAGTGAGTTCCCGCGGCGCGCCTTGCCTCGTGCAGGGCCCGGTAGTAAGCCATCGCACCGCTGTTAGCTTTCTTGTTAGGCGTCACGATGTGTATTCCGCGGGCCAGCCAGTCGCGATACTGATCGGCAATCTGCTGACTTGCCGTGCAATCAACGATTACCGTGTGCGGCATGTAGTCAGCCTGCACGTGGTTGACGAACTTTTTCAAGTCGAGCGGCTCGCCGGCTTCCGCCAGCCGCTCCGCCCAGTGTTCCAGATCGACCGCGTTCTCTTCCAGCAGCATGCGCGTCGAGGTAGCTATGCCGCGCACCCGCAGGTCCAGATTCAAGTCTCGCAGTCGTCCGATTTGCGTGGCCATCTGCGCGAGCAGCACGCGGCCGACCGTGCCTGGCCCGATCAATCCGATGGACATCGTGTTCGGCGATAAATAGAACGCGGCATGCACCGCGCGCAACGCTTTCGCGGACACTGCGCCGTCCACTACCACGGAGATATTGCGTTCGGACGCTCCCTGGGCGATGGCACGCACACTGATGGCGGCATCGCCGAGCGAATTGAACACCTTGGCGGCGACACCGTGGGCGCCGGCCATGCCGTCACCCACCACGGCCAGTATCCCCATCCCCAGGGTAATCTCGACATGCTGAATCTGTCCGCCGCGCAACTCCGCCTCGAAGGCGCGGCGCACCGATTCCTCAGCCCGCGCCGCCTGCGATTCGGGAATCGCGAAGCATATGGAATGTTCGGAACTGCCCTGCGATATGAGGATCACGGAAATGCCGGAATCGCGCAGCGCACCGAACAGCCGGTGCGCCGTTCCGGGCACTCCGATCATGCCGGCTCCCTCGAGATTGACCAACGCCACCGGATCGATCGTGGTGATGCCCTTCACCTTCATGGCCGATACTGGATTGGCGCAAATCAGCGTGCCGCGCTTTTGCGGCGCGAAGGTGTTTCTGATGAATATGGGAATGTCGCGGGCCACCGCCGGCTCCATCGTCTGCGGATGAATCACCTTTGCGCCGAAATAGGCCAGTTCCATCGCCTCGTTATAAGAGAGTTGGTCGATGACTTGCGCGTTCGGCACCAGTCTCGGGTCGGCAGATAGCACGCCGTCCACATCCGTCCAGATGATGATTTCGGACGCATCCAGCAATGCACCGAAAATGGAACCGGAGAAATCGCTGCCGTTGCGTCCTAGCGTGGTTTGGCGCCCCTTGGTCGTGGTCGCAACGAACCCGGTCACGATCAGCCGGCCGGTAAAATTTGCCGGCACGAACTTCTCGAGATTCCTGGTGCTAACCGCCCATTGCACGGCGGGTCCCAAGGATCCCCACTCCACGATGATGACTTCGCGTGCATCCACCCACAGGACATCGCCATTGATGCGCCCACGCTCGCGCAGGTAGGGCGCGAACAATCTGGTCGACCATATCTCGCCGTAACCGGCGATGACATCGCGCATCGAATAAGTGGAGGATTTGATCAGACGCACCGTCTGCAGCATGCCGGCAATGTCCTGACAATCGCGCTCGAGCTGTGCCGCGTACGTAGCGCAAACCGCGGGTGAAACCAGCGCGGCCGCGAGCTGCATGTGCCGCGACTTCAACGCCTCGATGGCGGATAAGAAATCTCCGTCGCGTTGCTCGGCCAGGGCTGCGAGTTCCAGCAAGGCGTCGGTCACGCCGCGGCACGCCGAAAGCACCACCGCTTCCCGCGGATTCGGCGAGGCTTCGAGAATATCGGCGACCCGACGAAAGCATGCGGCGTCAGCGACGCTGGAGCCTCCGAACTTGTGAACTATCCATTTTTCCATACTTGAACCAACCCTTGAAGACGCGCGGAACTTTAATCGCTCCAAAGGGACGCAAGCAAGCGATTCCCGCGCTTTTTCTAAGGCCGACGCCTGCCTGATTTCGGCAGCCCGGTGTGCTGCGTGCGAAAGCGCGTGTTCGCCACCGGTGCACCTTTAATGGGCGGAATCCTTCCCGACCCGGTTCCCAACGGCTGATAGGCGGGAATGAGATGCTGCTTGCCGTTGCCGATGAGGTCTGCGCGTCCCATGCGCTTCAGTGCTTCACGCAAAATGGGCCAGTTATTGGGGTCGTGATAGCGTAGAAACGCCTTATGCAAGCGCCGCACCTTGATTCCCTTTGGTATGACCACATCTTCGCTGGCGCGCGTGACGCGCTTCAGCGGATTCTTGCCGGAGTGATACATCGCCGTGGCAGTCGCCATTGGCGAGGGCAAGAAAGCCTGCACTTGGTCGGCGCGAAATCCGTTCCTCTTCAACCACAGAGCCAGTTCCAACATGTCCGTATCGCGTGTGCCCGGATGCGCGGCGATGAAATAAGGAATGAGATACTGTTCCTTGCCAGCTTCCTTGGAATACTTGTCGAACAGTTCCTTGAAACGATAATACGCGCCAACGCCCGGCTTCATCATTTTGGAGAGCGGCCCCTCGCCGATGGCTTCCGGTGCGATTTTCAGATATCCGCCGGTGTGATGGGTCGCCAACTCCTTCACGTAATCAGGCGACTCGATCGCCAGGTCGTAGCGCACACCCGATGCGATCAGCACTTTCTTCACCCCCTTCAGCGCACGTGCGCGCCGATACAAGCTGATGAGCGGTGCATGGTCCGTATTGAGGTTCGGGCACACTCCGGGAAATACGCATGATGGACGGCGGCATGCCGATTCGATGGCGGTGCTCTTGCAGTGTAGACGGTACATATTGGCGGTGGGTCCACCGAGATCCGATATGACGCCGGTGAAGCCGGCCACCTTGTCGCGGATGGTTTCGATCTCACGAATCACGGAATCTTCCGACCGGCTTTGTATGATGCGGCCCTCGTGCTCGGTGATGGAACAGAATGTGCACCCGCCAAAACATCCGCGCTGAATGGCCACGGAAAATCGGATCATGTGGAAGGCGGGAATCTTGGCACTGCCATAGGAGGGATGCGGGCGGCGCGCATAGTGCAGCTCATACACGGCATCCATTTCAGCGGTGCTCAACGGGATGGGCGGCGGATTCAGCCACAGCTCCATCGACGCGTGACGCTGCACCAAGGCGCGCGCGTTTCCGGGGTTGGACTCCAAATGTAGAATTCGCGACGCGTGAGCGTATAACACCGGATCCGCAGCCACTTGCTCGTAGGACGGTAGACGAATCACGCTGCGTTGGCGCCGCGCGTTAGGTACTTTGCGATGAAACTTCACCACTGTCGCGCCCGAGGCTGAGACGCCCTCCGGCCGCATGGTTTGTCTGCGGCTCTCCTCGCTCGCGTACGGATCCGTCGGCGAATTCAGCGGACCCGGCGCATCTACTTCGCTCGAATCGATCTCGGTCCAGTCGGCTGGCATGCCGCGTCGCAGATACGCCGTGCCGCGTAAATCATCGATGGCACCGATGGGCTCGCCGGCATCGAGACGCCGCGCGATGGCGCCGATTTGACGCTCGGCATTGCCGTACACCAACAGATCGGCTTTGGCATCGACCAGCACCGATCGACGTACGTTCTCCGACCAGTAGTCGAAATGCGCGATGCGCCGCAGACTTGCTTCGATGCCGCCGATGACGATGGGAATGTGCTTGAACGCTTCGCGGATGCGCTGCGAATACACGATGACGCACCGGTCCGGACGCTTTCCGCCGCCGCCACCGGGGGTATAGGCGTCATCACTGCGTACGCGCCGATCGGACGTGTAGCGATTGACCATCGAATCCATGTTGCCGCCGGTCACGCCGAAAAACAGGCGCGGCGCACCCAACTTCTGGAAATCCCCGGTGCCGTGCCAATCGGGCTGGGCGATGATGCCTACCTTGTAGCCGTGCGCCTCTAGCACGCGCCCGATGATGGCCATGCCAAAGCTGGGATGATCGACATAGGCATCGCCGGTTACGATGATAACGTCGCACTGCTGCCAGCCCAGGGCCGACATTTCCTCGCGGGAGGTCGGCAGAAAGGGCGCAGGCGTTACGCCAGCGCAGCGCTCGCTATTGTCGGAAAACAGTGGGGCGGCCATTTGCACGCCCGCGATTAGATCCGATCGTGGGCCCTAAGTACAACGAATCCCGTCAGCCCAGATCCAGCGCAATGTAGATCTGACGATCCTCGCGCTGGATCAGCAGCGCAACATTGTGCCCGGCTCGCGCAACCTCGCGCTTCAGGTCCGACAACGTAGCCACCCCGGCACCATTGACGCCGAGTACCACGTCTCCGGCTTCCAATCCGGCCGCCAGCGCAGGTCCACTGACATCCTCCACGACCAAATGCCCCTTGGTGTGCAATTCCTGTTGTTCGCGCGGCTCCAGCGGACGAAGTTTGAGGCCCAATTTGCCGCCGCTCTCGTCGGTCGAGATCCGGGCAACCTGAGTGGTCGACTCGTCCAGCAATATGGTCTTCACGCTGACGTCGGTGGCTTTACGATCGTGCCAGACTCCTAAGTGCGCCTGCGTGCCGGGCGCTAATTGAGAAATGACGGTGGGCAGATCGTAGGAATGGTCGATGTTGTGCCCATTGACGCTTGTGATCACATCGCCCGACTTGAGCCCAGCCTGATCCCCAGGACCGCCAGGCTCAACCTCGCTGACCAACGCGCCGTGCGGAACGGTCAATCCGAAGGACTGCGCCAGCTGTTGCTGCAAGTCCTGCACATGCACGCCGATACGGCTGCGCAACACCTTGCCGTTCTTCAACAACTGATCCTTGACGTTCAAGGCGATGTCGATGGGAATCGCGAACGACACGCCCATATAACCGCCGGTGCGGCTGTAGATCTGGGAGTTGATGCCCACCACTTCACCGTTGATGTTGAACAGCGGGCCGCCGGAATTGCCGGGGTTTACCGCCGCATCGGTCTGAATGAAAGTCACATAGTTATAGCCGCTGTCATCGGGCAACGGCCGACCAGTGGCGCTGATGACCCCCGCCGTCACCGAACTCTCGAAGCCGAACGGCGATCCGATCGCTATCGCCCACTGGCCGGGCTTGATCTTCGTGGGATCGCCGAAGCGCACCACGGGCAGGCCGGTGGCCGGAATCTTGATCAGCGCCACATCGCTGCCCTTGTCGACACCGATGACCTTGGCTGCGAATTCACGACGGTCATTCAGTCTGACGATCACCTCGGATGCATCGGCGACGACATGCGCATTGGTCAGCACATATCCGTCCGCGCTGACGATGAAGCCCGAACCGATGCCGCGGCTGGGCGGCGCGTTCTCGGGACGCGGCGTGGGCACGTTGAAGCGGCGGAAAAATTGCGACAAGGGATCATCGCCATCGGGTGAGGTCCCGTTGATGCCCTGCGCCTTCTGCGGTTTCTCAGTGACACTGACGTTGACGACGGAGGCTCCGGCCTCGGCCACCAAACCGGAAAAATCGGGCAGACCCGTCACGCGTGCGCCGCTGGGCGCGGCCTGCAAAGGCACGGCCTGTACAGTCGCGGCCTGAACCGCAGGCGGCGGTGTATCGGCTACGCCGGGTAGACCCACGCCGGCGTTCGAACGCTGGTGCGCCACGACCATCACGAAGATGCCCGCAACCGCCGCCAGCGACCAGATTCTGAAGCTTCCCATTGACGTTCAACCTCTAAATATGATGGGCTGTCGCCCTAGGTGACTGACCGTCTACCATGGGCATTGGTTTCAACTTTTCAAGATATAGGCCCTTTAGGGGCCTAAGGGAAGCCCCGGGGGTCGAGCCCCGGGGATCGGGCCCCGGGGGTCGGGCGCTTGACCACCAGGCAGCGGGAAATGTGAAATCCCAACGTGTAAAGAAAACCCCACCGGGATTACCCTGCATGCTGTTTCGGTCCCGATTCAAGTAGATATGGCAGATTCGAGCGCTCCAATTCTCGTCGTCGTGAGCAGCGATGCCAAGCGTCTGCAGTGGCTCACGCACCACGTTACCAGCCATTGGGCCGACGCCCAGGTCACCACCATGGGTGCCGGAGAATCCGCCGCCCTGAATCGCACGGTCAGCGAACGCAAACTCGATGCCGTGATTCTGCAGGTCGACTTTGGCGATAGCAACGCCGCCGACGCGGTGCTCGCTCACATGAGCCAGCTGTTGGGCATCCACCCGGGATTGCACTGCATTGTCATGGCCGAAAACGGCAGTGAATTGTCGGCCGTGAGAGCCATGAAAGCCGGCGCCAAAGAGTACCTGCCGCTCGGGCCCATCACACGCGATCAGCTGCTGACGGCGGTCGACGAGGCCGCCGCGAAGCGCCGTGCCGCCGCGCAACATGCGCCGCTGATTGCGCCCAGCGGCGATGCGCCGAGCGTCGAAGTGACGGGCTATTCCATCGTCAAGGAAATCGCGACCAGCAATTTCTCCTCCGTATTTCTCGCGCGCAGTGAGCGGCTGCGCCGCAACGTCGTGCTCAAAGTCATGACCCGCGGCGAATCGGCACGCGATTTGGGCGATGCCGAACGCTTTCAAAGGGAATACGAGATCATCTCCAGCATCACGCACCGCGCCATCGCTGAGATCTACGATTACGGTTCGCAACCCCATCATCTATACCTGGCAATGGAATACTTTCCGTGCGGCGACCTGCGCGATCGGCTGCGCAACCCCTTGAGCGTGGATGAGAGTTTGTATTATCTACGTACCATCGCCGAGGCGCTGCGCGTCATCCATGTATTTGGCATATTGCACCGCGACCTGAAGCCGGCCAACGTCATGCTGCGCGAGGACAATTCACCGGTGCTCATCGATTTTGGACTGGCGCGTCGCTCCATGGAGGATGCGGGCACCACGGGCGTGGGTCAGGTACTGGGATCTCCGTACTACATCAGTCCCGAGCAGGCGCAGGGGCAGCGTGTCGATGCGCGAACTGATCTCTATAGTCTGGGCGTCATGTTCTACGAGATGTTGACTGGGCAGCGGCCTTATTTGGGGCGCACCGCGGTCGCCATCATGGCGCAGCACGCGCACTCGCCGGTACCCACCCTGCCGGAAGCCACGGCAGCTCAGCAACCGCTGCTCGACCGCCTCATGGCGAAGCGGCAGAACGCGCGCTACGCGTCCGCCGATGAACTGCTGGCTGATCTTGGGCCGATGGTGGCCGCGGTTGCCTGATTTGTGACACGGGTCGCATAGATCTCCGACTTAGGCTGTGACCCCGATCAAGCCCTGACACCGCAGCATTTGGCAGGCTGTGGTCATGTTCTTCAAGGTAAAGCGCCACGAGCGCGAAAAACAAGATGGCGCCGGCGCCCAGCATCGGTTAACCGACGCAATACTCAAGAGTTCTTCCTTGGGGCTGTTCCTTCTCGACGCCAAGGACCGGATTCAGCCGCAGGTCTCCAATTCGCTTGCGATCATGTTCAGGCGCCAGGATGTCGCCAATTTGAGCATAGAAAAGCTCATCGCCCCGCTAGTCACGGCCAAGACCTTGAGCGCGGTGCGCGCCTTCATGGCGCGTCTGCTCGAAGGCACTCCCGCCGATGCGGATAATCCGCTGCACGACATCGAGGTCCGTCTGCAGAATCCCGACGGTAGCTTCGAAACGGCGCACTACTCGTTCGATTTTAAGACGCTGGAGAATCCGCGCGCGTGGCTGGTGCGCGTCAGCGACATCACGGCGCGTGTCCAACAGCAGCGTGAACTGGAGGATCTGCGCGGCAATGTAAAGACGCATGGCGAAATCCTGCGCAGCGTGCTGCACGTGGGCAGAGCGCGCTTCGCGGCGTTCCTGCAAACCACCGATGCGACCATGAAAACCATCAACACCGTGCTCAAGAAGCCGGCGCGCGAGGCGGATGCGTTTCGCCTCAAGCTCGAGGAGACCCTCGAGCACATCGATCGCGTGCGGCGTGATGCCACGGCGCTCAAACTCTCCGGCCTGGAATCGGCCGCGCGCCACTTGGAGGACGCGCTGCAGGACTTACGCAGCAGCGGCAGCTTGAGCGGCAGCGATTTCTTGCCGCTCGCGGTGAAACTCGATCAGTTGTTCATCCAATTCGCCTTGCTGCGCACCTTGTCGACGCAGGCGAGCCCGTCCCGATCCGCAGCGGCTGCGGAACCAGACTCGCGCGTCACCGACAATGGCACCCTAATCATAGAGGCGCCAAAATTCGAGATGGCGGTCCAGGAAACCGCGGCCATTGACATTGCTGCACCGCCTGCTGCCCCGCCGGCACGTCGTACTGCCGTTGCGGGAAGCCTGGATAGCACGTTGATGTCGCTGACCGAGCTGGCGGCGCAGGAGCAGAACAAAACCGTGGTGCTGGAATGCGTCGGCCTAGAACAGGTACCGACCCGCTATCAATCGGCCATCAAGAATGTTGCCGTCCAACTGATCCGCAACGCCGTGCTGCACGGCGTCGAATCGCCTGCCGAACGCGAGGCCGCCGGCAAGCCCCGGCACGGCACGCTGCACCTGGAATTCCGCGCGGCGCCCGACCACAGTTTCGAGCTGCTTTTCCAAGACGATGGGCGCGGCATCGATCCGGACCAGGTGCGCAGCACCGCGGTCGCGCGAGGACTGCTCACCGAGGATGCAGCCAGCCGCCTGCGCGATCGACAGGCCATCAAGTTGATCTTCAAATCAGGCTTCAGCACCCTCGAGACGGCGCCGGGAGTAGGTTCTCATGGTGCCGGCATGTCGCTGGTGCGACGTTACGTACACGAGGCCGGCGGCAGAATTGCACTTGCCAGTCTGCTCGGGCACGAAACTCGTTTCAAGATCACCATGCCGCCGCTGGTCGACGAGGCGCAAGAAGTGGCCTAAGAGTTCTGCGGCCGCCCCGGCGTGGGCTGCTCCAGCTCCACCAACACAGCCCCCGCGGCTACCCGCTCGCCGATGCCGAAGGCGACGCGCGATACCAAGCCGTCGCTCGGTGCCGTCAATGTGTGCTCCATTTTCATGGCCTCGACGGTAACCAACGCCGTACCGCGACTCACCATTTGGCCTTCGATCACATGCACGGCAACCACCGTGCCTGGCAACGGCGTCAGCAGTGATCCGTGCTCGGCGCCGCCTGTGACTTGCAGTGCATCGTTGGTGCACAGCAGCCGCAACACCACGTGGCGGCCGCCGCGAAACACATGCAAGCGCCCTTGCATCTCGATCAGATGCACGTCTTGCACCCGGCCCGCGATCTCGGCCCGCAAACTCTCCGCGGTGCGCGATATCAGATCGGCTGGCACATCGCCGCCTCGGGTGAGCAGCGCGTATCGACCTGCGCCGTGCGCGGCGACGCGAGCCTGGCCGCCGTCGAATTTCCAGTTCGTGGTGGGCGGCGCGCCGACGCGCCATCCGCGGGTGTCTTCCCATAGTGCATCGGCATCGGTGCGCCGCGTCGCACACCAGAGCGCGGCCAACTGCACGTCGAGCTCCGCCGCCGCAGGCTCGCCGAATGCCAGATGCGCACGCCGCGACTCGAGAAAGTTCGTGGCCACCGAGCCGGCACGAAACTCACTCTCGGCGAGTATGGCGCAGAGCAACGCCCGATTGGTCGTCACGCCGATGATCTCGATCTGGGACATCCCGGCATGCAATGAGTCGATCGCCGCCGCACGTGATTCGCCCCAAGCTACGATCTTGCCGAGCATGGGATCGTAGAAACTCGAAATCTCATCGCCTGCATCGACGCCGCTGTCGACGCGCAAGTTCTCTTGACGCAGCGGCCAGCGCAGATGCTCGATGCGTCCGACGCTGGGCATGTAGGCTTGCGCCGGATCCTCCGCGTACAGTCGCGCTTCGACGGCACAACCGCGCGCCTGAATTTGCTCTTGTTGCCGCGGCAAAGCTTCGCCTTGCGCGATGCGCACCTGCCATTCGACCAGGTCGACTCCGGAAATCAATTCCGTCACCGGATGTTCGACCTGTAGCCGTGTGTTCATTTCCATGAAATAGAAGTTTTGCGCTGGGTCGAGCAGGAACTCCACCGTGCCGGCGCCGACATAGCCCACTAGGCGCGCCGCCCGCAACGCTGCGTGTGACATGGCCGCGCGCACCTCGTCCCGCAAGCCGGGCGCCGGCGCCTCCTCGATGATTTTCTGGTGACGGCGCTGCACCGAACAATCGCGGTCGAACAGACTTACGATACCGCCATGCGAATCGGCGAAGATCTGCACCTCCACGTGGCGCGCTTGCGCGAAGTAGCGCTCCATCAACAGGCGGTCGTCGCCGAAGGCGGTACGCGCCAGACGTTGCGCCGATTCGATCGCAGCCGGCACATCGGCGCTGGCCTCGACCACCTGCATGCCCTTGCCGCCGCCGCCGGCGCTCGCCTTTATGATGAGCGGAAAGCCAACGCGTTCGGCCTCGGCCGCCAATCGCTGCGCTGACTGATCTTCGCCGTGATAACCCGGAGCCACGGGAACGCCGGCAGCGGACATGGCTGCCTTCGAGGCGCTCTTCGAGCCCATGGCGCGGATCGCCGCGGCCGGCGGGCCGAGGAACTTCAGGTCCGCCGCGCCGCAAGCCTGCGCGAAGTCGGCGTTCTCGGACAAGAATCCATAGCCAGGATGTATGGCATCGGCGCCGACTCGGTCGGCGAGGGCGATCAGCTTGGCGATATTCAGATAACTCTCGGCTGCTGGCGAGCCGCCAAGATGGTAGGCCTCATCGCATTCGCGCACGTGCCGCGCGCCGCGATCCGCGTCCGAGTAAACCGCGATGCTGGTCACCCCCATTTTGCGGGCGGTGCGCGCAATGCGGCAGACGATTTCGCCGCGATTGGCGATGAGCAGGCGGCGTATCACTGCACGGCTCACATGCGGAACACGCCGAAGCGCGTTGCGGCAATGTCTTGAGTCTTGGTGAGCGCCAGCGCCAGACCCAGCACGCGGCGGGTGTCGAGCGGATCGATCACTCCGTCGTCCCACAACCGCGCCGATGCGTAGTAAGGGTGCCCCTGTTGCTCGAATTGCGTGCGAATCGGCGCCTTGATTTGTTCCTCATCCGCCGCGCTCAGCGTCTCGCCGTTGCGCTCGAGCGCCTCGCGTCGAATGGTCGCCAAGACACTAGCCGCCTGTTCGCCGCCCATCACCGAGGTACGCGCGTTCGGCCACTGAAACAGGAAGCGCGGACCATAAGCCCGGCCGCACATTGCATAGTTGCCGGCACCGAAACTGCCGCCGATGATCACGGTGTATTTCGGCACCGCGGCACAAGCGACCGCGGTTACCAGTTTTGCACCGTCCTTGGCGATGCCGCCGGCCTCGGCGGCCTGGCCGACCATGAAGCCGGAGATATTCTGCAGGAACACCAGTGGTATGCCTTCGCGGCAACATAGTTCGATGAAATGCGCGCCTTTCAAGGAGCTCTCCGAGAACAAGATGCCGTTGTTCGCGAGGATGCCGACCGTCACGCCGTGGATGTCCGCGAAGCCGCACACCAGGGTGGTGCCGTACAGCGCCTTGAACTCATCGAACCAGGCGCCGTCAATGAGCCGCGCGATAACTTCGCGCACGTCGTAGGGCTTGCGCGAGCTCTGCGGAATGATGCCGTACAGATCCTCGGCATCGAGACCGGCATCAAGATTCGTGCCGCCGCCCGCAGCAGCGGCCAAACCCGCCCTCTGTGTCGGGCGGCGCAAGCGCGCCACGGCGCGGCGCGCGAATGCCAGCGCGTGCGTATCGTTTTCCGCATAGTAGTCGGTGACGCCGGAGCGCCGGCAGTGCACATCGGCGCCGCCGAGCGTTTCCGCATCGATCTCCTCGCCGGTTGCAGCACGCACCAGGGGTGGACCACCCAGAAACACCCTGCCCTGATTGCGCACGATCACGGCATGGTCGGACATGGCCGGCACGTAGGCTCCCCCTGCCGTACACGAACCGTGCACGACCGCAATCTGTGCAATGCCCTGCGCCGAGAGTCGTGCCTGATTGAAGAATATGCGTCCGAAGTGCTCGCGGTCCGGGAACACCTCATCCTGACGCGGCAGAAACGCCCCGCCGCTCTCCACCAGGTAGATGCACGGCAGCTCGTTGTCGCCGGCCACTTCCTGTGCCCGCAGGTGTTTCTTGACGGTCAATGGATAGTAAGTGCCGCCTTTGACCGTCGGATCGTTGGCCACGATCATGCATTCACGATTCGAGACCCGGCCGATGCCCGTGATCAGCCCCGCGCCCGGCAAAGCCTCGCCATACACGCCCTGGGCCGCGAGCGCCGAGAGTTCCAGGAACGGCGAACCGTCATCCAGCAACACCTCGATGCGCTCGCGCGCCAGTAGTTTGCCTGCCTTGGTGTGCTTGTCGCGCGCGGCGGCGCTGCCGCCCGCCGCGTTGCGCCGCAGCACATCGCGCAGATTTCCGACCAAGCCTTGCATCGCCGCTTTATTGTCGGCGAATTCCTGTGAGCGAACGTCTATCTTGGAGGTGATCTTGGCCATGGCTTTGTTGCTCGGAGCGTGGCAAAATTGTCCGACAGTCCGATTATCCAACGATCTTGCTCCGATGACAACGGAAATCCGCGCTTCATGACCAATTCCGCCTATCGTGAATTCGACTTCGGCCTCGGCGAGGTCATCGACACGGTGCGCGATCAGGTGCGCCGCTTTGCCGAGCGGCGCATTGCGCCGCGCGCCGGCGAGATCGACCGAAGCAATATCTTTCCGCGCGATCTGTGGCGCGAATTCGGCGAGCTCGGACTTCTCGGACTGACGGTGAGCGAGGAAGATGGCGGCGCCGGTCTTGGATATCTAGCCCATACCGTCGCAATGGAGGAGATTTCGCGCGCCTCAGCCGCCGTCGGTTTGAGCTATGGCGCGCATTCGAATTTATGCGTGAACCAGCTGGCGCTGAATGCCAGCGACGAGCAGAAAAAACGCTATCTGCCGAAACTCATCAACGGTGAGCACGTGGGTGCACTGGCGATGTCGGAGCCGAGCGCCGGCTCGGACGTGGTGTCGATGCAGTTGAAGGCCATGCGCGACGGCGACCATTACGTGCTCGACGGCCGCAAGATGTGGATCACCAACGGCCCGGAGGCCGATGTACTGGTGGTGTACGCGAAAACCGTTCCGGAGGCCGGAGCGCGCGGCATCAGCGCGTTCATCATCGAGAAATCATTCGCGGGCTTCACCCCGGCGCAAAAGCTCGACAAACTGGGCATGCGCGGCTCGAGCACCAGCGAGCTGGTGTTCGACGCCTGCAAGGTGCCGGCCGAAAACTTGCTCGGCCGCGAGAACGAGGGCGTGCGCGTGCTGATGCGTGGCTTGGATTACGAGAGGGTGGTGTTGTCGGGCGGACCTCTGGGCATCATGGCCGCAGCCCTGGACGTCGCCGTGCCCTACGTGCGCGAGCGGCGCCAGTTCGGGCAGCCAATCGGCACTTTCGAGCTCATCCAAGGCAAGCTTGCCGACATGTACGCGGCGCTCAACGCCTGCCGCAGCTATGCGTACATGGTGGCCGGTGCCTGCGACCGCGCGGATCACACCCGCAAAGACGCGGCAGCCTGCATCCTGTTCTGCGCAGAAGCCGCCACGCGCGCCTCGCTCGACGCCATCCAGCTGCTGGGCGGCAACGGCTACATCAACGACTATCCGACCGGCCGGCTGCTGCGCGATGCCAAGCTCTATGAGATCGGCGCGGGCACTTCGGAGATCCGCCGCATGTTGATCGGCCGCGAGCTGTTCGGCGAGGCGCAATGAACGATTTGTTCGCGCCGCTCGACGATCATCCCGCCTATCGGCAGATCGCGAATCTCATCGAACGGCGCATCGTCGCGCGTTCGTTGCGCACCGGCGATGCGCTGCCCTCCGAAAACGATCTGGCGCGGCAATTCGGCGTAAATCGCTCCACGGTTCGCGAAGCGATCCGCGAGCTGGAGATTCAGGGGCTGCTGGGCCGGGAACGCGGCGAGAAACGTCTGCGCGTCACGCGTCCGGAGCATCATCGGATCAGCGGCGGCGTGAGCCGCGCCCTGGCGCTGCACGATGTGACGTTCGAGGAACTGTGGGAAGCCATGATGGCAGTGGAACCCGCTGCTGCGCAATATGCCGCCGCGCGCCGCACGGCGGCCCAGCTGCAGGCGCTCTCGCGCGCCGCCGTGCACTTCGATCGCGATGCCGCCGATACTGCCGCCGCCGTGGCCGCGGTCGTCGAATTCTTTACCGCCGTCGCGGTTGCCAGCGGCAATCAGGTGCTGGCGCTGACGCAAGCCTCGCTAAATCAGCTACTGGCGCCGGCGCTGACGCGCATGATCGATCGCATCCCGCAGGCGCGCCGCCGCATCAGCGAGGCGCAGACGAAGATCACCTCCGCCATCAAACTCAAGAAGAGCGAACAAGCGCGCGCCTGGATGGAAAAGCACATCCGCGATTTCAAGCGAGGCCACGAACTCGCACTCGGACACAAAACAGCAGAGCGGCGCTAAACAGCACATCGAGCCAATCCAGGGCGCCCCCGCCCCCGGCGACGGGCGCCGTCACATTGAGCGTGGCCGATGCCGTGGTGGTGTTGCCGCCCGCCGGTGCGGTGCGCAGCGCCTGCGCGTCCACGCTCACGGTGTAAGAACCCACAGCGGCAGCGGCGACGCTGGCCGTCACCACACAGCTGCCCGCCGCAGGGATAACGGCGTTGCTCAACATCACGCCATTGCCGCTGCTGGTGAGCGACAGCGCCGCGCCCGTACAGGTTGTGCTGGGCGGCGCCGCTGCGACGATGCTGAGACTGGCCGGCAGGCTTTGCATGAATGCCGACTGCGTCAAGGCAAAGGCATTGGGATTGTTCAAGGTCAGCGTCAGGGTTGCATGCGAGTTGGCGCTGATGCTGGCCGGCAAAAACGCCGCCGCGACGCTGGGCGCTACCGCAGTGAAAACCAAGTCAGCCGGACAGGCCGAGCTGCCGCTGCCGGCCTCTGACGGGGCCGCGGTCGTGGCGCCGACCTGGCTGAAATTCACGGTGGCGGTGTCGCTATGACCGGCGGAGTCGGTAACCGTGAGCAGCAGCGTGCCGAGCGAGCCATTCCAGGTGATCTGCACCTGCGGCGCAGCCGCGCCAGACTCGATAACCACGCCGCCGGAGGCGCTCCAGGCATAGGATGCGATCATCTGATCGCACGCGGCCGTGCTGCCGGCGGCATCGAACATCGCTGTCCCGGGGGCGACGTTCGCCGGTATCGCGACCGCGGCAATGGGAGCGAGCGCGGCCTGTACGGCAGCGTAAGCGTTCACCATGCCCGCACCGCACTGACCCGCTACGCACGAGCATTGGCCGGTGGCAGAATCGGTCGCCGGACACACAGGCAATCCCGCCACGTTCGGCGGGAAGGGGGCGGCGCTGGCTTCGATGCGCCTGATCAATTGCGCCGGCGTAAGATTCGCATTCACGGCGCGCATTAGCGCCGCAATTCCGGATACGATCGGTGCTGAGAAGCTGGTGCCGAGATTCGGATTGATTTCGTTCGTGTAAGTATTGGTGGTCGGCGTGGTCAAACCCGCGTTGATGGTGGTATCGATGGAGCGCAGACATGCGCCGGAACTGTTGACGCAATTGCCTGCAGGCGCCGACACCCCGACTTCCGCACCGAAGCTGCTGTACCCAACCTTGGTACCGACGTTGCGCAGGCCCGCCACCGCCAGCACGCCGCCACAATTGGCCGGCGTGTCGACGGGCCCGCTTTCGTTCCCCGCCGAGGCCACGACCAACACCCCCATCGCGTTCAGCGTTTCGACCAGATTTTGGTAAGCCGACGGACATGAGCCGCTGCCGCCCAAACTCAGGTTGATGATGCTCGCCGGGTACGGGTTGTCCGGAACGCCCGACACCGTCATGCCCGCCGCCCATTGCATGCCGGCCATGATGTCCGAGTCGTAGCCGCCGCACTTGCCCAAAGAACGCACCGGCAGCACATAGTTGTTCCACGTCATGCCGGCTACGCCAACCGCGTTGTTGGTGATCGCGCCGAGCACGCCGATGACTCGCGTCCCGTGCCAGCTGCTGTCTGCGATTGGACATTTGGCGCTCGGGAACAAAGCGCTGTTCGCTTGATCCGCGGCATTGAGCCAATCGCCTGGATCGGTAGGGTCGGGATCCCAGCCGTCGCCGTCGTTCGCCTTCAAGAAGCTGCCCAAAGCCGCTCCGCTGGTGAGATCGTAGTCCTCGCCGACGAAGTCGTAGCCGGGCAGCAGCCGTCCGCCGAAGCCGGCGCGCAACAAGTCCGGATGGTCGAAACGCACGCCGGAGTCGATGTCCGCGATGACGGAACCGGAACTACCCGTGGTGATGTTCCACGCCGAGACGGCGTCGGTGGCCGCCACGTCGCTGGTGGGCGTTGTACTGCTCGGTGTCAGCATGAACCACTGGCCGCTGCTGGTACCCGCCACCGGTTGGAACAACGGGTCATTGGGCATCTCGTGCGGGTAGCGCCGCGCATCGACGTCGGCAAACGCCACGGCCGGGTCGGACCGCAGGCGCGTCAGCGCTGCATCGACCGCGGCACCGAACAGCATCCGGGGCAAATAAACCACGTGCATGCTGGGGGTGATCTGCCGCGAGCCTGTCGTGCTCAAGCCGGCGCGGGCCACCAAGGCTGCCATATCCGCCCTGGATGTCTGAGCTTGGAAGACGCGGATGCTGCGGCCGCGGACCGAACGGTGGATGGTCTTGGTGATGGTATTGGCGGGCGTCGCCTTGAACCCCACGATCAATCGATCCGCCTGAAGGCCGATCTCGACCGCATGAGTCTTGACGGGATTCCATTCCAACGCTGCCGCCGCAACCGGCGCAGCGGCGGCGAGCAGCCAGCCCAAGGCCAGCAAAACGCCCAAATTTTTCAGGGTTGTCATGGATGTGGAAGCGTAACCACAATGGCCTCGGCAAGCCATGGACCGTGTGAGGTAGAATGGCGCGCAATCCGGCGGGTATGAAGGGTCATAAATGACATACGACAATCGGCAATTCTACATTGATGGCGGTTGGGTCGATCCGATCGAACCCAGGGAATTCGAGGTCATCAACCCCGCCACCGAAGCGGTAGCCGGCGTCATTTCCATGGGCAGCAGCAAAGACGTCGACCGGGCGGTTACGGCGGCCCGCCGCGCTTTCGACAGCTATTCGCGCACCTCGCCGGCCGAGCGGCTGGCTTTGATGGAGCGCGTCCTGGAAGCCTACAAGGCGCACTATGATGAGATTGCGCAGGCGATCTCCATCGAGATGGGCGCACCGATGACGCTGTCGAAAGGCGCTCAAACCCGTATCGGTGTAGGACACATCAGCGCCATGATCGATGTCCTCAAGACCTTCAAATTCGAGGAACTGCGCGGCACGGTGCGCTTGGTGCAAGAGCCCGTCGGGGTGTGTGCACTCATCACGCCCTGGAATTGGCCCATGAACCAGGTGGCTGCCAAGGTTGTCCCGGCGTTGGCCGCCGGCTGCACCATGGTGCTGAAGCCCTCGGAGTATTCGCCGTTCAGCGCCATTCTCTGGGGCAAGGTGATGCACGAAGCTGGCGTGCCGGCCGGTGTTTTCAACTTGATCAACGGTGATGGGCCGAACGTCGGCGCACCGCTGTCCTCACACCGCGAAATCGACATGGTGTCCTTCACCGGATCGACCCGGGCGGGCACCGAAGTGGCGAAGAATGCTGCGGCATCGGTCAAGCGCGTGCATCAGGAACTCGGCGGCAAGTCTCCGAACGTGTTGCTGGATGACGCCGACTTCGAACGCGCGGTAAAGCAAAGCGTACTGCACGTATTCCAGAATTCCGGACAATCATGCAATGCGCCGACGCGCATGCTGGTGCCCGCCGCGAGGCTGGGCGAAGTCGAAGCCATCGCGAGGAGAGCTGCCGAGGCTGTGGTGGTGGGCGACCCGAACTCCGAGAAGACGAACATCGGTCCGGTGGTTTCCAAAATCCAGTACGAGCGGGTGGAAGGCTACATCGCCAAAGGCATCGCGGAAGGGGCCAAGGTCGTCATTGGCGGCCCGGGCCGCCCCGCGGGCCTCGAGAAGGGCTATTACGTGAGGCCGACCATTTTCTCCAACGTACGCAACGATATGACCATCGCCCGCGAGGAAATCTTCGGGCCGGTGCTGTGCATCCTGCCGTACGATAATGAAGACCAGGCGGTGCAAATCGCCAACGACACTCCCTACGGTCTGGCGGCTTACGTTTGGTCGAAGGACAATTTGCACGCGCGGCGTATCGGTGCGCGCATCCGCGCCGGGCAAGTTACGCTCAACGGTGCGTCCGGAACCATGAACACGCCGTTCGGCGGATTCAAGATGTCGGGCAACGGTCGAGAGTACGGGGAATTCGGCCTGCGCGATTTTCTGGAGGTCAAGGCAGTCATCGGAGTTGACGCCGCTTGAGGCCCAAAAGGCCGCGGTGACCGACCCTATCCTTCGGCTCGAGAATTTAAGCAAGCGCTATTCGCCCGATCGCCCTGCCCTGTTCGAATCCCTCAACCTAGAACTGCGGCAGGGTGAGTACGTCGCAGTGATGGGCGAATCGGGAGTCGGCAAATCGACGCTGCTGAACCTGCTGGCGGGCTTGGATCGGCCCGACAGCGGACGCGTTTGGCTGGATGGCATCGAGCTATCGAACCTGGATGACGATGCGGCTACGCTGTTGCGCCGGCGTGCCATCGGCTTTGTGTTTCAGGCGTTCCACGTCCTGCCGTACCTGAGCGTCAGCGAAAACATCGCTCTTCCGCTTGATCTGCTGGCGGTGTCAGAACCCGAGCGAGGCAGGCGCACGCGCCAAATGCTGCAAGCCGTCGGCCTCGAGGCGTCGGCGGCCCGGCAGGCGCGCGAACTATCCGGTGGCGAAGCACAGCGAATCGCGATCGCGCGCGCGCTGGTGCACCGTCCGCGTCTGGTGCTGGCCGATGAACCGACCGGCAATCTCGACGCGCGCAACGCCGCATTGACCCTGGCGTTGCTGCGGAGTCAGATAAAGGACAATGCCGGCGCGGGCATCTTGATCACCCACTCGCGCGCAGCCGCCGATACGGCGGACCGCATCCTGGTGCTCGATGCGGCCGGCCTCAATCCTGTGCGCAGTTTGGCGTAATGAGTTTGCGCGAATCCAAATCGGGTACTGCTGCCGCCTGGCGCATTTTGTTTCTGGCACAAGTGCGCGAGCAGCCTGGACGTCTATTGATCACGCTGGTTGCGATTGCATTGGGAGTGGCCTTGGGCGCCGCAGTCTTCTTGGTGAATGCCGCCGCCCTGAACGAGTTCGGCTTGGCAGCGAAGCGGCTGGTCGGCGAAGCCGATGTGATCGTGCGCGGGCCACGCGAGGGTTTTTCGGAACAGGTTTTTACGGAACTCGCGCGCGATCCCGCGGTCGCCGCTGCTAGTCCGGTGCTCGAATTGGAGGCCGCCGTCGCGGGACGGACTGAGACGCTCAAGGTGCTGGGCCTGGACCCGTTTCGCGCCGCAGCGCTGCAGCCTGCGCTGCTCGCCGAGGTCGGAGCGGATGTGTTGCAGTTGTTTGCCCCCGATTCGATTTATCTGAGCAGCAGCGCCGCAAGCGCCATGCGGGTGGGGCGTGGCGGGCGCTTCGACATCACCGTCGGCACCCGCCGCAAATCGTTGCACGTGATCGGCATTCTTTCGCAGGGCAACTACAGCCAGGCGCTAGGGTTGATGGATATTGCCTCCGCGCAATGGCTGTTTGACTCGATCGGCAAGCTCAACCGAGTCGACCTGCAGTTGGTCCCCGGCACTGACGTGGAGCGCTTTCGCTTCGAGCTTTCACGGACGCTGCCTGTGGGCGTTCTCGCCGTCGCGCCGGCGGTGGAGCGCGACCGTGCCGTATCCGCCACCCGCGCGTATCGCATCAATTTGAACATGCTCGCCTTGGTTTCGTTGTGGACGGGCGTTTTCCTGGTGTTCTCCACCCAATCATTGGCTGTGCTGCGCCGCCGCCGCACGCTTGCGCTGTTGCGCACGTTGGGACTGA
>Ga0182030_10000373_pt1 | contig 81008 bp, 66 predicted proteins | sample 812S3MmetaG_FD_121299 | JGI IMG/M metagenome (GOLD analysis project Ga0182030, IMG submission 121299) | Permafrost microbial communities from Stordalen Mire, Sweden - 812S3M metaG (Illumina Assembly) | ecosystem: Environmental > Terrestrial > Soil > Wetlands > Permafrost | place: Sweden... | reverse complement strand
GGCGATCCGTTCCGGCCGACGATCACCCGATCCGCAACGCGCGCGATTTCATGCATGGGCAGCCCCATGATTTTCAATCGATCCCAAGTGCGCGGCGGCATGACCGCGAACCCCCGGTTCAAAGCCTGCCATTGCGCTCTGAATTGCGGCAAAGTCGGCACGCCGCGCCCTGGGTCCTCGGTGAGCCCCAGGTCGAACTCGTCCCGGTAATCGACCAGAATCACCGTGCGTTTCAGATAGAACGGCAGCGATTGCTCATAGGACTGGATCGAGAATATCGGGATGCCGGCCGCATTGCCGCCGGCATCACCGCCGGCGTCACCGCCGGCGTCACCCGCCGGATCATCCGCCGCGGCTCCCTGCGCGCGCAGGGCCAGGGCGGCATCCTTGGCGCTGAACAGCGATTGGGCGGCGTCGGCCGCCGTGAGAATGGTGGCTGACGCCAGGAACCACGACGCGCACAGGCTCGCGAGCGCAGCGCGCGGCCGGCTTTGCAGAACAAAGGCGGCGCAGAACACTGCGCCGAGTATCAGCAGGACGGAGGTGCAGGCGACCATCGGGCGAATCAGCAGCAGCAAGCCCCGGCCTTCCGATGAACCCCAACGGCCGCTCACATAGGCGAGTATGCCCACGCCGCACGCCGCGGTCAGTACGGCGCCTGCCCGCAAACTGCGGCCGTCGCCGCGCTTGGAACTCGCGCACAGCAGCGCGAGTGCGGGTACGGCGGGCAGAATATACGGAATCAATTTGGCATCGGAGGCGGAGAAGAATATCAGTACGAACACGCACCAAATCCACAGCAAGCGCGCCGCATCGAATCGGCCCCGCGGCGCGGGCTCGGTAAAGGGCGAAATGAATGCGCGCGCCGCCTGAGGCAGCCACGGCATGATCCCGACGGCGAGCACCGGCGCAAAGAACCACCAGGGTTCGGTGCGGTGCTCGATCGGCGTGAGGAAGCGCTGAAAGTGTTCGCGGACGAAAAAGAATCTCAAGAATTTTGGGTCGGCATGCGCAGCGAGGATGAACCACGGGGCGGCAATCGCCGCGAACAGCGGCAAACCCCGGCGCAAGCACAGTTGCCGGAGCACGCCGGAGTCCCGCTGCCATAGCGTGTACGCCGCGAGCGTGGCCGCCGGAATCACCACCCCGATCAGTCCTTTGGTGAGCGTCGCTAGCGCCATCGCCGCCCAGCAGCCCAGCATCCAGATGCGCCGGCGCCCTGCCACTTCGGCCTCCTGCGCCATCAGAAAGCAGCTGAGCGCGGCGAGCAGCTCGGAGCTCAGCAGCATGTCGAGGGTGAGCTGATGGCCCAGCAGGACGAACAAAGATGAAGCCGCGGTAAAGCACAATGCCTTGATGCCGGCGTCGATTCCCCAGAGCCGGCGCGCCAGGAAATACACCATCGCCAGCGACAGATAACCGGCGATCCCCGGCACCAGGCGCGCCGCGAATTCACCCTCACCGAAACATCGGAAGATGAATGCGGTGAGCCAGTACTGCAGCGGCGGCTTTTCAAGGTACACGAGGCCGTTGAGGTGCGGGATCACCCAGCCGAGGCCGCCCAACATTTCCCTTGGAATCTCCGCGTAGCGCCCTTCGTCGGGGTCGAACAGCGGACGGTGCGCCAATAGGGCGAACCACAGCCCGGTGAATGCAATGGCTGCTGCGCCTAACGTCCATGACCTGCGGGGCAAAAACATAGAGCCGCCGAAAATAAAACTAAAAGCAAAACTGCATTGCTACTATACCGGGGCGTGACCGATCAAACACAAAAGTCCTGGGTGCGCTCCGCGGGCTTCGGGCTTGCAATTCTCTCCTTCATCAACCTGTTCAGCTACCTGGACAGGTACATCGTGTCCGCCCTGATCGAGAGCCTCAAACAGGCCAATCTAGGATTGTCGGACGCGAATCTGGGCTCTCTCATGTCGGGTTTCCTGGTGGTGTATACCGTGACGGCGCCGATTTTCGGCGCCTTGGGCGACCGGCGCTCGAGACCCCGGCTGATCGCGCTCGGCGTCGCTTGCTGGAGCTTCGCCACGGCGTTGTCGGGATTGGCGGTGGGATATTTCAGCCTGCTCGCAGCGCGCGCATCGGTGGGTATCGGGGAAGCCGCCTACGTCACGATCGCACCGAGCTTGCTGTCCGACTACTTTCCGGTGCGCCAGCGCGGCCGCGTGATGGCGATTTTCTTCTGCGCGATTCCGGTGGGTTCGGCTCTCGGGTATGTGGTCGGCGGACTGATCGACAAGCATTACGGCTGGCGCATGGCTTTTTTCGTCGCCGGCATTCCCGGCGTACTGCTGGCGGCGCTGTGCCTGCTGCTGCGGGATCCTCCGCGCGGAGCGCAAGACAAGGGCGGCGCACCGGCCGCCGCCCCTTCGCCGAAGCTCAAGCTCGCCGGGATCGGGAAGGATACATGGGCGGCCTACGGGCGGCTCATGCACAACCGGCCCTACGTACTGACGGTTCTCGGTTACGCCGCCTACACTTTCGCCGTGGGCGGTCTCGGCGTCTGGATGCCCGCGTTTCTGGAACGAGCGCGCGGCATTCCGCGCAGCGATGCCACCGTCGGATTCGGGGAGCTCGTAGTCATCACCGGTTTCATAGGCACGTTCGCCGGCGGCTGGCTGGGCGATTACTGCGCGAAGTATTCTCGCCAGGCCTATTTGTGGCTGTCGGCGATCGCAACCTTCGTCTCGGCCCCCTTCGTGTGGATGGCGCTGACCACGACCTCGCACGGCACCTACCTCGTGTGCATGGTGATGGCGCAATTGCTGCTCTTCCTGTCCACCGGCCCGATCAACGCGGCCATCGTGAATCTCGTCTCCGCCACCGAGCGGGCCACCGCGATCGCCCTCGAGGTTTTCGTCATTCATCTGCTCGGGGATGCATTCTCGCCTCCCCTCATCGGCGTGCTGTCCGATCATTTTTCGCTGGCGCAGGCCGTCAAGATCGTGCCGGTCGCCGTGGTGATGGGCGGCTTCATTTGGGCATGGGCCGCGCATGCACAAGGCCATCCCGGGCGATTGCAGCGGCGTCCGTCCGGAGCGGCCGCTTAGCCGCGAGCCGCGTTGATTTGCGCGAGATAGGCGTTCAGGTCCGGGCGCCCGGCGATGTCCTCGATGTCGGCGGTCACTTTTCTCTGCCAGTTCGGATATTCCTGGTTCGTGCCGGGCACGTTCACCGGATCGATCATCCCGAGCAGATCTTCAATTTGCACCGCCGCCAGCCGCGTCGCCGAGCGTGCCAGGTAGAGATGCAGAGCCTGCGCGAGTTCGGGCGTGAAGGGGTCGAAGGGCGTCTGCGGATGCGCGGGCTTGAGTCCCTGCTCCTGCAATGCTCCGAGCAGCAACCCGCGGTCTTGCTCGCGCTCACGGACCACGTCGCCGGCGATTTCACTGCTGGGATAGAGATTCAAGCGTCGGCGCAGCTCGATATCGCGCCCCTCCCAGTAGCTGCGCAAGGTCGGCATATCGTGCGTCGTGACGGTCGCCAGGGCGCGCGCCGTGAATTCCTCCGGACGCCGGAATCGGCCCGCGGTCTTCTCGAAGAGCAGCACCTTGTAGTGATACAGGCCGTATTCAGGCATGGCTTGGCGCATTTCATCGGGCACCACGCCCAAGTCCTCGCCGACCACCAAGCAGGCGTTGCGCGCGCTCTCGAGCGACAGCACGGTGAGCAATTGATGCAGCGGATAGTGCACGTAGGCGCCTTCGGTGGGCGGGAACCCGGCCGCGACCCACCACAGGCGAAACAGCGCCATCACATGATCGAGGCGCAGCGCGCCGTAGAAGCGCATGTTGTTGCGGATAAGGCGCGCGAATCCTTCCAGCCTTTCCTCCTGCATGACGCAGGGGTCCTGCGGCGGAATTCCCCAGCCCTGTCCCCTCAAAGCCAAAGGATCCGGCGGCGCGCCGATTTCCGCGCCCATGCGGTAGGCGCGCGGATCCGCCCAAGTTTCGGAGCCGGAAGGATTGGCGCCGACCGCATAATCGCCGTAAAGACCGATGGGCATGCCGAGTTCGAGGGCAAGCCCCTGAGCGGCGTGCAATTGACTCTGCGCCAGCCACTGGCAGTAGACGTAAAATTCAATTTCCTGGGGATGCTCCGCGGCGAAGGCCGCGGCCGCAGGCCCGTGCATGTCGCTGAATTCCTCCGGCCAGTTCATCCAGCCGGAAGCGGTTCCCAAGGTTGCGCGAAAATACCGGTCGAGCGCGTCGAAGCGCGCATGCATCTGCAGAAGCATACCGCCCGACGCCGCGAATGCCTGAAACTCCCTCGCCCGTTCGCTCGCGCGGGCTATGTGCCGCTCGCGAAAGTCCCGATACAGAATCTCGAGAAATTCGAACTTCAGGTCCGCCGCCGCGCGGTAATCCACCCATTCCACGGCGCGCAGCGCGGCGAGACGGCCGGCCACCGAAGGATCGGCGAGCCGCCCGCGCGCCGCTGCACAGTCCTGGAATTCCGGAATCTGCGGCACGGCGATGTACAGAATATTGAGAAAGTGCCGGCTCGACGCGCTGTAAGGACTGCAGCGGCCGGGGTCGGACGGCGCGAGGGCGTGCAGGGGATTCAAGCCGATGAATCCCGCTCCTTGGGGCGCGACCCAGCGGATCAGCGCTCCGAGATCGTTGAAATCGCCGATGCCCCAATTGTCGCGCGACCGCAGCGTGTACAGCTGCACGGCGATACCCCATAGCTTGCGGCCTGCGAGGATGGCCGCAGGCTCGTAGCACAGCGGCGCGGAAATGATCAGCCGGCAGCGCTCGGCGGTGCCGCCTGCGATCTTGGCCTCCAACTCGTGGTAGCCGGGCGGCAGATCATGGGGAACATCGAGCCGCCTGCGCGTGATCCAGGACCCCGCGACCTCTCCCCTCCAGATCTCGGGGCAATCGGCGGTCGACGTCACCCCGCGCCGCGACGAGCCGTCTTCCAACAGCACCGACCAGATCAGCGCCGAGCCGAATTCGCGCGCCGTGACGTTGATGTCGACGCCGATTCTGCCGCCGCGCGCCGCCGCCACGGGAGGCAGGAATTTGCACCAGCGTTCCGCTTCGGCCCGCTCGAGTTCCAGCGCCAGAGCGGCCGGATCGTCCACCGCGCATCCCATGGCACGCAGCAATTGCCTCTTCGTCTCGAGACTGAAGTACTTGAGTTCGCCGCGATAGTCGTGATAAGCGTCGCCGATGCCGCGAAGCTGCGCCATTTTCTCGATGAGCGCCGCGTCCACGATTTCAGCACTCCAGAAGCGCGACGCTGCCCGCATCGAGCCGGTAATCGCGGACCTGCCCGAGGCTCTTCGATTCATGCGTGTCGAGCGAGGTGTCGAACCGCCGTATCCACGGGAGATCGGACGCGGCCGCCGGCAGGGAGAATGTCTGCTCGGAGTCGGCCGCGTTTACCAGCAGCAGCAAGCGACCCCCGGAGTCGTTCCGTTTGCCGAACCAGATGCCCAAGCTATGCACCGTCCCATCATGCCACTCACCTTGCGTCATCTCGATTCCGCGTACATTTAACCACGTCACATCCTTGACGCCGGCGCGGGATGAGGCGCCTTTCAGGAAGGTTTCGCGGCGGAATTCGGCGTGCCGCCGCCGCAGCAGCGCGAGCAGCTGCACGAAACGCAGCAGGCCATGGTTCGAGCTGCGCAATTGCCAATCCACCCACGATATTTCGTTGTCCTGGCAGTAGCCGTTGTTGTTGCCGCGCTGGCTGCGCGCGAACTCGTCCCCCGCCTGCAGCATGGGCACGCCTTGCGACAGAAACAGCGTGGCGAGCAGATTGCGCATCTGGCGCTGCCGCCGGCGATTCACCGATGCATCGTCCGTCGGCCCTTCCGCTCCGCAATTCCAGCTGAAATTCTCGCTCTGTCCGTCCCGGTTGCCGTCGCCGTTCGCTTCGTTGTGCATCTCGTTGTAGGACACGAGATCGCCCAGCGTGAAACCGTCGTGCGCGGCCACGAAGTTGATGCTCGCGGTCGGGTGGCGCCCGTTGTGCCGGAACAAGTCGCTGGACCCGGCAAATCTCTCCGCGAACTCGCCGACTTTGCCCTCATCGCGCCGCCAGAACGCGCGCATCGTGTCTCGATAGCGGTCGTTCCACTCCGCCCATCCGGGCGGAAACCGCCCGAGCTGGTAGCCGCCCCAGCCCACATCCCATGGTTCGGCGATCATCTTCGCGTAGGCAAGGGCGGGTTCCGCGCGCAATGACTTGAACAAGGCCGCATGTTCGTTGAAGCCCGTCGCATCGCGTGCGAGCACCGTGGCCAGATCGAATCGGAACCCGTCGACGTGCATCTCCTCGACCCAATACTTCAGGCAGTCGACGATGAGGGTACGCACCTGCACGTGCTCGCAGTTGACCGTATTCCCGCAGCCGGTGGCGTTTTCGTAGAAGCGCTTGTCGTCGGCCAAGAGGCGGTAGTAAATGGAATTGTCGATGCCGCGCAGCGAAAGCAGCGGTCCGGATTCATTGCCTTCCGCCGTGTGGTTGAACACAACGTCCAGAATCACCTCGATTCCGGCCGCGTGCAGCGCCTTCACCATGGTCTTGAATTCCGCCACCGGATCGTGCACGGCATATTCGTTGGCGGGCGAAAACCAGGCGATCGGGTTGTAGCCCCAATAGTTGGTCAATTTGCGGTCGATCAGGAACTGTTCGGCGATGAAGGACTGGCAGGGCAGCAGTTCCACCGCCGTTACGCCGATGGATTTCAAATGTTCGATGACCGGCGGCACCGTCAATCCCAGATACTTGCCGCGCCACTCGCTGCGGACGGCGGGATGCCGCTGGGTAAACCCTTTCACGTGCAGTTCATAAATGAGCGTGTCGCGCCATGGAATGGCCGGCGGGCGATCATGGCCCCAGTCGAATTCCCCGTCGATGACGCGGCAGCGCCACGGGCGGGTGGCCGATAGCGCCCGGGCATAAGGATCGATCAAAGGGACGTCGGCATCGAACCGGTGGCCCTCCTCGGGCTGATCCGGTCCATGGACGCAGAAGGCGTAGTGGGTCCCCGGGCCCGCGCGCCTTGGCGCGAGCAGGCCGTGCCAAACATCGCCGCTGCGGCCCGGCAGATCGCAGCGCAAGAGTTCGGCGCCGGTGCCGGAATCGAACAGGCACAGCTCCACCCGGGTGGCATGGGCCGAGAACAGCGCGAAATTGACTCCGCCCTTCGTCCACACGGCGCCCAAGGGGCGCGGCGAACCCGCCTGAATGACCTTCACGAGGCCGGCCCGATGAAATACATCGCCGAATGCGCCTTCAAATCACGGGCTTCACCGCCCATATGCGGTCCGCGTATTCGCGGATGCTGCGGTCGCTCGAGAAATAGCCCATGTTCAGGCAGTTGATGACCGCCTTGTGGCTCCATTCATCTTCGCGCAGATAAAGGGCATCGACCTGATCCTGGGCCGACGCGTAGGCGGCAAAGTCCGCGAGCACCAGAAAGGGCTCGTCGTCGCCGAGCAGGCGCTGGATGACGGGCTTGGCGTCATCCGGGCGTCCGGGCGAAAAGAACCCCGACTCGATCAGCTCGAGCGTGGCCTTGAGCTGTGGATTGTTCTCGAGCACCCGCCGCGGCTGATATCCAGCGGCGCGTTTTGCCGCGACTTCTTCGGCCGTGAGGCCGAATATGAATACATTTTCCGCGCCGACATGGTCGCGGATCTCGATATTGGCGCCGTCCAGCGTGCCGATGGTGAGTGCGCCGTTGAGGGCCAGCTTCATGTTGCCCGTGCCCGAAGCCTCCATCCCGGCGGTTGAGATCTGCTGCGAAAGGTCGGCGGCGGGCATGATTTTCTGCGCGAGGGACACGTCATAGTCGGGAAGGAACGCGACGCGCAGCTTGTCGCGCACGTCCGGATCGGCGCCGATGGTGCGTGCGACATTGTTGATGAGCTTGATGATGGCCTTCGCCATGGCGTAGCCCGGAGCCGCCTTGCCCGCGAAGATCACGGTGCGCGGCACGAAGTCGGCGCGCGGGTTGTCGCGGATGCGCCGGTAGCGCGTCACCACGTACAAGAGATTCAGCAGCTGCCGCTTGTATTCGTGGATTCGCTTTACCTGAACGTCGAACAGGGAATTGACGCTGATCTCGACCCCGGTGCGACGCATGACCTCATCAGCGAGCCGCTGCTTGTTGGTGCGCTTGATGCCGCGGAACTGCCGCCGGAATTCCGCTTCGTCGGCGGCGCCGACCAGCCTGCCCAGCTCCTCGAGGTCATTCTCCCAGGCCGAGCCCAGCCTCTCCGTCAGGAGCGCGGACAGGCCGGGATTCGATTGCTTCAGCCAGCGCCGCACGGCGATGCCGTTGGTCACGTTGATGAACCGGTCGGGATACAGTTCGGCGAAGCCGGAGAAGACATGCTGGCGCATCAGATGAGAATGGAGTTTCGCCACCCCGTTGACCCGGTGGCTGCCGATCACCGCCAGATGCGCCATGCGCACGCGCCGGTCTCCGTCGTCGTCGATGATGGACAGACGACGCTTGCGATCGATATCCGCCGGATAGAGGGTCTCCACGGACTGCAGGAAATCGCGGTTGATCAAGTAGATGATTTGCAGGTGGCGGGGCAGGAGCCGCTCGAACATCGCGACCGGCCAGGTCTCGAGCGCCTCGGGGAGCAGCGTGTGGTTGGTGTAGGAGAAAACGCGGGTCGTGATCTGCCAGCTTTCGCTCCACGACTGGCCGTGTTCATCGATCAAGAGCCGCATCAGTTCCGGAATCGCGATCGTCGGGTGCGTGTCGTTCAGCTGGATCGCGACCGAATCCGGTATGGAGGCGAGCGTGCGGCCCTCGTTCAAATGCGTCGCCAGAATATCCTGCAAGCTGGCGCTGACGAAGAAATACTGCTGCTTGAGCCGCAGTTCCTTGCCCTGCGGCGTGGAATCGTCCGGATAGAGCACGCGCGACAGATTTTTCGCCTCGACTTGTTCGCGGACGGCTGCCGCATAGTCGCCGGCGTTGAAGGCGTCGATGTGGAACGGCGTAATGGCCCGTCCCGACCAGAGCCGCAGATGATTCACCGTGGCACCGCGGTTGCCGGGGGTGAGCTGATCGAAGCCGATGGCGTAGATGTCGCTGGTGTCGATCCAGCTGCACACATCCCCGGATGCGTTGCTTTCCGAGGCCTCGATCCGGCCGCCGAACCGCACCCTGTACGACACATTGCTGCGCGGCGTCTCCCAGACATTGCGCAGCCGCAGCCAGCTGCTGGCGACCTCGCGTTGCGCGCCGTCGGTCCCGATGATCTGCGTGAAAATCCCGTAGTCGTAGCGGATGCCGTAGCCGATGGCCGGATATTGCAGAGTGGCCAACGAGTCCAGGAAGCATGCCGCGAGGCGGCCGAGGCCGCCGTTGCCGAGACCGGGATCGACCTCTTGGGCCGCGATGTCCTCGAGATCGTGACCCAGTTCGCGCAGCGCCGTCCGGGCTTCCTGCAGCAGCCCGCCCTCGAGGCTCGACAGGGCGTTGATCAACGAGCGCCCCGGCAGATATTCGACCGAGAAATAACAAACCCGTTTGACGTGGGCGTTGGCGACCCGCCGCTGCGTGGCCAGCCACCGCAGGGTCAACTCCTCGCGCACGGCGAGCGACAGCGCGTCGTAAATATCGCGCGCGCTCGCCGAATCCGGGCTCTTGCCCAGGGTCCGGGTGAGGCGATCCAAAAGGGCCGCTTGTAAGGTGCCGGGCTGCAGGGCGACGTTCCGGCGGGTTGCAAACTGGGTCTCAATCGCGTTCATGTTAAGGGTTATTATAGGGTTCTTAACCAGGAGACGGCGGGCGAAACTCACAATGCGTGACTTAAATTGACTTCCCGCTTGGCAGTGGGCATCGATGTAGGCGGTTCCTCCATCAAATGCGCATTGGTCGATTTGATCACGGGCGCATTCGCGAGCGAGCGCTTCAGCGCGCCCACCCCCGCGCAGGGTTCCACCGAATCCCTGCTCGACGCGCTGATGACCGTGGTATCGAACATTCCCGGCGATCATGCCGTGGGCTTGGCTTTTCCGAGCGTGATACGCGGGGGCACTGTGCTCACGGCGGCGAACCTCAACAAAGCCTGGATCGGACAGCCGCTGGCCGCGCTGGCGGGCGCACATTTGCGCAGGCCCGTGATCGCCATCAACGACGCCGATGCCGCGGGGCTGGCCGAACTGCGCTATGGCGCCGCCCGCGATGTGGCGGGCACCGTGCTGCTGTTGACTCTCGGAACCGGCATCGGCAGTGCGCTGTTCGTCGACGGAAAACTCGTGCCGAACACCGAGTTCGGGCACCTCAATGTCGGCGGGCGCGAAGCGGAGCTGCGCGCGTCGGGGCGGGCCAAGGTCGACGGCAATATGAGCTGGGACGCGTGGGCCGATCAATTGAATCTGGTGCTCAAAGAAATGCATGCGCTGCTGTGGCCGGATTTCATCGTGCTGTGCGGCGGCATCACCGAAGAGCCGGAAAAGTTCATGCACAAGCTGCACTGCGAAGCGCGGCTGTCCGTCGGTGTCCTGCGCTCCGAGGCGGGCATCGTCGGCGCGGCGTTGGCAACGACCGTGGTGTGATAAAGGCTGCCCTCGCCGCCGTGGTGTCCTTGGCATTGGCTGCATGCGCGAGCACTTCGCGCATGCCCGGCGCCGGTTCCGCCGCTCCGCCGCCGCCGCTGTCGCCGTCTGCGGGAAAGCCGCCTTCTTCAGGCTTGCGAAAGATGGTGACCGACGGCGCGTTGTCGATGTTGGGCCAGCCGTATCGTTTCGGCGGCGAGTCGCCGGGGGGATTCGATTGCAGCGGTCTCGTGGCGTACGCCGCGGCCGGCGCCGGGATACGCGTTCCGCGCACGGCGCTCGAGCAATGGCACAGCGGAATCGCCGTGCCGCGCCGCGCGGTGCAAGCGGGCGATCTGATCTTCATGCATCTCGCGCACAAGGAATTGCACGTCGGCATCGCGCTCGGCGACCAGCGCTTCATCCATGCGCCTTCGAAGGGCGGCCGCGTGCGCATCGATTCGCTCGCCGCCGCGCCCTATGCAAAGCGCTTCCTCGGCGCGCGGCGCATTATTCCCGACCCGTGAGTCTTGGTATAGTGCGGCCCTGACGAATTGGCCGCGGGGCCGTCTCACTCGAGGATATCTTACATGAAGCTCTATTACTCTCCCGGCGCCTGTTCGCTTTCGCCCCACATCGTACTGCTCGAAGCGGGACTGCCCTTCACCTTGGAAAAGATCGATTTCGCGTCGAAAAAGACTTCGAACGGGACCGACTATCTCACCGTCAATTCCAAGGGCTCCGTTCCAGCGCTGCAGCTGGACGACGGCCGCGTGCTCACGGAAGGACCGGCCGTCATTCAATACCTCGCCGACAGTGCGCCGGACTCCGCTTTGGCTCCGCGCGCCGGAACCTTCGAGCGCTATCAGCTCATGGAAATACTGAATTACATCAGCTCCGAATTGCACAAGGGATATGGTCCCCTGTTCAATCCGAAGATCTCCGCGGATTGGAAGGCCGCAGCGGTGGCGAATCTGCACAAGAAATTCGATTGGCTGACGGGCTTTCTGGCGGACAAGACCTACCTATTGGGCAAGACCTTCACGGTGGCGGATGCGTATCTCTTCACCGTACTCAGATGGTCCGGGCGGGTCGGTATCGATCTTGCGCCTTGGCCGGTGCTGACCGCCTATCGCGCCCGCGTCGAGCAGCGCCCGAAGGTGCAGCAAGCGCTCAGGGACGAAGGCCTGCTCAAGTAGCCCATGCTCAACTGAGCGCCTCATCGACCGCGTCGCTCGGAACCGCCGCGAATTGCAGGGCGGCGAGCCGCGCATACAGCGGGCTGTGCACCAGCAACTCGGCGTGGGTTCCCACCGCGATTTTGCGCCCATGGTCCATCACCACGATGCGGTCCGCTTTGAGGACGGTGGCCAATCGATGTGCGATGATGATGGTGGTGCGCCCCTGCATGAGCTTTTCGAGGGCCTCTTGCACCAGCCGTTCGGACTCGGCATCGAGCGAACTGGTTGCCTCGTCGAGCAGCAAGATCGGCGGATCTTTCAGGATGGCGCGCGCCAATGCGATGCGTTGGCGCTGGCCGCCGGATAGGCGCGTGCCGCGCTCGCCGAGAAAAGTGTCGTAGCCATCGGGCAATTTGCGCAGGAATTCGTCCGCGGCGGCGGCCACCGCCGCCGCCTCGATCTCGGCATCCGTCGCCGTGGGCCGCCCATAACGTATGTTCTCGCGTGCACTGGCGCCGAACAGCACCGTTTCCTGCGGCACCAGGCCGATCTGCGCGCGAATGTCCTCCGGCCGCAGATCGGCGAGACGCCGGTCGTCGATCAGCACCCTTCCTGAGTCGGGGTCGTAGAATCGCAGCAGCAGCTGGAAAGTCGTGCTTTTTCCCGCGCCTGACGGCCCCACGAAGGCGACGGTCTCGCCCGGTGCGACGCTGAGGCTGAAATTCGCGAGCGCGGCGCTGTCCGGCCGCGACGGGTAATGAAACGTGACATTGTCGAAGCGCATGGCTCCGCTGATACGCGCGGGCAGATCGAGCGGATTCTGCGGAGCGCTGATGGTGGGGCGCGCTTGCAGCAATTCGCTCAGGCGTTCCATGGCGCCGGCGGCGCGCTGCATCTCTCCCCACATTTCGGTGAGCGCGGCGGCGGAGCTGCCCACGAAGCCGGCGTACAGCAGGAACTGCAGCAGCTGTCCGCCGGTCATGGTTCCGGCGAGAACCTGGCGCAGACCCAGCCAGAGGACGATGGTGATGCCGGCAAACACCAGTGTAATGCCCATCGCCGTCAGCGCGGCTCGCACGCGGGTGCGGCGTATCGCGGTGAGGAAGCTGTCTTCGACCGCCTTGCTGTACCTGTCGCTTTGCAGGCCTTCCAAGGTGAACGCCTGGACGGTTTGGATGGCGTTCAAAGTCTCTCCGGCAAGGCCGCTGGTGTCGGCGATCCTGTCCTGCGAGGCGCGCGACAGGCTGCGCACCCGCCTGCCGATGACGATCAGCGGAACGACCACCACCGGAATCAGCACCAGCATGATGGCCATGAGTTTTGCGCTGGTGAGCCCGAGCATCACCAGTCCGCCGATCAAGCTCAACGTCGAGCGCAGGATGATGGATAGATTGACGCCGGAAATCGCCTGGACCAAGGTCGTGTCGGTCGTCAGCCGCGACAGCACCTCGCCGACGCGCGTGGTCTCATAGAACATCGGGTCCATGCGTACGACCCTGCGGTAGACCGCCGAGCGCAGATCGGCAACCACCCGCTCGCCCAGCCAAGTGACCAGATAGAAGCGCAGGGCCGCGAACACGCCGAATATGACCGAGGCGGTCAGGAATCCGATGAGGTACCGGTTGAGCGCGCTCGAGTCCTTGGCGGCCACGACGTGGTCGATGAGCTGGCGCAGCGCCAGCGGCAACGCCAGCATGGCGATCGTCGCCATCAGCAGGGCTCCCAAAGCGGCCACCATCATGCCGCGGTACGGCCGAATGAACGGCAACAGCGTGCGCAGCGGATTCAGGCTCTTGGCGCGGGGGCGGTCGGCATTGCTGCTCATGGGCGCCATGATCCCATAACCCTGATCGAATCGCGCGGCGGATCGGTTGCAAAACCGCATCGTTGCGCCGTGACAACGGCCGAATTGCCTTTAGGCCAAAGGGCCGTTATGGTGCCCGTCAGGGGACTTTGGCGCGCACGAACGAGCGACGTCGTTTAAACGAAGAAATGGGGATGCATCATGCTGGGACGCCCGAAGAATCACGAGTTGCACGACAGCCACTGGTGGGCGAAGCCCTTGGGCGCCCTTTGCTGCTCCCTCGCCGCACTCTGCCCCGTCATGGCGCTCGCCGACGCGGCCGATGAAGGCGCCGCCGGGCCGCTGCAGGAAATCGTCGTCACGGCGACGCGGCACGAGGAAAGCCTCAGCAAGGTTCCGATCAGCGTCACCGCTTTGACCCAGGACGCCATGGACGTGCGCGGCGTCAAGGATTTCCAGGACGTGGTTCGCTTCACCCCCGGGGTCAACGTCGATAACTCGGGTACCAACAACATATCGATCCGCGGCATTTCCTCCAGCGGCGGCGCCGGAACCACGGGTATCTACATCGACGACACGCCGATCCAGATTCGTGCGCTCGCCTTCAATCCGGACGACACCCTGCCGAAGGCCTTCGACGTCGATCGCATCGAAGTGCTGCGCGGTCCGCAGGGCACTCTTTTCGGCGCGGGTTCCGAGGGCGGCACGGTCCGCTACATCACCACCCAGCCCAGCCTCACCAAGAGCAGCATTTACAGCCGTGAAGAAGTTTCCTACACCGAGGGCGGAACGCCGAGCTACGAAGTGGGCGCAGCCGGCGGCACGCCGATCATCGACGGCACGCTGGGCGTGCGCGCCACGGTCTGGTACCGCCGCGACGGCGGCTGGATCGACCACATCGATCCGGTCTCGCTCGCCACCACCGAAAAGAACGCGAATTTCGATCAGACCACGCTGATTCGCCTGGCCGCGGTTTGGGCGCCCACGGACAAATTGACGATCACGCCGAGCTACTACTACCAGGACCGGTACCGCAACAATGTCGAGAGCTTCTGGCCGTTGTACTCCAACCCGGGCAGCAACGACTTCGTGAGCGCGGACCCGACCGAGCGTTCCGATCCCGACCGCTTTTACCTGCCCGCGCTCAAGATCGAAGGCGACCTGGGCTTCGCCAAGCTGATCTCGAACACCTCTTACTTTCACCGCAAAGAGGAAACGGGCTACGACGGCACGCTCTATAATCTCGGCTTTTATCAGACGTTTTTCGGGCCGGACTATTCGCTGCAAAGTCCGCTGATGCTCGACGGCACCGGCCTGCATCTGCCGTCCGGTGCGGCCAATTACCGCTCGCCCGCCTCCATCGACAATTTCCAGCAGAACATCACGCAGGAAATCCGCCTGCAGTCGAATGATCCGACGTCGCGGTTGATCTGGACCACGGGCTTGTTCTTCAGTACGAATCGACAGCGGTACCTGGAGCAGATCCACGACCCGCTGCTCAACGAATTGACCATGGCGGCGACGGGCATGAATTACCTCGACGTCTTCACCGATGCCAACGGCAATTCCGTACCGTTCGACCCGCGGTATCCCAATGATTCGTACTTCCTGCTCACGAACGCGAAGGACCAGCAAACCGCGATCTACGGCGAGGGTTCTTTCAGCTTCACGGACGAACTCAAGCTCACTCTGGGAGCGCGCTATTCGAAGTCCAAGTATTCGTTCGTTTCGTTCACCGGCGGGCCGCAGCTGTTCAATGAACCCGCGACGGTCGGCGCGGACAAGAACGAGAATTCCTTCACGCCGAAGGTGAGCTTTTCCTATCAAATGGATCCGCGCAATCTCTATTACTTCACCTACGCCAAGGGTTTCCGGCCGGGCGGCGGCAACAATCCCGTGCCCTACGCGGCATGCGGCACGGACTTCCAGAATCTCGGCATATCGGGCGCTCCCTTGACCTTCGACTCGGACACGGTCAACAGCTTCGAGGTCGGAGCCAAGAACAACATCGACAACCGCATCAAAATCGCCAGCAGCGTCTACTACATCCGGTGGAACAACATCCAGCAGACCGTGGTGCCGCCGATATGCCAGATTTCCTTCATCGCCAACCTGGGTAAGGCCGTCGCCAAGGGCATGGACATCCAGGCGGACATCGCGGTGACCGATGCATTGACGCTGGAACTCGCGACGGGGTACACGGACGCGCGCTACACCCAGGACTCGCGGCTGACCCCCGCGGAGGATCCGCCGGTGGTTTCGAGGGGCGACGCCGTGACGGGCCAAAGCGGCCAGCCCGGCGCACCGTTCACCGCCACGATCGGCCTCGAGTACAAATTCTCGGTGCTCGAGCATGAGTCGTTCGTGCGCATCGACGATGAGTTCGAGGGGCGCGCCAAGTGGCCGTCGCCCGGCCAGGATCCGACCACCCAGCAATTCGATTCGGCCAACTACGTTTTGCCGTCGACCAATTTTGCCTCGGCCCGCGCCGGCATGACCTTCGGCGGGTGGCAGGTGGCGGCGTTCGTCGACAACCTCACCGACACTCACACGGTCACGAACTACAACTGGACCATCGACCCGGGCGACGGCGAAAGCCGGCTGCAGCGCCAATTCACGTTCCGTCCGCGGACCGTCGGATTGACCTTCACGTACCGGAACTAAAGCCTGCGGTTGCGCGGCTTTTTGCGCGGTGCTACTGTCGCCCAGGAGTTATCTGACCATATAACTAATCACGGGGATACGATGCCAGCCACTACTTTTAGGCCGATGGAACGGCGGGTTTCCTGGCAAGTGTTGCTTTTACGCACTCTTATAGTCGGCGTCGCCACGTGTACCGGCAACCTCGTCATGGCCAACGACGCCGCCACCAACGAGCCGGCCGCCGCCGGCGGGCTCGAGGAAATCGTCGTGACGGCGACGCGGCGCGAGGAAAACATCAATCGCGTCCCGGTCAGCGTAACCGCCTTCAGCCAGGAAATGATCGACCAGAAGGGCATCAAGGATTTTCAGGACGTCGTGCGCTTCACGCCCGGCGTATCCATCGATAACTCGGGTACCAACGCGATTTCCATCAGAGGCATCTCCTCATCCGGAGGCGCGGGCACGACGGGCATTTACATCGACGATAGCCCCATCCAAATGCGCGCCCTGGGGTTCAACCCCGACGACACCCTTCCCAAGACCTTCGATCTGGATCGCGTCGAAGTGCTGCGCGGACCTCAGGGCACCCTGTTCGGCGCGGGCTCGGAAGGCGGCACGGTGCGCTACATCATGACGCAGCCCAGCGTCACCCAGGAATCGACGTACGTGAGGAGCGAGGTCTCGACCACTCGCGGCGGGCAGCCGAGCTACGAAGCGGGGGTCGCGCACGGCGGACCCATCATCGACGATGTGCTCGGCTTTCGCGCCAGCGTCTGGTACCGCTACGACGGCGGCTGGATCGATCGCGTCGACCCGACCACCCGCGATGTCGTGGACCACGATGCGAATCACGCCAACACCATGGCGGCGCGCCTCGCATTCCTGATCCAGCCTGCCGAAGGCGTCAGAATCACGCCCAGCATCAACTTTCAGAACTCGCGCAAGCATGACTTATCGACGTACTGGCCGGCATACACCGATGTGAGCAGCGGTAATTTCTACAATGCCACGCCGGAACGGCTGCCGGATCCTGACCGCTACTACCTGCCCTCCCTGAAAATCGAGGCCGATCTGGGCAAGGTTCAATTCATCTCGAATTCTTCCTATTACAACCGCCTCGAGCACACGGCATACCAGGGCACGTCGTACGACCTTGCTTACTTTCAGTCGATAGGCTGGCCTTCGGCGGCCTACGGCGGGTACGACGCGAATGGCAACGGATTGGGCCTGCCCTGCGGCAGCGCTTCGACCACACCGGTACCGCCGTGCTCCTGGTACCCGCTGTTGGATGCCAAGGGCGTGCATCTGCCGCCGGGATTTGCCGGCTATTCCACGCCGAACACCATGACGAATGCACAGCAGACCTGGACCCAGGAATTTCGCCTGCAATCGGCCGACCCTGCCAGCGCCCTGAAATGGACGGTGGGCGCGTTCTGGTCGCTTGCCAAGGAAACCAGCATCGAGGAACTGCATGATTCGCAGATCAACCAATTCCTGACCGCCCTCTACGGCGAGGATTCCGCGGCGATATTCGGGCCGTACTACTCCTGCAACGGCTACGGTCCGCCGCAGACGTTTCCCAACTGCGAGATCTACTACAACAACAATCAAAGCTATGACCGGCAGCTGGCGGCGTTCGGCGAAGTCACGTACGCCCTGACCGATCAGCTGAAATTAACGGCCGGCGGCCGCTTCGCCAAGATGTCCTTCAGTCTGGCGCACTACGCCGACGGCATCGAGAACTTCGGCCCCGACTACTTCAACGGCGACTACCACGAGAATGCCTTCACGCCGAAACTGGGGCTGTCGTATCAAATGGACCCCGACAATTTGTTCTACGCCACGTACGCCAAGGGCTTCCGGCCCGGCGGCGTCAATCCGCCGCTGCCGGGCGGGTACCTGTCCGATGGGACGCCCAATGTGTGTACGCCGGGCTTGATCGAGGACGGATATCCGAGCGGACAATCGCCCAGCAACTACAAGTCGGACAACACCCGCAGCTACGAAATCGGCTCGAAGAACAGCTTCGCCAACCGGCTGCGGATCGCCACCAGCATCTACTACGTCAAGTGGAACGATATTCAGCAAAACGTCTATGTCGGCAGCTGCGGCCTGCAGTTCACCGACAATCTCGGCACGGCCGTGGCGAAGGGAGCCGACATCCAGGCGGAACTGGCGCTGGATTGGGGCTTTTCGCTCGAGGCTTCCGCCGGCTACACCAGTGCGCGTTTCACCAAGACGTCGAAGGGCGATCTTGCCATCGCGGGCGATGCTATTTCGGGGGAGGCGGCCATCAACTATGCACCGGGCACCAATCCGCCTTGGACCGTTGCGATCGGGCCGCAGTACGCCTTCAAGGCGCTGGGATACGATTCCTTCGTCCGCTTCGACTGGGAGTACGCCAGCCGCAATCCGTGGCTCGCACCGGTTCAGGATCCGAATTCAGTGCAATACAATCCGAATTCGTACACCCTGTCTTCGACGACGTTTGCGTCGCTGCGGGCCGGCGTCAACATCCAAAAATGGCAGATCGCGGCGTTCTGCGACAACCTCTTCGATTCGCGCACCACCACGAATTATGCGCAGGTGCAGGTGGATTCGTTCAATCCGAATATCAACCAAGCGCTGCCCTCATCGGTGCAGCAGAACAATTTCACCTGGCGGCCGCGCACGATCGGGATCACGGCGACCTTGCGGCTCTAGTTCAAGCCACCGCGCGCTTGGACTCGCGGCCGCAGGCTTCGCCCAACGCGGCGGCGAGGAGGTCCAGGCCCTCGGCAAGCACGGCGTCGGGAATCGTGAGCGGCGCCAATAGCCTGACGACGTTCGCCGATGTGCCGCACGACAGGAGAATCAAGCCGCGCGATTCGGCGTGAGCCAGCACGGATGCGGTGAGTTCCGCATCGGGTTCCTTGGTCTTGGGGTCCTTGATCAGCTCGAACGCAATCATGGCGCCCAATCCACGCACGTCGCCGATGCACGGAAAATCCTTGGCGAGCGCCTGGAGCCGGGTGCGCATTTTTTCTCCGACAGAGGCTGCCCGCGCGCACAAGCCTTCTTCCTCGATCACATCCAAGACCGCGTGCGCCGCCGCGATGCTGATCGGATTGCCGCCGTACGTGCCGCCGAGGCCGCCTGGGTGCGCCGCGTCCATGATGCTCGCGCGCCCGGTCACTCCGGAGAGAGGAAACCCGCCGCCCAAACCCTTGGCCATGGTGATGAGGTCGGGTACCACTCCTGAATGTTCTATCGAAAACATCTTGCCGGTTCGGGCGATGCCGCCCTGGACTTCGTCCGCGATCATGACGATCCCATGTTCATCGCAAAGCCGCCGCAGCGCGCGCAGGAAATCGGCAGGGGCCACGTTGAAGCCGCCCTCCCCCTGCACCGGCTCGATGATGATGGCCGCCACGGATTTCGGATCGACGTCGCCGTGGAAAACCCTGTCCAGATCGGCCAGTGCCTGCGCAGTGGTGACGCCGTGGTAGGGCTGCGGAAATTCCGCGTGATACACCTCGGCGGGGAACGGACCGAAGCCGCGCTTGTAGGGCATCACTTTGCCGGTTAGAGCCATGGTCATGAGCGTCCGGCCGTGAAAGCCGCCGGAAAAGGCGATCACCGCGGATCGCTTGGTATGGTATCGGGCGATTTTGATGGCGTTCTCGACCGCTTCGGCGCCGGAACTCAAAAACAAGGTCTTCTTCGCAAAGTCGCCGGGGGCGAGCGCGTTCAGCCGTTCCGCGAGGCGCACATAGGACTCGTAGGGAACGACGTGAAAACAGGTGTGGGTAAATGCGAGCGCCTGCTGCGCCACCGCCTCCATCACCCGCGGATGGCGATGGCCCGTATTGAGCACGGCGATGCCCGCGGCGAAATCGATGAAACGGCGCCCGTCGACATCCCAAATTTCCGAATTCTCGGCCTTCGCCACGTAGACGCCGCGGCTGGCCACGCCGGCCGGCACGGCCGCCGCTTTACGTGCCTTGAGATCTGCTGATGTCGACATGCTTTCTTCCCCTTCAACGGCGTGGCCGAGACGCGTGAAAGGTACCATCGGCGGGTCAATTGAGCAAAAAGCAAGCCCTAGCGAGCGGCCTGCGTACGCACTTCGCTGAACCAAGCCCGGCTGGTCCGCAGGGCCTGTATGGCCTTGGGATAGGTCATCGACAGCGGATAAGCCACCGATTCATGCACCGCCGCCACGAATTCCTGCCATCGGCGCGGGTTGGAAAACTTGCGCTCTGCCTCGAGGAGAATTTTCATGACGTCCGCCTGGAGATCAAATATCCGGCGGCCATTCCGAGCACCGCGACCACGGCGAGCGCCGCCCAAGGCTGTTCGCGCACGTAATCGTCCGCATCTCGAGCGGCATTTCTGGCCGCACGCAGCCAACCTTGCGACACCTCAGGCAGACGGTCGCTGACCGCCGCCAGCGCTCCGGACGCACTGGAGCCGAGGCCGCCCACATGCAGATCTCGTTTTTGCACGACTGAACTCGGGTCTGCGGTGAGCATCGCGGAAACTCCTGAAATGCCAAAAGACGGCTTCCAGGAAATATGCCTTGAAACAGGTTCAACTACCGTCGGTAGGCGGCGGGCCCTCGCGTAGGACTTCGCTCACGCCGCGTATTCGCTCATGCTCGGCTCAGTTGACCTGGTAGCCGCGCGCTTGCAGGCAGGCCGACATGGCGCGATTGTAGTTGCTGCGGCTGGCATCGGCGCTGCCCGCGGCCACTCCGCCGCCTGGCTGAGTGGGATCGAATCCCGTCTGTCCCTTCGCCCAGTTGTGGCATTCGAACTGATCCGCGGCCTGCTGTTCCTTGGCCTGGCCGTTCTTCGGATAAATCATCAAATCGTCCGGCGCGCCGGCGTTGTCCGGCGGAGGCGAAGGGGAGTCGGCATTGTCCGGCGGGTCCACGACCACATAGCCGCTCTGATCCGGCTGCTGGGTGTAGTACACATTGTCGGCGTAGTAGTAAGGAACGCCGCCGAACCAGACCGTGGAGTAATACGGCGGCAAGACCGAGATCACGAGTCCGCTGGGAGGAAGGACCACGACGAACCCGGGTCCGCGGGGTGCGTACCAAACGCCGCCGTTGAAATAATACCGGCTGCCCCCGCGATAATAGGGACGGTAGTCGCCCGACAGCGAAGGCCGCGCCGTGCCCACGGGTGGGTAGTAGCGGCCGTGGTTGTAGCGGCCGTCCAATACCTGGCCGCGCCCGTCAAATGCCGGACGTCCCACTCCGGGGCGGGGCGCAGCCGGTCGGCCCGGCGCCCTTGCTGCGGCACGCGGTTCGGCGCGGCCTCGATCGTGTTCCTCTGCGGCTCGGGCCGGCGTTGCAGCCTGAATGCCCCATAGCAGCAGTGAAGCCGACAACAGGGCGGTTTTCAGCGTTCGACTCATAGATGCTCCGGCAGCCTTTAGCTGATGGTGTAGCCGCGTCCCTGCAGGCAAGCGCCGATGGCGCGCCGATAGGAGTCGGCCCGCGCGCGGCCAGCGGCTGCGCTCTGATTGATCTGCTGCTGGGTCTGCTGTGCCTGGGCCTGCGCATTGGCATCCGAAGCGGATCCGATGACCGCGCCCGTGGCTCCGCCGATCAGCGCTCCAGCCGCCCCATTGCGCGGGCCGCCGATGATCGAACCGATGATCGCGCCGCCGATCACGCCGGCAACGGTACCGGAACCGGGAGGGTTGGCAGGCTGCACCACCACGCGTTCATAAGGGCTCGCATCGGCCCTGCTGGGGTCCACGCCGGTTTGCTGCACGGCCCACACATGACATTCATAACGATCGCGGTCGGTCTGTTCCGGGCTCTGGCCATTCGCCGGATAGACGAACACCTTTTGCGGCGGCGGGACCGGTACGGCATAAGTACGAGGCGGCGGCGCCACGCAGGCAGCCAATAGCGCGGCCGCCGCGAGCGGAACCGCGAACGGGGCCCGAACGAGCGTACCGGTTGAAAATCGACGCAATTTCATATGCTCAAATCCTTAAGTCCTATTCCTTCCAACAACGTCGGAAGCCCGCTTCAGTTGACAGCAAATGACCGCTGGAGTTCGCCGGCCGGCCTACTTCGCCGGCTTACGAAACTTTAATATGAACTGATCGGTATTTCCGCGCACCGACGGATCGAACACTTTCAGCGTGCGGGTGTCGCCCGGCTGGCGCAATAAATCGCTGCTTGCGACGAAGACGAAGCCGGCCGCGACCACTTCCTGTTTGACCGTTTTGGAGTCGATTCTATGTAAAGTCTTGGTATCGCGCCCGCCCGAGCCCTCCTCCGCCGAGTGATCGAGGACCAGGTAGATGCCGCCCGGTTTCAGGTCGTCGAATACCATTTTATTGAATACGCCGAGGTCCAGGCCCGGCAGATTATGCAGATCGTGGTAGTTCTGCGACGTCCACACCAAATCGACCGGCGCCGGCACCCCGAGGTGACTGAAGGGCTCTGCCACCACGCTGACATTGGCGTAATTCGGATCGGCGGCGATCGCCTTCACCCGGGCCGCAAAATCTGGCTCATCCGCGGGTGCATCGGGAGAGCGGGCCGGCACCAGCGCATATACATGGCCGGACATGCCGACGGCTTTGCTGAAGAGCCGCGTGAAGTAGCCGGCCCCCGGCAGCAGCTCCGCGACTTGCGCTCCCGGTTTGACGCCGGCGAACGCGAGGGTTTCGCCGGGTTTGCGGCGGGCGTCCCGCTGCTTGTCCGCTTCCGGCCGATTGCCGTCGGCGATCGCCGACGCGATGTTGTCGGGAATGGCGGCGGCCGCGCCCGCCAGGTTTGCGCCGAACCACACGGCGGCCGCCAACGCGGCGGCGAGAATTTTTGGATGGCGAATCATGGAAGACTCCGTTTTTCTGGCCGGCAAGGGCAAAAGATCCTTATCGCCCGGATTCTACCACCAGCACGGACGTCGTTTTGGGCGCCTCTGCGCCGACGGCAGCGTATGATCGGCGCCTATCCGGATCGGCGCAGGTTTATACGCATGAGTTTGAGTGTCTTCGATGTTTTCAAGATCGGCATAGGCCCATCCAGCTCGCACACCATGGGACCGATGAATGCCGCGCGCAGCTTCGTCCTGCTCTTGGAAGCGCGCGGCCTGCTCGAGCGCACGGCGCAAATTTCCGCTCAGCTCTATGGCTCGCTGGCATTGACCGGCCGCGGCCACTGCACCGATCGGGCCATTCTTCTGGGATTGGAGGGCATGAGTCCCGATACCATCGATTCCGCCGCAGTCGAACCGGCGTTGCAGCGAATCCGCAGCAAGGGCCGGATCAGGCTTCTGGGCCGGCATGATATCGCATTCGATGAGCCGCTCAATCTGCTGTTCCACTTCGATCAGGTACTGCCGGGCCACTCCAACGGCATGCGCTTCACGGCGCACGATGCCGCCCTGCAGGTGCTGGCGAGGGAGGAGTATTACAGCATCGGCGGCGGCTTCATCGTGCAGGCGGGCGCCGAGGAAGCCGTGGGCGCCGCGCGCGCCCAGCCTCCCTATGAATTCGACTCCGCCGCGCGGCTGCTCGAGCACGGGCGGGCGCACGGTTTGGAGATCCACGAACTCGTGCTCGCCCGCGAGCGCACGTGGCGCAGCGACGCCGAAATCCGCAGCGGCCTGATGCGAATATGGCAGGTCATGCAGGACTGCGTCCGCCGCGGCTTCGACGCACAGGGTCTATTGCCGGGCGTGCTCGGCGTGCGCCGGCGCGCGCCGAAGCTGTACCGCCAGCTCATGAGCACAGACCCCTTGAGCCCCATGCACGCGCTCGATTGGGTCAATGTTTTCGCACTGGCGGTCAACGAGGAAAATGCGGCCGGAGGCCAGGTGGTGACGGCGCCGACCAACGGCGCGGCAGGCATCGTGCCGGCCGTGCTGCATTATTACCGGCGCTTCGAGCCGGGCGCGGATGACGCCGGCGTCATTCGGTTTCTGCTCACGGCCGCCGCCGTCGGCATGCTGTACAAGCAAAACGCGTCCATCTCCGGCGCCGAGATGGGCTGCCAGGGCGAAGTCGGAGTCGCGTGTTCGATGGCGGCGGCGGGCCTCGTATCGGCGCTCAACGGCAGCAACGAGCAAATCGAGAATGCCGCGGAAATCGGCATGGAACACAACCTGGGACTCACCTGCGATCCGGTCGCAGGCTTGGTGCAAATTCCCTGCATCGAGCGAAACGCCATGGGCTCGGTGAAGGCCATCAACGCAGCGCGGCTCGCGATGCGCGGCGACGGCTCCCACAAGGTGTCGCTCGATCAGGTCATCGCCACCATGCGCCAAACGGGCATCGACATGTCGACCATTTACAAGGAAACCTCGCAGGGCGGTCTCGCCGTCAACGTCCCCGAGTGCTAGCCAGTGGCCTGCAGCCCCTGCGCGATGCCGTTGATCGTGGCGCGCAGCGCTGCGAACAGGGCCCGGTCCTCGCGTCCCGTCTTGCGCCAGCGCTGCAGCAGGTCCACCTGCATCAGGTGCATGGGATCGATATAGGGATTGCGAAGCTTGATCGATCGCTGCAAAGTCGGATCGCTGTCGAGCAGCCGCGCCGATCCGCGCAGCCGGAGCACGTGCGCCACCGTCAATCGGTATTCCTCTCCGATGGGTTCGGCCCGCGCCCGCAGCGCATCGCCCGCCAGTCGATCGTAGTGGCTTGCAATGTCGAGGTCGGTTCGCGCCAGCATGGCCTCCACGTCATCGAGAAGATGGCCGAAAAACGGCCAGTGGGCGACCATCTTTTCCACCACTTCCGCCCCGTACCGCTCCGATGCGGCCTCGAGGCCGCTGCCGAAGCCGAACCAGCCCGGCAGCATGTGCCGCGTCTGCGTCCAGGCGAACACCCAGGGAATGGCCCGCAGCGCCTGCACACCCTCGCCGCTTTCCCGCGCCGCCGGCCGCGAACCGATGTGCATGCGCTCGATGACGTCGAGCGGCGTCGCCGCGCGGAAGTATTCGAAGAACTCGGCGCTGCCGAATACCAGCTCGCGGTACGCGGCCAGGCTGCGCGCGGCGATGGTCTGCATGGCCTCGGAGTAGATCGCAGGTACCGGCGGCCTGGCACGGCTGTGCGCCGTGGCCAGCGCCACGGACGCGAAGGTGCGCTCCAGGGTGCGCATGGCGATCGGACGCAGGCCGTAGCTTTGATTGACCACCTCGCCCTGTTCGGTCAGGCGCAGCACGCCGCGAATGGCGCCGGCGGGAACCGCCTCGACCAGGTTTTCGGTGCGGCCGCCGCCGCGCGCCGGCGTGCCGCCGCGGCCGTGGAATATCAACACGCGCAGGCCGGCTTCCTCGGCCGCCTCGAGCAGCCTGATCTGCGCCACCTGCAGTGCCCAGCGCGACGCGGCGATCCCGCCCTCCTTGTTCGTATCCGAATAGCCGATCATCACCGTCTGGCGATTGCCGCGCGACACCAAGTGCCGCCGGTATGCGGGCTCCGCGTGCAGCGCGCGCAGCACGTCGCCCGCCCTCTCCAGGGATTCGATCGACTCGAGCAAAGGCGCCACGTCGAGCGGCGATTCGCCGGAGCGCTTGTCGGTGATATCGGCCCAGCGCGCGAGGAGCAGGACGGCCAGCACGTCCTCGGCACCCTGCGCCCCGCTCACGATGTATTCGCCGATCGCTCGCCCGCCGAATTTGTGGCGCGCCTGCGCGATGGCATCGAACACCCATAGGGTGCGCCGCCCGATGGCATCGAACGCCGAAGTCGGGCCTTGGTCCCGGGCGAGCAGATCGCGCAGTTGGCGCAGCCGTTCCGCGGGTTCGAGCTTGGGCCACCCCGGGTTGCCCAATCCCTGCGCGATCACCTGATCGTGAACGTGGGTGTGCTGGATGACGTCGAGCGTGGCGAGATGAAAGCCGAAGGTGCGCACGCGGCGGATGAACCGGCGCACCAGAAAGTAGCCGGCGTGCCGGCCGCGGTTCTCGATCAGGCTGTCGGCCGCAAGCCCGATATCCGCCAGCAATTCGTCCGGATCCTGGTACGCGTTCGGCCGGCCCTCGTACGTCGCCTTGAGTCTCTCGCCTATCTGGCCGAAGAACATGCGGTACGGCATTCGGTCGTGCCGCGCCGGCGCGAGCTTCTGCGCGCCCGGCAGGATCGCGCCGTAGGAATCGATGCGGGCTGCGAGCGCGGAACTGATACCGACGCGGTTGGCGCTTTGACTCAAGGTCTCCGCCAGCTGTCCGCACTCGGCGAAATAGGTCGATACGATCAGCTGCTGATGACGGTGCAGGGTCTCGCGGATGGTCTTGCCGTGCACGTCGGGATTTCCGTCCATGTCGCCGCCGACCCAGGAGCCGAAATGCAGGATGCTCGGAACATCGAGGGTTTCCACCGAGACTCCGAAGGCCTTCGCCAGCGCCGCCTCGATTTCCTCGTAGAACAAGGGCACCACGCGGTACAGGATGTCGATCAGGTAAAACAACACGTGCTCGCGCTCATCGGCCACGGTCAGTCCTTCGCGCGGATGCTCTTCGGTCTGCCAGATGCTCGTGATCTCGAGGCGCACCCGCGCCCACAGCGTGTCCAATTCGGCCGGGGTCGAGGCGGGGTTGTGGCGGTCGAGCAGGTCCTGGGCGATGTGCTGCTGCTTGCGCAGGATGGTGCGGCGGGTCGACTCGGTCGGATGTCCGGTGAACACCGGCTCGAGGCTCATCGAGGCGATCAACTCCAGCGCTTGCGCGAGCGTCACTCCGTCGCGCTGCAGGCGTGCGATGCAGTCGGCGATTCCGCCCGGCTGCGACGTGCTCGAATCGTTCAGGTATTGGCGGCGCCGGCGCACCCGGTGCACTTTCTCCGCCGTGTTCACCGCCTGAAACCAGATTGAAAACGCACGCGTCAGGTCGGTCGCCGCGGCCGCGGACCGGTTCATCGTGCGCTGTTGAAGTTCCGCGCCGCCCGCCTGCGCGGAGCCGGCTTCCCGCCGCCGTATCGCTGCAAGCCGGTCGCCCTCGACGAGATTGAACAGTTCATCGCCGCCCTGGTCGCGCAGCGCCTCTCCGATCAGGGCGCCGAGCTCGTGCACGTCCTCGCGCAGCGCCGAATCCTTGACGGGAAATTGAATGGTTTGGCGATACATAATGCTAGGCTCTCGAGAATTGCACGGAGAATTAGTATGAGCTTGTTGGCGCAGATCGCGATATTTCTCGCCGCCGCGGTCATTGCGATCCCGATTTTCCGCTACTTCAAATTGGGCTCGGTTCTGGGCTACCTGGCCGCCGGCATCATCATCGGTCCCGGCGGTTTCGGCCTCATCAGCAAAATAGACGCCACTCAACATATTGCGGAATTCGGCATCGTACTCCTGATGTTCGTCATCGGCCTAGAGCTCCAGCCCTCGCGTCTGTGGGTCATGCGCAAGCCCATCTTCGGCCTGGGTGCGGCCCAGGTGGCCGCGACCACCGTGGGGATCGCAGCGGCGGCGTATTTCGCGTTCGCTCAATCCTGGCAATCCTCCCTCGTCATCGGCTTCGGCCTGTCCATGTCTTCGACGGCTCTGGTGCTGCAGCTGTTGGCCGAACGCGGACAGCTCAATTCGCAGTACGGGCGGTCCGCGTTCAGCATCCTGCTGTTTCAGGACATCGCGGTGCTGCCGGCCCTCGCGCTGCTCCCGCTGCTGAGCGACGGCGCCGCAAGAGCCGCAGGGCCAGGCGGCTGGCTGGTCATCAAGCTCATTGCCGTGCTGGCGGCCGTCATCATCGGCGGCCGATATGTGCTGCGCCCCATGCTTCGCGTCATTGCCGCGACGCGCGTTGCCGAGGCATTCACGGCCGCGGGATTGCTGGTGGTCATCGGCACCGCGCTGCTGGTCAGTCAGGTGGGCCTGTCGCTGTCGCTCGGCGCCTTCCTCGCGGGCGTGTTGCTCGCGGACAGCGAATTTCGCCACGAGCTGGAAGCCGACATCGAACCGTTCAAGGGGCTGCTGCTGGGGCTGTTTTTCATCAGCGTCGGAATGGCCGCGAACCTGCAGCTCGTTCGCGAGAAGCCGCTGACCCTCATCGGGCTGACCCTCGGCTTCATGCTGTTCAAGGTGGCCGTATTGCGGGCGATCGCGAAGCTCTCGGGGCTCTCTCCCGCAGCCGGGCGGGGCCTGGCGTTCAGCCTGCCGTCGGGCGGCGAATTTGCGTTCGTGCTGCTCGGAATTGCCGCGGGTCTCGGCATCATGGACGGGGAAATCGCCGAGCTGCTCGTGCTGGTGGTGACCGCGTCGATGATATTGAGTCCGCTGCTGCTGACGCTGCACGACAGGCTGCTCGCGAAGAAGGAGACGGACGACCGGCCGTTCGATACGCCGGTCGAATTGTATCCCAAGGTCATCATTGCGGGATTCGGCCGGTTCGGGCAGATCGTCGGCCGAATCCTGCGCGCGAAGAAAATTGCGTTCACCGCGCTCGAAGCCAGCCAGACCCAGGTCGATTTTCTGCGCCACTTCGGCAATCAGGTGTTTTACGGCGACGCCTCCAGGCTCGAACTGCTGCGCGCCGCGCATGCGGAGAACGCCGAAGTGCTGGTGCTCGCAATCGACGACGTGGAAGCCTCGGTGAAGACCGCGGAATTGATCGGCAAGCACTTCCCGCATTTGAAGATTTTCGCCCGCGCACGCAACCGCCAGCACGCATTCCGGCTGATGGATCTCAACGTGCGCTACGCCATCCGCGAAACCTACGTGTCGAGCCTCGAGATGTCCGAGAAGGTGCTGGAGGCGCTGGGCCTGTCCAGATCGAAGGCGGTCGAAACCGTCCGGCAGTTCCGCACCCACGACGAGGCGACCATGGCCAAGCAGCAGGCGGTGAAGGACGACGAAAACAAGTTCCTCGAGACCACCCGCGAATCGGCGGAGCAGCTGCTGCATTTGTTCGAGGCCGACGCCGCCCAGCCCGTGCGGCCGGGCGGGCCGCGCAGCAGCGCCGGTTAGCCGGCGCTCAGTGGGCGTTCAGCAGCACCGTCGTATCGAAGCTCTCGAAGGTGGTGAGCACGCGGCGGTAGGCGTTGTGCACGATGCGCTCGGCTTTCTTGTCCGCGCGCGTGCCGAGCAGCATTCGGATGACCACATCGTCCTGCGGACGCGCCGCGTCCTCGCCGAGCAGCTGGTAGGAGAAGCGCGCGAGCCGCTGGTTGATCTCGTTCGCGAACCTCAGGCGCCCCGCGTCCTGCCCGTCGCCGGCGCCCGCTTTGGCCTCCTCGGCAATCTCGCAAATCAGCCGCGCGACGAATCGGGCCTTGTCCACCAGGGACAAGTCGCTGAAGAACTCGACTTCGGATTGAATGTTCATCCGGCGGGGAAGAAATCAATGGGTTTTGTGGCGGTCAACGTAGCTACATCCTTGGCTTCGAATTTGAACAGGCGGACGCGCGCGAGCAATTTGCTCTCGAACTCCGGTGCATTGAGGTCCGAGGAGACGATGCGGGCGGCGGTGATGTCTCCCGACGGCGAAATGGTCAGCTCGATCACGACCTTGCCCTGCAGGGCGGGATTGTCGCGCAGCGCGCGCGCGTACATCGCATCGATCGCCCCCTTGTTGTGGTCGAATACCAGCGCGATTTCGCTCGGGCTGCGCGACGCCTTGCCGCTGCCGCCGGCGCGCGTTGCGGCCTGGCCGGACGCGCCCAGATTCGGATCCTTCACCTGCGTCGTGTAGATTCCCCGCAGCGATCCGGAGCCCGCGGCGAGCCCGCTGCTGGTGGGCGCGCTGATGCCGCCGCTCGTGCCGCCGGCCTTGGACGAAATGATGTTTCTCTGAACGACGCTGACGTCGCCCGGATCCGTGGTGTTCGGCTGATTCTTCGCGAATTTATCCAGGTCGACCTGATCGCGCAGCGCCGCGAGGTCGTCCAGGTTCGCGAGCAATCCGCTCTTGGAAGCCTTGACGCGGGGATCGACGGGCTGAGGGGGCGTCGGCTTGGCGGCGACCGGCGCCTTCTCGACCGGCTTCTCCGGCTTCGGCGGGGGCGGCGGCGGAGGCGGCGGCGGGGGTTCCATGACCAGCTGCACCACTCTCTCGGGCAGTGAATCGGTGTTCATGACCCGCTCGTGACGGGGCAGAAAGGGCAGAAGCACGGCGAAGATGACGAACACGATGGCGAGACCGCGCAGAATGCCGCGGAAGCGCCGCTCCATTTCCTCCGACGGCGACCACGGCAAGTCATAGCGCCGGTAATACGGCGGCAGGCCCGTGGCGGCATTCTGTGCCGGGTTCGCGGCGGCCATTTAGGTCGCCGCCCTTTCGCGCTCGACCACGGCGAACGACACTTTGCCGTATTCGGCTTCGCTGCACGTCAGCATGATCTTCTTCAGCACGCTGTAGGGCGTGCTCTTGTCGCCCATGATGGTTACTTCCCGCTTGGCGATGTCGGTCTGCTGCGCCGTGCGCAGGCTGCGGCTGTTCTGCGCCACCAATGCCGCCTTGAGCGGCGCGAAGATCGGTCCCTCGTTTGCCGCGACATCCTTCACCGACCCTACGAGCTGCCCGTCCACGTACACCGAATCCTTGGTGATCATGACCACCACGGCGGCGCTGGGCTTGCGGTCGGACAGCGACTGCGGGATGGAAATGTTCTTGGTGTTCGGCAGTATGTCCACTTCCGCCGTGTGCGCCAGCAGGAACACCACGAGTATGGTCATCATGTCGATGAACGGAATCAGCGCGAAATGATTCGCACCATGTCTGCGCTGGCGGTGCCGCTTGATTCTATAGGAGATCATATGGGCGCATCCGCGATCGCAATATCCGGAAATAATTCCGCCTTGGAAAACGGCGCCACCGGAAGCTGATATACGCGCACCGCGTCCATCACCTGCACCAGCGTATCGTAGGGCACGGCCGGACCGGGCAGGATCGTGGCATCGGTCATCTGCGGAAATTGCGATTTGATCCTTCGCATGAATTCCGACAGGCCGTCGTAGTCGTAGCCGGCAGGCGTATTCGCCAGGGTCTTCAACGGGCCCGAATTACGGTCGTTGATCACCAAATCGTCGGGACGGATGATGATCTCGAGCTTCAATCCTTTCGGCAGATCGAGGGGGACGGCGGTGCTGCTGGCCGGAAGGTTGAGCTGGAGGATGTTGGTCTTGGAAAAGACGGCGGTGAAGATCAGGAAGAACACCAGTATGACCATCATGTCGATCATGGGCACGATGTTGAGGTCGTCGCGCCCCTGGTGATAGCGGGCGTGGTTGCGTCGGACGAGGCGCGCGGACTTTGACTTCATGGCTTCTGCACTGATGTGGCGGTCAAACCCTAGATGCTGCCGCGTGCGGCGGCCGGAGCGCGGGCCGCGGCGGCCGCCGCGGGCGACGGCTCATTGGCCGGCCGATCGGACTGGCGCTCGGTGATCGAATTCAGGAATTTCACCGAAGCGATTTCCAGGCTGTCGATGAGCGAGGTGGTCTTGGCTTCGAGGAACATGTGCGCCGTGAGCAGGGTGATCGCGACCGCGAGGCCGGAGGCGGTGTTGTTCATCGCCACCGAAATGGCGGCGGCGAGCAGGCTGGCCTTCTCCGCCGGGTTCGCGGTCGCCACCGCGCTGAACGCGCCGATGAGGCCGGTGATGGTGCCGAGCAAACCGATCAACAGGCCGACGTTGGCCAGCGACGAAAGATAGTGGGTGCGCTTCTCGATGCGCGGAATGACTTCGAGCAGGCTCTCGTCCATCGCCTTTTCGATGTCGTCGCGCCGGCGGGCGCTCGCGACCCGGGCCACGCCGTAATTCAGAATGGTCGCGATCGACGCCTTCGAATTCTGCGTCAGCGCCACCATCTGTTTGAAATTGCCGCTGCTCAGCGCCGGCACCAGCTCCTCCCAGAGGCTGCGGTTGCGAAGGGTTTCGCGGGTCAGGTAGACGTACCGCTCGATGGCGATCGCTACGCCGACCACGAATATCAAGGCCAGCGGGTATAGGAACACCCCGCCGTCCTTGAAGAAATTGACGACCGAATTCATAAAATTCATCTGCGCGCTCCTGACTGAATAATGCCCACCGCTCCGAACCTGCGATTCAACCAGATTCCGTAAAATCGGCTATGACTCACTTCTCACCCTGCGGCGTCGGCTTGGGCGCTGCACCATTTTGAGACGCCACCGCTTGCACGGCCTGGTAATAGATGACTTCCCGTTTGAACACATCGCGATCGACGGGCGACAAGATCTCATCGACCAGGCTGTTCATCGGCCTGCCCGTCATATCGCCGATATCGGACTTCTTCCACGGAACGATATACATGACTTTGGGCTGTTCCCGGTCGCCGGTAACGGTGGCCACCCCCAAATCCAGCCGATCGGTCTTGGCAGCCGGCTTTGCGGCCGCTACCGGCGCCTTTCGGGCCGAGGACGGGGTAGTTGGGGCCTGCATGGGCGCCCGGGTCGCGGGCTGCGCAGGCGCCTGCGCCGCGTTTGAGGTGTCGGCCCGCGGTTCGCCCGCCTCGGATTGCGCGGTTGCCTTGGAGGGTGCCGCAGGCGCGGCGGGGGCCGTGGGCGCAGCCGGCGCCTGCGCCAGTGCCATGCCTGAAAGAGCGCAGCACAGCACCGTCCCGATCCACGCCTTGTTCGCGATGCTCATGCGGGCTCCTTTTTCGGCGGGGCCGGGGCCCCGACGCGTATTCGCAATTCCACCACCCAGCCGGCCACCTGCTTGTTGTCGCCCGCGATGGCGAGATAGCGCTCGAATTCTTCCAGAGCCTTTTGGGGCTGTGCAAGATACAAGTCGTAAAGAACGCCCAAATTCAAATGTGCGGCGGCGAAATTCGGATCGGCCGCTATCGAGCGCTCATAGGCCGCTTGCGCATCGGTAAACTTGCCGAGCCGGCGCTCGACGATTCCGAGTTCATTGCCCGCGGTGGCGCTGGCCGGATTGTGCGCGAGCACGGTCTTGAAGGCGGACTCCGCATCGCTCAATCGTGAATCGCGCAGATACAGCAACCCCAAGTTCAATTGGGGTCCGGCCAATTGCGGATAGCCGGCGGACAATTGTTTGAACTGCAGTTCGGCATCGCTGTTGCGTCCCGACTTCATGAGTTGCAGCGCCTGAGCATATTGCTGTGCCGCGGCGTCGGGGATGGGCGTCGCATCGGCGGTCGCTGCCGGACCGCCGGATGCACCCGCGGCTCCCGGCGGTATGGCTGTGCCCGACGTCGATTCGACCTGCTGCTCACCGATTTCCACCTTGCCATAACGGCCTGGATTGAGTTGCGCCAGCGCGGCGAAGCTCTTCTGCACCCACTCATCGTAGGTGCCGTCTTTGGTGCGCGCTGCGTTGACCTCGTGCAATTTGATCGCCTTCTCCTCGAAAGGAAACGCCTGCTCCTCGAGCAGCACGTCGTACTGCTCCAATTCGTCCTTTGACAGGTTCTTGGGCCGCTCCGAACTCATCAGGTCCTTGCCCAACTGCCGGTACAACTCGGCACTCTCGAAAGTCGCTGCCGTGGTCACGTCGGCCACCTGGTAATCCACAGCCTGTTCATAGGCCTTCAGGGCCGCCTCCATCGCCTTGCGCTTTTCGGCCAGCGATTTCTTGAGCGGAATGACCAGCTTGATGCGTTTGAATTCCTCCCGCAATGGAATCGCGAGAGTCAGGGTGGCCTTCGCGGCCAGCGCCCGGCTGCGGTCCGTGCGTGCCGCTCCCGCCGACCGGTCCGCGGCAATGATGTCCCGCAGCCAATAGTCCCGTCCCGAGGTGTCGCCCGCCTTCGCCGTCATCAGGCTCAATTTGTTGCGCGCCTCCATCGCCGGATTCAAGGGCTGCGGAAAGTGTTTCACGAACGCCTCGAGCATGGCGCGCGCCTTGGGCGTGTCGCCCGCCTTGTCGTACAGATCGGCCGCCTGCAGCGTGGCCTCGCGCTGCACGTCGGGCGTTTCGCCCGGGCTTTGCGCAATGCGCTCGAATTCCGCCGCCGCCTGGCCGGGATGATTCGATTCGGAGTACGCGACCGCGAGATTTCGAGTGACCTCGGCCTGCAGAGGGCTCTGCGGGAAATTATGCCGGAACCCCTCGAGCACGACGATGGCGCGGTCCCATTGCTTTTGTTTGACGAGCAGCGCGGCCGCATCGAAATCGGCGTTCGACCGGACTTTCGAGGTCGGCGCCAGCACCGACACGCGCAGGAAATCGTCCACCGCACCCGCGCTGTCGCCGGACCTGCTCTTCTGCTCGCCCTGCTTGTAAATCGAGGCGGCCAGGCGTTCGACGATCACCTCGCGCTCCGGATCGTTCGCGGGCATCAGGCTCTGTGCGTGCCCGTAAGCCGCTTCGGCCTTGTCGAACAGGCCCTGGTCGAAATTCGAATTGCCGATGACCGTCCAGGCAACGCGCTGCTTCGTCGCATCCACAGGCGGCTGCCGCGCCAGGAGCGCCTCGGCGGCGGCGATTGCCCTGGGGTAATCCTTCGCCGCATAAAGATCGGTGGCCGCCCGCGTCAGCACCTGCGCGCTTTCCGGATGAGCGGGAAAAGTCTGGGCGAATTTCAGGGAGCTATCCACGCTGCGGCCGTGGACGGCCGTCTTCGCCTCCCCGCTCAGTGTCTCCTCCTGCTTGCCGTAGGCAATGATGGCGGCGTAGCCCGCGGCCGCCGCTTTCTCATGGCTGCCGTAGCGGTAGGCCGTGCTTTCGTATTCCTTCGCCGCGTCGGGATACTGCTTGCTCTCGAAAAGCGTGTCGGCCAGCAGGAAATTGGTGACCGCCGAATCGGGATCGTCGGGAAATGACGTCAAATAGCTGCGGTACCACTTCGCCGCTTCCTGATGATCCGCGACGCTCTTACTGCGCTGCGCCTCGGCATGGTAGTACTGCGCCACGTCCTTGAGGTTGGTCTTGAGAACGGCCACGACTTTCGGCTCGGTTTTCGCGTCCCTGCCCTGCCAATACGAAGTCCCGAAACTGTAGTTCTCGACGAACTCCTTCTTGCCCTGCAGGACGAGCTGGGGGAAGCCGCCCTTCGCATACGCCTCGATCGCCTGCATTTCGAGCAGCGGCGCTTTCTCGTTGTTGCGGTCCTGCGTGACGAAGGCGCGATAGCTGTCCGCGGCGTCCGTGTAGCGCTCCTTCTCCATGTACAGATCGCCCAAGCGCGCATAGAGCAGATAGGAGTACGGACGCGGCAGGCGGCCCGTGGGCGTGCGGCGCTTCACGAATTCGTCGATGGTCTTCGGGCCGTCGAGATACGAGAACGTGATGCTCATCACGCGGAAGGTATCCTCCACCAATTCGCGGTTGGGGCGGCTCAGCGCCTCGAGCTCCACCATCTCTGCGGGATTGCGCTTGGACACCAGCACCGAATCGAGCACCCCCGCGAAGGAGTCCAGGCTGCGTTCATTCTCTCCCTGCTTGAACAAAGACCAGCCGTGCTTGTACAGACTTTGATTGTAGAAAGCGGATGTCGGGCCGCTCTTGACCACGGATTCGTAGGCGGCCTGCGCCTGCGGATAGGCCTTCCCGGAGAATAGCAGCTCCCCGCGCCTGAACTGCGCCTCGTCCATGTAGCGGCTGTTTGGATAGCCCGCCACCAGCCGATCCAACGAAGCCAGCGCCTTGTCCGGCTGCGCATTGAGTTCGTAGGCACGCGCCAGCTGGTAGAGCACCGAGTCGTTGCGCTCGTACTTCGGATAGGTTTTGAGAAGGGCGGAATACAGGTGAATGGCTTCGGTGGCGCGCAGGCCCTCGTTGGTGATGAGTTCGCGCTCGATGCGTTCGGATTCGGAGCTCTCGAGATTCAAATCGCCCAGTCGGCGCAAGGCCTCGGCGCGCAGCGCCGCATCGCCGGCATTCAGGTCGAGAAAGCGCCGGTAGCTGTCCATGGTCTTGTCGGCATCGACATTCTTCGGCGGGTCCGTGTTGACGTCCACCTGCTGCGACTCGAGATCCTTGATGGTGGGCGGATTCTTGGCAGCGGCGCCGCAGAGCGACGCCAGCAGAGCGCAGCAGAGCGCCGCTGCCAGGGCCGTGCGCCTCATGGCTTGGCCTTCGGCTTGTCGTTCGCCGCGTGGTCGTAGATCGCCGCCAATTCATAGCGCGCCTGGATCTGGTAGGTCGAGATGCGCTGCTTCTGCAGTTCGAGTTCGCGGATGGCGATGGCCTGCAGATATCGATTCTGCCGCCCGGCCACCTCGGCCAGCCGTTGCTGCAGCTTGTCCATGCGGTCCCGTATGGCCGCCACGCGTCCTGCATACGCGCTGGTATTGCTCGGCATCGCCGCCCGGGCCTGCTGCACCAGCACGGACCGCTTCTGTGTCTCCACCAGAGCGGCCTCGAGCTCCTTCACGGAGCGCCGTTCGTTCCACAGCCGGGCTTTGAAGCCCGCCGACAGGCGCCAGTACTCGACGCCCTTCAACAGGCGGTGTTTTTCCCGCATTTCGGCCAAGGCCGGATCGTCGGGATGCGCCGCGAGAAAGTCTCCGATGCGCTTCAATCGCGCCCAGGTCTTCTGCTCTTCGGGGGTGCCCAGGGCAGCGACGTCGTTGGACTGCTCGATCTCGTTGATGCGCGATTCGAAATCAACGCGCTTGCGCGTCAGACCGCCGAGATCGGTCGCCGCCATGACGGCATCGGCCTTCGGCACGCGCTCGTTGTAGGCTTCCTGCCGCGTATCGAGCATGTCGTCGTAGGCGGACACGTCGTCGCGCCAATTGTCCAGATTGCGGCTCATGTAATTGAGCTCGCGGTAGTTCTTGAGGCCTTCCTGGAATTCATTGCTCGCCAGCAGCTGGTACAGGTACCGGGACTCCGGCGCGTCCGGCAGGGTCGTGAGCTGCCAATACCAGGTCAGCGTGTCCTTCTTGTCGTCGTCCAGCAGGCGGTCGAGCAGATTTCCGCTGCGGATTTGCTCGATCGAATCGTCGATGCGCTTCAGTTCCGCGTCGAAGGAATCGATCGCCGAGCTGTAATTCTCGGCAGCCTGGCCCGTGGCCGACAACTGGCTGTACGCGTAGGGCACCGTCAGAAACGACTCTTGAACGGCCGAGTCGAGCAGGCTGCGCTTGCGCAGCGTGAGCCACGGCACCAGGGCGCGCTTGAATTCACCGACCCCGGCATCCGCCCTGCCGACGCCGAGCAGCGCCTTGCTGGAATAAGGCCCCTGCAGGCGCACGCGCTCGAGGATGGGTTTGGCTTCCGCCGCGCGCTGCGCCTGCAGCAGCGCGAATCCCAGCGCGAGATTGGCCTTGTCCTTGAGCGACAGCAGTTCCTCGCTGCGCGTCTCGATGCGCCCCACCCGGTCGAGATGGGGAATGGCGTCGGCGAGCCGCTCCTTGCGCACCAGGGCCACGCCCAGATTGAACTCCGCGTAAGCCGTCCAGTCGGGAGCGCCGTGCCAGTTGCTGAGCGCCGCAATCGCATCGTCGTAGCGTCCCTGCCGCATCATCAGCTGGGCGAGCAGCATGTAGCGCTCGGCATTGATCCGCTGATCGGTCTTGTCCGAGACCTTGCGCAGGGCGCTTTCGGACTCCTCGAGGTAGCCGCGCTGGTACCAGACCTTTCCCAGATAGAACCAGGCTCTGTTGCGCACCGCTTCGGAGGTGTTTTGGCCGAGCAGCGCCTCGAAGATCCGTCCCGCCTCGACGTGTTCCCCGAGCGACAGATACAAGCCTCCCAGCAGCAATTCCGCTTCGCCCTGGGTGTGCGGGATGCGGCCGAGTTGCCGGGCCGCGAGCAGCCGTGTAATCGAATCGAAATAATCGTCCTGATAAAAATAGAACAGCACGTCGCCATAGTGCAGATCTTTGACGTCCTGCGGCGGCAGCCCGTCCGGGTCCGGCTTGACGTTCTTGGCCTGGGCGAGAGCTGGCGCCAGCGCCAGCAGCAGCCCGCTCATAATGAGCGGCCGAAGTCTGTTAATCACACGTTGCACGCATCATTCCCAGTCTTTGATCGTGAACTCGGGTTGATGCTTGGGGACGCGGTCCGTGATTTTGAGTTCCAGATACTTGGCGCCGACACCCTTGTCGAAATTGATCGTCGCGCCGCGCTTGTAGTCGCGCTCGACCGGGCCCTTCCCGGTGAAGAACGCCACCAGCTCGTGCTTGCCCACTTTCAGATTGCCGAGATAAATCTGCTGCACGCCGCCCTTCAGCAACGCGTCCGCCTCGCGCGCGGTATAAAGATAATTCTTGACCTCCTTGTTGTCGATCTTGACGGTCACCGAATCCAGGGCGAAAAACGTGCCGACGTCCATGGACACGTACAGCGCCACCTGGGTGTTGGCGGGAAACAGCAATTCCTCCTCGAGCACGAACAGATCCTTGTTGAGGTCGATGACGTCCTTCTTCAAACCCTGCACATCCTGATCCAGGGTCTTGAAATCCGCGGGCGGCGCATCGGCCTGCGGCGCGGCAGCGGCGGCGTCCGCTGCCCCGGGCGCCGTCGCGGGCGCGGCTGCCGGTGCGGCTGCAACAGCCGGGGGCGCCGCAGGTGCTGCAGCGGCGGACGCCGCCTGGGCCGCGGCGGCGCAGCCGCAGGCGAGCAACAGTCCGCGCGCGATGATCGACACAACTCGATGCTTGGGATTCATAACTGGCCTATCGTTTACTCGCGCAGCAATTCGCGGATGTGGTCCAGATAAGCGCGCTCGTCGCCGCGCTTGAAGCCGACCTTGGAATACCGTATGACGCCCGCGCGGTCCACGAGGATCGTCACGGGCATTTTCTGAAGCTGATAATCCTCGCCGATGTTCGAGCCGGTATCGAACAGGATGGGATACGACACCTTCATGGCGCCCGCGAACTCGCGGGCGCGCTCCAGATCCTCATCGACCGACACGCCGAGCACCACCAGCCCGGCCCGGCCGTACGTGGTATTGATGCGGTCCAGGGCCGGCATCTCCTGGCGCGAATCTCCGGCCCATCGCGCCCAAAAATTCACCAGCACCACTTCGCCGCGAAACTCCGACATGCGCAGATTCCTGCCGTCCATGCCTTTCAATACGAAGTCGGGCGCGTCCCTGCCGACCAGCGTCGGCACCGCCGCCATCAACGCGCCGCCGAACAGCAGGCCGGCGGCAAGCAAAACACTACGCATGCGTGGACGGCCTCCCTGATCAGACCTTATGCAAAATCGCACAATGCGAGCCGTAGTGTCAACGCGGCAGTCCGCTGGTTCGCAAGATTCCCGCATGACTTGGCGCACATTCATGGAAATTGATCGCGATGCGGCGCGCGAGCCGGATTCGCAGGGGTTCCGCGGCCTCGGGCGGTGCTTGAATTTCTAGGCGACTTTTCCGTTCACCAGACTCGCGAGAGGCTGGTAGGCGATCAACGGGTCGAGCATGGAACCCGTGCCCAGGGTGTTGTTCAAGTTCGGCGCGGGATAAAGGCCCGCGAACGCCGTTTCAGCGCCCGGGCCATGCAAGGCGATGTAGTTGAGGACCACCATCTGCACCAGGTTGAATACGTTGTTGCCCGCCGGGCTGCCCGAGGTGTTGAGCGAGCCGTCGGAATTGAAACTGCCGATCTGCAGGCTCATCTCGACGCTCTTCTGCGCGGAGAGCGGCCGGGCCTTGGGGTCGTATACCAGGAAATAAGTCGCGGCCACGTTTTGATTGTCCGCGGTCCATACGCCCTTGCCGCGGCCGCCCGCCGAATTGTCGATCATGCCGTTGCTGGCCAGCGAGCCGTCGCTGAACACGTAGATCATCACCGGCTTGCCGACGCGCGCGGCGTATTCGAGGCACGCGCCGATACAGTTGCCCACGTTGAAATCGCGCGCCTCGCCGGTGGCGCGATCGCCGGTGTGGTAGTCGAATCCGTCCATTTCGATGGTGCCCGCGGCGGCGTTGCCGTCGATGACGAGCTTCATCACGGCCGCGGTCTTTTGGAAATCCGAGTTGGCCATGTATTCGGCGGTGGTGAAAATGCCGCCGTTGCCGACGATGTTCGAGTCCACGTCCGGATTGACGGCGGACGGGCTGCCGTACTTGTCGACGACGTAGGCCGACTTGGTGTAGCTGCAGGCCTGGATGCCGGGAACCGCGCTGCCGTTCACCGTGCCGCCGAGCGCCGCGGCATTGGCCGAGGGATCCGCATAGGCCTGAACCTTGGAATATTTCGCGTCGCTGATGCGCTTCATCGATTCCATGACGTTGACGACGTCGGGATTGGTGCCGTTCGGCAAAGGCGGCAGCAGAGTGGTCAGCTGACCCGTGCTGACGAGCCCCTTGCTGTCGCTGGAACTTGCGATTTTCACCGGCGCCGCGCTCGGTATCATCATGGTCATCGGCGCCATGGAGTTGCCGCCCGACAATGAGCTCTCCGAGCCGATGAGATCGAGCAGCCCGCCGCGGGCGCCATACTGCCAAATGCCGTACATGGGATTGTGCGGGTTCACATTGGTGTCGTTCTGCGACAGCGCAGGAATCACCGTGCCCATGGTGTTGCTCATGGCCGAAGCGGTCTTCACCCGGGTCTTTATTCCGCGCAAATGCGCGCTGTCGGTGTGAAACCTGAGCCCGAATGTGCTGTCGATGAAATCTCCGCTGGCGCTCGGGTTCGGCACCATGGTGCCGGGCAGGCCGAGTTTGTTGTAACCGGCCACCGACAGGAAGTCGAGCTGGCCGGTGGGACCCCCGACCAGTACGTTGGAACCGGCGATGTTGCCGCCGCCCGCCAGATCGAAACAGATGAACGGAATCTTGCCGGCCCCGGTGGTGATGCCGCAGGCGGCGACCGCGGCCTGCGTCGGCGCATCGAGCAGCGAAGCGCCGCGGGCCATGCGCGGATCGGCGAGAAGCCCCAGCAGGGAAGGAGCCACCACGGTGGCGGCGCCCGTCATGAACCCCTGCGCGACGAACTCCCGGCGCGTTCTCGGGCGCGGGTGATCCGCGTGGCGCAGCGGCTCGTGCAGACCGGTACTGTTGGGCGGCTTTCTACGCATATATGACCTCTTCTCTATCTCTGCTGCTGCTTAGTTGATCAACATGTCGGAGCTGCCGAAGGCGGCGGCGCAGGCCGCGGCCGTCACCGCCTGCACCCGCGCCAGCGTCGTGCAAGGCGACGAAGTGCAGAGCTTGCCGATCATGCTGTTGAGTTCGCCGGTCACGGTGGTTGCTGCCGGCTGGGTCGTCAATCCGTTGCCGAGCACTCGCGCCGCGAGGGCGCTCGTGACCGAATTCACTCCTGCCGCGGTTCCGTTCGCTCCGAACAGCGAGGCGCTGAAGGTCACGCCGGGGAACAGCTGCGCCGCGTTGCCGGTGACCGCCACATTGCAGTACTGGATCGCGAGCTGTGCGACGCCGACTTGATTGGCCGAGGAGAAACTCTCCAGCGTCGGGTCGGACGGCAGCTGCTGCTGCACGGTGGCGTAGGTCTGGGACACCGCAGCGTTGGTGGTCGGTACGCCCGTGAGCGTCGAGAGGGCCGAATTGATCTGCGCGAACGTGCGTACACCGACCGCCGCAACCGGCGCCACGTCGACCGGCGCAATCGGAATCGGAACCGGATCGGTCGTGACATGGGTCTTGGTCCCGAGCTGGTCGAAGCTCAGGAAGAATTGGTCGGTCAGCGGACCGCTCTGGATGGCGATGACCGTGCCGACGCTCGACAAGAGTTCGCCCTGGGCCGTGTACTTGGCCGAGGTGACCGTCGTGCTGAGCGGACTGTAGGCCTGCCCCACGGCGGGAATCGTGCCGTTGATGCCGATGCGGATTCCTTTGACGACGATGCCGTTGGGCTTGGCCGCCGGATCCAGCGAAATGAAGGTCGGCGAGGTGAACAGGTAGCTGGAAGTGTCGTACTGGCTGACCGTGAACATCACATAGCCCTTCGACACTCCGGTCACCGCGGCCACGTCGAACAACAGATAGAACCGCTGGCCCACGCCGGCTTTGTAGTTCTGCAGAATCTGCGGCGCCGTCAGCGCGCGGTCATGGATGGCGACGAACTTGATGAGGCCCTGCCACGACCGGTCGCTCGATACCTCGTTGCCCAGCACCAGCGCGAAGGTATCGTCCCAATTGGAGATGGTCCCGCCCTTCTGCGGGTCGGCAACGCCGGTGCTTTGGCCGTTCACGTAGATCTGCCGTCCATTGACGGGATCGTAGGTGAGCACCACATGCTGCAGGGAGGCCTGCAGCACCATGGCGGCGGTCGGGGTTTGCAGCTGCGGCATGCCGTTGAGATCGGAAGCGGAGCTGCGCATGAGGAAGTCGTAATTCTGATTGGTCTGGCCGAGCGTGAAATTGCGCAAGGTGTCGCCGCCGGAATAGCTGACCATGTAGGACTTGTCGGCGGCCACCAGCGCGGGCGCGACCCAGGCCTCGACGGAATATTCGCCGGTGGCTTCGATCAGGTCGTGAATCTTCTTGCTCGATGAAGTGGATGCCTGCGCCTTGCCTCCGGCGCCGACGGTGATGCCCCATCCTCCCGCCCAGGCCGTATTGCCCGAGAGGGTCAGATCGGCTGACGGATCGACGCCGCTGGTGTCGTAGGCGACGAGACCGGTGCCGGTCTCGAATTCGTACTTCGCGATCACGTTGGCATCGAAGCGATTGGCGCCGCTGGCGACCGTGCCTTGCGTCAGGCCCAGCGCCTGGCTCACGACCAGGCTCGGATCGACGGCGGTCAGCGGAACGTGGTTCGCGAAGGCTTGAATGCCCGCCAGCATGGCCGCCGCATCGGTGGCGCACACGCTCCAGCAATTGTGCATGTCGACCGCCAGGCGGCTGACGAAGCGCGAGCTCGCCGGCGCATTGAGATTCATCTTGGGTATCGCGTACTGATAGGCCTGGTTGATGTCGGACGAGGCGAAGAACGGCGACTGCGGTGTGGCTGCGTCCGGAGCATGGCACTTGGAGCAGTAGGCTTTCAGCAACGGGGTGTACACGTAGGTTTCAAAGTCCGCCGGCGAGGCGGGAAAATTCTTGCTCGATCCGACCAGCTGCACGGGCGGCGCCGTCAGCTGCACCTGGGTTCCCGTGCCTCCCCCCGAGGCTCCGGCCCAATTGCTGATCCACGTCGTCAGGATCTCGCCGCAGGCGTTCGGATCGGCGAGCCAGCAATTGTGCCCACCGCTCACCTTGGTCACGATCAGGGAGGTCGAGGGCTGCTGCAGGTTGACCACGGTGTTGGCTTGCGCGTAGGCGAGATTCACATCGTCGCTGCGCGCGAAATTCGGCATCTGCGCCGGCGAAGTGGCGTTGTGGCACTGACCGCAGCGATTTTGCACGCGGACATTGGCCCAAAAATTGACCGCAAAGGCCTGTACGTCGGCGGTCGCCGGCGCGGGGCCGGTATAGGCATTCGCCGCGCTGGTCGGAGCCGATACTGCGTTGTCGCTCGTGGGCGCGCCGCCGCCGCCGCAGGCGCTCAAGGCCGCGGCCGCGAGGACCATCAAGCTGGCGAGCCGCAGGCCGGCGGTAGGTGTGAGGTTCATGGTTACATCCCCGCCGTGCAGTAGACGGCCGCATCGGCAAACACCTGCCGCAGCTTGTAGCCGTTCGATCTGAAGGTGGCGACCATCGTCGACACCTGCGTCCGGTCATTGAGGTTGCTAGGCGCGCGGAAGCATACATACTTGAAGACGCGCGACACCTGGCAGTTCGCGAAGGCCGCGCTGCTCTCGAGCTCCTGGCCCAGGCTCTTCGCTCCCGATCCGGTACCGGTCGGATTCTGCGCGCTGTCCCACCCCAGGAGCGAGTTCACGCCCGTGCGCATGCGGTTGGCCCAGCTGTCGTCGGGCGTTACGAAGCCCTGCGGAAAATTGGTGTTGTTGATGAAGTATTTGGGCTGCACCTGCCCGGCCGTGTAAACGATCTGTCCGGCTTCGCCGTTCGGATCGGTCGCCACGTTGTGGCTGAAGTTGTAGTACGCGAATGCCTGGGCCATGGGGTCCATGCCGCTGTGGCACTCGATGCAATTGTTCAAGAACAAGCTGCTGTCGCCGCCCGGACTGCGTGTCACATCCTGGCGGATGCGGTCCGGGGGACGGGTGGTGTCGGGGATGGTCTGCAGGTCCGAGCACAGGTGGTTCATCATGGTGAAGCGGAACATTCTGCGGTTCGTGCCGTCCATGAGGAAGGCGTTTGCGGCCGCACGCGTCGTCATGACGCCGGCTGTCGCGGCCGCCGGCAATCCGGACACCGCCGACTGCAGGCTGCTCTTCAAGTGCACGCTGAGATCGGCTCCATCCGCGTCGAGCGCCAGGTACAGGTCGTTGTTCGCCGATGAATATGCCGGTACGTTGGCGGCCGAATCCGCGATGTAGACGAGATCGGCGCTCAGCAAGGTGTTGAACGCCAGGTCGTCGCGCACCATGCCGATCACGGTCGCAGTGTAGTCGTTCAAAGGGGCGAATACGGTCTGATCGCGGTTCGTCCATGGAGTGGCCAGGTTGCGGATCGTGTTGTTGTAGAACGCCGGATGTCTCGTCGCGAGAATCGCCGCATCGTTGGCGCTCATCGACGCCATATTCGTCAGCACGCTGTCGGATGCCGGCACGCCTGCGATGCGGTCGTAGATGCGCTTCGCCTGATCCTTGCTGATCGCGAAGGCGTTGGTTCCCGCCAGCGCCAGAGCCGTCGCGCACACGATCGCGCGCAGGACGGGCGGCGCTGCGCCCGGCGCGGGGCGCGTGCGGTTCATCTTCGGCTTGGCGATTCCATTCTTCATAAGTACATCCACTCGTGAGAGTAGTTATTTCGACGTGGCACAAATATACCCAGCAAAAAACGCCTGCAGTAATGTCTCATCCGAACGACGTCGGTGTTTCGCGACATATCGACGGACTACGGCGTGGCTATATCCTGCCCGCAAATTGCAGCGCTCCGCTCCGGGATACACAGAGAATCGGAAGTGGCCGGGTTCTTCTGTGAGTGCGTTAACAGATTGCGCACGAATATCGAACGAAGATACGGTCTTGGGACCGATTAAGTTCAATGACGTCGCGCAAGTGTGCACACTGGCCGCCGAACCGATGATTGAACGAAGGTATTCGCAACCATGAACAACTCTCCGAAACGTGAACTGCGTCACGGTTGCATGGCGCTGGCCGCGCTGTTTCTGCCCGCCATGCTGATGTTTGGTTGCGAGAGCGGCGTCAGCGGCCACGCGCCCGGCCTCGCCGGCGTGCAGACGCAGGATCCCGGCACGCTGAATTTTCCGCTGGCCTACGTCAAGCGTCCCGCGCCCGCCCAGACCCCGGACTCGGACATCGATGTCCGCGATCTGATCACGTCCACGAGCGGCGGCGATCTGTACCTGCGGGAGGAGGCGAGCCCCGGTTCGCTCGAAGTCAACGTCACCGGCTCGATCACCAAGGGCAAAGGCGACGTCCGCGATCTCGACGTCTCTCCGGACGGCAAGAAGCTGGTGTTCTCGCTGCGTCTGCCGCTGAATCCGAACAAGCCGAATACCGACGTCACTCAGCCCACCTGGAAGATCTATCAATACGATGCGGCGGCGAAGACCGTCACCCAGCTCACCAACGACAGCACCACCGCCGGCCACGATGTGGGCGCGCATTATCTGCCGGACGGGCGCATCGTGTTTGCCTCGACCCGCCAGGCGGGGACCCAAGCCATCCTGATCGATGAAGGTAGGCCGCAATATCCCGCCCAGACCGACGATCGCAAACAGCCGATCTTCCTGCTGCACGTCATGAACGCCGACGGCACCGGCATCCATCAGATCAGCTTCAACACCAATCACGATTTCGCACCGTCCGTCCTGGCGAACGGCCAGATCGTGTTTTCGCGTTATGAATCCATCAACGGCGATGAGATCAGCCTCTACCGCACCAATCCCGACGGCACCGGCCTCGAGCTCTACTACGGCGAGAACAGCCACGCCACCGGTGCGAACATCGCCGGAACGAACGACAACGTCATCCAATTCTTGAACGCGAGGCAGCGGGCCGACGGCCGGCTGATCGCCCTGGTCCGGCCCTTTCTCGGCACTCAACTCGGCGGCGACATCGTGCAAATCGACGCCCAAGGGTTCGTCGAGATCAATCAGCCCTCGACTCCCACCGGAGCCGCCGGCACAGCACAGGCCAGCGCGACGACCCTCGGCATCACCACCGACGCCGGCAAGCCGTCGCTCGGAGGAAGGTTCGCATCCGCCTATCCGCTGTATGACGGCACCAATCGGATGCTCGTCAGCTGGGCGCCGTGCCTGATCCTGGATACGACCGTGACTCCTGCCGCCACCCGCGTCTGCACGGCCGCCAACACCAGCGGCGCCAACGTGCAGCTGGCGCCGCCCGAATACACCCTCTGGTTGTACGACGTCGACACCGGAACCTTGAGTCCCCTGCTTGCCGCCGAGACCGGCACCGTCATCGTCGAGCCCGTCATCATGCAGGCAAGGACACCGGTACCGGCCTTCATTCCCGACTTCGTGCCGACCGGCGCCGCCGCCAACCTGGCCGGCAACACCAATGGGGGCCTGGGCCTCTTGGTCATCCGCAGCGTCTACGACTTCGACGGCATCGACCAGGTATCTGCCGAGACCGGCGGAGCGCTGCCGGACATCGCCGCGCTCGCGGATCCCAAGCAGGCGACGGCCGACCAGCGTCCGGCGCGCTTCGTGAGGATCGAAAAAGCGGTGGAGATACCGGACAAGACGGTGCGCAAGATCAACGGCTCGGCTTTCGGCCCGGCGGGCTTGGGGATGCGCGAGATCCTCGCCTACGCTGCGGTGGAACCGGACGGCTCGGTGAAAATAGAATTGCCCGCCAACGTTCCCTTCACCGTCGACGTGCTCGACAAGAACGCACGGCTGATCGGCGCCCGCCATACCAGCTGGATGCAATTGATGCCGGGCGAGACCAAAACCTGCAACGGCTGCCACGTCGCCGGCAACAAGACCTCGCCTTCGCACGGGCGAGCGGGCCTGACGGCATCGGTCAACCCGGGCGCACCCGCCGCGGGTGCGCCGTTCCCGAACACACTGGCCAGTCTGCCCGCCGCGAACGCCGGCGACACCATGGCGGACACCCGCAGCTGGAACACGGCCTGCCAGACGACGGCTGCAACGTGCTCGGAGATTCCGAGCGCCGACGTGATCTACGCCGACGTATGGACCGATCCGGTAAAGGCGGGCCGCGCCAAGGACGCGAGCTTCTCTTATCTGTATTCGCTCCTATCGACGCTGAAGCCCACCAATGCGCACTGCACGCCCTGGGATCCCTTGTGCCGCAGCACCATCCACTATCCGCTTCACATCCAGCCGGTTTGGAAATTCACTCGCCTAAGCACGGTGGCGGGCGACCCGAACCCGGACCATACCTGCGTGCTGTGCCACAACCCGGCCAATGCGGCAAACGCCGCCGTGCAGCAAGTGCCCGCCGGACAGCTCGACCTGACCGACAGCGGCTCCACCGTCGATCCCACCGTGGTCACCTCTTATGAGGAGTTGCTGTTTGCACATAACGAACAGACGCTGAATAATGGGGTGTTGCAGGATCTCTTGGTTTCCGCGCCAGGTCCGCCCGACCCCGTGACGGGCCTGCCGACGACGGTCATGGTACCGGTGTCGCTGGCGCCGCCGATGACGGCCGGCAGCGCCTTGGGTTCGGTGCCGAAATTTTTGGGGATGTTCGACGGTTCGTACCCTGATCCCGTTCTCGACCACACCGGATTCCTAACGACGGCGGAGTTGCGTTTGATTTCAGAATGGCTGGACATTGGCGCTCAGTACTACAACGACCCGTTCGTTGCGCCGGCTGCGAACTGACACCGATGCGACGGCTGCCCGCGATACTGCTGTTGCTGCAGGTGTTCAATGTCGGGCTGGTCCACGCGAAAGGGCAACCGCTTGAAGTCGTCGTCGCCGCACCGTATCTGGAGATGCACAGCGGCCCCGGACGCGGTTTTCCCGTGGTCTATGTGGTGGGCCGCGACGATGTCGTTACGGTGCTGTACAGCCGCACCGAATGGTACAAAGTGCGGGCGGCCGGCGGGCAGGAAGGCTGGGCCCGCCGATCCGAACTTGCGCTCACCCAGCTGCCCTCCGGCGAACCTGCGCCCATACCTCCGTATCCGGAATTCGCGACCCACCGCTGGGAGGCCGGCGCCGGGTATGGCGTCTTCAATCACCAGAATTTGGTCACCACCTGGGGCGACTTCGGCCTCACCGACAGTTTGGATGTCGAACTCGTCCTGCAGCAGGCATTGGGCACGATCGACAACCGCTACATTGCCAGCCTGGGACTTCGGCACACATTCATTCCGGAATGGCGCTGGTTCTCTCCCACCGCGGGAATCGGCGCGGGGTACCAGTACATCGACGATAAGGTGCCTCCGAAGCCGCTCCAGACCGCCAACCAGGTCGCCTATGTGTCGCTGGGCGCGCGCGGCTTCATCACCAGGCGATTCATGTGGCGCGCGGATTGGCGCAAGTATGTGGTCTTCACCAATCAGAACCAGAACGAGGAACCGGAAGAATGGAAATTCGGCTTAGCAGTGTTCTTCTAGCGGCGGCGCTGCTGTCCGGCTGCGGCTGGTTCCATCGCGGCGAAAAGGGCCCCGCGCCGGTCGTTGCGGAGGAACCGCAGGGGGAACCCACGATCATCGAACCGCAGGTCAATCGCCGTGAGGTGAAAACGCCGAAGATCAAGGCCAAGGACTTCGAGATCGGCGGCTATTTCGGCGCTCTCAGCATCCAGGATTTCGGGACCAACCCGATTTACGGCGTCCGGGCGGCGTATCACGTATCGGAGGACATTTTCCTGGAAGGCTTTCTGGCCCGCTCGAAAGCGGGGACGACCAGCCTGGAGGACGTCTTCCCCGATATCACGGTCGTCGACGACTCTGGGAGACGCTTCACGTATTACGACCTGGACGTGGGCTACAACGTACTACCCGGCGAGATCTTTCTCGGGCGGGGACGTGCTTTCAATTCGGCGCTGTATGTGACGGTCGGCATGGGCGACGTGAAATTCGCCGACAAGGACCAGTTCGCACTGAACTTCGGATTGGGCGAGCGCCTTCTCATTACGGATTGGCTTGCTCTGCACCTGGATGTGAGAGATCACGTGTTCGAGACGGATTTGACCGGCCGCACCAAGAACGTGCACAACTTAGAGGCCACTCTCGGCTTAACCGCTTTCTACTGATCAGGAGGGCAGATCAATGCGACATTCCACGGTGAAACTCTTCAGGCGGTGCGCGATGGCCGCGATCGTGATCGCCTCCGCCGCATTCGCCGCCGGCGGCGATGCGTCGGGAACTGCGCCTGCGTTTTCGCTTCCGGCGTTGTCGGGTCAGCAGTCGGCCTTGAGCCAGTACAAGGGCCAGGTGGTGATGGTGAATTTCTGGGCGACATGGTGCGGTCCCTGCCAGCAGGAGATGCCGCTTCTCGACCAGATGTACAAGAAATACAAGCCCGCCGGGTTTACCCTGATCGGCGTCAACGTCGACAAGGAGGGGCCGGCGGTCAAGGAATTGCTGGCGCGAAAACCCGTCAGTTTCCCGGTCCTGCTCGATCCCGCGAACCAGGTCAGCAAGGCGTACCACGTCGATGAAATGCCGAGCTCGGTCATCATCGATCGCAAGGGCGAGATCCGCTACGTCCACCGCGGCTATCGGCCGGGCGACGAGAACGAATACCAAGACCGCATCCGCCAATTGATCAGGGAATGACCATGGAAGTGTCCGTGCGCACCGCGGCGGCGCTTGCCGCGATCGGGCTGGGGCTTCTGCTCGGCGCCTGCAGCAGCATCCAGCCTTGGGTCAAACCCTACGAGCGCGACCGGCTCGCGGACCCCATCATGTCCTGGGACCGCGACGCCATCTCGGGCGCCTACGTCGATCACGTCTATGAATCGCGCGAAGGCTCGCGCGGCGCCACCGGCGCCGCCGGCGGCGGCTGCGGCTGCAACTAGCGTCTGCGACCGAGAGCGCCGGCCCCTCCATGACGACTTTTTCGCGCCGCTTGAGACGACTCGCCGCACTCGCAACCCTGTCGATGATGTGCGTCGCCGGCGCGGCCGTCCTGCCCGACGACCGCGCCGATATGTTCTATAGCTCCTACAGAGGCGGTGGGATGGACATCGCCGGCGAGTCGGTGCTGGTGCGCAAGAAGTTCTCCGAGCAATTCTCCCTGGAAGGCAACTACTTCATCGACAAGGTCAGCGGCGCCTCCATCGACGTGCTGAGCCAGGCGAGCGTGATCAAGGATGAACGCAAGCAGAAGAGCCTCTCGGTCGACTACATCCACGACAAGACCCAATACAACCTCTCGTACACCAACAGCACAGAACGCGACTATATTTCGAACACCACCCATTTTTCCCTGAGCCAGGACATGTTCGGGGATTTGACCACCGTCTCGCTGGGATTCACCGACAGCCGCGACAAGGTGGGCGAGAACAACGGAACGGCGCTCAAACCCGTGGTCTCGTGGCTGGGACATGCGGAAAGCCGCAGCTACGAAGGCGGATTGTCGCAGGTCATCACCAAGAACCTGATTGCCAGCGCGACCTTGGAGGTCATCACGGACCAGGGCCTTTTGAGCAACCCCTACCGCTCGATCCGGTATCTGGACGCAGTTCCGCTCGGATATTCGCTCGGCACTCAAATTTATCCCAACACGCACACCAGCAGCGCGGTGGAGGCCAGAGCCAAGTACTACCTGCCCTATCGGGCGGCGGCGTCGGTGTCCTATCGGTACTTCAGCGACACCTGGGGCATCCGCGCCAACACCATCGAGCTGGGCTACATCCAACCCGTCTCGAACAAGTTCATCTTCGAGGGCCGGCTGCGGCACTACAGCCAGAATCACGCGACCTTCTACAGCGATTTATTCGACTTCGCGAACCAGCAGAACTTCGAGGCCCGCGACCAGAACCTTGCCGCGTCGACCAACAACACGGTCGATGCGAAGGTCACCTGGGCCTTCGCACCGGAGGGCTTTCTCGTCTTCAAGCGCGCCACGGCCAGCTTCGACGTGAGCCGCATTCAATTCAAATACAGCGATTTCCGCAACATCAAATTCTACAACGACACCCCCGCGGGCGGCGGCTACGCGGCGGGTACCGAGCCGCTGTACGCCTTCGATGCAATGGTGTATCAAGTCTACTTATCGATGTTCTTCTGACCCTTTTCGAGGATCGGCCGAATGAGCAGCTTGAGACGCCGCGACGTGATGAGGGCCCTGGGCGCCGCCGCCGGCGTGTTCGCGCTTCTGCGCTGGAGCCGCCCGGTGGCCGCCGAAGCCGCGAAGCTCGACGTCAAGGATCCGGCCGCCGCGGCCTTGGGCTACGTCGAGAACGCCTCGCAGGTCGACGCCAAAAAATTCCCGGAATACGTGCAGGGTTCGAATTGCGAGAACTGCCTGCAGCTGCAGGGAACCGCAGGCAACAACTACCGCCCCTGCACCCTGTTCCCGGGCAAGCTGGTGTCGGTCGGCGGTTGGTGCAAGAGCTGGACAGCGGAAATGTAATCGTTTCTGGCCCGCACTCCGGCCGCGGGAAAGTCCACGAAGAAACCGTCGATGCCCCGCTCGAGGTACCTTCTGATTTCCGCGTCCAGGTTCCCATGCGCCGCCGGCGAATCGCCGATTTTCAAATCGTCCGGCAGAAACTCGTTCTCGGCGCGAAAGGTCCACACGTGCACCTTGAGCTTCTGAAGATGCGCCGCCCGTACGCCCTCGGGCGTGGCCAGGGATTTTGCGATGCCGATCGCGTCGGCGTACTGCGCAATCTCGCCAAGGTCGCCCAGCTCGTGCTCGAGCAGCTGCACCAGCGGCAGGCGCGTCATGCCGCGCAGCCGGCGCAAGTTGCGCGGATCGAAAGACTGGATGAATACCGGACTGCCCTCCGCGGCGTAATCGTAGCGCTGCAACGTGTCGAGCACCGGCTGCTCCAAGGGCAATCCGATCGAGGCGAAGTGCGCCGGATGCTTGGTCTCCGGATACACGCCGATCCTGGCGGCGGAGCTTCGCTGCCGGTTGGCCTCCGCCGCCAGCTCCATGATGTCGTCGAAGGTGGGGATCAAGCACCGGCCGTCGAATGCACAGTTCTGGGGACGCAGTTCCGGAAGGCGCTCGCGCGCCCGAAGCGTCTTGATCTCCGCCAGGGTGAAATCTTCGGTGAACCAGCCCGTCATGGATTCCCCGTCGATCACCTGGGTGCGGCGCCGCGGCGCGAACTGCGGATGCTGCGCGACATCGGTGGTTCCGCCGATCTCGTTTTCATGCCGGGCGATGAGCACGCCGTCCTTGGTCAGGACGAGGTCCGGTTCGATGTAATCCGCGCCCTCTTCGATGGCCAGCCGGTAGGATTCCAGCGTGTGTTCCGGCCGCTCTCCGCTCGCTCCGCGATGGGCGATTACAACGATACTGCTGGACAAGGGGCACCTCGTTTCATGGTGCCCCGCAGTTTACCGCACGCAGCTCCCCCATCGAGGCTCCGTTCTCACGGAGCCTCGAAATCCATGGACCAGCCCCGACAGCCCTACCGGGGCGGCTTGGGGCCGGACAGACTCGGTTCGTCAGCCGACATCAACGCGTTGGTGCCGGGCACCCAGGGTGAGCCCCGGTCCGGCACATGTTCGCCCCAATCCGCGCGCAGCGACGTCGGTTGCGCCGCAAAAGCGACGCCGATGGCGAAAACCGCCGCGGCCGTCATCATCACTTTTCGACGATACATCCCTTAGGTGCTCCTCTTGACTAAAACTGGTGCGGCGGCTGCGACGGCGGCGAATCCATCACGATGGCGTGCGGCGGCTGCGACGGCGGGGAATCCATCACGATGGCGTGCGGCGGCTGCGACGGCGGGGAATCCATCACGATCGCATGCGGCGGCTGCGAGGGCGGGGAATCCATGACGATGGCGTGCGGCGGCTGCGAGGGCGGGGAATCAGCGCGGGCAAAAGCGGAACTGAGGACTGCGCAGCCGGCGAATAAAGCGATTAGACTTACCTTCATAATGATTGCTCCGAGTGTGTGTTGATAAGCGCGACAACTTAAGGTTGCCGTGGCACGAGAACTTGCACAGATAAAAGCGACGCCCGGACCGCATTCCCCTCATGCCCCGCGAGAAAAGTCGATTAGGGGAATACCCGGTGCGCCGGCTATTATTCTTCTGTGATGGTGAAATAAAGACGATGCCAGTTCCCGCAAATTTCACGCAGCTGCTGACCGAATGGCGTTCAGGTCATCCCCAGGCCTTGGACCGTCTAACCCCATTGGTCTATGACGAGCTGAGGCGTCTTGCCCGCAACTACATGCGGGCCGAGCGAGGCAGCCATACCCTGCAAGCGACCGCGGTCGTTCACGAAGCTTTTCTGCGCTTGATCCAGGCCAATGTCGCACTGCAAGACCGCGGCCATTTTTTCGCGCTGGCGTCGCGGCTCATGCGCCGCGTTCTCGTCGATCATGCCAAGTCGCGCTCGCGCCTCAAGCGCAATTCGGGCGTCAGGGATTTCATCGCGGAAGATACCGGCGAAGTGCTGCCGCAGATGGATTTCGACGTCGTCGCGCTCGATGACGCTCTCGAGGGGCTGCTGCAATTGGAGCCGCGCTTGGCCCAGGTCATCGAGCTGCACTATTTCGGCGGTCTGACGTACGACCAGATCGCCGCCGCCGTAGGCACATCGGCCGCGACCGTGCATCGCGACATTCGTCTCGCGCGGGCGTGGCTGCTCAGCGAAATCAGCGGCTCGCGGCCTGTATGATCCCCCGGGCCCGCTGGCAGCAGATCCATTCGCTGTTCGAGCAATTGATCGATGCGGGCGGCAACGAGCGCGATGCACGGCTGGCGAGCGCCTGCGGCAACGATCTGGAACTGCGTTCCTCGGTCGAATCCCTGCTCGACTCGGATGCCCGGCGTGAAGACGTTCTTTTGCAAGCGATCGGCGAGGCCGCGGAATCGCTGCTGCAGGAGCATCAGGACCGGTTGATCGGAACGCGGATCGGGCCGTATCGAGTGGCATCGATTCTCGGCCACGGCGGCATGAGCACCGTTTACCTCGGCGAACGCGACGATGAGCAATACCGGCAAACGGTGGCGATCAAGGTGCTGCAGCACGCAACGCTGCACCCCCGATTGCGCAGCCGCCTCCACAGCGAAAGACACATTCTTGCCACGTTGGATCATCCATCGATCGCCCGGCTGATCGATAGCGGCGACCTCGAGGACGGCACGCCGTATCTGGTGATGGAACACGTCGCCGGCGAATCCATCGAATCGTATTGCGACGGCCGCCGGCTGTTCATTCGGGAGCGGTTGGAGCTGTTCGTTCAAGTTTGTGCGGCGGTGCAATACGCGCACCGCAACCTGATCGTGCACCGGGACATCAAGTCCTCGAATATCTTCGTCACCGCGGAAGGTGCCCCGAAGCTCCTGGATTTCGGCATCGCCAAGCTGCTCGCCCCGGAAAGCCTTTCGCACACCCTGCCCGTGACCCGGCTGCAGGAGCGAATCCTGACGCCGGAGAACGCCGCGCCGGAACAGGTGCTCGGCCGCCCGATCACCACGGCCACCGACATTTATGCGCTCGGCGTGCTGCTGTACCAGCTGCTCACCGGCCGATCCCCTTATCGGTTGCTGAGCTACAGTCAATTGCAGCTCGAACGCGCCATCTGCATGGACGATCCGGTTCGGCCGAGTCAGATGGTGGTCGCCAGATTGAGCGGCGAAAAAGATGCCGATCGCAGCCGCATTTCCGGTCGGCGCGGATTCTCGCCGCAGCGGCTGCGCTCGCGGCTCAGCGGCGATTTGGACGCCATCGTCGGCATGGCGATGCGCAAGGAACCCGACCGCCGCTATCCCTCGGTCGAAGCGCTCGCGGATGACCTCAATCGGCACCTGCAGGGGCAACCCGTTCGCGCCCGCCAGGGCGACTGGCGGTACAACACCGCCAAGTTTCTGCGGCGCTACCTGTGGGCGGTTGCCGCCGTCGGCGCCCTTTTCGTGGGTCTGGCGCTCTTCGCGGGAATGACGTTCTGGCAGAACCGACGCATCGAATTGGCCCGCGATGCGACCGCCCAAGAGCGCGATCGTGCTCAACAGGTGTCGGCATTCTTGGTCGATGTCTTCTCGCAGGCCGACCCTTTCAATGCTCAGGGGCACGATCCCACCGCCAAGGAGCTGTTGGATCGGGGCGCGGAGAAAATTACCGGAAATTTGAGCCTGCAACCCGAAGTTCGGGCCCAGCTGCTCGAGAGCATCGGCCTTGCCTTTCGCCACCAGGGCCTGCCGGAGCGCGCAATCCCGTTGTTCGAGCAGGCCGTCGCCATCCGCCGCGAGGAGCGGCCGCTCGACAATGGACGGGTTGCCGTCGCCCTGGCGAACTTGGCGCGCGCCCTGACCGACGCAGGCCATCTGATCTCGGCCGAAGCCTATTTGGACCAGGCGGTGACCTTATCGGAATCCGCCCGCGGCACGAGGGCGACGGAAACGGCCGACATCCTGGTGCAGTTCGGAAGCTTCGCGCTGGACGCCAAGAGCGACCCTGCGCGGGCCTCGCAGCTGTTCGGCAGGGCCCTCAATATCTACAGAAGCGCAATCGGCAACCAGAATCTGCAGGTGGCTGCCACGCTGAATGGCCTGGCCGACGCGGCGGTCTGGATGAACGATTATCCCTTGGCCGAACACTACCAGCGCGAAGCGCTCAGCATTTTCCAGGAGACCGTCAGCCGCAACCATCCGGACAACGCGGTCGCGCTGGCGACTCTCGGCTCCATACTCACGCAGCGCGGAAAATACACCGAGGCCGAGCAGGTGCTGAACGAAGCGCTGCAGATCGAAAGCACGGTATTCGGCGTCGACAATCCTCGAATCGCGGCCATTCAAGCCGATTTCGGCATTCTCTACGATCGCAAAGGGGACACGCCGCGCGCCATCGCGGCAACGTTGAGCGCGCTCAAGATCACTCGCGAACGGCGCAGTTTGAGCTACTACACCGTCGGCTATTATCTCGACGCACTGGCGAACCTCTATCTGAAAATGGATGATCTTCCCACTGCGGAAGCCGACGCCCGCCAGGCGCTCGCGGTCTATGCACAGGCGCTGCCGCCTCAGCACTTGTACGTTGCATCCACGCACCAAGTGCTGGGCGAGGTGCTGTTGCGGCGAGGCTCGTTGATGGCGGCCGAGTCGGAATTTCGCATCGCGGTAGACATGACCGTGGGCTTGGCCGGGGCGGACAGCTGGCGAACCGCTCGCAGCGAGGCGAGCTTGGCGTGGACGCTCATTCAGAGGGATAAGGCCTCGGAAGGCGAGCCTCTATTGGTGGCCGCGCGGTCCAAACTCCTGGCTTCCGTCGGGGCGCAGCACCCGGCAACACAGGAGGCAACCGCGCGCCTGGTCCAGTATTATCGGACGCGCCACCGCGATTCGGAAGCCGACCGGGTTCTCGCGGCCCCCGACAAGCGGTAAGCTTGCGGAACTACCCAACCCACCCGGGGGGTCCGCCAAGGCGGATACCGCGAGAATGTTCATATTGAGGAGCCTTGATGCCTATTAAAAAAGAAATCGCTTCTGCGCTGGTTTTCTCCGCGATGCTCGCGGCCGCTTCAATGGCCGGCGCCGCCCATGCGGGTGCGCGCGAGGAAGGCCGCTTGCTGACGGCAACCGAAGTGTTGGAAGAGGTTCAGGCCATGCCGGACCAGCAGCTTCCGGATGCGCTGCTGTCCCGCGCCTATGGGATCGCGGTGATCCCCGATGTCACCAAAGTCGCCTTCATCTTCGGCGGCCGACATGGCAACGGCGTGCTGGTGGTGCGCGACAAATTGAGCTCACCGTGGAGCAACCCGACGTTCGTGTCTCTGACCGGCGGCAGCTGGGGCTTCCAAGCCGGCGCGCAATCCTCGGACATCATCCTCGTATTCACCACGAAAACCGGGATCGAAGGCATTGCCGGCGGCAAGTTGACGCTGGGTGCCGATGCATCGGTTGCAACGGGGCCGGTCGGCCGGCAAGGATCGGCGGCGACCGATATGAGTTTCAACGCGGAAATTTATTCCTATGCCCGGACGCGCGGCCTGTTCGGCGGCATCGCATTGGACGGCAGCGTCATTTCGATCGATCGATCGGCCAATGGCGCGCTTTACGGTAAAAGCGGAGTGACTGCGACCGAGATCTTCTCCGGCCAATCGCCGGCCGCGCCGCCGGCGGCGCAGCGTTTCCTGGAAAGGCTGGCGCAGGCTACCCACACGGCCGTGCGGGGTTCGCCGGCACCGCAAGCCGATGTCCCGGCAAGCGCGGCGCAGCCGCCGAACGCCGTCGCGCCGAACACTGAGCCGCCCCGCACCTATCCGCTGGAGGAGCAGAAGTAGGCGGGCAGCTCTCCCCGATAGCCGGCGGCAGGTTCTTGGCACCCCTGTTCGCCCCCTTGCTCGACGCGGCCTGCGAACCGTATCGCAGCGCCGGCCTTTTTGCCTATCATTTCGCGCGCACCAAGCTGCGCGCCGACCCCGTCTACCGCGCCATCCTCGAATTGGGGCTCCTGCAGGGACGCACGAACGTACTCGACCTGGGCTGCGGCCAAGGCCTTCTCACGGCGTGGCTGCTGGCGGCGGAAAGCTGTTATGAGTGCGGCGCCTGGCCTCGCGCCTGGCCCGCAGCACCCCGCGCCGTGTCGACGCGCGGCATCGAGCTCATGCCTCGCGAAGTCGAGCGCGCGCGGCGCGCGCTCGGATCGGGCTCGAACGTGTCGCAGGCGGACATACGCAGCGCCCCGTTCGGGTCGGTCGATGCCGTCGTGATTCTGGATGTACTTCACTACATGACCGCGCAGGCGCAGGCCGACGTCCTGCGGCGCGTGCGCGCCGCGCTGCCCTCGCGTGGGCTGCTGCTGCTGCGGGTGGGCGACGCCGACGCCGGCCTGCGCTTTCATTACGGGCAATGGAGCGACCGGCTCGTGCTGTTGCTGCGGGGGCATTGGCTCGCCGCGCAGCACTGCCGCAGCGTGGCGCAATGGCGCGTATTGTTGAGCCAGTGCGGCTTCGACAGCGAAGCGAAGCCGATGAGCCGGGGAACTCCCTTCGCCAATGTACTGCTCATTGCCCACGCCACTTGAGCCGGTATCCCATCAGCAATGCTTGCCGTCCCAAGGTTGAGATTCCGATCCTCCTCGCGCATGGTCTCGTGGCCGCGTTTTGTCTGGCCGCTGCGTTTTGTCGGGCGGCCGCGCTGAGCTCGGCCGCAATCGCCGAGGAAGCCAAGGACAAGGATGGCCTGTATTTCGCCGAGGCCGCCGGCCAGACCGAGACGGATGAATACACCCGCTACGAATTGCTGGCGCCCGAAACGGCCAGCTTCAAGATCTACTATGAAGTGACCGCGACGACGGCGGGAGCGCGGTTCTATTACAACCCCATCCGCAAAGGCAGCGCAGCCAGCGACGAGAGCGTCAGAAGGACGGGCGAATTGCCATCAGCTTTTTGCATTCCGGACAGGGCCCCGCACCGCTCGTCATGCGCGCAGTCAAGGACGCGCAGGTGGGCGCCGCGGCGCTGCCGAAGGCGGCAACGGCACAGCGCAGCTGGGAATCGCCGTTCGTGGGGGAAACCGAGCAAGATCGGCTTTCGGAGCGCGCCCACCAGGACCGCGACATCGTGTACTTCCTGCAGCAGCCCGGGACGCACGCATTCAGCCTGTATCACGACTACACCGAATCGCGGGCTGGAATAAACGGCTACGCCAACGTGGTCCGCGCGGGCAGCGTGGCGAGCCACCCGTCGGCGAGCATTCTGGATACCGGTGAACAATTGAAGGCTCTCGAAATGACCGGTGCGCAGATGGCGGCCTCGAAGATCAATGCGGGCGAGGCGGTCGCGCCGGCGGCGCATGTCGTCGTCATTCCGTTCGCGCCGATCGAGGCCGGCCGGACACTGCGGCTGCGCATCTCGGAAACCTACACCGCCCCCGTGAGCTACCGGTTGGACGGCGACGAGTTCGTATTCGACCGCAGCTTGGGAAGGCCCCGCAATGCAGTCGTGCTTCCATCGGGCTGGTACTGCACCTTCAGCGCCGCCCCGGCCACCGTCAGCCGGCTGCCGGACGGGCGGGTGCGGCTCGACTATTGGGACGATCGTCCGGAACCGGTGGACGTTCTTCTCAAGGGGAGGCGCCGCCTCGCTGCGCCGTGAGTCTTGCTCTAAGATGCACGAAGGTTTTGAAAATAAAGGGGATGTCATGACGGATTCATCGAATAACGGCTTGAGCCGGCGCGATTTCGTTCACGGCGCAGTGTCGGGTGCGGTGCTGGCCGCGGCGCCTGTCGCCGCTTTCGGCGCAGCCTCGGGCGAAAGCGCGGACAAGGCAGCCGTGCTCGCGCAGATTCCGAAGATGCATGCGCAGAACGTCAAGCGGCTGCAGGACTGGATTGCGCTGCCGTCGATCGCCGCCGAGAACCGCAACTATCCGCAAGGGCCGCAGTACATGGCGGAACTGGCCAAGGCCGCCGGATTCACCGGCGTCAAACTCATACCCACCTCCGGCAAGCCCGGCGTTTTCGGCACGCTCGACGCGGGCGCGCCCACGACGCTTGCGATCTACTTCATGTACGACGTGAAGCAGTTCGTGCCCGCTGAATGGAGTTCGCCGCCGCTGGAAGGCCGCCTCGTCAATAAGGAAGGGCTGGGGACCGTCTGCATGGGCCGCGGCGCCGTCAACCAGAAGGGGCCGCAAAATTCGTTTTTGAGCGCCCTCCTCGCGTTCAAGGCCAGCGGGAAAAAGCTGCCCGTCAATCTGGTTCTCGTGTGCGAAGGCGAGGAAGAAATCGCCTCGCCGCATTTCGGTGAAATCGTGATGAACCCCGAGGTGCTCGGGGCGCTGAAGAAGTGCGTCGCGATCATGCTGCCGGGCGCCAGCCAGAACCCGGACGGCAGCGTCGAGGTCGAGCTCGGAGCCAAGGGCGTCGTGGAACTGGAGCTCGTCTCCAGCGGCGAGAAATGGGGCCGCGGTCCGGCGAAGGACGTGCATTCGAGCCTGGAGGCACAGGTGGACTCGCCCTCCTGGCATCTCATTCAGGCTCTGAACACCCTGGTCGAGAAAGACGGGCATACGCCTGCCGTGGAGGGGTTCTTCGCGCTGGCCAAGCCCTTGTCGGCGGCGCAGAGGCAGATGGTCATGACCTATGCCGACACGGTTCCGGAAGAAGTCATGATGAAGGAACTCGGCGTGAAGCACTGGGTTCATGACTTGAATTGGAAGGACTCGCTGCTGCGCCTGTACTCGCAGCCGACGATCAACATCGAAGGCCTCGTCGGCGGCTACACGGGACCCGGCGGCAAGACCGTGCTGCCCCACAAGGCGGTCGCGAAAATCGACATGCGCCTGGTTCCGGACATGACCGCCGCCGATACCCTCGCGAAACTCAAGGCACACCTCGCGAAGCACGGATTTGCCGACATCGAAGTGAACATGAGCGGCGGATACGATCCGACGCAAACGGATCCGGACAGCAAATTGATCAAGGCCATACTCGCGACTTACCACAAGCTGGGATTGTCGCCGAAAGTACTGCCGCGCAGCCCCGGCTCCTGGCCCGGATATCGCTTCACCAATCCGCCGCTGAGCCTCGCCGCCTCGGACTTCGGATTGGGACATGGCACGGGTGCGCACGCGCCGGATGAGTACTACTTGATCGATTCGACCAATCCCAAGGTCCAGGGGCTCGACGGCGCCGTGGGCTCGTTCGTGGAGTGCTTGTACACACTGGCTTGACCGCGGCGCGGCCTGCCGCGAGGTTCGATGGTATGGCTGACGTCTTCGTTTCCTACGCCCGCAGCGACCGGGCGCGCGTCGAATCGATCGTGGCGGCCATCAAGGCGGCGGGTTGGTCGGTGTGGTGGGATACGGAGATTGCGGCAGGGCAGGAGTTCGACCAACGGATCGAAGCGGAGCTCGCGGCGGCGAGCGCCGTGGTCGTGGTTTGGACCCCCGCATCGGTGACGTCCCGCTGGGTGCGCGGCGAGGCTCGCGCGGGAGCCGACCGCGGCATTCTCGTTCCGGTGCGCTTCGACGGCGCCGTTCTACCGATCGACGTGCGCGCGATTTACACGGCTGACCTCGACGGCTGGGGCGACGACACGGAAAGCGCACAGGCGCTGGAACTGATCCGCGCTCTCGGCGCCATCATCGCCCGCCAACCCGTGCGCCCGGCCGCCGCCCCCGAATGGGCCCCGGCGGCCGGTCCATTGCCATCGCGGTTGCCCGAGCGCACCGCGGAACCGCCGGCCTCCGTGCGAATCGCGATTTGCGTCCTGCCTTTCGCCAACATGAGCGGCGACCCCGAACAAGAATATTTCAGCGACGGCATCACGGAGGACATCATCACGGACCTGAGCAAGGTCTCCACTCTCGCGGTCATATCGCGCAACAGCGCCTTTACGTACAAGAGCCGGAGTGTGGATATTTCCAGGATCGCGCGCGAACTGAAGGTCAGCCACATCCTCGAAGGCAGCGTGCGCAAGGCGGGTGAATGCGTGCGCATCACCGCGCAGTTGATCGACGGCTCGCGCAACGAGCACGTCTGGGCCGAGCGCTACGATCGCGCCCTGCACGATATATTCGCGCTGCAGGACGAAATATCGGGCGCGATCGTCAAGGCGCTGAAGCTCACGCTGCTGCCCCGGGAGCGCAAGGCCATTCAACAGCGCGGCACCGAGAATATCGAGGCCTACAATCTCTATCTAATGGCCAGACATCTGTATGTCGGCGGCCATGAAGGCGACGCAAGGCGCGCCGACTCCATCGTGCGCCTCTGCAGCCGTGCGACCGAGATCGACCCCAGCTATGGCCGCGCCTGGGCCCTGCTGGCTCTTGGACAGATGATCCTGCGCTTTCTGCGCGGCAAGCAATTCGATGACGGATTGGCCGCCGCCGAACGCGCGCTCGCGCTCGATGCGACGCTCGCCGAAGCTCACGCAGTCAAAGCGCGGATTTTCTCCGAGGAGGGACGCTACGACGAGGCCTCGGCCGAAATCGACGCCGCTTTGCGAATGGACCGCGAATCCTACGAAGTCAACAGGTCGGCCGCGTATCTGAGATATCGGCAGCACCGTCCCGCGGATGCCGCCCGATTTTTCGAAAAAGCGATGAATCTGGTGAAGTCCGACGTCAATTCGCCGTCGATGCTGATCTCCTGCTACACCGCCATGGGCGACACCGAAGCGGCCGCGCAGGCGGCCCGCACCACCCTCGCGAGAACCGACAAGGTGCTGGCCCAGGATCCGAACAACGCGGCGGCCATTGCCTACGGCGCCGATGCGTGGGCGACTCTGGGGGACGCCGAACGCGCCAAGGAGTGGATGAACCGCGCACTGCTCATCGATTCGGACAACATGAAGACGCGTTTCAATTTTGCGTGCACGCTGGCCGCCCAACTGAAGGACCCCGAGGGGGCGCTCGCGCTGCTGGGCCCGGTGTTCGAAGAGATGGCGGTCGGACTGCTGAACCACGCCAAGGCGGATCCGGATCTCGATTCTCTGCGTGGCGACGCGCGCTTCCAGGCCATGATCGCGCGCGCCGAGAAGCGCCTCGGGATATCGCCGGGCCCCTAGGGTTCAAGGTCCCGTCGGCCGCCCCGCTAGGGGTTGGGCCGTGGCGTTGCCGGCGGATCGACCGGCACCAGCGGCAGGTGGTAGGCATCCACCTTGGCCTTCTCCTCCTGCTCCTGGCGCTGCTTGTCCTGAGCCAATCGAAGCCGTTCACGGCTGCGCTCGAACTCGGCCTGCCGTTTGGCCTCCTCGGCCGGCTCGCTCTGGCTCGCCAGCCGTTCGATGGCGACGCGCGCATTCATGCACTCGACGTCGCTGCGCGCCCCGGAGGGATTTTGATTGCACTTCATCAGTACGCCGTCGAGCGTCACCCGATCTTCCATCAGGTCGTTGACCGACATCGGCGGAATCTGCCGGGGACTGCAGGCCGACGTGACGATGGCCGCACACAGGCATCCGCCGGCGAACATTGATTTGGATGAAATTTGCATGGGGTTTTCCAGCAGCTATGGTACCGAAAACCGGCCGCGCTGCGGCCCCGCGGCTGTGACGCGTCTCACGACTTGACAATGTTCTCTTTGCGAACTCCGCTGCGCGCTCCGATTCGAACCGAAGCCGGCGCCGCCCCGCCGGTTTGACCGCGCTGCAGGGCATGTGTACCGTTCGCGATCATGCCGACTCCAAAAGCCGTTAAAGAAGCACAGCCGGACTTCGAGACCGCCATGCGGGATCTCGAGCAACTGGTGGAGCGCCTCGAACAAGGGGACTTGCCCTTGGAAGAATCCCTGGCGGCATTCGAGCGCGGGGTGATGCTGACCCGCGCCTGCCAGACCGCGCTGAAAGAGGCGGAACAGAAAGTCGAGATCCTGCTCAAAAAGGCCGGCGAGCCGCAGGTCGAAGACTTCAATCCCGACGAAACGAAAGCAGGCTGAATGCCCGTGAGCACGGATGCGATGGAGACACGGCTGCGTGGTTACCAAGCACGCGTGCAGGCGGTGCTCGATGCCGCGCTGCCGTCGGCCGACTCGAGTCCGCGGCGCCTGCACGCGGCGCAGCGCTACGCCGTTCTCGGCGGCGGAAAGCGCCTGCGCCCCCTGCTGGTGTATTGCACCGGAGAGGCTCTCGGGCTCGAGCCGGCCGCGCTGGATGCGCCCGCCGCCGCCGTGGAACTGATTCATTCCTATTCTCTGGTTCACGACGATCTGCCGGCGATGGACGACGATGACCTGCGCCGCGGACAACCCACGACTCACCGGGCGTTCGATGAAGCAACCGCGATACTGGCGGGCGATGCGCTGCAGGTTCTCGCGTTCTCGCTCTTGGCGCGCGATCGCGCCGCCGGCGTGAGCGCCGAGGCCCGCTTGAAAATGATCCAGATTCTGGCCGATGCCAGCGGCACCGCAGGGATGGCCGGCGGTCAGGCGTTGGATCTGTCCGCCGTCGGCCGCAAGCTCAACCTCGAGGATCTCGAGGCCATGCATCGCCTCAAGACCGGTGCGCTGATCAGCGCCAGCGTACTGCTCCCCGCCGCGTGCGCTCCCGCGTTATCCTCGGGCGACTGGGATGCGCTCGACGGCTATTCGCGGGATATCGGGCTCGCCTTTCAAATCCAGGACGACATACTCGACGTCGAGGGCAACACCGCGGACCTCGGCAAGACCATCGGTGCCGACGCGGCCCGCGACAAGCCCACCTACCCCAGCGTATTGGGGCTGGCGGCCGCCAAGACCCGGGCGCGCGAGTTGCAGCTCCGTGCAAGCGCGCGTCTCGCGCCTTTCGGGAAACGCGGCGAAATCCTGGCCTGGCTCGCCTCATACGTCGTCGATCGTCGGGTTTAAACACCCAATTCAGCCGCGTCCAGCCCGAATCGGGCCGCCCGGCTCCGCCTGCCGGACGCACGGCCCGGGCTGATCCGAGCCAAGGCCGCCCGAATCGTCTAAAATTCTTGGAATCCGCGGTTTAGGCACCATACATCTGCTGACCGCCCCAGTAGGAATCCGCCCATGAACGCCGCCGTCCCCGTCAAAAAGCCGAATGTGAAGCCTGTGGAGGACGTGCAGGGGCATGCCGATACCCGGCGGATCCCGATCAACAAGGTCGGAATCAAGGACATTTTCCACCCCATCAAGGTGAAGGACCGTGCCCGCGGCGAGCAGCACACGGTCGCGAACTTCAACATGTACGTGAACCTGCCGCACAATTTCAAGGGCACTCACATGTCCCGCTTCGTGGAGATCCTGCACCGCCACGAGCGGGAGATCTCCGTCGATTCCTTCGGCAAGATGCTCGAAGAAATGACCGGGCATTTGGACGCGAGCGCCGGGCACATCGAAATGACGTTCCCGTATTTCGTCATGAAAAAGGCCCCGGTCACGGGCGTCGAAAGCCTGATGAATTACCAGGCGACCATTTTCGGCGAGCACCGCGAAGGCAAAACCGACGTGTGGCTCAAGGTCGTGGTTCCGACCACCAGCCTGTGCCCCTGCTCGAAGAAGATCTCCGACTACGGCGCGCACAACCAGCGTTCGCACATCACCTTGACGGCCAAGCTGGTCGAGCATATGTGGCTCGAGGAACTCATCGACATCGCGGAGCGCGAAGCGTCATGCGAGGTGTACGGGATACTGAAGCGCCCGGATGAAAAGTTCGTGACCGAGCGCGCCTACGACAACCCGAAATTCGTCGAGGACACGGTGCGCGACGTGGCCGTCGCGCTCAACAAGGACAAACGCGTCCGGGCATACGTGGTGGAATCGGAGAACTTCGAGTCGATCCACAATCATTCGGCATACGCCATGATCGAGCACGACAAGGAAGCCGCGCCGCAGTACTGACCCCGAAGGCGCCGCCCGCCGCCGGGCGGGCTTAAGACAACCCCGACGAGAGATTGCCCCTTTCCGCGTTTTGCAGACGCCCGATCATGCTGCGCAAAAACACTTGATTGAAGCGCAGCTGGCACTCCGCCGACACCTGTTCGAGAAGCGTGGAGCTGACCTTCATCACCGTCACCGGACCTGAGGCATTGATGGTGGCGGTCCGCTTGGCACCGCGCACATAGCTGGTTTCACCGAAACAGTCGCCGACCTCCAGATAACCGAGCGCGCGGCCGAGTCTCTGCACGCTGACACGCCCCTGCACGATGATGTAGAAGCGGTCGTCCATTTCTCCTTCCTTGACGATTTCTTCCGCGTCGGCGTAATCCTGCCAGCTGCTGGCGCGCAGCACCTCCCAGATCTCGCCGTGCGAAAACTCATGGAAGAATTTCAACTTGCGCAGCAGGCTGAACTGCTCCTGCTGATCGATCCGGTTGTATTGCGCGCGCAGCTTCTGGTGCACCCGCGTCAGTTCGGCCGCAAAATCGAGGCCGGTTTTGTAGCGCTTCTCCGGCTCCTTTTGCAGCGCCATGGCGGTCACGTTCTCGAGTTCCTCGGGGATCTCCGGCCGCAGGGTATGGATGGGCGGCGGGGTGGCGAAAACGATCTGATGCAGCAGCTTTTGCAGATTGCCGGCACGGAACGGCCGGGTGCCGGTCAGAAGCTCGTACATCACCGCGCCGAGGGAATACAGGTCCGAGCGGTTGGTCAGTTCGATCGACTGCACCTGCTCGGGAGACATGTAGGAAGGACTGCCGGCGATCCCCTCGATGCGCGAGATTTCCGAATCCGCCACGAGTGCGATGCCGAAGTCGATGATCCGCACGTCGCTGTCGAGGGTCAGCATGATGTTGCTGGGCTTGATGTCCCGGTGGATGACGCCGCGGCTGTGCGCGTAATGCAATGCGCGCGCCGCCTTGTAGATCAGCTCCACCACATCGTCGATGCGCAGCAGGTTGTCGGGACGGCAATAAGCGGCGAGCGTGCGCGCACCGTGCACGTGCTCGGTGACGATGTAGCAGTGACCGTTCTCCTCGCCCGCGTCGTAGATCGGCAGGATGTTCGGATGCTGCAGCATGCCGACCATGTGCGCTTCGGAGAGAAACATCTTGCGCGAAATCCGCTTGCGGTTCTCATCTTCGCTGGCGTCGACGTTGTACACCTTGATGGCGACGTCGCGGCCGTAATACGGATCGTGCGACAGGTAGACCACGCCCGTGCTGCCGCGCCCCACCTCGTTGATAATCATGTACTTGCCGATTTTTTCCGGCAATGATTCGCGCCCGTTCGAGGACTTGGCGTTGCTATTTAGGCGGGTGTTGCTCAAGGGTAACCGTGCGCTGCGCAGCGTGTGTTCGACTGAATGACGCTGAAGGATACTGGTGCAACCCGCGCTAAACTGTGATTTGAGTCCAGGCTTAGGCGAAGTGATCGTATCCGCGGGAAGCCGGTGTAAATTCCCGTCCGTTCAGCGACCACGTCACACCGCTGCCGGAACGAAGCTCGCCGACCGCGGTCAGCCTTAAGTTCAATGGCGCCGCAGCGGCGTCGAGTTCGCCGAAACGCGCCGGCGGCACGGCCAGCAGCAACTCGTAATCGTCGCCCGCCCCCAGCGCCCATTCTCGCGCCTGAGATTCCGTCGCGGCGAGCCGCAGTGAATCCGATATCGGCAGCCGTTCGACCCGGACATGCGCGGCGAGGCCGCTCGCAGCGGCAAGTTTCGGCAGATCGCCCGCCAATCCGTCGGACAAATCCATCGCAGCCGTCGCAACGCCCCGGGCGGCGGCGCCGAATTGCACCCGCGGCTCGGGATAATCGAATCGTCGAATGAGTTGCGCGATCGCGGTTCGATCGGCGGCCGGCGGCGGCGCGGTGAGATAGGCGAGCCCCGCGCCGGCGTCGCCCAAGGTACCGGTCACCGCCAGTACATCTCCCGCTCGAGCGCCGCCGCGGCGCAGCGCCGTGCCCCGCGCCACGTGACCCAGGATTTGGACGCTCAGCGTCAACGGCCCGCGGGTCGTGTCGCCGCCGACCAGCGCCACGCCATGGGCATCCGCCAAATCCAGCAACCCGGCGGAAAACCTTTCCAGCCACACTTCATCCACGGCGGGCAGCGTCAGCGCCAACGTCGCCCATGCGGGAGTCGCACCCATGGCGGCCAGGTCGCTCAAGTTGACGGCGAGCGCGCGATGGCCGATGGAGCGTGCGTCGGTGGCCGCGGGAAAATGCCGTCCCTCGACCAGGGTGTCGACGGCCGCCACCAGTTCCGTGTCCGGCGGCAGGGCAAGTACCGCCGCGTCGTCGCCGATGCCGAGAATGACGCCGGCGCCTTTCCGCTGCGCGGCGCCGCGAAGGAAAAAACGCCGAATCAATTCGAACTCGCCGAGCCCCGGACCGGCCGCGCTCACCGCCCTAACCCGCCGGCTGCCCGTATTCGTTCGGCCGCAGTTCCCGGGCGGCGCGATCCAGCACGGCATTGACGAATTTGTGGCCGTCCGTGGCGCCGAATTGCTTCGCCAGCTGCACCGCTTCGGCGAGCGCCACGCGGTACGGCAGTTCCGGGTGCGACTCCAGCTCGTGCAGTCCCAGCCATAGCACGGCGCGCTCGATCGGGTCGAGTTCCGGCGGAGGTATCTCGCACAGCCGCGCCAGCCGCGAATCCAGTGCGTCGCGGTTCGGTGCGATCGCCTCGATCAGCTCGCGGAAATAATCCACATCCACCCGCTCGGCCTCGGGGTCCTCGGTAAACTGCCTCTGCGTATCGGCCCACGGGCGTGGATTGATCTGGATTTGATACAGCGCCTGCAGCGCCAAGCGGCGCGCGAGGCTTCGGGGGCGATGGTCGACGGCGCCCTTGCCGCGCGCAAGGCCTGCGTGGGGGCGCTTGTCGGCCATGCTACGGTTCCAGTCGGCGCAATAGATTGGCCATTTCGATGGCGACCAGCGCGGCATCCGCACCCTTGTTGCCGGCCTTGCCGCCGGCCCGATCGACGGCCTGCTCCACCGTGTCCGTGGTCAGCACCCCGAACGCAATCGGCACGCCGGACTCGAGCGCGATGCGCGCGATGCCCCCCGCACATTCCCCCGCGACGTAGTCGAAATGCGGCGTCTGGCCGCGGATCACGGCGCCCAGCGCGATGAGCGCCTCGTAGCGGCGCGACAGCGCCAGCTTGCGCGCCACGATCGGGATGTCGAAGGCGCCCGGCACGCGCACGATCTCTATCTGCTTCTCGGCCACGCCATGGCGCTTGAGCGCATCGAGAGCGCCGCGCATCAAGGGATCCACCACGAACTCGTTGAACCGCGCGGCAATGATCGCGAAACGCAGGTCGCGCGCCACCAATTCCCCCTCGACTATCTTCGGCTGATCGTTCGGCACAAATCACATCCTTTCGTAGAGTGGCGCGAAGTATAGCCCTTGCCCGCGTTCATTCGCCGCCGTCGATATAGCTGGTGACTTCCAGGTCGAAGGCCGCAAGACCCTGCAGCTGTTTCGGCGCGCTCAGGACCCGCATGCGCGTGAGTCCCAGATCCTTGAGGATTTGCGCGCCGATTCCGTAGGTTCGAACCACCGTGGCGCCGGTATGACCCGCGTTCGGCAGCTTCGCATCCAGCAGTCTCACGCTCTCCATGAAATCGCGCGGGGTCTCTTCCGGCCGCAGAATGACGACCACGCCCGAGGCTTCCGCGGCCACGCGGCGCATCGCGGCGCGCAGCGGCCAGCCGAGCCGTTCGTTGCGCACCCCCAAGACGTCGCGCAGCGTGTCCTTGATGTGCACGCGCACCAAGGGCGGCAGGCTGGAATTCAAGTCTCCCTTCACCAGCGCGATGTGCACGGTCTTGTTGACGTGGTCCTCGTAGCAATGCAGCCTGAAGCCGCCGTATTCGGTGTCGACGAACTCCTCGTAGATGCGCTCGATGGAGCGCTCGTTTTTCAAGCGGTAGCGGATCAGGTCCGCGATGGTGCCGATTTTCACGTCGTGCCTTTTCGCAAACGCCTCGAGATCGGGACGGCGCGCCATGGTGCCGTCGTCGTTGAGAATTTCGACGATGACCGCGGCCGGCGAAAATCCGGCGAGGCGCGCCAGATCGCAGCCCGCCTCCGTATGCCCGGCGCGCGTCAACACGCCGCCAGGCTGCGCCATCAGCGGAAATATGTGCCCGGGCTGGCGCAGGTCCTCCGGCCGCGCACTCGCCGACACGGCGGTCTTCACCGTGTGCGCGCGGTCGTGCGCCGATATTCCGGTGGTCACGCCCTCGGCGGCCTCGATCGACAGAGTGAAGTTCGTCCGGTGCGTGCTGTCGGTGTCGCTCACCATCAGCGGAAGGCGCAGCTGGCGGCAGCGCTCCCGCGTCAACGTCAGGCAGATCAGCCCGCGGCCGTAGCGCGCCATGAAATTCACGTCCTGCGGGCGCACGCAGTCCGCCGCCATGATCAGATCGCCTTCGTTTTCGCGATCCTCGTCGTCCATGATGACGGCCATCTTGCCGAGGCGAAGGTCCTCTAGAATCTCATCGATCGTGTTGAACGCGGGCATGGAATCTTACTCTTCGGTTTTCGTCATGAGGCGGTCGAGATAGCGGGCGATGACGTCGATTTCGATGTTGACGCCGTCATCCACTTCGAGTTCGCCCAGCGTCGTCGCCGCCAACGTATGCGGAATGATGTTGACGTCGAAGCGCCGGCCCCCGACCTTGTTGACGGTCAAGCTGACCCCGTCGATGCCGATCGAGCCCTTGGGCGCCACGAATCGCATCAGGTCCGCCGGCAGCTCGAACTCCAGGCGCCGTGAGCGGGCATCTTGAACGACCCCGCGCAATTTGCCCACCGCATCGACATGTCCGCTCACCCAGTGGCCGCCAAGGGCGTCTCCGGCGCGCAGGCTGGGCTCCAGATTCACGCGCGACCCGCTGCCGAGCGACCCGAGCGTGGTCTTGGCCATCGTTTCGCGCGACACATCCGCATAAAAGTGCGTGCCTTCCCGGCGGGTCACGGTCAGGCATACCCCCTGCACGCTGACGCTGTCGCCGAGCGCCATGCGCTGCGGATCGATCCGTGCGGCATCGATTCCCACTTCCAGATCGCCGCCCTTTTCCAGCAAGGAGCTGATCTTTCCCGTCGCCACTATGATTCCGGTAAACATGATTACGCTCTTGTCGGTATTAGAATGAGACGCACATCGGCGCCGATGCGCTGCACGTCGCGAAACTCGAAAGCCGGCAAGCTGCCGGGCGGCCCCAGCCCGCTGATATGCATGAGAGGCGCCGCATCCGCGCCGAGCAGAGCCGGCGCGACGTACAGCACCAACTCATCGACCAGCCCCGACGAGATGAAGGCGCCGGCCAACCGCGGACCGCACTCCACCCACAATTCGTTGACCTCGAGTTCGGCCAGGCGCAAGGCCACCGCATGCAGGTCGATCCCGCCCGCGGCGCGCGGCAGGCGCTCGACCCGCGCGGAACTCTCGGACCGCACGGGCGCATCGGGAGCGGCGACAACCAGGGCGCCCTCGCCACGAAACAGCTTTGCCGAGGTCGAACAGGTGAGCATGGGATCGAGCAGCACCCGCAATGGCTGCCTGATCCAGGACCCATACGCCAAACGCACGTCGAGGCGCGGATCGTCGGTGCGAACCGTTCCCGCGCCCGTGAGCACGGCGCCGCTGCGTGCGCGCCAATGCTGCACGTCGGCGCGCGCCGGTTCGCCGGTGATCCACTGCCGGCCGCCCGCGGCGGGCGCGGTGCGGGCATCGAGGCTCATGGCCAGTTTCATCCGGACGAAGGGACGGTTGCGCTCGAAGCGCGAGAAGAATCCGGGATTGAGCGCGCGAGCCTCCGGCGCGAGCGCACCGACCGAGACGTCGATTCCGGCAGCGCGCAACCGCTCGATGCCGCGTCCGGCCACCCTCGGGTTCGGGTCGGCGCTGCAGCAAACCACCCGCGACACGCCGGCAGCGATCACGGCATCCGCGCAGGGGGGCGTTCGCCCCGTATGGCTGCACGGTTCGAGAGTGACATACAGCGTGGCGCCCCGCGCATGCGGGCCCGCGGCGCGAAGCGCCAGCACTTCAGCGTGCGGCTCTCCCGCGCGCACATGCCAACCCTCGCCGACGACCCGGCCCTCCCCGACCACGACGCAGCCGACCCGGGGATTCGGATCGGTGGTGTACAGTCCGCGCGCAGCGAGCTCGAGCGCTCGAGCCACATGAAGGGAATCGTGCTCCGCCATGGGGTCGCCCCGCGGTTCGGCGGCGCTCGTCATTTGCTCTCGTCGCGGAGCGGCTCGCCGGGCAGCAGCGGCAGTTGGTCTTTGCTGGTCTCGCGGCGGCGGCGGTGGCGGCGCAGCTGGTCGATCTCCGTCCGGAATGCCTCGATGTCCTGAAAACTGCGATACACCGAAGCGAACCGCACATAGCCCACTTCGTCCAGATGGCGCAATTCCTCCATGACCATTTCGCCCACGCTGCGCGAGGCGATCTCCCGCTCCCCGAGGCTGCGCAGCTTGTGGCAGATTCTCGCCACGGCCGCTTCGATCGCGTCGCGGCCCACGGGCCGCTTTTCCAGCGCCTTCTGCATTCCGTGCAGCAGCTTGTTCTCGTCGAAGGGCTCGCGGCTGCGGTCGCCCTTGACGACGGTGGGCAACAGCAGTTCCGCCGTCTCGAAAGTGGTGAAGCGTTCGGTACAGGCCAGGCATTCGCGGCGCCGGCGGATCTGCCGCCCTTCGCCCGCGAGGCGGGAGTCGATAACTTTAGTCTCCGTGTGACCGCAAAATGGGCAATGCATGGGGACTGCTTAGAAGGGCCCGGACGCGGACCGGCCGGCCGCTAGCCATACACGGGAAATCGCCGGCATATGTTCATGACCTCGGTGCGCACGCGGTCGACCGCGGATTCGTCGCCCATGTGATCCAGCACATCGGCGATCCAATTCGACAGCTGCCGCGCCTCGGCTTCCTTGAAGCCGCGCGTGGTGACGGCCGGCGTGCCGATGCGCAGCCCGCTGCTGATGGCCGGGGGCCGCGGATCGTTGGGCACGGCGTTCTTGTTGACCGTCATGTGCGCCCGGCCCAATGCCGCGTCGGCATCCTTGCCGGTGATGTTCTTGTCGATGAGATCGAGCAGGAATAGATGGTTGTCCGTGCCCCCGGACACGATCTTGTAGCCCCGCTCCTGCAATACCTGGGACATGGCGCGTGCATTCGCCACCACCTGCCGGGAATACACCTTGAACTCGGGCTGCAGGGCTTCCAGAAACGCCACCGCCTTGGCGGCGATCACGTGCATCAGCGGCCCGCCCTGGGTGCCCGGAAACACCATGGAATTGAACTTCTTGTGCAGGTCGGGATGCGGACGGGCCAGGATCAGGCCGCCGCGCGGACCGCGCAAGGTCTTGTGCGTGGTCGTGGTCACCACATCAGCGAAGGGAATCGGGTTCGGATAGATGCCGGCGGCCACCAAGCCCGCAACGTGCGCCATGTCGACGAAGAGGTAGGCGCCCACCGAATCGGCGATGGCGCGAAACCGTGCCCAATCGATGATGCGCGAATAAGCTGAAAACCCGGCGACGACCATCTTCGGCCGATGTTCCTTGGCGAGGCTCTCGACCTGGTCGTAGTCTATTTCGCCGGTCTCGGCCTTGACGCCGTACTGCACGGCCTTGAACAGCTTGCCTGAAAAATTCACCTTGGCGCCGTGCGTCAAATGGCCGCCATGATCGAGGCTCATCCCCAGAATCGTATCGCCGGGGACGAGCATGGCCAGATACACGGCGGCGTTCGCCTGGCTGCCGGAATGCGGCTGGACGTTCGCGTACGCGGCGCCAAACAGCTGCTTCGCCCGGTCGATGGCGAGCGTTTCCGCGACATCGACGAATTCGCAGCCGCCGTAGTAGCGCCTGCCCGGATACCCTTCCGCATACTTGTTGGTCAGCACCGACCCTTGCGCCTCGAGCACCCGGGGACTGGTGTAATTTTCCGAGGCGATCAGCTCGATATGATCTTCCTGGCGGTTGCGTTCATCGGCGATCGCCTTGGCGAGTTCGGGATCGAAGCCTGCAATCGTCATATCGGACGTGAACATGAAATGCCTCCGGGCAGATACCCGCTAAGTATAGCTGATATATCTTTGTGCTGCGCCGTGACAAGCCGGGTTGAGTCGCGGATAATTCCGCCCGATCCCCCGCGCTGTCGAAGCGATTTTCAACTATAGGTAGCAGATGGCTCAGTTCATTTACACCATGAACCGGGTAGGCAAGGTCGTGCCGCCCAAGCGCATCATATTGCGCGATATCTCCTTGAGCTTTTTCCCCGGCGCCAAGATCGGCGTGCTGGGGTTGAACGGCTCGGGCAAGTCCACCCTGCTCAAAATCATGTCCGGCATGGACAAGGACATCGAGGGCGAGGCGCGGGCACAGGCCGGCATCAAGATCGGCTACCTGCCCCAAGAACCCGTGCTCGACGAGACCAAGACGGTTCGCGAAGTGGTCGGCGAAGGCGTGGGCGACGTGCAGACCCTGCTGGATCGATTCAACGCCATCAGCGACCGGTTCGCCGAGCCCATGTCCGATGAAGAAATGAACAAGGCCCTGGAAGAGCAGGCCAAGATGCAGGACCAGATCGACGCCGTGGGCGGCTGGGAACTCGAGCGCAAGCTGGAGATAGCCGCCGACTCGCTGCGCCTTCCGCCCTGGGATGCGGTGGTGGGCAAGCTGTCGGGCGGCGAGAAACGCCGGGTCGCCCTATGCCGATTGCTCCTGTCCAAGCCCGATATGCTGCTGCTCGATGAGCCGACCAACCATTTGGACGCCGAGTCCGTGGCCTGGCTGGAACACTTTCTCGAGGAATATCCGAGCACGGTGATCGCGGTCACCCACGACCGCTATTTCCTCGACAACGTGGCCGAATGGATTTTGGAACTCGACCGCGGCCACGGCATTCCGTGGCAGGGGAACTATTCCTCCTGGCTGGAGCAAAAAGCCGCGCGCCTCGCCCAGGAAGAACGCCAGCAGGATGCGCTCGCGAAAGCCCTCAAACGCGAGCTGGAATGGGTGCGAACCAATCCAAAAGCGCGTCAGGCCAAATCCAAGGCACGCCTGCAGCGCTACGAAGAACTGGCCTCGCAGGATTTCCAGAAGCGCAATGAGACCAATGAAATCTACATCCCGCCCGGCGACCGCCTGGGCGACCTCGTGGTCGAATGCACCAACCTCCGCAAGGGCTACGGCGATCGATTGCTGATCGACTCCCTGAGCTTCAGTCTGCCTCCCGGAGGAATCGTCGGCATCATCGGACCCAACGGCGCCGGCAAGACCACCCTGTTCCGCATGCTGTCGGGCGTCGAAAAGCCGGACGCGGGCGAAATCCGCTTCGGTCCCAGCGTCAAGCTCGCCTACGTCGATCAGTCGCGCCAGTCCCTCAACGACAAGAATACCGTCTGGCAGGAAATCTCCGACGGCCTCGATCTCATCAAGGTGGGAAACTACGAGACCTCCTCGCGGGGTTATGTCGGCCGCTTCAATTTCAAGGGAGTGCAGCAGCAGCAGGTCATCGGCGATCTGTCGGGGGGCGAACGCAATCGCGTGCATCTCGCCAAGGTGCTGAAATCCGGCGGCAATGTGCTGCTGCTCGACGAACCCACCAATGACCTGGATATCGAAACGCTGCGCGCCCTGGAGGATGCCCTGGTGGCCTTTCCCGGCTGCGCGGTGGTCATCTCTCACGATCGCTGGTTTCTCGACCGCATCGCCACTCACATTCTCGCCTTTGAGGGCGACTCGCAGGTCCAGTGGTTCGAAGGGAACTACCAGGAGTACGTCGAGGACCATAAGAAACGCAAAGGCGAGGATGCCGCGCGGCCGCATCGGATACGCTACAAACCCCTGGCCGGTTGAGAGGACCCATGTACATCACCCCGCAAGATGAACTGCACGTCGAATACCAAGGCATTGCCCTCACCTGCCCGCACTGCCAGACGCTGACTCACCTCACGCCGGCCGCCGTACCGAAGTTCGGCGACCTCGAGAGGCGCAAGCCGAAGCACATCGGCATCGTCTTTCGCTGCGATGCCTGCGCCGAACCGGTGTTTCTCAAGTTCGCCGTCAAGGCCTACACGGCACAACGCGTCGAGCTTGCCTCGAATTACGTGGAGATCGAGCGGGCCCGCGAGAGTTTTCCCCTGACCTACCTGCCCGAGGAGGCAGAAGACCTGTTCAAGGAAGCCCTCAATTGCTATGCCGCGGGATGTTTCAACGCCTTCGGCGCCATGAGCCGGCGCACGGCGCAATCGCTGTTCCGGGAACTGGGTGAGCGCGGCAAGCTGGAGTTGTTCGACACGCTGCAGGAAATCCGCACCCTGGCCGAGCTCGACGACGACACCTTCGCGACCCTGCGCGCGGTGCTGTTCGGCAGCGACAGCGATCCCTGGCCCCATCAGCCGAACCTGAACTCGGAGCGCGCCGGCGCGCTGCTCGAAGTGATGCGCGATCTGCTGTATCAAACCTTCGTGCGCAAAGCGCGGCTGATGCAGGCGATGACATTCCGCAAGTTCGTGGCTGTTGCCCCTTCGCAGGCGGAAACCAGCGCGTAGCCGACGCCGCCCGACGGCCGCGGCCCGTCGACGCCGGCCTTCGCGCGGCGCTTAGCCCACAAACACCCGGGCGTTGCGGAATAGCCGCATCCAGCCGCCGTCCTCCGCCCATTCCTTCGGCGCCCAGGAGTTTTGCACGGTGCGAAACACCCTCTCGGGATGCGGCATGACCGAGGTCACCCGCCCGTCGGCACTGCACAGCCCGGCGAGGCCGAGGGCCGAGCCGTTCGGATTGTAGGGATATTGCAGGGTGGGCTCATCGCGCACATCGACGTACTGCAATGTCAGCAGCCCCTGCGCTTGCAGGACTTCGGCACTTTGACCCGCTTCGAAGTCCGCCCTGCCCTCGCCATGTGCCACGACGATGGGCAGCACCGAGCCCTGCATGCCCGCCAGCAGCACCGACCGGGACGCAGGGACGCGCACGGGGGTGAGGCGCGCCTCGTACTGTTCGGAACGGTTGCGCACGAAACGCGGCCAGCCATCCGCCCCGGGGATCAGCTGCTTGAGCGCCGACAGCATCTGACAGCCGTTGCAAACGCCCAGGGTGAACGTGGCATCGCGAGCGAAGAACGCCGCGAATTCCTCGCGCGCCACCGCGTTGAATAGAATCGATTTGGCCCAGCCTTCGCCTGCGCCCAGCACGTCGCCGTACGAAAAGCCGCCGCAGGCAACCAGACCGTGGAATCGTCCCAGCCGCACGCGGCGGCTCAAGATATCCGTCATGTGCACGTCGTAGGCATCGAACCCCGCGCGGGTGAATACGGCTGCCATCTCCGTCTGACTATTGATGCCCTGTTCGCGCAGGATGGCCACCGCCGGGCGCGCGCCGCGCGAAACGAACGGTGCCGCGACGTCATCGCTGGGATCGTAGCTCAAGGAAGCATGCAGGCCGGGATCGGCGGCGTCCGCCAGCCGCGAATATTCCTCGCGCGCGCAATCCGGATTGTCGCGCATCTCCTGGATGCGAAAGGATACTTCGCTCCAGCGCCGGCGCAGATCCAGGCGCGACGCGGAGAAAGCCATCCGGCCATTGACCTGGACCCTCACGGCCGCGCCGGCGACGGGCTGGCCGATGTCCCGCGTCAGCGCTGCCAAACCGTGGCGCGACACGATGTCGAGCGCCTCGGCGGCTCGGGGCCCGGGCACCTGCAGCACGGCGCCGAGTTCCTCGGAAAAACACGCGGCTATCCCGTCCGCCGCGTCGCCGAGATCGACGTCGAGACCGCAGTGGCCGGCGAAAGCCATCTCCAGCAGCGTCAACAGCACGCCGCCGTCCGAGCGGTCGTGGTAGGCGAGCACCAAGCCCCGATCCTTCAATTCCCGCAGGGCCGAAAACAACGCCCGAAGCAATTCGTGACTGTCGAGATCCGCCGGCTCGCCGCCGCCGCGGTTGTGTACCTGCGCCCAGCAGCTGCCGCCGAGCCGGTTCCTTCCCGCGCCCAAATCGATGAGCAGCAGGCGGGTCGGCCGCGTCAGATCGAGTTCGGGCGTCAGGGTTTTGCGCGCGTCTTTCACGGGCGCAAACGCCGAGACGATGAGCGACACGGGCGCGATGACGGAATGTTCGCCGGTTTCATCCTTCCAGGCGGTTCGCATGGAAAGCGAGTCCTTTCCCACCGGAATGGTGATTCCCAAAGAAGTGCAGAGCTCCGCGCCGACCGCGCGCACCGTGGCGTACAGCTCGGCATCCTCGCCCGGTTCCCCGCACGCGGCCATCCAATTCGCGGAGAGGCGGATGTCGGTGAGACCGTGGATATCGGCCGCCATGATGTTGGTGAGCGCTTCGCCCACGGCCAAGCGGCCCGAGGCGGGGCCGCTGAGCAGCGCCACCGGCGAGCGCTCGCCCATCGCCATCGCTTCGCCGCCGTAACCGTCGTAACTATTCAAGCTGACGGCGACATCGCTGACCGGCACCTGCCAAGGACCCACCATCTGGTCGCGGCTGATCAGGCCGCCGACCGTGCGGTCTCCGATGGTGATCAAGAAAGACTTGTCCGCGATGGAGGGCAGGCACAGCAGCCGGTCCAGAGCGTCGGCGATCGTCGTGCCCTGCGTCGACAGCGGTTCGGCGGGCCTCGCGGCCGAGCGCACGTCGCGCGTCATGCGCGGCGCCTTACCGAGCAGGGCTTCGATCGGCATGTCGACGGGCGCGGCGCGCAGCAGATCGTCCTCGACGAGCAGGCGGCCGTCGCCCGTGATCTCCCCTACGACGGCGAAGGGACAGCGCTCCCGTTCGCACAGCGCCGCGAATGCCGGCACGCTCCCGGGCACGAGCGCCAGGACGTAGCGCTCCTGCGCTTCATTGCACCAGATCTCCATCGGCGACAATTCCGACTCGGCGCTCGGAATTTTTCGAAGGTCGATGCGGCCGCCGCGCCGGCTGTGCGCGATCGCCTCGGGCAGTGCATTCGACAAGCCGCCGGCGCCCACGTCATGAATGAGCAATATGGGATTCGCGTCGCCGAGCGCCCAGCAGCGGTCGATGACTTCCTGGGCGCGGCGCTGGATTTCCGGATTTCCGCGCTGCACCGAAGCGAAGTCGAGATCGGAGGAACTCTGCCCGCTGCCGACCGAGGAGGCCGCTCCGCCGCCGAGACCGATGAGCATCGCAGGCCCGCCGAGAACGACCAGGGGCGCGCCCACCACCACGTCCTTTTTTTCGACGTCCGGCCTTCGCACGTTGCCGAGGCCGCCCGCAATCATGATGGGCTTGTGGTAACCGCGAATCACCTCGCGGCCTGCCTCGAGCCCGCGCTGTTCGAAGGTCCTGAAATATCCGCAAATGTTCGGGCGCCCGAATTCATTGTTGAAGGCGGCGGCGCCCAGCGGCGCGGCGATCATGATGTCGAGCGCCGATGCGATTCGATCCGGCTTGCCGAAATCGCGCTCCCACACCTGCACCATGCCCGGAATCCTCAGGTTCGATACCGAGTACCCGGTCAATCCGGCTTTGGGCTTGGCGCCGATTCCCGTCGCACCCTCGTCGCGAATCTCCCCGCCCGCGCCGGTGGCGGCGCCCTGAAAAGGAGAGATGGCGGTCGGATGATTGTGCGTCTCGACCTTCATCAGAATATCGACGGGCTCGCTTCGGCCCGCATAGCGTTGCGTTAAAGGATCGGGAAAGAAGCGCGTGGCGGACTGGCCCTCGATCACCGCGGCGTTGTCGCGGTAGGCGGAAAGCACGCCATGCGAATTGCGCGCGTAGGTCGCGCGGATCATCGCGAACAGCGACAGCGGCATGGCGGCGCCGTCGATGATGAAATCGGCGTTGAATATCTTGTGCCGGCAATGTTCCGAATTCGCCTGGGCGAACATCATCAGTTCGACATCGGTCGGATCGCGCCGCAGCTTGCCGAATGCGTCCACCAGATAATCGATTTCCTCGGCCGAGAGCGCGAGCCCCCACTCGCGATTGGCGCGCGCGAGAGCCGCTTTGCCGTCCTCCCCCAGCGCTACGTTGCGCAGCGGGCGCGGCGCGGCCCCGTGAAACAACCCATGCGGCTCGATCAGGCCGTGGGCGGGGTCCGCATCGATCCAGACCGACTCGGTCATGCGATCGTGCAAGTGGGCCGCCAGGCCGCGCAATTCCTTAGGCGAGAGTCGCGCCGCGGATTCGATGCCGTACAGGGTGCCGCGCTCCACCCGCCTGACCGCGTCGAGTCCGCACACGTGCGCGATGTCGGTGGCCTTGCTCGACCAGGGCGACTCCGTACCGACGCGCGGGGTCACGAGAACGTGCTGCGCGCCGCTTCCCTGCGATTGCCCGCCGCGCTCAGGGAATTGACCCCGATGCGCCGGGGTATCGTGCCGCGGGCCGTAGGTGAGCAGCGTGCCGAGCAACTCGAGTTCGGTCTTGCGCAGCGGCCTCGAATCGTCGACGAAGTGCATCCAGCGCGACGACAATCCCGTGACCCGCCCGTCCTGCGCCGCGAGCGTGCGCAGAGCGTGGTCCAGGCGGAATTGCGACAGCGCCGGTGCGCCGAATAGGCTAAACATGAATAGTCATGGCGGGCATGGGGCTATTTACGGGCGTTCGAATCTCCGCCGGGCGTATAAATGGGGACGGGAAATTGCGCCACGTTCGAACCTTCCAGGGCGACCACCTTGCTCACTCCCTGCTTCTTGACTTCGTCGATCCGCAGCACCGAATGCATGGGCAAATAGGTGCGCTTTACATCGTTGAACTCGGCCTTTATCTTCTCCTCGGCGGGATCGACGACCACGGTCGAGCGCTCGCCGAATACCAGTTCCTCGACCTCGATGAAGCCGAACAGGCTGCCGTGACTCACTTTCCGGGCGTAGATCTCATAGACCTTGCCCTGATTTACGAACAGAACTTTGAAAATGTGACTCGCGGCCATTTAGAAGGCTCCAACCATTGGTAATATTTCACCATATTATACGGGCACTTAGCGCAATCCTGTCGATCCGTCGGAGGGACTGAATATGGCCTTGCGCTTACGCATTGTCAGCGACCATGCTTCTCGGCTCGGAGAACAGGCTACCAAGGTGTTCGGCGTGCATGGCGGCACTATCGGGCGCGGGTCTGACAACGAGTGGATTCTACCCGACCCGGAGCGTTACCTCTCGGGCAAACACATGCGGGTCGATTTCAGGGCCGGCACCTATGTGCTCGTCGATACCAGCTCGAACGGCACCTACGTCAACGGCGCCCAGGTTCCCCTCGGCAAGTACCACGATTACCTGCTGAAGGACGGCGACTATGTGCGCCTGGGCGAGTACGAACTGCTGGTCAGCATCGACAAGAGCAACGATTTTCCGCCCGAAGAAAGCGCCATCGTCGCCTATGACGGGCAGTCGCCGTCGTCGGCCGTCAAGAAATCCACCGCCAATGATCTCGGCGAGGAATTGGACCTGAGCCAATTGCTCGAGCCCAGCGATCTCCTGGCAAGCGATTCGGGGGTACGGCCGCGCGATGCCTATGGCCAGGCCTTGGGCGGCAGCGGCGCCGGTGACGGCGGCGGTGGCGGTGGTGGCGGCGGCGGCGGTGACGGCGGCAGCGG